>Ga0256406_1001520_pt1 | contig 36873 bp, 51 predicted proteins | sample RumenRJG_03DNA_FD_185986 | JGI IMG/M metagenome (GOLD analysis project Ga0256406, IMG submission 185986) | Bovine rumen microbial communities from Lethbridge, Alberta, Canada - RJG_03 | ecosystem: Host-associated > Mammals > Digestive system > Stomach > Rumen | place: Canada: Alberta | collected...
GTGTCATCCATGTCACTCTGAAACCATGGTGTATTGTCATCGATATATAGGTTGGCAAACACCTTTCTCGGGTCCGTTCCAAACTTCGCCAGATTGCTGGGTGCATTCGCGTTTATTGCCGCGAAATGGAGTCCCCTGTCCTCACACCACTTTACCGCCTCCTTCAGTCTGTCATTCACTCGGGATGTCCATAGGATTGTCTCAATCCCGGCATCCTGCATCTGCATGACAAATGCGATCATCTCGTAATGCGGTTTGCCGATTCCCGGGTACTCGTTTTCACAGAGAATACCATCGAAGTCCACTGCGATTATCACCTTCTCGGCTTCGCCCATTGTCATCACCTCCTATCCGTATTATACCATATGACAAGTCCGGAGTCAATGCCCTTATTGTCAACCGGGCATGTCCTCCGTGGCTTCTCTCTGCCCTTCTCTTGGTCTCGGACGCTGTAGGCGGGCGAACACCCGCCTGTGTACCCAGAAGCCAAGAAAAAGGCAGGAAGAGGGCATCCCGGGTCATTCTGTAGCGATCGGGTCTCCCGGATGCCACTTCTTGAATGTTCCCCATGACTTCCCGTACTCGACATCCACCCCGACATGCGGCACGAAGTCGAAGTCCTCCATAATCATCTTGATAGCCGGAAGGGCTATCGCCAGATTCTCGTCCGGAATCTCGAAGATCACAGAGTCATGGACCTGCAGGAGCATGTATCCGCCGAGGTCCCGTACTGCCGGAAACAGGCGGGAAATTGCCACTCGGACTATCTCGGCAACTCCACCCTGAATCAGGTTTGACATCGCCTTGTGGGGGTCCGCCTGCGGAACATTGAAATGACGTGTCCTGCCGGTCCACATCTTGATGTACCCTTCCTGCTTGGCAAAATCCTCGCACTGGTACATGAGCTTCTTGAACCCGGGGTAGAGCGCATGGTACTTGTCCAAATATTCTTTGCCGGTCTCGAACGGTACCCGCAGATTTTCCGACAGTTTCTTAGCTCCGATGCCGTATATGACCGAGAAATTAATTCGCTTCGCGGCTGACCTCGGGATGTGCAGTCTCTCTGCCGTTGCTGAGTGTAAATCTGCATCCGACTCGATCAGCTCTTTCATCACGGGGTCTTTGGTGTAGTGGGTCACGAGTCTCATTTCCGCCTGCTTGTAGTCCGACTGAATCATCGTGAACCCGGGTCTCGCTGTGAAAACATCTTTGACCTTGAACACCTCTGTCGCCTTGGCTACTGCCTGCAAATTAGGGTTTGAGCACGACAGCCGCCCGGTGTACGTGCCGATGAGATTGAGCGAACAATGGAGCACGTTATTTTCATCCATGAGGTTCATATATGGGGTGTAATATCTGCTATCCACTGATTTCCAGCCTCGCGCCTCGTGAATCAGCTTTGCCCGCTCCGCCCCCTCTCCACCAGCATCAATTAGTATCTGTAGCTGTTCTGCCGCAGTCGACTTGACCCCAAGGAACTCAGCCACCTTTTTCGGGCTGTTGGGATTCAGTTCGAACCCGGCTTTCTCGTATAGTCTCTTCAGAGCGTCAGCCGCATTCCCCTCGGCTTCGTTCCGGTACCTCTCCATAATATCCGAGTCCACATGCATCCCCCGATGCTCCATCAGGGTGACGATGTATGAATAGTAGTTTACCTGCTTCCAGATGTCGTATAGCCCATAGTGCTGGAGTGCCGGTCTCAGCATGTCCAGCATACCTCTCGTGAGCCGTACATCGTCACAAGCGTAAGGCTCTACATCCTGAGGCGGAAGCACGTACATCATGGATTTCACATTGTTTGCCGCTCTCGGGGACCGTGAGCACTCAAGCCCCAGCCGCTTGCATTCGTCAAATACCTTGTCTTCAAGTATTGACTCCTGCAGAGACCCATCCCCGATGTGATACTTGTCTGACAGTTCCTTGAGCTTGAACGATGTCTCGTTCTCGTTGATCAGGTGCATGGCAAGCATGCCGTCCTCGAAATTCGGGGCGATACCCACCCCATCAAATGCCATCATGTGCAGGTCATAGCTGTAGTTCCACCCGCCGTAGGTCCGGTTGGGATTCGACAGGTAGTGCCTGAAGAACTCCATGCACTCCATCGGCAGATTGGTCCCCTGCTTGTGACGGAACGGGAAGTAATACGCCTCCTTCCCGATGTCTATCGAGATGCCGATCACCTTGTCCCTCGGTCGTTCAGCATTCCCGAAGATTGAGAGCCCGGTGGTCTCGGTATCAACACAGGGATCCATGCATGACAGGAGGGACGGCTTGATCTCGTTAAGTTTGTCAGGTGTGTCTATTAGCATGTTGTATTGCCTCCCGTGTGCGGCGTTCTCGTGTTGTATTGTATCCCATTCCTAAGGGAATTGGGATACAATACAACATTGCGAATTAACGCGGAGAAACACCTTGTATTGCATATTGTAGCACTACAATACAACATCAGTCCTCATCGATTTCGTCTACAGGAATCACCTTCGTGACCTTGGAAGTGGTCTTTCCGTTGTAGTCATCCTGCTCAAGGATCAGCCCGCAGAGCTTCCCGATGACATCACCCCTCTTGAACTTCACAACCTGTCCCTGCTGACCGACTCCCAGAGCGATTACAGTCTCAGCAACTTTCCACATTGCCGCAGGCGTGATAGCGGTCCAAGACCGGAATGTCCTCCCTGCGTACTGCCCCTCTACAAGCTCAAACTCCCACACAAACATCGGGTTGCCGCTCTTGGAGACATCCTGCTGAACATCAATGCACTTTGCCTTGTAAGTGCCGTTCGGGATGGCATAGGACTGGTCCTCGACTCCGGAGAGATCCACCTCGAATGAATCATTTGCTCCGGATGCCCCACCCGGCATGGGTGTTGCCCCTCCCGGCATCGGGGCCGGGGTTGCTGTGTTGTTCGGGATGAATGGATTGTTACTCATGATTTTTCCTCCTATGATATGAGTTGGTAGTGTTTATTTATTCGCCTTTGAAGGCGGAATAAATCATCGGAAATGTCGGGTCTTTGACGAATGCTCCAAGCCTCTGAGCGAAGCCCGGTTCGCGGACCTTAGCGGCAAACTGGTTCATCGGCTGGGTCAGGAGATATCTATGCATCTGGGTCGTATACTGCCCGTTTGCCTCCACCTGCTCATCAGCCGTGTAGAGATACGCCACAATGTCCATATACCCCATTACTGCCGTGCATAGCTTGTCAGTCAGGTTCGGGGTGGATGCCTCCAGAACGTTTGTTCCCTTGCGCATCTTGTCCTTTTTGTGGGCGATGTAAATTACATTGATTGGTAGGTCCCTGAATCCTCGGAGGATTCGGGAAAGCCGCTTCCCGGCAACACCATAGTCCTCCAGATAGATATCGTCGATTGTGTAATTCTTGTTCTTCTTGAGTCGGTCCTTGTAATTGAGTCGGGCTTCCTCCTCCAGAGCGAGGGTTTGCAGTTCGGAGATGTTATCAATCACCACCGTCTTGACCCCTTTGTACTCCGGGTCCTTGTTCGCAATTTTGTAAAACTCCTGCTCCAGAACGTCGATGGAGTGGACATCTGTTGCAGTGATGTCGCCCCGGTCCGCCAGTGTCATCAGACCTCCATCAATGTTGAAGAAATGCACATTTCGCATTTCCGGAACATCCTGCGCTGTGCCTGCAAGATGAGTCTTCCCGGAACCCGGGTCCCCATAGATGAGGATATTCATCTTGTTTGTAAACGCCTCTTTGGTTACTTTGTATCCCGCCATGTGTTTCCTCCTTTAACACTTGTCGATGTATGCCGCCGCCTCGTCCGCAACGTGCAAAAGCCATGCGAGAAGGTTTACATCATACACCTCACTCGGGTTGCCGTAATCCGACTTATCCCATGCCCCCATGTGACAGTTTATAGCGGATGCCTCTTCGGGTTTCAGCTTCATGAAATGCTGGACCAGATATACCGACTTCGAACCGTGTCCGCCAAACGGGTAGTTCTCCTGCTTCTTGTATGTCGGGTACTGTTCCCATCTGTTAAACTGGTCCTTGCGCCATCTCATTTCAGTCGTGTAGTAGCCCACTTTGCAGAGGTCATGGAACAGGGAAACGATAGCAATCGATTCCTCCAGAGAGTCCCACTCCGCTTCCAGCGACCCCGCCCCATAGTCGTATGTAGCCGCCAGTTGCCGTAGGCGTTTGTACACGTTGAGCGAGTGTTCCACCAGACCCCCCTCGTGCGCCCCATGGTATCTGGTTGATGCCGGGGCGGTGTAGAAGTCACTGTCATCCAGCCATTTCATGAGATCACCAATCCCGTCACGGGTGATGCGGTCCTGTGCTATTGCCTTAAATTCATCCTGTGCTGTCATTCGTCCTCCTTTCACAGGCAATTATATCACGGTGCATGAAACCTTGTCAAGCACCTTATTGTCCGAGGCTTTTCCGTGCCCTTTCCTTGGTCTCTGGGGGCTCAGCCCGGTGGTTCACCCGTATGCATGGTCTCGAAGCCAAGGAAGGGCAAGGGAGACTCATTCCTCGGCACTTTCCGGGGGCCGTGCCGGGTCGGGTGTCCTCCCGTGAGTCCGGTGCACGTACTCGGATTTTCTCAGGAACTCGGCATCGTGATTCCGAAGCTCCGCCTGACACAGGTCCTTGTACTGGCACATCTTGCAGTTCCATGGGTAGAGGTTCCGTGGATTCTTGCCCTTCTTCGCCTTGGTATAGGCACTATTCACAGCGTATGTTGCCGGGACAATAATCTGGTTCCACATGTTCTTTACTGTCTGGTCATTTCGATACTCGAAAGTCGGTCTGTACCATTCGATGTCTGCGAGTTTCTCCTCCATCTCTGCGCGGTATGGCTCTGGGTCGATTCCCCGATCCCGGCAGAATGCCTCATAGTGTGCCCATGTGGTCTTGATCTTGGACCGGGAGACTGTGCCACTCTTGAGGATTGCCGGGTTGGATGCCGGGGTGTTCACGTGTTGCCATGTCTGGGTCCCGGTGATCTCGATACCCATCTTGTGGCATGCCCATGTGTATACGGCATTCTGGATGTTTACTGCCTCCTCTTCGTCTGGGGACAGGCTCTTCCGGAATTTGTAGTCCGTGCACCACACATACCCACAATCCTTGTCCCTGATAATAGCATCAATATACCCGTGCAGACCCTTGGACCCTGCGCACGGCACCACAAAATGAAGCTCCAGTGCCGGGATAGCCTCTCCATCCTTGTACACTGTCAGAACTTCCCATCTGTCAAGGTCAAATTCCCCGAGTGCCTGAGTGAACACCGCCTTGGCATCCGTGAGAACCTGTTTCTGTGCCGGGATCTCCTCTTCGAGGAACGGATTTGAGTCCATGTATTCTTTCCACTCAAGCTCCATGGCGCAGATTCCCGCTCCGAGTAAGGCATCCTTCCAGTTGTCCGGTCTCTCCAGCTTTTTGCTGTCGTATGCCCACAGACCCCGCATGGCATGCTCCATGCCCTTGTGACACAGCTTGCCGACTCCCAGATACGGTCTCTCGACTCTCGGTGTGAGGTTCTCAACATAACCATACTCCCATTTCTTCGGGCAGGACATGAACGACTGAAGCTGAGACACACTTACCATGCCCTCCGGGGTCATTTTGTTCTCATCAAATAAATACTTAGTCTGCTTCATTTGTTGTCCTCCTCATCCATCTTTGCGCCGCAGTTCGGGCAGAAATTTGTATCGTTTGTATGTAATTCGTAATCACACAACGAGCAATATGCAACTCCATGCACGTGAGGCTTTTCAATCCACCGCCCTCTAATGCGTTCCGGCTGTGCGGATGGCAAACGCTTAAAGTGTTCAATAATCCGTTCTTTTGACACGTTGTCATGCCATTCGTAGATTTCTTTAATCTCATCAATCGCCGCCTGTCGGCTGATTAAATCATCCATCGGCGTCACCTCCTCTAGTTGTTCCGAATCACGATCCACAAGGTCACGATCATTCCGAGACCGTAGCCAAGGATAAATGTCAGGAATGGCACGTCTCCGCCTCCTCCTCAGCCGTATGTAATACCCAACTCTTCGAGCGTGTATGCTTTATTAGGCTTCATGCTTTTGTACATGGTTCCTGCCTTGAATACAGGGAAACACGTACTATCGCCATCAGGGTCTTCCATAAGCACTTTTATGTATTCCATGCCTACCCATATTCCTTCACAGCGCTGTTTTGCAACATACTTTATTCTGCTTGCAAACGGCTTGAATACAGTTTTCAGATATTCACGTTCGGTATCATCGAGAATTGGCCCCCGGAAGCGAATAGGCTCAGCTCCTGCCTTCACATCCTTAAAAAGATGACCAAACATACAAAATGATGCATGATAATCTTGCGTGTTTGAGGTTTTGCCAATGTATAACGCTCTATCTTTAAACCTGTAAATGTATTTGTATTCTTTAGGCAGCGCGTTCAGAATTGTTTCCTCAGTTTTTGTAAACATACTTTCCTCCCTTCAAAGCTTGTTTAGCGGGCAGCTGACGCAGTACCGATTCAGCAGATCGCCATACTTTTTATCGTCGGCATCCTTGTAGCCTGCCATATATTTGCAGTAGTTGTCGCAGATCTCTTCCTGCACCTCCTCAATAATCTCGTGCACCGGTTTCATCTCTTCCATCTTTTTCACCTCCTTTTCCTCTTTTCATTCAGATATATTACCAGTATAAACAGAACTGAGATCACGACCGGGGTCATGATGCCCGCCAGAAACCCCCACCAGAACATCACACACCCTCCTCGACCAGTTCGCACTCAGCGTCCCCAACTACCGTGACGTTGGTCAGGAGATCCGACATCGCCATGTCAACCGCCTCGGCACCGTTCTCCGCGTATTCAGTGACTTCTACCCGCATCTTTACCTTGTATTCGTTCATTCTCCTCCTTACTGGTCTCCATGTCTTGAGATCACTTTCATGAATTAGTATATGCGCCCCACTCGGAGTGACGCACACCATGGCGTATTTGTCCTCATATACCTTGAAGACGTTTTCCACCTTTACCGACACTGTTATTATGTCGCCCACTCTCACTTCCGGCATGCTCACTCCTTCTTTCTGTATTTGCCACTCGGCATCCGAACCACATATCCTGCCGCCTCAAGCTGTTTGATCTGCCGGGAGACGGTGGAGCGGCTTTTGCCGGTCCGACTGCAGATTTCTGCCTGCGTCATCTCCTCGTCCTGCATTATATCAAGCAGATTATCCTGTGCCGGTCTCGCCAGATTCCCCTGTGCGTTTTGGGATTCATACTGGTGGATGTCTATCGAGTATTTCATTGGGTAGACGGTGCTGATGTTCCACGTCAGAGAGACTGGTGCCTGATTTCCCATTACCTTCGAGTGCCTGCGGACCACTATTTCATTTTGTGCCAGCTTCGAATTTCTTCTTATCTGCCACCCTGCCTCCAGAAATGCATTCAGGAACTGGGACCCCCACGAATCCTCTCGGGCGGTACTGTCCGGGTCCACGTTCTTCTTGCTGTGGTGGGCAATAACGAATGAGCACCCATACTTGTCACGCCATGTCTTGAGTATCATCATCCGGTTAGCGAGGTCCGCCATGTAGTTATCTACTGCCGCTGTGGTCGAGTAGAGCGGGTCTATCATGACCACCCGGGGTCTGATTGTTTTGATCTGCCCCTCAAGCTCCTCCAGCACCTTCGGGTTGTCGAACCTCAGCATATGCGAGGGGTGGATGTATATTGGCAGGTCCGGAATCGTTGGAATCTGCCATGATCCCTTTTCGGGGTCGAGTTTGGCAACGGCTCCAAGTTTCTGTTCGGTTATCAGCGCGAGTCGGTCGGTGAGTCCTTCGTGCGAATCCTCCTGCTGAATCAGTATAGTCGGACCGGGCGACTTCACCGCAAACTGTCCGAGGAACGGTACCCCGGCAGACACAGACACTGCGAGATCAAGGAGCATCCATGTCTTGTAACTCTCAGGCGGCGATACGAGGAACGTGATGGAATGGTCAGGCAACCATTTATCGACTGCCCACGACACACCTTCTCCGCCATACGCCTCCACATAGTCGGTAAGCTTTACGACATCGAATGTCGAATTTTGCTCCACGGTCTTGCCCGCCTCCGGTTTATCATCCTCAAACTCTACCGAGGTGAATTGCTCCCCAGCAAAGGCATGGGATCTCTCGATAGACTTGATTGTTGTCCTGACCTCCCGGACCGGCAACGGGGGATCATTCTTCTCGTTCCAGTCGAGTAGCAAAGCCTCGACTATATCATAGTTCATGCCCTTCTTGAAGAAATAACCTGCCAGCCGTGCGCAAGTGTCATTTCTTCCGCCTTCCGTGACCCCTCGGAGGGCTTCTGTGATCCAACCCTCATTTCCGGTCATCGATTCGCTTCGAAGGTCAAGAAGAGCCAAAGGAAAGGCTCCCAGAGGTCCTTTTTTCATCCACTCATATTGCCGCCCGTTCGGGTGACGGGTGGGCGGCAGGACGATAAACCCACCATCGGCACGGAGGTCCGCTCCATCGAATATCCGAACCCGGTTCGATACCTTCGGAACGTTGAGCGGGTAGGAGTAGAACAGGTGGTACCCACCGGATCCCGACCGGGACACCATCTGAGTGGGGTATTTCTTGAGCAGGTCATCCAACGGATATGGGCAATCGTGTTCCACATCAAGCACAATTATTCCCGATATTCTGCCGGTGACCGCCCCCACCCCGGCACCCGTGAGCGATGCAAACCAGCTTGATACCATCTCCCGAGATGCTCTGGTCTTTGTATACTGGAGCCAGTTGGTCATGAATGGTCGTTTTTCCTCTGGTTTCACCGGCAGGACCGACCACCCGGAGTCAACATACTCCATCGCCTGCTCACTGATTGTCATCCTCTTCTTCCTCCGCTACATCAAATAGCTCATATGTGTGTACTTTGTACAGTGCCGCATACTTGATGATAGCCTCCTGCGAGAGTTTTCTTCCTCCTCCCTCATGTCTGGAAATGGCTGGAACGCTGAATCCGGTCAAAATGCTCACCTCCTGCAGGGTGAGTCTAGACCTGTCGCGCAGTTCCTTCAGTCTGTTTCTCGGTGCTCCATTGTCTTTCATAGCTGTTACCTCCTTATGGCCCATTATACCACATTGACAAACCCTGAGTCAATTAATCTGTTGTCACTTCATGTACCCGAAATCGAATGTCCCCTCCTTGATTGACCGAATGACATCTTCTTTCCGCTGGAGTGCCCGATACATACTCTCATCAATGGTGTTCCCGGCAATCAGGTGGACAAAATGCACGGGTCGTTTTTGCCCGGGTCTATAGAGTCTCGCCCGCGACTGATTGTAAAGAGCAAGTGAATGCGGCAGGGAGTAATAGATTGCATGATTCGCCAGTGTCATGTCTACCCCCTCGGCACCCGCCTGAATCTGGACCGCCAGCACACCCCCAGACGATTTCCACGCCTCAAGCTGGTTCACCCTCCCGGATAGTTCCCGGTGATTTACACCCAATGCACTTGCGGACCGGGCTACTGCATCGAGGTCGTGCTTGAACACACAGAAAACTACCGTATGAGAATTGCCAGATATATCTTTCAGCAGATCGGTGAGCGCATCCTCCTTTGCCGTGTTAAGTTCCACCAGATCACCCTCGTCGAGAGGGTTTTCCTGTGCATAGCAGAACCCGGAAGTAATCTGCTGACACCTCAGCATCTTGGTGAGCACGTTGTTGGCAGTGATCACTTTGTCCCTGCACTCCGCAATAAACTCCTTGTTCAGATCCTTCATTGCTTTCATGTCCTTTGCCGGGAGAGTCACCATCCGCTCCGTGTCGGGTAGGGAGTCCGGGAGTTTGATTCTCTCCGCGATGTCCGACATTCGACAGGTATACGCAATCGACTGGAACTTGTCATTCAGCCGGTTCTGGTTCTTGAACCCGACAACAAATCTCCTCTCCGGTCCGCCCATTATGGCGTACTCATCCCGGAAGTTTGTATAGTTGGTTCCAAATATATCAGGGTCAAGAAACCTGTACTGCCCGTATACGTCCAGCGGGCTATTCGCCATCGGTGTTCCCGACAGGCACATCCGGTACGTCACACGCCTGCCCAGCATCGCCAGATATCTCGACACCTTTGACCCTGCCGCCTTTGCCCTGTGGCTCTCGTCCAGAATCACCGTGTCGAATCCAGTGAGCAAGATGTCGGTATTCATCGGGTGCCGCCACACTGAGTCGTAATTTATGATCACGAACATCTTGGCATCCGGGTGCTCTTCTCCCATGTGTTGATACCAGTGTACAAGCCCCCCCGCCTTCCGTGCCACGGAACCTTTCTGCATGTCCCAGCACACCCATTCGCCAGTCGCAAATTTGGTAAGGTTCTCGCGCCATACCGGTACCACTGCCTTTGGGCATACCACCAGAATTCTGTGACTGTCTTTACGGGCAAACACCGTATCTATTGCCACCCGGGTCTTGCCAGTGCCCATTTCCATATCAAGCATGCAGTGAGGGTGTTCAAGCGCAAATTTCATAGCCTCCTCTTGATTCTGCCATCTATCAACCATTAGATTATACTCCCCCCTCTGGTTTTTCTTCTGCTTGATTTCGTCAATCGTCATGCTCGTGCTCCTCTCTGTCCTCGGCATCCGCTATCATGTTGTCGATATGCAGAAGCCATGTTCCCGGCACCATTAGGATCCCGCCGATGGCCATCTGCTTGAGGATCTCTGACAGTGCCAGCACTTCTCCGGTCTCGGTTGCGAAATCGAACCTGCCGACTGCGCCAATGATATGGATAAACCCGATAACGGAGAGGGCGAACATCGCCCTCTTGAATACCTTATACGCCCTTCTCACCCTGCGCCTGTCGTTTCTGCTCATCGTTCTTCCTCCTGTTCCTCGGATAGCTTGAGCGGTCTTTCACGCTCTGCATACTTGCACAACCCTCGATTCTCTCAATCAGGGCACTATACTCGCCCATCTCGCTTGCAGTCGCGCACTTCCCCACCATTTCCCGCAGGCAGTACGTCATGATCCCGCACTCTCGTCTAGTCGCGTAAATCCTCATGCCTTCTCCACCCCGATTTCCATGGTGATTTTCATACCCTCTTTCCAGCCAATCTGCCCGAGTGTGCTCTTCGGGATGTAGATGTTGCCGACTGCTGGTGCCACCAGTTCGCTTTCCAGCACCTCGGTGAAGCGGATGGTGTTCTTGGTTGCCTTTTCCATTTCAAACGTTACCTTCATAGTTATCCTCCTTATATTCGCCTTTTAAATAGGCTCTGATATCTGCATCGAGTTCCTTCAATGTCTTATGTTGGTGTGCTTTATCAACATTCCTCGGATATCCCGGTTTGTACCGGAAGAATTCCACCAGATCCGGATCATCCAACGGTAAAATTACCGTATTCATCTGCTGATCCACTATTAAAAATCCTCTAGTCAACTGCATCTCCTTTCTGCCCTCGTAACCTCCGGGGCGGGTGATTTCCAAGTGTTCCGGAGAGGGTCTCAGTTGAGACCGATCTCCTGTGCCATTGCCTTTCCTGCGTCCGTCAGCACCATCGACTGGGGCTTTCCCTTGCGGCTATCGTCCCGGGCGGTTGCAACCAGCCCTTTCTCACGGAGGGTCGAGACCATCGCTCCGACTGTCATCGGCTTGTTCTCGAACTGCCCGCCGATCTGTTCGCAGAGGCAGTCAACCCAAATGCTGGAGTCGACCCCCTGCTCCCAGAAATCGGTGTCCGTCAGGTGGAGCATGAAATCCTTCTGCTTCTCGGTGATCCCGATCTCCTTGCCTTCGAAGGTGATCTTCGCGGCGAGGTTCTTGTTGCGGGGCGCTCTTTTCTTGGTTGCCTTCTTCGTCTTGCCGTTCACCTTCTCCTCGGCTTCGCGGTCCGACTTCTCCTGCTCTGCCTTCTGCTCTGCCTGCTTCTTCTCGACTTCCTCGTGCTCCGCGTTCGCCTCTGCCTCGGTCCAAGCTTCCTTCGCCTCGCGGTCATCCTCCTCGGTTACCTCGTCGATAAGCTCCAGTTCCTCGTCCGCCTCGCTCACTTCATCGGTGTACTCATCAAATGCCTTCTCGAAGACTGCCTTGCAGATTCTCATCATGACCGGATTTCCCTTCTTGTCGGTATTGCCGGTGCTCTTGTAGCAGTACCCCTTTGCGGTCATCTCGTATACGGTTCCATCAGCGGTCGTGAATGTTGTGCTCTCCATCATGTGGTTCCCTCCTCTTACAGTGAATAGCTAATTCCCAGCTCGTCTGCCTTGTCGTATGCCGCTCCTACGATGATGTTTCCCATCGGGTTGTAGAAGAAATCGCTGTTGGTGAAGCTCCTGATCTCCTCGAAGTCCTCAGCGGTCTTCATGCTGTCTATCATCTGGTTCGCTCTCTTGTATGCCTCAGCTCTTGTCATCGTCTTGTCCTCCTATTAGTGGTGCCCTGTGTTCCTCTATACCATTATTATATCACACTTTGGGCTTCTTGTCAAGTATTTGTTTACCAAATTAGGAAAGCTGTATAATGGACCCCGGCACTATAGGCTGAGCCTAATATGCCTGTCCGCTTTTAAAAAGGAAACGAGGCTCTCAGCGGTGTTGCATCCCGTGTTGCAACACTACAACACAACATATATTGACAAATCGCGTGACAATTATTCCTATTGCCAATTTGGATATTCTCTGGTAATGCCTGCAGGCTCCAGAAGCCGCACGGGGAGCGGGTTTGCGACATCAGGTGGTAAGTGTTCTGTTGCGAATATCAGCCACAAAATTTCGACAATATCGGAGGAAATTCCCCACTTGCATTAGAACACGTGTTCGTATTCGTGTTGTATTGCATGTTGTATTGGTAATGCAACACGAAGCGAGAACCCGCGCGGGACACCGGCTCTCGTGTTGTATTGACAAATCGTTGCATACAACAAACGCGTTGGTTGCGTGTTGTATTGTATCCCAACTCTTTTAGAGGTGGGATACAATACAACATTGCAACGCCGGTCATGCAACATGGCAACAGCGGTTGACTGGCGGGCGGTTCGTGTGGTATAATGGAAGTTGGAGGTATGATACATGAAAAAGCGAGTGGAGCACCTGCCCGGTGATGAAGTCGTGTTCGATGATTATCCGGTCGGGAAGTATGCCAAGAAAATAGACTGGTGGACATCGAAGCAGGGAATCGAGTTGATTTCATCGTGGAGGCAAGCTGGAGCTTCGATCAAGGACATTTACGAGAAGATCGGAGTCGATGTGCGCACTTTCCGAAGCTGGCGCAAGAAATGCCCGGACCTTGAAGAGGCTCTGGTGGTCGGGAAGGAGATCACAAATGCCCGGGTCATCGATGCTCTGTACAAGCGGGCGGTCGGCTTCGAGTATGACGAGATCACAAAGGAATTGGTTGAGGGTGAGATGCGAGTTACCAAGATAGTCACTAAATTCGTGCCGCCCGATACCAAAGCAATTCTCTCGTGGCTTTACAACAGATATCCTCAGGAGTGGCGGGCGATGCAGGCACCCATCGATGTTGACGGCCCAGCCCTTGCCAATGCCGAGGATGTGCTTGTCAAGATTCGTGATACCGCTCTCAGCCTTCCGGACAAGTCTTCCGGGGCTTCTGACGGCGCGGACGGGTCGACACCCGCCTCGGATGACGGAAGCCAAGAGAAGGGCACGGAGAACGCAGGGGAGGCAAACTGATGATTGAACTCACCCCGAAGCAGGCAGAATACGTACGGGAAGCCCACCACCGGTGGAATTTTGCGGTCGGCGCGGTCCGGTCGGGCAAGTCTCATCTGGCGGTACAGTACACGATCCCGAACTGCCTGAGGGAGCGACACGGGGAGAGGGGAATTAACCTAATTCTTGGGGCTTCCAAAGAAAACATTGAGCGAAATGTGCTCACCCCGATGAGGGATATCTGGGGCAACAACATGGTCTCGGACATCAACTCCCGGAACTGGGCGACTATGTTCGGGGAAAAAGTCTACTGCATCGGTGCCGAGAACGTAAGGCAGGTATCGAAGCTTCGAGGGTCGGAGGTCAAGTTCTGCTACTGTGATGAGATAGTGGACATCAACAAGGAAGTGTTCGAGATGCTGAAATCCCGACTCTCCCTGCCCTACTCGATCTGCCATGCGGCGGCAAACCCCTCTTACCCAACCCATTTCGTGAAGGAGTTTATCGACTCCAAGGACAAGGGTGTTGACATCTACTGTCAGGAGTACACCATCTATGACAACCCGTTCCTGCCGCCCGAGTACGTCAGAGCACTGGAGGCGGAATACTCGGGGACGGTCTACTACCTTCGATATATTCTCGGGAAGTGGGCACGGGCGGAGGGGCTGATTTTCCCGATGTACATGGACGCATTCGGCACTCCGGGCCGGGAAACCACCGACTTTGCCATCTCAATGGACTATGGGACGCAGAACCCATTTGCCGCTCTCATCTGGGAGAAAGCCGGGGATGTGTGGTACGCCACCCGAGGTTACTACTACTCCGGGCGGGACTCCGGGAAGCAGAAGACGGATGCTGAGTACGGCGAGGACTTGAAGAGGTTTGCGGCTCCGTTGATTGAGAGAAGGAAGGTGGCGCAGGAGCGGACCGGGCAGATACAGCCGAAAATTCGAGTCATCATCGACCCCTCTGCCGCTTCTTTCATTGCCCTGCTCCATCAGGAAGACTGGTGCCGGGTGATTCCCGCAGACAACGATGTTGCAAACGGTCTCCGGGACACGGCGACTGCCCTGCAGACCGGGCTTATAAAGATCAACCCGGCAATCAAAGACTGGAGGAAGGAGGTCGAGGGTTATGTCTGGGACGAGTCGCAGGAAGATCGCCCGGTGAAGGAGAACGACCATTTCATGGATGCCACAAGGTATTTCGTGAAGACCATGCGGGTAACAAAGAGGCGGTCTAATTACATACCGCTGTGGAATTGAAGGAGATGAAAAATGAAAACCTACCAAGATTTAATCATGATCACTGGGGAGAACAACTCCCATAGGGACGAAGCCTCTGTGATGGATTTCGTGCGGACGGCGATCAACGATCACGAGGCATCGGACCTCTACCGCACTGCGGCGATTGCGGACCGGTACGACCAGAAGCGAAATGTCACAATCGAGGAGTACCAGAAATTGCTGTACACCATTTCGGGCAGGGCGGTCCCGGACAACTACTCCGCGAACTGGAAAATAAAGAGTGCATTTTTCCACCGGTTCAATCTGCAGGAGGTGCAGTACCTTCTCGGTAACGGGGCGACTTGGAACAACTCATCGACCGGCGACAAGCTGGGCAAGGATTTCGACACTCGTCTGCAGGAAATCGGGCACAAGTCGCTGATTGGCGGTGTTGCCTTCGGATTCTTCAACCTCGACCACCTCGAAGTGTTTGCAGTGACCGAGTTTGCTCCTTTATATGACGAGGAGAATGGCGCACTCAAAGCCGGGGTCCGGTTCTGGCGGGTTGCCGCGAACAAGCCGCTCCGGGCGACACTGTATGAGCTTGACGGTTACACAGATTACATCTGGAAAAATGGAGATGGCTCTGTGCTCCACCCGAAGAGACCATACATCATAAAGATTCGGTCCTCCGAGGTTGACGGTACTGAGATCTATGATTTCGAGAACTACCCGACATTTCCTATCGTGCCGCTCTGGGCAAACCCGCACCACCAGTCGGAGATTGTCGGACTCCGGGAGCAGATTGACTGTTATGACCTCATCAAATCAGGATTTGCCAACGACATTGACGATGCCTCTCTGATTTACTGGACGATCAACAACGCGGGGGGCATGGACGATGTTGACCTTGCCAAGTTTATTGAGCGGATGCGCACGGTCAAGGCGGCTGTTGTGGAGGACGATGGAGCAAAGGCGGAGTCGCACACCATGGACGTGCCGTACGCCTCTCGGGAAGCCCTGCTCACCCGCCTTCGCAGTGACCTTTACGAAGATGCCATGGCTCTCGATACCAAAGCGATCGCAAGCGGTGGGTCAGTGGTTACTGCCGCAATCAAGGCGGCATATGAGCCGCTCAACTCCAAATGCGATGATTTCGAGTATTGTATCGACGAATTTCTGGACGGGATTCTTGCGATCGCGGGCATTCAGGACGAGGCCCCGACATTTACCCGGTCAACGCTGGTCAACACGCAGGAGGAAATCTCGACTGTGGTATCTGCGGCACAGTACCTTGATTCCGAGTACGTGACGAGGAAGATTCTCAACATTCTCGGTGACGGTGATCAGGCGGATGATATTCTCAAGAAGATGGACGAGGAGGACTCGGAGAGGATGACGGGAGGCTCTGAGGACCAGAACCCCGGTGAGAATCCGCCCGACTCGACAGAAGGCGCGGGAGAGGCTTCCGAGGGCATTCCCGGGCAAGTCGGAGGTGAATGATGGCGGACGTTGGACACGCAGAGACCGATAGACAGCTCAATAAACTGGAGAGGAGAATCAATGCAGAATACAAGCAAGCCTCAGAAGAAGTGCAGGGAAAACTCGATGACTATCTCCGAAGGTTTCAGACCAAAGACGAGATCAAGAGAGAGAAAGTCCAAACCGGAGAAATCACGCAGGACGAATACACGAAATGGCGATATGGACAGGTGATGATCGGCAAGCGGTGGGAGGAAATGCGCGACACTCTCGCGCAGGACCTCACCAACACCGACAAAATAGCCATGAGCATGGTGCGGGGCTACATGCCTGAGGTTTACGCGCTCAATCACAACTATGGAGTATACGTGACCGACCTCCTGACTCTCGGGAACGATTTTTCTCCCACCCCGAAAGACACCCCGGGCTACGGGAAGAGCACTCCCGATGGCACCATGCAGACGGTGAGACTCTATCACGGGTCATTTGCCAAGTTCGACCAGTTCGATTTCGATGCCGGGAAAGCTCTCAAGGGCGGCGGGTCGGACATGTACGGCGAGGGGTTTTACTTCACCGCCGACAAAAATCAGGCGAGGATGTATGGAGACAACATTTACTATGTTGATGTGCAGTATTCCACGGATTTCAGGACGGCGAAGAGGTCAAACGGGACCCGGGAAAAGGATTTTTCATATAATCCAGAAACCGGGTACTGGGTGATTCCCAAGGAGAAGGCAGACAACATTCACATCGTGGGAGTCGAGGACGTGAACACGGGCGAAGTCGAGTGGAAAGACCCACAGCGGAAAGCCTCAGTCGGGGTGTCGTACACCCTGTACGACCGGCAGACGGTGGAGAACCTGATAAAGAAGAACCCGGACCTGTTGCCGAAACCCCGGGTGGACGTTCCGAAAGACCTGCGCTGGAATAAACAGCATATCACCTCGGCAATCACGCAGGGAATCTTGCAGGGGGAGGACATCCGGAAGATTTCGAAACGTTTGCAGGGGGTCACGGACATGGACAGACGTGCGGCGATACGGAATGCCCGGACCATGACTACCTCTGCCGAGAATGCGGGGCGGTCCGACTCGTACGTTAGAGCCAAGGAAATGGGCATCCCGATGGAACAGGTATGGCTGGCAACGCTGGACGAGAGGACCAGAGACTCACACAGGGAGCTTGACGGGGAGGCTATCAAGGTGGGGGACAAGTGGCACCACCCGAAGTTCTCGAACGGGCTGAGGTACCCCGGAGACCCAGACGGTCCGCCCGCTGAGGTCTATAACTGCCGGTGTACGATGGTGGCCGTCGTGGACGGCGTAGACCCATCTATCCGCCCGGATGCCGTGTCCAGAAATTCGAAGCTCGGGGGAATGACATACGACGAGTGGAAGGAAGAGCACCAGCAAAGAGCAGACGCACGGACCGCAAGAGCGCAGAAATCTGAGCAGACTGCCGACACTATAATAAATGGTAAAGATATTTCTGCTACATGGAAACGCAGGCCCAACCAATTTGATTTTGAAATTGAAGATGTTATTAACACTCAAGGGTTTGACGGAAAGCCTAAAGTGGTTTCTGCAGAAGAATTTGACAGAGCTGTGAAGGAAAGCAATTTCGTTGCACAGAGAACATATTCTGCACCAGATCAAGAAACACTGAACGCATATCGAGATCAATTGTACAACGGTAAATGGTATGTGGATTGTTCTACTGGTGGAGCGCAATACGGACAAGGCATGTACTGTGCCGCAGATTATACCGGAACCCTGACCGATGGAATAAAAGCTGAGATGGAGCATTATCATAATTTAGGAGAGAGTCGTTATGGAGATGCTCATCACAGTTATACTGAAACACTAACACTTGATCCGAGCGCAAAAGTAATTACATACAGAGAACTTATGGATATTCGTACAGGAAACTTAAGCCCGGATTATAGAACAGATGTAATAAATGATCTTATTAAAAAAAGTAATTATACGGATGACGAAGCCACGTTTATACGCTTCAACCTCAATACAGGAGTTACATGGAATGAAGTCAGTGCTGCTGCAGGAAGGTTAACAAATGAACGGATACAAGAGTTAAGTAAGGAGTTTCCAAAGATTGGTGAAGAAGCGAAAAAGCTCTATAACGAGGAACATGACAGAAGAATTGAACGCTCCAGCATGTTGCAGCATAAATTCAGTGACCCAGGGTCCTTGGCTGCTGCACTTGGGTATGACGCCATTAACGCAGAAGGGCACGGTCAAAGTGGAAGTTATACTGTAATTTTAAATCGTACAAAATGTATTTTTAAAGGAGAATAAAAATGATTGAATTTCGCAGGAACAAAGAAACCGGTATTTTAGAAGTATGGAAAGACGGAAAATATGTAGGTGATGTAACCACGATGGGAGATGAGATAAGTAACAATACTTATAAGGAAAAATGATTCGAACAACAAGAGGTGAGTACCATGGATTTTGAATTCACAGATCACTCGGACGAGGTGAAAGCGGCTCTTGAAGCCGCGATCGCCAAAGGGCTGGAGGAAGTAGGACTGACTGCCGAGGGCTATGCAAAGAAGCTCTGCCCGGTCGATACTGGCAGACTTCGCAATTCGATCACCCATGCCGTGGATGACGATACGGCATACATAGGGACGAATGTCGAGTATGCCGCCTATGTCGAAATGGGCACATCGCACACCCGTGCACAGCCTTATCTCCGACCTGCGGTAACAGACCATGCGAGTACCTACAAGAGGCTGATTGAAGAGGCTCTCAAGGGCGGTTGATGTTGTATTGTATGTTGCAACAACACAATACAAATCAGCTCCGGTCATAGATTGCGGTGTTGTATTGTATCCCACCTCTCTTAAGAGTGGGATACAATACAACATGCAATGACCCCCACAATACAACGGAGAATGTGTACTTGTCAAGGTTCCGCACTTGACAGACATAGTGTTGATATGGTATAATAACAATAGGATATCATATGTAGCGGAGAACAGCTACCGAAGCAAAGGAGGATCCAATCATGGCGTTAACACGTAAATTTCTTTCCGCTCTGGGAATTGATGCGGACAAAATCGATGAGATCATTGATGCACATGCCGAGACGGTAAACGCGCTCAAGGAACAGCGCGACCAGTATAAGAAGGACGCGGAAGCCCTTCCGGGAGTGCAGAAGGAGCTTGACGATCTCAAAGCCGCCGGGAGTAACAGTGACGGATTCGAGGAGAAGTACAACTCCCTGAAGACCGAGTACGACAATTACAAGAAGGAGCAGGAGACTAAGGAGACCAGAGCCAAGAAGGAAAGCGCATACAAAGCTCTTCTCCGGGGGGCAGGAATCTCCGAAAAGCGTATTGACGCGGTGCTGAGGGTGTCCGATGTTGACGATGTTGAACTTGACGAGTCTGGCAAGATCAAGGACTCCAGCAAGCTCACGGAATCTATCAAGAAGGAATGGTCCGATTTCATCGTTACCGAAGGAACCAAGGGAGCAGATACAAGTACACCACCGGCGCAGGGTGGTGGAACTACATTCAAGACCAAAGAAGAGATCATGGCAATCAAGGACGGGACGGAACGCCGCAAAGCTATTGCCGAGAATCCGAGTCTGTTTGGTCTTGCACCAAGTAAAGGAGAATAATCATGGCGGATACTAAACTGACTACTGCCGCAGATCTCGCCCGAGTCCGTGAAGTGGATTTCGTCGAGAGATTCGGTGAGAGTGTAAAGAAGCTGATTGAGGCACTGGGTATCACCCGGAAGATCCCGAAGCAGGCTGGCACGGTCCTCAAGACCTATAAGGCTACCGGCACTCTGGAGAATGGCGCAGTCGCAGAGGGCGAGACCATCCCGCTTTCCAAGTACAAGACCGAGGCGATCCCCTATGGCGAGATCAAGCTCAATAAGTGGAGAAAGGCAACCACTGCCGAGGCAATCATCGAGAGAAGCTTCGATCAGGCGGTTTCCATGACCACCGACCGCATGCTCAAGGACGTGCAGAAGAAGATCAGAAAGGATTTCTTCGCCTTCCTTGCTACTGGTACCGGCACGGCATCCGGAGTGGGTCTGCAGGGCGCACTCGCGCAGGTCTGGGGACAGCTTCAGATTCTATTCGAGGATGACGATGTACAGGCGGTTTACTTCGTGAACCAGCTTGATATTGCGGATTACCTCGCAACGGCTGAGATCACGACTCAGACTGCATTCGGGTTTACTTACATCGAGAATTTCCTCGGTCTGGGTACCGTGATCCTCAACTCCTCCGTGCCGAGGGGCAAGGTTTACGGAACGGCGGTTGACAACCTCGTGCTCTACTACATCCCGGTCAATGGCGCGGACCTGCAGGAAGCATTTAGCTTCACCGCTGACGAGACCGGTTATGTTGGGATCCATGAGCAGAGCGACTACACCAACCTCACCGCATTCGACACGGTGGTGAACGGCATGACGCTCTTTGCAGAGCGGCTTGACGGTGTTGTTGTCGGAACGGTAACTAATGCGGCGGCAGGCTAAGGAGCTAATATATGGAACTGACCGATCTTTGTAAAGAGCTTAACAACTGGTTCGACATCTCCCGATATTTCGGGCGGTTTACTATCAAGGATGGGGCAATTGATCTCTCCGAAATGACGACTGATGGGTCTATTATAGAGGGTCAGTATTTCCGTATCGCTGGCAGTGTGTTTAACGACGGTGTTTACCAGTACCCGGCTTCTGGTCTGACAGACGAAGTTTTCGAGGGTGCGGTCTGGGCGATGGCTGTTCCTCCTGCGGTCACCGCCTTGTACTTAAAAATTGACGAATGGGTTACGGCTCACAGCAAAGAGATCGATAGCCCATACCAGTCCGAGTCATTTGGGGGCTACAGCTACTCGAAGAGCGGCGGTGGGGATGCCTCGGGAAACCTTACATGGCAGGGGCACTTCAAGCATGAGCTTAATAGATGGAGGAAGATATGTCCTTATTGAGTGACGCAATGGAAACATGCGTGAAACTGAATAAGCAGACCACTTCGGATGGGTATGGCGGCTACATCGATAGCTGGGCAGATGGAGCGGAATTCGATGCCGCGATTGTGTTCAACACATCGATGGAAGCCCGGGTGGGAGAGAAACAGGGTGTGACAAGCCTTTATACGGTCACTACTCCCAAATCCCTGACTCTCGAATACCATGATATCTTCAGACGGGTGTCTGACGGGAAAATCTTTCGAGTCACATCGGACGGGGACGACTCATACACCCCGTCTAGTGCCACACTTGACATGAGACAGGTTACAGCGGAGGAATACATTTTACCGACCAATGGATAAAGAGCAGGCTATTTACAATTTCTGGTCCGGATTTGGGCTGATGGCTTATGATGAGACCATAGTGCCAGACAGTGCGCAGATGCCGTACATCACCTATAGTGTGGCTACTGGAAGCCTCGACGAGGTTATCTCCATGACGGCAAGTCTGTGGTATCGGTCCACATCGTGGGCGGCTATTACGAAGCTCAAGAACCAGATTGCCGAGTACATCGGGGTTGGCGGGAAGGTCATTCCGATTGAAGGCGGGTATATGTGGATAGTTCGCGGTGCGCCATTCGCCCAGCGAATGAGTGATGAAGATGGTCAGGTAAGGAGTGATGAAGATGGTCAGGTAAGGAGAATTTACTTGCAGGTGCAGGCAGAGTTTCTGACTGCGAATTGATGGAGGAATAATAATGGCAGGAAAGTTTACAGTAATTCCCAAAGACACTTTCGATGCCCTTCAGCTTGACGCAGGTGTACTGCTCAGGACCTTCGACCCCTCAGCAGTAGCGGCTCCGAAGGACGAGGACATCATTTGCGCCACTACCGGGGGCATTAAAGTAGATTGTAAGCCTGCATACTCAGATCTTGGCGAGGATGTAGACAATTGTCCCAACAACATGATGGAACTTAAACATCTTGACTCGTGGGAGTGCACACTTGGTTTTACTTCCCTTGGGACCTCCCCGGATGGGATTAAGATGTCTCTCGGATGCGCAACAGTAAGTTCTAACAAAGTGACTCTGGACGCTCCGGGAGTGGTGGACAAGACCAGATTCAATGACCTGTGGTGGGTAGGAGACAGAGCAGACGGCGGGTATGTTGCGGTCCATCTCAAGAACTCACTCTCCACCGATGGTTTCTCACTTCAGACTTCCAAGAATGGCAAGGGCCAGACTTCGGTAACTCTCACTGGTCATGTATCGATCAATGCACAGAACGAGATGCCGATGGAGTTTTACTCCTCTGCACCATCCGAGGGATAAGGAGAGTATAAATGAAAACAAGCGATATCAGGGGTGAAGCGGCGCTTGACGTGCTGGCTGACATCATGGAACCCGCGTCAAAAATTCTTGGCGATAATGATTTCAAAGAAACAGTAAAGAGCGGAACATCTAATCTTCAAATTGTGCGGGTTCTTCTTAAGTCCCATAAACACGAAGTGCTGGAGATTCTGGCGTATCTTGACGGTGAAGACCCTGCGACATATAGTCCAAGTATTTTCGCAATTCCAAAGAAACTTATGGAACTTATGCAGGACGAGGATTTGATGTCGCTTTTTACATCGGAGAGTCAGAAAGAGGAAGAGACCTCATCTGGCTCTGCTACGGAGACTACAGAGGACCTCGGAAGTTAAAGCCGTTTACACGGTATGTCAAAGCTAGGTACCATGATGGGAATGAGCAGTTGGCATACCGTTTTTACATATCAGAGGTAGAGAGGTCTATCAATAACAATTTGGCGCGCACATTTGGTGGTACCGAGGTGAAATACTCATATAATGACGTGATCACCGGAAGGGTACCGAAACCCGATAACAGGACCGAGAGTGAAATCATTAGCCATTTCAAAGAGGGTCTGGGAAATTTCGGGAAGGAGGTAGACGATGGACGTATTCGACCTGCAAGCTAAACTCAGTCTGAATACCGAAGATTATGACAGTAGCCTTTCTGAGGCTGGGGAAAGCGCGTCTTCTTTCGGGAGTGTATTCAAAGCAAATCTCGCATCCGATCTCGTTTCTAAGGGGTTTGGGGCAATTGTTTCCGGGGCTAAGACCGCCGTGACCGGGTTTGGAAATCTGACGAAATCGGCAGTCGAGTCATACTCCAGTTATGAACAGTTGACTGGCGGTGTAAATACCTTGTTCGGCGCTCAGGATATGAGTCTCAAGGAGTATGCTAAATCTCAGGGAATATCTGTAAGGGAAGCGAAAAAACAATACAACACCCTTATTGGGGCACAGAATAAAGTAGTGAGCAATGCAGAGAATGCATGGAAGACTTCTGGCATGTCGGCTAATGACTACATGGAGACTGCTACTTCGTTTTCTGCCTCCCTTATTCAGTCGTTGGGCGGCGATACCGACAAAGCCGCAGATGTAGCCGACCGTGCTATTCGAGACATGAGCGATAACGCCAACAAAATGGGTACCGATATAGGGTCCATTCAGTTTGCGTATCAGGGTTTTGCGAAGCAAAATTACACCATGCTTGACAACTTGAAACTCGGATATGGTGGCACAAAAGAAGAGATGCAGAGGTTGATTAAAGATGCATCTCAGATGACGGATGTTCAGAAGAAGCTCGGAATCACGGTTGACGAGAGTGATATGAGTTTCGCGAACATTGCAAATGCCATTTCGGTAGTACAGTCGAATATGGGTATCACTGGCACAACCACCAGAGAAGCTATGACCACCATCGAGGGGTCTGCAAATGCAACGAAGTCCGCATGGGAGAACGTGAAGACAGCTATCGCGGGCGGAGGCGACATCGGTCAGGCGATAGACGGTCTGGCGACCGCTCTATTCGGTGATAAAGAGGGCGAGGGACTCATTAATCAGGTCATCCCTAGAGTTAGTACGGCGATGCAGGGTATTGCCGATTTTGTCGGAAAGGCGGCCCCAATTATCTCCAAGAAACTGCCAGTTCTGATGAAGGAACTTGGGCCATCGATCAAGGGCATCGCCAAGTCTGTTGGGCAGATTTTGACGGTGGTACTCCCGACTCTAATCAAGACTCTTGCTCCTGTGGTCAAGGAGATTGTAGGAGAACTTATTACTGTAGTTACTGATGCACTAGGTGAGCAGGGCGGGTTACTCGGTGCGTTGGCGAATGTAATAACATTTGTCCGGGATCACGGAAACGAGATTCTGGCGGTGGTGGGAGGAATCATCTCCGCTATTCTTGCATACGGTATGGCAACAAAGGTCCTGTCATTTATATCGATAATCCAGAAGGTAATTGGCGCGATTCAGGCGGGGACTCCGGTTTTCTCGGCATTGAATGCAGTAATGTCTGCGAACCCGATTGCACTTGTAGTAGCGGCTATCGCTGGCTTGGTAGTCGCATTCGTGGTCCTGTGGAACAAATCGGAGGCATTCAGAGACTTCTGGATTGGGCTATGGGAAGGCATTAAGAACGTTGCAACAACAGTGTGGAATACTATAACTGGATTATTTACAGGAGAAATTTCGGTAAAGGAAATTGCAACAGGAGCATGGGACAAAGCCAAAGATATAGCGGGGGAAATATGGGGAGCAATTAAAAATTTCTTTGAAAGTGCCGCACCAGTCGTAAAGGAAATTGCTACCACAGCATGGGATAATGCCAAAACAGCGGCGGGGAAAGTATGGGGAGCAATCAAAGGATTCTTTGAGGGAGCAGCCCCGGTCGTTAAGAAGATTGCGACAACTGCATGGGACAATGCAAAGAGTGCCGCAAAAACAGCATGGTCTGGAATCAAAGGATTCTTCGAGGGAGCGGCCCCTGTCGTCAAGAAGATTGCTACCACAGCATGGGATAATGCCAAAACAGCGGCGAGTAATGCATGGACAGCAATCAAAGGATTCTTTGAGGGAGCAGCCCCGGTCGTTAAGAAGATTGCGACAACTGCATGGGACAATGCAAAGAGTGCCGCAAAAACAGCATGGGGAGCAATTAAAGGATTCTTCGAAGGCACAGCGCCGAAGATAAAGTCTATATCTACGGATGCATTCGATAAAGTATCATCAGCGGCAAAAAGGGTTACTGATAAGGTTTCGGGATTCTTCTCCGGATTGCATCTTAATATACCTAAGCCGAAACTTCCGCATATCAGTGTCAGCGGAGGCCAGGCACCATTCGGCATCGGTGGCAAAGGCTCTCTTCCACATTTCTCTGTCGAGTGGTACGCAAAAGCCATGGATAACCCAATGATTCTTGATAACGCTACTATTTTTGGTCAGTCAGGAAACATGCTTCTTGGAGGGGGAGAAAAAGGTCAGGAAATCATATATGGTAGAAAAGCATTAATTAACGATATTGAAACTGCCGTAAGAAACTCGGGTGGAACTGGGTTTGTTCAGAATCTTACAATCAATTCTCCTCAGGCATTAACTCCGTCTGAAATTGCCCGCCAGACAAGAAATGCAAATAGACAGATGATTTTACAGTTAAGGACGGCATGATATATGAGAACTATTACATGTATCAATAAAGAGAATAACATGTCGTGTTCGTTTACCGAAAGTGAATTTTCTCCATTTATACTGAGATCGATTGATGGAATTTACGAACAGTCATCAAAAATAATGACATCATCAAACGCATTTTCTGATGGGTCAGTGTACCAATCATCGGTACTCGAGACTAGGAACATAGTTCTATACCTTAAAGACTTAAATGACCATACGAAAAATAGGCAGTTTTTGATTCGAATGTTTCCTCCTGACACCAAAGGAACTCTTATAATAAATGACGATAATCTGAGTAGAAAGATTGATTACTATGTTGAGAAAATAACATCGGATTCAAATTACTCAGTAAGAAATTATCAAATATCGTTGATGTGTCCTGACCCCTATTTTTATGACATCGATGATTACATTGTAACTATGGCATCATATTTGCCTTCATTCGTATTTTCTCATGAATTTAATTCACTGAAGGAAGAATTTGGATACCGCCAGAAAAATAAGCTTCAAAATATTAAGAATGAGCAGGGCGCGGATAAAATTGGAATTACTATTGTTATTTCCGCTGCTGGAACAGTTAAAAATCCATCCGTGACAAGAGTTGAGAGCAGTGAATTTATTAAAGTGGGAACTGATACAAAACCATTTATGATGTCAGCAGGTGATAAAGTAATTATCACTACCGGCAACGATAATAAGCATATTTATCTTGAGTCAGGAGGAGTACAAACTAATATATCGCAGTATATGTCAGATGACAGTACATTTATTCAGCTTGAAAAAGGGGACAACTCAATTGCATACAGCGCGGATTCCGGAGTTGACAGCATTGGAGTTAGCATTAAATATAGGATAAGGTATACATCGGCATGATAAATAATCTTGAAATAAGAATATATGATTCAAGCCTTAATTTCTTGGGTGTAATAGACTCTGTTTCTTCATTTCAGTGGCATAGAAAATATTACGAACCCGGGAATGTAGAGATGCATTGTCCAGTTACAAAAAATAACTTATCATTGCTTTCACTCGAAAACATAGTTTATCTTGTGGGATCAGTGGAAGCGGCTGTAATAGAAGGAATTGTTATAACTAGCAGTGAAAGCAATGAAGAAATCAAAGTAACCGGAAGGTTTCTCTCAAGCTATATGGACCGAAGGCTGATAAGACCATACTTTCATACCGAGAACGGCAATGCCGAAACTGCCATGCGAAATATTTTCTTGAATGCAGTGGCTATTCCTAATGTAGAACTTGCGAATGCTCATGGGTTTGCTAAATCTATTACATTTCAGGCAACATACAAAAATTTACTCGTATACGAAGAAAAACTCGCAAAATATCTGCAAGCAGGAATTAGGTTCCGTCCCGATTTTTCAGCAAAAAAGATTTATTTTGAATTATACGCGGGAGTTAACAGGACGCTCAGCCAATCAGATGTTCCAAGAGTGGTATTTTCTGATGAATATAATAACCTTACTAAAATATCGTATACAAATAATGAACAGTTGTATTCAAATGTATGCTATGTGGGAGGACAAGGGGAAGGTGAAAATAGGACATATGTAATAGCAGGTGACGATTCTCTTACTGGGCTTGAACGCAGAGAGGTGTTTTTATCTTCATCCGATGTTTCTCCAAACAATCAGACTGATGAACAGTACAAGGCATCCCTGAAACAAAGAGGGGATGACAAGCTGAACAATAGCGGGATTTCACTCTCGGTTGAGGCTTCCGTTAACCCTATTGGAAATTTCATATATAAAACTGATTACGATTTAGGAGATCTGGTTACTATAAAGAATACAAAATTTGGTATAAATATAGATGAAAGAATCACAGAAGTTACGGAGATTTACGAGGGAGGTGCTTTCAGCGTCTTCCTGACATTCGGAACACCGATTCCAGAAACTATCGACTGGACAGATGCGATAAATTGAGGAGGATTAATAATGTCGATCACAGAGCTGAAACCAGAATTCGTTTTTGCGACTCTGGCAAAGGGAACGCAGGTAATCTGCATTGACTTCGGAAAGGGTCAGTATATCGACCTCGGAGGACAGCTTGTAAGCGCAGTACAGAGAATGATACTCGATAAAAAGTGTAAATTCTTTTCAGTGACAACGGAGGGCTAATCGATGGCGAACGAACACGGATTATTCTGGAACAGCCAGAACGGAGACCGGGTATATGACGCGAATGATTTTTCCGAATGGCTGAAAAAGTTCTATACAACCGGAGTCTTCAACGGAGACCTTGCAGTTACTGCCTCCGGTGGCATGACGGTTTCTGTCAGCTCAGGCTATGTCAATATCGAGGGGAAAGTAAAATTTTTCTCGACCCCGACGACACTTACGATTGCAACAGCTGGTGGAACATATGAAAGAATAGACACGGTTGTGGCTGAATGCAATTATACGGACAGGGAAATTAAGCTGAAAGTTGTCACAGGCACATACAGTACATCACCGACGGCAACGGCTCCGGTTCGCACGGCGGCGGCATATCAGCTTGTACTTGCTCAGATTGATGTTCCGGCAGGTGCAACAGAAATCACTCAGAAGAATATCACTGACAAGCGCATGGATTCTAATGTTTGCGGTCTGGTAACTGGAACCGTGAGCCAGATCGATTTCTCGACCGTCAAGTCTCAGTTTGATTCATGGTTTGAGGATGTTAAGGGGACACTCGACAGTGACGCCGCCGGAAATCTGAAAAACCAGATTGATGCGGCGAATGAGAAAATCGATACGGCGAATGAGAAAATCGATACGCTAAACAACGTTTTAACTGGGAGAAATGCAGGATTTCACAATTCTATATATCGTGGAAAGGATTTAGGAACTTCCGTTACCACCGATCAGTGGAACGCAATATATGATGGAACGTTTGATGACCTGTTCATTGGGGATTATTGGACAATCGGAGGAGTAAACTGGAGAATCGCAGCATTCGATTACTGGCTCCATTGTGGAGACACAGAATGCACGACCCATCATGTGGTCATTGTACCGGATTCTTGTCTTTATAACGCGCAGATGCACAACACTGCTTCCGGTGGATGGGAATCCAGCGGAAATACGACTAAAGGCGCGTATGCCGGGTCAGACATGCGGACAAAGAATCTGGAAACGGCAAAGTCCACGATCAATTCCGCATTCGGTTCCAACCATGTTCTAAACCACAGAGAGTATCTGCAGAACGCTGTTACAAATGGATATGCGATTGGCGGAACTTGGATGGACAGCACAGTAGAGCTCATGAGCGAGGAGCAGGTTTACGGCTGCATGCAGTTTAAGCCCGGCAACTCTCTCGGTTCTACGATTCCGGACATTTACAATATCGACTACAGCCAGTTCCCGCTCTTTAGACTGAACAAGGCGATGATAAGCAACCGTGCCCCTTGGTGGCTTCGCGACGTTGCGAGCGCGGCTTACTTCTGTCTTGTCTACTCGAGCGGGTATAGCGCCTGCAACGACGCCTCGAACTCGAATGGCGTGCGCCCGGCTTTCGGTATCTGCTGATCTTTAATCCCTCCCCTTCAGGGGAGGGATGGATTAGCGGCTTTTTTCATGAGGAGGAGACAGCATGCCACCACAGGTAACAGCCATCACTACCATCCTGCAGCTGATTATTAGCGGAGCAACAGTAGTTACACTCATTTACACGCTCGAAAAGTTCCTGAGAGCCCCGGAGCAGACACAGAACGACCGTCTGAATTCGCTTGAAAAGCGAGTAGACAAGATCTCTGAGCGGCTTAAGGACGGAGACAAGCATTTCCAGTATCTGGATGAAGGATCAACTGTCACGCAGCAGTGCATTTTGGCGATGATGGACGCGCAGATCTCAGGAGATAACATCGAGGGCCTGAAGAAGCAGAGGGCAAACCTTTATGCTTATCTGAGCCAGAAAGGAGCGAAATAATGAACATCGATTGGAAACGGAAACTGACAAGCCGCAAATTTTGGATGGCGGTCATCTCTCTGGTGACTTCCATCGTCATGATTGCGGGCGGCTCTGACCAGCAGGCGCAGCAGATTGCAGGTGTAATTCTGCAGGCGGCTACTGTTCTGGCATACTGCATCGGGGAGGGTCTGGCGGACTCCTCGACCAACGTCAATATGACTGAAAAGGGGGACACTGTAAATGATGACGAGAACTGAGAAGGCAATTCAGTGGATGGAGCAGACTGCCGAGAACTCGGCGCATGGGTATGACCAGCTATACCGGTGGGGCGAGAAGGGCGATTACGACTGCTCCTCTGCTGTGATCACAGCATGGCAGGAAGCCGGGGTGCCGGTCAAAACTAACGGCGCGACTTACACCGGCAACATGAAGCCGGTGTTCCTCGCGCAGGGTTTCAACGATGTGACGAAATCCGTCACACGGTCTACCGGAAAGGGTCTCAAGCGCGGGGACGTTCTGCTCAATACCAAGCACCATGTTGCCATGTACTGCGGGGATGGCAAAGAGGTTGAAGCCTCAGTCAACGAGAAGGGCAAGGCAACGGGTGGTGTGCCGGGGGACCAGACCGGAAGAGAGTTTCTCATTCGTCCGTACAGAAATTTCCCTTGGGATACGGTGCTCAGGTACAACGAGGATGCCGCAGTCCCACCCTCCGGTGTGCCGAAGGTCCTCAGGAAGGGCGACACTGGAGAAGATGTGAAGGAAATGCAGACTCTCTTGATTGATGCTGGGTACTCGATCGGTCCGGATGGCGCAGATGGGGATTTCGGCAGTAACACCCTGTCGGCTCTCCTCAAGTTTCAGGCGGGTCACGACCTGATTGTAGACGGGGAGTATGGGGACCAGAGCCGGGAAGCCCTGACGAAAGCCGCGAAGACGGCTTCTCCTGCGCCTTTGGAGTGGGTCGGGTACGTAACAGCCAAGAGCGGACTGAACATCCGTTCCAGTGCCGAGAAGACCAGCGACAACATCCTATACGCTATCGTGTTCGGGTCGAAAGTCACCGTGTTCGGGAAGTCCGGTGGATGGCTCCATGTTCACGTGTCCGGGCGGTCTGACGGGTGGTGCTCCTCAGAGTTTATTTCAAACGGTAAATGACCATGGATGACGAAAAAGTAAAAGCTGACTCTGTGCCGTATATAGTGTATGAAAGCAGTATGGCACGGCAGGAAAGGCACACGAAACGCCTCGTGATCGCCCTCGTCCTGACCATCGTCCTGCTGTTCGCAAGCAACATGGCATGGTTATACGAGTGGACTCGTTACGATTATGTATCGACCGATACGGAGACTACTACAACGTACTCTCAGGATGGGCACGGTACAAATATCATAGGGGATTCCAACAATGTCACAGACGCTAACAGTGAAGACGAGAACGCGGACCAGATCGCGAACCCGTAACGGCAGTAAGGGTACCAGAAGAAGGAAAAATTCGAAATGACACATGTCGAACGGGATCTCTCCCGGTCCGAGTTGGAGAACCTGATTGACGAATGGATTCTCAGTGCCCGGGACCGTGCAATCATGAAAAGAAGGCTATGTGACGGGATCTGCTATGAACCTCTTGCCGAAGAATTTGATCTGTCAGTAAGACAGGTAAAGAACATCGTCTACAAGTCTGAACTCAAGATATTCAGGCACATGTAAATACGAACGAAAGTTGCCCCTCGGTTTCATTTCCGAGGGGCAATCTGTATGTTAAAATAAAGGCAAAAGGAGGGAAGAACATGAGCTATTTCAACCCGCAATACAATCCATATCAGAACGGCATGTATTCAAATCCGTATGCCGCACAGTACCCCAGACCAAACTACCCGAAATATGAAATCATCCACGTGAATGGTGAGAACGGGGCAAAGTCTCTGCAGATGGCAGAGAACAGCAACGCCCTACTCCTTGATGACACGGCACCCATTGTATGGCTTGCTCAGACCGATGGTGCAGGGTACAAAACGGTAACCCCATACAGTATAACTCCTCTCCAGCAGGAGACCCCGGTAGACACTCGCAGTCTTGAAAAGAGAATAGAAGCTTTGGAGGCGAAGATCAATGCAAAATCCGATACTACAGAATCTAGCAGTAAACTCGCGGATGGGGGATCTGCGAAGGGTTAAGGGAATGTTGACGCAGGTCCGGGAGTCAGCAAATCCGCAGGGCATGCTCAACATGCTGGCACAGCAAAACCCACAGTTGGGTAATGTTATGCAGATTGTGCAGGAAAATGGCGGAGACCCCAGACGGGCTTTCTACTCGACTGCCGAGAAGATGGGTGTAAACCCTGATGAAGTACTTTCTATGCTGAGATAACCCGGGGTGCACACCGGATTATTAATAACTACATATACAAAGGAGAAAAGACATGGAGAATGGAAGTTTAAGCGCGGCTGATGTCGCACTGCTCAACGGCAAAGGCGGTTCCGCATTTGGGACTAGCGGTGACGCATTCATGTGGATTTTCGCTCTGCTCATCCTCGCTGGAGGTGGATTCGGCGGGTGGGGCAACAACGGCAGAGGATATCAGTCAGTTGCTACACAGGATTTTGTGCAGAACGGATTTGACAACCAGAATTTGCAGGCGCAGACTCGTGATATCCTGTCCGCTGTTACCAGCGGCACAGCACAGACGGTCAATGCGGTCACGCAGGCGGAATACGAGCAGATCGGGGTTGCCAAGGATGCTCAGTACCAGCTTGCTCAGGGGATTGCTTCTCTGAATGCGCAGGCACAGGCAAACATGGCGAACCAGAATCAGTGTTGCTGTAACACCCTCCGGGCTATTGACGGCGTGAACTATGCGAATGCACAGAATACGGCGGCAATCAACGCAAACACCACCGCGCAGACCCAGAAGATTCTTGATGCGATTGCCGGTAACCGCATGGCAGACATGCAGAACCAGATCAATCAGCTCCAGCTTCAGAACGCTGTTGCCGGTGTGGTGAGATACCCGAGTGCATCTACCTATTACGCAGGCAACAACCCGTTCTGCGGGTGCGGATGCGGCATCAATGCCTGAATGTAAATAACAGTGAGCGTATTTAGTACGCCTTGTCCCGGGCGTATGCATGTAGCATACGCCCCATTTGTAGGAGAATATCATGATCGAAGCTTATACGAAAAATCAGTCCTGTGCGACAGGATCCAATGTCGCATTCAACAACGTAACTATTGAGAAGGGGTGCACGGCGGTCCTCCAGACTCCCACCACCATCGCGCTGAACAAGTGCGGGGTATACATGGTGTCCGTCGATGCCTATGGTGCCGTGTCCGGGAGTGCCGCTGGCGCGGTTACCCTCCAGCTTGCCAGAGACGGCGTGTTACAGCCTCAGGCAATATCGGGGGCAAGTTCCTCCGGGACCGCTGACTCGGTTGCCGTGTCTTTCCAGACACTCGTGCAGGTTGAACAGAACAACTGCCGGTGCAACTGCTGTACCTCTCCAACGGTCCTCACCGTCCAGAATGTCGGGTCCCCGGCAACCCTGACTAGTGCAAATATCGTGGTTACAAAAGTGTGCTGACATGTCCAAAATGAACGATGGTTTTCTTGATGCAATGTCCTGCATGTCGTTTGCCATCGGGCTTGTGAACTACAAAGAAAATCTGGAGCAGAGCACCAATGATGACCTCATGAGGGCTATCGACAAGCGGACCAGAGCACTCATGAGCGACATCAAATCGGAACTCGACAAGCAGAATTGCATGCTTGAAGAAATACTTAAGAGGTTAGATAATGACAGTCGAAGAAGTGTACAAAGCGATAGCGGCTCACATGGTAGAGGGAGTAATGTTTCATGAGGAGATGGCGAACTACTATGATTTCCTCGGTCTTCGGGGTTACAAGCGGTGCCATGAATATCACTTCTACTGTGAGTCAAAGAACTTCCGGTGTCTCAACCGGTACTTTATCAACCACCACAGCAAGTTGATCGAAGAAGAGAAGGTGGACCAGCCCAGCGTGATCCCCGAGTCATGGTTCCGGTACAAGCGGGAGGATGTCTCCCCGACTGACATCCGGAATGCGGTCAAGACCGGAGTCGAGAAATGGGTTGCTTGGGAACGCGAAACCAAGAAACTATATGAGGACATATATGCCGAACTCATGAACTCCGGTGCCGTAGCAAGCGCAAAGCATGTCATGTGCTACATCTGTGATGTCGACCGGGAACTCAAGAAGGCAGAGCGGCACTGGCTCAAGCTCAAGATGTCCGACTATGATCTTGGGGCGATTCTCGCTGAACAGGACCACCTACATGATAAATACCTGAGGAAGGTGAAATAACATGGACATGCGAGAGGTTGAAGACACCATTTACAGTCTGGAAAACGGGGTCACCAATTTCGATACCTGCAACAAACTCGCGTCTCTATACATAGTCCGTGACCATGCGGCAAAGTCCTCCCCTGTCGCCGTGACTCAGGGAACTACTGGCGCGGAGGCGGTGAGCATAGACAGTGATACGGAATTTGCCCAAGCGGTCAAATCTGCAGACCCTAACACGCTGATGGAAGTCATGGACGAATTGATGACTACCCTGCAGGTAGTCAATCCCCGACTGTATAATGGTGTCATGCGCAAACTGACATAAATTGGCGGGTGGGATCTCTCCCACCCGCCTTTCATGCCAGCCCCATTAGCTGGACTATCAATTTCACATCGTCTACACTTCCGACTCCCCCAACAACGGCACCCGCCTCCATCCATTGGCACAGTCGCCATTTCTGTATCTTCCGGAGGTCCTCTGTGGCATCTCTCTTGCACTCGAAAGCTACCATCCGCCCGTTGATGCACCCTATGATGTCCGGGGTCCCTCGCTCCGAGAAGATACTGCCGTGAATGTTGATCGCCTTGGACCTCGGCAGGGAATTCAGGTATTTCAGAATCGGGACCACAACCCCGTCGTACTCCAGATGGTCATGATCCCTGCTCATTCAGACCCCGCTTGATTTCCAGATAGGTCTTACTGTTGCCGGTGCTGTTATACCCGCATTCTCCCGGCACCCGGGTGGGGATGTCCTGCATGTTAGGTTTCTTCTCCTCGGTCCACATGGCGCACAGGATATTCCAAGCGGCGGCACAAAGGTGGTCTTCGTCTGTACTGCCGTCCATGTACTTGAAGAGATGCCGAAGGGCCGAATCGATATACCCATGCATCGGGAGACCCTTCTCCCAGTTCCTTTCCGGGTGGTCCTCGTTGCCCTTCTCGAAGTGCTTCGCCAGCCTCAGCAGGGAGCACATCGGGAGGAGATCACACCTGCCCTTGCCGGTCTTGTCCTCCCGGATGCCGTCTCCGGTCTTTACCATCGGTATGCCGTCCCTGCTTATCCCGGAGGCGGGGTTGCCCGCCTCGCCATTTGTCATGTCCACTCCATTCTTTCTCAGTACCATAATTATTCTCCTGTACTTCCGAAACCGTCGTTCCCTCTCTTGCCCGGGACCGGCTTGATTTCATCAACCTGCGACCATCTGACATCCTCGATGACGTGAAACAAGACCTGCGCCAGCCTCATGCCGCGTTTCACGTGAAACACCTCGTCCCCGAGATTGCGAACGCACACGAACATCTCCCCGGTGTAGCCGTTGTCAATGATCCCCTCGTTTACCATGAGATCATAGTTTCTCAAGGTTGATGACCTGCCCGTGATCCTCGCGTAAAGGTAGGGCGGCATGTTGATTTTGATGCCGGTGTGGACATCCACTGTCTTTCCCGGTGGGATGTCGCAATCCTCACTGACGTACAGATCCCACCCGGCATCCCCAATGTGCTTCTTGAAGGGTGCCTTTGCACCCTTTCCAAGCTCATAGTCAACATACTTCACATTGCTCATCACTGCACCTCCACAATGCCGTTGGCTCCGGTCCCGATGTACTTCAGATGTCCGTCCTCCGCGATACCGGAATCCTTGATGAATTTTCTCAGCTTCTCAGAGCCGAGAACCTTGAGAACGTTGTCACTGTCATAGATATCCGGGTCGATGTAGTCTGCAAATGTCAGGGCAATCTCGGTCGGGGCATTCAGCAGGCAGGCATTCCTGAAGAGGTCTTTATCCCACTGTGCGATACGGCGCACCTTGTGAGTGACAGTGGTCTTCTCCGGGGTGATCTCTTTATTGAGGGCTTCGGACAGGTAATCCCATGTGACCTCGTTTTTCATCGGTCCGGAGTTTCCCGCAACCCTGATTGGGTAGGTCCGCACTACCATGAGGACATCTGTCACTCTGGTCGGGGCGATACCGACCTCGGAGATCACGCCTGCCGCGTTAGTGTCAATTGACGTGCAGTAGGGCCAATTACTGTGCAGGAGCGAGAGACCGGACCCCTGCGTCCCCTCAATCAGGACATTCTCCCCGGCATCCTGCATGTCCGCGATGAGTCGGGGCGTATCCTCCATGATGCACTCTCCGAGTCCGATGGAATCAGCAATCTCTGAAATCCGGTGGAAGTTGCTGGGATCTCTCTGCATCCTCGCGATTCTCGCGGCTCCGCATCCTTCCCCAGTGGAACCAATCTTAGCGTTAAACCACCCGTCCTTTCCTCCCTCGGCTTCATGGTACTTGTCCTCCAGCACCCCGGCGTTGGCATCAATTACCAGCCTCTTCTTGAAATCGGGGTAGTACTTCTCGATGTGCTCAATCTCGGAAAGCAGACCCTCAATCGGTTCGATTGCCCCTCTGCCGATGACGATAGTTGCATTCGGGTTGATCCACCCGCACGGGATTGCCTGCATCACATGCTTGTCACCGTGCCAGTAAAATGTGTGTCCCGCATTGTAGGAACCGACTCGGACCGCGACATTATATTTGTCCGCTACATGTGCCGCGATCTTGCCTTTCCCCTCACTACCATACTGACCACCGACAAGAACTGTAAGCTTTCCTCTACTCATAATTTTACCCCTTTCTTCTTAAGATATTTTCTTGTTTTTCCGATTGCGATATCTATTTCATATCGCCCCGTGTCATCCATGTCACTCTGAAACCATGGTGTATTGTCATCGATATATAGGTTGGCAAACACCTTTCTCGGGTCCGTTCCAAACTTCGCCAGATTGCTGGGTGCATTCGCGTTTATTGCCGCGAAAT
>Ga0256406_1001521_pt1 | contig 36871 bp, 49 predicted proteins | sample RumenRJG_03DNA_FD_185986 | JGI IMG/M metagenome (GOLD analysis project Ga0256406, IMG submission 185986) | Bovine rumen microbial communities from Lethbridge, Alberta, Canada - RJG_03 | ecosystem: Host-associated > Mammals > Digestive system > Stomach > Rumen | place: Canada: Alberta | collected...
ATAAAACAGATGCACATGTCGGGGTGGCACTCTGCCGGAGGGAAATGATTGAGTATCATTTCCCGAGAGGGTTGACCTTGAGTCAACTTCCGCAGACCCGACACAAACATTTTGACAATTAAATAAAGTAGATGCACATGTCGGGGTGGCGGAATTGGTAGACGCGCATGATTCAGGTTCATGTGGGTAATTCCTTGAGGGTTCGAGTCCCTTCCTCGACATTATAAAAGACTATGGACTTGTTTCATAGTCTTTTATTATTATATTTTATGTCCATTTTGAGTTGGGAGTTGGGCAGGTATGCCTGTATTTTTTTGAGTAGTTTGGTCGGAAGTGTTTCATGTCATTGCGAGTCTGTAAAGGCGAAACAATCCAGCTTTTGCCGATTTAAAGAGGTCGGAAGCAAGTTGACTCAAACTACTCCTCTTGCACTTTTTTACTTATTTTTTGCACTATTCTTGCACACTTTTGCACAAATTTGCACTCTAAAGCAGGGTTGACTTTAGTCAACCAAAATGTATCGGTAGACTGAAGTCTACCTGCTACTCAAATAAGCAATAATAAATGGAATTAAAATAACAATTATTATTAATAACATTATTAATAATTCTTTAAAAGTAATCCTATCATTATATTTGTGATTCAAATCTATATTTATAAACTCATTATTGATTTGATATTCTTTAAGAGTTTTATTCTTATCAACATAAAACTCGATACTTTTCTTGCTTATATATGCACATTTTTGTTTATTAATGTATATATCCCAATTATATTCAAACCATCTTTGCTTGGGTAAATCATATTCAGAGCATATTTTATTTATTAAATCATATACTGTATAATTATCTTCAACTAACCAACGATATGTATGGTTAGTATAATCATCCTCTTTATCAATACTCCAATTTCTATTTATTTTAACCTTTATCATTAAATAATGTACCTATGCAAATTTCACTTCTATTTCTGCACCTAAGCCACGCAGAATTTTCATTGTTGTATCAAAACTCGGCTTAACCTTACCTTTCAAGATATTAGATAAATTTGAACGATTCATTTCTAAATCTTTTGCAAGTTGGCTTATTGTTGTACGAACTTTTACAACTCTTTCCAGTGATTTAAAAAACAAAGCATAATCACCATTTTTTGCGTATTCCTCAATGTTTAAACGCAAGTAGTCCTTTTGATATTCATCGTCTTTAAGAACTTCTTGCATATGTTGTTCGTGGGTAATACTCCTATTTAATATTTCTTGCTTAATTTTCATATTTTTATTCCTTTATTTCTTTAATTATTTCTTTTGCTTTTTGTATATCTTTCTTTTGTGTAGATTTATCACCAGCACATAGAATAAGAACTATTATATTTTCTTCTTCCGTAAAATAAATTCTGTAACCGGAACCAAATTTACATCGAAGTTCAAACAAATCATTTGATATACATTTATAATCACCATAGTGACCTTCTTCTAGTTTATCAATTCTCATATCTATTCTTTTTCTGATACTTTTGTCAAGAGAATTGTACCAATCAAGATATGGACATTTATTGTCGATAGTAGTGTAATAAATAATTTGTTTCATAATCACATTGTATGCTATACACATACAATGTGTCAAGGGAAATTATCAAAATCTCTGTTCATTCTTCTCAAACCGACTGTTCATTTACAATGCCCAACCTACCTTCTTTATGGTGTTTAAAAATGGTAAAAAAGTAGGTCAGGCAAGGACTTTACCATTAAATATTAAAGAGATTTTAAAAAATTTGACCTTGCCTGACATTTTTTGTCAGGCAAATTTATAAGTAATGACAATATTTTGTTTTGTAATATTTCAATTTGCTTGACCTACGGGCTTTTAGTAGGTTGGCATTGCTATGCCAACACGAAAAATTTATCGTTGGGCAGATATGCCCAACTTTCATCATTTTATCAACCCTCACCCGCCCTGCGGGCACCATATCCCATAGGTAGAGACAAAAGAATCGCCTTGTCATACAAATAAATATGGACACAATGCCACCTATGAATAATTTTTATCGGCATAGCAATGCCGACCGACATTTCATAATGTTCGCCAAGAAAATACGGGCACAAGACCGACCTGCTTTCTATAGCAGTTTTAGCCCTATTTACTTTCCAAATTCAGCAGGTAACTTTTTATTTTCGCACCGTAGGCGTATCCGCCCTGTTTGCCGTTTGATGATACCACACGGTGGCACGGAACGATTATCATGACGGGATTTTTGTTGCAAGCATTGCCGACTGCTCTTGAGTAATTTACATTTCCGATATTTTGCGCAATTTGCCCGTAAGTTTCGGTTTCCCCATAAGAAATTTTTAAAAGTTCACTCCAAACAGATTTTTGAAAATCCGTACCGTAAAATTTTATATTTATATCAAAATATTTTCGCTCGTAAGAAAAATATTCTTCTAACTCCTGTTTAATTTTATTTGAAAACGGAGTTCCACTATCCTGGATAAAATCACTTTGAGCAGGTTTTAGCCCCACAAGCGCAAAATCATTTTCTATGCAGAATGTCAAATATCCAATCGGAGATTTGTATAAATATTTTGAATATTTAACGGTGTTCATTTATATTAATAATCCATTTTCCATGAATTATCTTTTAATGCGCCAAAGCATCTGAGAGCATTTCCTTTTTTGCAATCCGCAATTTTTGTTTCAACAGAAACATCAGAATCATTCAAAACTTCATCATCAACATAGCCTTTTGAAGTTACATAGAAGGCGAAAACATCTCTGCCATAGATATTCGGTCCGTCAACACCGTTTACGTCCATTATGACATAACCTGTTGTTTTTCCGCCATTATCAACGGGCGTATAACCAAACATTACACCGTTTGTCAAAATTACCGTATCGCCGGGGTTAGTAATCGAAGATGCTTTACCTTTCAAAGTTTTATATTTTGACTGCTTTTTGCCTGATGCTGCGGTTGTATTCCAGCAATCTTTAAGTGCACTTGAAGCCGAGCATTTTTTCGAAATCGAAAAATGTTTTGTCGTTAAAAGGGTTGAAGCGGATTTAAAATCCGTAAGCGACATATCACGGGTTGCCTTTGTTAAAAGTTCATCTTGTGCAAGGTTTTCTATAGTCGAGGACATACTTTTTATCTGGTTTGAATAAACTCTGTTATATACATGCCCGACAAGAGATGGGATTACCATAACCGCAAGAACACCGACAATTCCTAAAGAAAGCAGCAATTCCGTGAGCGTAAACGCTTTATTTTTATTTTCCATTATTTCTCCTTTTAATTATTTTTCCAAATATTCGGGATCAAATCCTGACAATTCGACCATTCTGTAGCATGCCGCACCGTTGCCGCCTTTGCAAGCGGTTTTTAAAGAGGCAGATGATTCTTGAGAATTTGCATCCCCGCTTCCGCCGTTGAAATATCCTCCGACGTCGCCGTTATGAATGCCGGTATTGCCGTTTTTAGAGGCATCATCACTCCAAGAAATTTGGAACACAAAGTAATCTTCTCCGACAACATTAGGTTTGTTATCGCCGTTTAAATCGATAATTACACCCGTTGCATCTTTGCCGTATAAATTATTTACCAAACCTATTCCTACACCGTTTTTTAACAGGGCTTTTGCCTGAGTAGTTCCTTCATTTTTAGGAATGGTAACATTCGCTTTTGTATTACCCGTAATCTTTCTGTAAGAAGATGCAAAAGCTTCGCCTGAAGGTGCTATATCAAATTCTTCCAAAAAAGCTTTCGGATTATTATAAATATTTGTCATGGTAACATCATCTGTTCTTGCTCTTGACAACTCTTTTTGAACGACATTTGTTACACTTGAAACCGTATTTTTTAACAAAGACATTTTTGATTTGGCATTAATACTTCTGCTGATACTCGGGATAACCAAGACCGCAACAATACCTACAACCAAAATAGCCATAAGAACTTCGCCCAAAGTGAATGCATTATTTTTAATTATTTTCATATACAAAAGCCTCAATTCTTTAATTACCGAACATAAACTTACTTTATCATTATTTTCGGAAAAATTCAATCTTCTTGACGAAATGTTTTGAGGAAATAAAATTAATAGTGTATATAAGGTGAAGGGAGTAAAAAATGGCTAATATACAAATTACTCAAGAAATACAAAACGAATGTGTTGTAAGACGCGGCGTAAAAGGAAGTCCTGCTCCTATTCCTCAAGAAGGAGAATGGACAAAATGCAAAGAAATTAAAGACATTTCCGGTCTTACTCACGGTTGTGGCTGCTGTGCACCTCAACAAGGTACCTGCAAATTAACTCTTAACGTTAAAGACGGTATCATTCAAGAAGCCTTGATTGAAACAATCGGCTGCTCGGGTATGACTCAATCTGCTGCAATGGCAGGAGAAATTCTTCCGGGCAAAACAATCCTTGAAGCTTTGAATACCGACCTTGTTTGCGATGCTATTAACGTTGCAATGAGAGAATTATTCTTACAAATCGTTTACGGCAGAACTCAAACCGCATTCTCAGAAAACGGCTTGCCTGTCGGCGCAGGATTGGAAGACTTAGGCAAGGGTTTATGCTCTATGTGCGGTACAATCCACTCAACAAAACAAAAAGGCGTAAGATATCTTCAATTAACCGAAGGTTATATCTTGAAACTCGGTCTTGATAAAAATGATGAAGTTATCGGATACCAATTCATTAACTTAGGCAAATTTATGGACGCAGTTAAAAAAGGCGTTGACATAAAAGAAGCTTACGAAAAGAATGTCGGTACTTATGGTCGATATGCCGATGCGGTTAAATATATTGATCCGAGAAAAGAATAATTTAACAAAACAAAAATGTAAAATTGGAAATAAGGAATTAATAATATGACAGTACAATTTGAAGGACAAGACAGACGTGAAACTACTTTGAAGAAAGTTTTATCCGAATACGGTTTAAAAAATCTTGAAGAAGCACGTGATTTATGTTTATCAAAAGGCATTGATGTAAATGCCGTTGTTAAAGGGATTCAGCCTATCGCATTTGATAATGCATCTTGGGCATACACTTTAGGCTGTGCCATTGCAATTAAAAAAGGCATCAAAAATGCTGCCGATGCTGCTGAAGCAATCGGTTTAGGTTTGCAGGCATTCGCTGTTCCGGGGTCTGTAGGCGACAGAAGAAAAGTAGGTATCGGACACGGTAACTTAGGCGCTATGCTTTTAAGAGAAGAAACAAAATGTTTCTGTTTCTTAGCAGGACACGAATCATTCGCAGCTGCAGAAGGTGCAATCGGTATTGCTAAAAACGCTAACAAAGTAAGAAAAACTCCTTTAAGAGTTATCTTAAACGGTTTAGGCAAAGATGCAGCTTATATCATTTCAAGAATCAACGGTTTCACTTATGTTGAAACAGATTATGATTATAAAACCGGCGAATTAAAAGTTGTTAAAGAAACTCCGTTCTCAGACGGCGAAAGAGCAAAAGTTAAATGCTACGGAGCTGATGATGTAAACGAAGGCGTTGCTATTATGGAAAAAGAAGGCGTTGATGTTTCTATCACAGGTAACTCAACCAACCCTACAAGATTCCAACACCCTGTTGCAGGTACATATAAGAAATGGTGCTGGGAGCATGGCAGAAAATACTTCTCAGTTGCTTCAGGCGGCGGCACGGGTCGTACATTACACCCTGATAACGTTGCTGCAGGTCCCGCATCTTACGGTATGACTGATACAATGGGCAGAATGCACAGCGATGCTCAATTCGCAGGTTCTTCTTCAGTTCCCGCTCACGTTGAGATGATGGGTGTTATCGGTATGGGTAACAACCCGATGGTTGGTGCAACCGTTGCATGCGCTGTTGCAGTAGCAGAAGCAATGAATAAGTAATTATTTGATTTGCTAAAACATTTTAAAAGAACTACACTAATGAATTTCATCGGTGTAGTTCTTTTTTATACTTAATAATAAAACTTTTTTCAAGCTCTCCCGTAAATATCACTATAGCGGATAATATCATCTTCTGATAGCAATGCGCCCAGTTGAACTTCTATAATTTCTAAGTCTTTATCAAACGGATTCGCAAGGCTGTGGATTGCATGAACAGTGATATCAAGGCTTTGCCCGACTTCAAGTTCAAAAGTTTTATCGCCTGATCGTGCCTTAGCTTTCCCAAACGCTACAACCCAATGTTCTGCCCTGTGGTTGTGCGATTGGACGGATAATTGACCGCCCTGATTTACATGGATTACCTTTACTTCATAGCCGTCCCCTTTGGCAATTACCCTGTAATACCCCCAAGGACGGAAAACCTGTTCATTTATATTATTGTTTTTAGAATTATCTGCCATACTTTTTAATTTAGCAAAAGTCTAAATTAATGGCAAATTTTTAACACAAAAAACACCCGATTGATTTATACCAATCGAGTGTTTTAATATTTGAATTTATTTTACTAAACCAATTCTTTTACTTCAGCAGCAAATGTTTTCGGGTCTAATTTAATTCCGGGTCCCATTGTTGTTGAAAGATAGATTGATCTTACAAAAGTACCTTTTGCAGATGACGGTTTAGATTTCAAAATAGCATCAGCTAAAGTTGCATAGTTTTTAACCAAATCTTCCTCGCTGAATTGGATTTTGCCGATAGGGCAATGAATCATACCTTGTTTATCAGCTCTATACTCAACTTTACCTGCTTTAGCATCTTTAACAGCCTTTGCAATATCCATTGTTACGGTACCTGTTTTAGGGTTCGGCATCAAGCCTTTAGGTCCCAAAACACGACCTAACTTACCTAACATACCCATGCAGTCAGGTGTTGCAATCAATGTATCAAATTCAAACCAACCGTTTGAAATTTTATCAATGATTTCTTCTGCTCCTGCATAATCAGCGCCTGCTTCGGTTGCTTCAGAAGCTTTAGCACCTTTTGCTATAACGCAAACTCTAACCGATTTGCCCAAACCTGCGGGTAAAACAACGGTTGATCTGATTTGCTGATCAGCTTGACGAACATCAATACCTAATCTCATGTGGCATTCTACTGTTTCGTTGAATTTAGAAACTTCTTTTGAAATTTCTTGCAATTTCTTTATTGCATCAACAGCAGTTGCAGGCTGTGTAAAGCCTTCAAGCATCTGTTGAGTTTTTTGTTGTTTTTTAGTTAATTTTGACATTTTAATTTTTCCTTTCGTGGTGTTAGCGGACTGTTAAGTCCTTCCATACTGTATGACCGTTAAACTTGAATTAGTCCTCTTTAACGGTTACGCCCATAGCTCTGCAAGAACCTGCAATCATTTTAACTGCAGCATCCATTGTTGTAGCATTCAAGTCGTTCATTTTTGTTTTTGCGATTTCTTCTAATTGAGCTCTTGTGATTTCGCCGACTTTATCCTTGTTGGGAACTGCTGATCCCTTAGGAATATTCAAAGCTTTTTTAATCAATACAGGAGCCGGAGGCGACTTGATTACGAAAGTAAAACTTCTGTCTTCGTAAACATCAATGATAACAGGGATAATATATCCTGCTTTGTCTTGAGTTTTAGCATTGAATTGTTTACAAAAATCCATTATGTTAACACCGTGCTGACCTAATGCCGGGCCAACCGGAGGTGATGGATTTGCTTTTCCTGCTTCAATTTGAAGCTTGATTTTTCCTACTACTTTTTTTGCCATTTTTTTCTCCTTTTGTGGTGTTAGCGGGGCTTGTAAGAGTCCCTTCCACAGTTTTTGTACACCTGTCGGGATAGCAAATCCCGACCTACTTTTTTATAATGAAGAATGCTATTCAGCACCCTGCGTTATTATATTTTGTTTATCTGATTGTATTCCAATTCAACCGGCGTTTCACGACCGAATATTGAAACATTTGCTCTGAGTTTAGATTTATCGGGATAAACCTCGATAATATCCGCATCAAAGTCTGCAAACGGACCTGATACGATTCTGATTTTATCACCGACTTTAACGTCAAGTTCAACTTTTTCAACTTGAGATGAAGTTCTGTGCAAGATTCTTTTAATTTCGCTTTCTTTAACGGGAATAGGCTTTTTAACAGAACCGACAAACTTCGTAACGCCTGAAGTATGTCTTACAACATACCAGCTGTCCTCGTCCATAATCATTTCTACAAGTACATAGCCGGGGAAGATTTTTTCTTCTTTTTCCTGCTTCTTACCGCCTTTTACCTGTACAACGGTTTTTTGAGGAACTTCAACTCTGAAGATTTTATCGCCCATGCCCGTATATTCGATACGTTTTTCAAGATTAACTTTAACCTTGTTTTCATATCCGGAATACGTGTGAACAATATACCATCTTTTCTGATTTTTCTTAGCTTCTTTAGCTGCTTTTTCTTCAGCTTCAGATGCCTGTTCAACAGCTTTATCTTCGTTCAACTGTTCTTCCATTGTTTTTTCTTCTTCTGTCATAAGCCACCCTTATATAATTATTGGTTTTGTTATCTTTAGTGTATTAAACTTAATATTCCTTTGAATACTAAATCCATAAGGTAAATAATTATTGTAAAAGTAAATACGATAATTATTACGGAAATTGTTTCGGCAGAAATTTGGCTTTTTTCGGGCCAACTTATTCTGCCCCATTCAGCTTTTACTCCTTTGAAATAAGCTTTGATAGGGTCAAATATTTCCTTTAATTTATCGTTTGATTTACCGTTCATCATATAATTTTATTCCTTTGGTTTATACAAATCGCGCCCTGAAGGACTCGAACCCTCGACATCCGGTTTTGGAGACCGACGTTCTACCAACTGAACTAAGGACGCAAGTTTTAAGCTAATTAAACATCAGTAAAAATACGTCCGTTTATCAGCTTAATTTCATCCTTACTTTGTTTCCTTATGTACGGTTGTTTTCTTGCATTTCGGACAATATTTGTTCAAAGTAAGTCTTTCTTTAATAGTCTTTTTATTTTTTGTTGTTGTGTAGTTTCTTTCTTTGCATTCTTCACAAGCTAAAACTACCATTCTGTCATTTTTTCCTTTGATACCCATTGTTTTATTTCCTTATATTTATTATAATCTTCTTCCATTTTAAAAAGAATGTGGCTAATACACATTCTTTTTAAATCGGCTTGTAAGCACATAATATAACAAACATAAAAAAAATCAAACTATTTGTAAACAAATTATAATATAAATAAAACCTGAAAATTATAATTTTTTAGCATCTTTGAAATTAGCCCAATCACGTCCGCCGGGGGCATTTTGAGCCTGATTTTTTTGAGGCTGTTGACCTTGAGCCTGCATATATCTTGAATTTGAATCTTTTTTGTACTGCTCCATAAGTATCTGACAGTCTTTAACCCCTCTTTGCAATTGAGTTAAATTATCTTCCAAACTTGTCAATACTTTTTGAGCATACAAATCAGCACCTTCTCTAATCTTCATAGCTTCTTCGGTAGCTTGAAGTCTTACCTGTTCGGCATCTTGCATAGAAACGTGTTTAATATTTTCGCAATCTGCAACAACTTCATTTTTCAATCTTATGCCATCTCGTTCAATAGCTTTTCTGATTTCTGATTCGGAAATCAATCTGTTTGCCTCAACTTGAGCATCTTGAACGATTTTTGCGGCTTTTTGTTGAGCTTCATTTTGCAATTCTTCTTTACGTTTCATAAATACACGTGCTTCCTGTACTTCAGGCGGAAGTGCCGCATATATTCTATCTATTAAAGTTTCTATTTCTCTTTTATTAACTATCGCATATTTTGAAATGGAAAAGCCGTCATCAAGCGTCATTTCCAATATTTTTAATAAATCATACACTTCATTTTGAGGCATGCCAATATCCCTTATCCCTTTCGCATTTATTGTTATAATAATATATTACATAAGCTAATTTTAATTGTCAAATTATTTCTATTCGTGAAATTACATATTTTAATAAAAGACTGTAAGCGGGCAGGTGAGTTTCAGTAGGATGCGTTTGCCGATACACCGCTTAAATTTTATTCTATACGGCGCTTTGCTCAGAATGACCGAAATAAACTTATGAACATATGAACTTTTAGGGAATTGCCCAACGCAAAATATAATTTACCTGCCTGCTTTTTAAAATTTGTTTGATTAGGCGATTCTTCGCTTTGCTCAGAATGACCGAAATAAACTTATGAACTTATGAACCTATGAACTTATAAACTTTCATGCTATAATGCTTTCAAAAAAAAGGTAGGAAAAATGAAAATTGCAATTTATCCGGGAAGTTTTGATCCGATTACATTCGGACATCTTGATATACTTAAAAATGCGGCAGGAATTTTTGACAAAGTCATTATAGCCGTTGCATACAATGAGGCAAAAAACGGTTTCCTCACAACCGAAGAAAGAGTCGAACTTATTAAACAAAGTGTCAAAGATTTGACTAACGTTGAAGTTGATTCATTTAAAGGCCTGACTGTAGATTATGCCAAAAGAAAAGGCGCAAATGTTTTGATACGAGGTTTGAGAGCCGTTTCTGATTTTGAATTTGAAATGCAGTTATCCCAAACAAACAGCGCTCTGTGCGATGATATTAAAACGGTATTTTTAACAACAAAACCCGAATACAACTTCATTTCATCTTCAACAATAAAAGAAATTTTAAATAACGGCGGAAATATATCAAAATTTGTACCCGAACCCGTTTTCAAATATTTGCAAAACAGATAAATTTTTAATGGAAATTATATACAAAGTTACGGTACAATAAAAAATTACCGCAATAGCAAAATTCGACAATATTAAAATACTTATTTTCGTTCGGGATTGATTTCAAAGGCCGGATTGCCACGTCGCCAAGTCCTCTTGGCTCCTCGCAATGACATTACTTGCAAAATTTACGGTATTTTCGTATGTAGTTACTTTTTAATTTTATTGATTTGGCGATTCTTCGGCTTTTAGCCTTAGAATAACAGTATTTTTTGTCATCTTGAGCGATAGCGAAAGATCGCCTGATATGCGCACCCTGCACTTCTTTTTAATATTATTTTATGCCCAAGACCCCTCCTAACCTCCCCATGTCGGGGAGGAACATCATAACAGACTTATAAACTTATAAACCTATAAATTTTTATTATTAACTCCATACCCAAAAATCGCAAAATCATATTTAGCGGGATCTTCGGGGCAAAATTTTTTCAAATTATTTGTCAATTCGATTACGGCTTTAAAATCATTCGCTTTTCTTGTCAAAAGACCCATCTGCCTTGAAATTCTGCCTACATGAACGTCAAGCGGAATGTATAATTCCGACGGACGCATAAAATTCCAAATACCGACATCAACGCACGATTTTCTGACCAACCAACGCAGATACATACACATTCTTTTCATAGCGCCGCCATTGCGAGGGTTCGGAATCATAAAATAAAACCCCTGCCCCGAATTTTTATCCGCTCGTGAATAAAAATAATCCGTAACCGTTTCAAAAATTTTTTGCTTTTCATGCCCGTATGCAAAAAGTTCTTCCAAGCCGCCTGACGTATTATAAAGCTCTTTTAAATCTTTAAATACCGACGAAAAATCATCGGGTTTTCCAAACCGATAATTAAAATTACCCAAAATTTCAGGTTCAAAATTTCGGATAAAATTCAGCGGTTCATTTTGCGCAATATTTGTAAAAAGTTCATTGAGCTTTTTTATAAACTGCTTTCTTGAACCGTAAGCAAGCAGTGACGAAATAAACCCAGCAATCTCAATATCTTTTTTATTTTGAAATTTGTGCACAAATTGAACCGGATCATCTTTAATAAAATCAGGTGTTTCGTATTTTTCTACAAGTTTATCAAGTTCTGTTCGGGTAATCATAGATTATGAAATTTCTCTTATTAATTCCTGTGCTTCTTCACATTCGGGGAAAGTTTCCGTTATCTTGTTTAAATATTCAAGTGCTTCGTCAGTTTCGCCCAACTCTTTGCAGCATTTTGCGGTATTTAAAAGTATATTGATATTTAACGGAGATTTTTCAAGCATATTTTTAAATATCGTTTTAGCCTGAGTGTAATTTTTAAGGTTGAAGTAGCACAACCCGAGCAGATTTTGAGTTTCGGGGATTTGCTCAAGCTCAAAAGATTTTACAAGATAATCTTTTGCACAATCAAAATCATTGTTTAGAAAATAAATTCTGCCAGTTATAAAGAACAAAAATGCCGACGGCTGTGATTTTGCTAATGCGGCTTTAATTTGTTCAAGAGCCCTATCAAACTGTTTTAAATGAGTTTTATTCAACGCTGAAAAAGCAAGCGCCGACGGGTTGTCAGGTTTTATCGAAAGAGCCTTTTGATACATTTCATCAGCTTTTTCAAAATCAGATATTGCATGGAAATAATTTGCATATTCAACAATTATTGAAAAATCGTCTGGTGCATATTCATAGGCTCTTTCAAATTCTTCCTTTGCATAATCAAAAAGCCTTTTATTTAAATAAATAACGCCTAAATCCTTATGAGCTCTTGCAAAATCGGGTTTAAGGTTGCAGACTTTTTTAAGCATTTGCTCTGCTCTGTCGGTATCATTAGTCCGCATACAAATCATTGCCAGTTCATAATATGGCGCAAAATCTGTAGTGCCTCTTTTTATTATGCGCTCATAAATTTCTTTGGCTTTGTTAAACTGACCCGTCATAATGTAGATTGAGGCAAGTTTTTTCAAGATATTAACCGATTTTGGCTTTAACATCGTAAGTTGAATTAAAATTGATGCAGCAGCCTCATACTCGCCGACCAACTGCAAACAACTTGCAAGATTGTACTTGTAAGTAGCTTTTTGCGGGTAAGCCGAAGATAAATATTTATAATGTTCAATTGCATCTTTTATTTTATTTGCTTTCACTTCAGAAATTGCCCAGGCTACAAGATAGCTGTCGTCCTGCGGCTCAAGCGCATGAGCTTTTGCAAAATATTCGCAAGCCTTTTCATGATCATCCTGCATCTGCAAAATTGATGCAATGTTGAAATATGCGATAGAATCCTGTGGATTCAGTTCGATTGATTTTTTATAAATTTCTAAAGCCTTGTCAAGCTGCCCCGTTGTTAAATATGCAGTTCCCAGGTTGCTGTAGAGCTGAACGTTTTCGGGGTTTAAATCTATAGCCTTTTTAATATATTTAATGCTTTCATCAAATTTTTGAGCGGCCATACAAGCCGTTCCGCCGATGTAGTATAGCGAATAGTCATCATTTTGCGAATGTTCAAGACCTTGTTTAACAAATTCAAGTGCTTTGTCAGGCTCTTGAGTCTTTATATAAACAATTGCCATGCTTTTGTATGCATCGATATATTCGGGGCGAAGCTTAATGACGGTGTTGTATGCGTGCTTTGCCTCAATATATTGCCCTAAATTATCATAACAGCAGCCCAAATAATACCAGCAAATCGCATCATCCTGACGGTATTTGATAACATCTTCAAGAATATATCTTGCGCTGTCATAATCTTCTGTGTTCACATCGCATAATGCAATGAGCTTTTGCGCATCGGTATCTTTTTCATCTTTTTGCGCAATATCAGCCAGTATAACTTTTGCCTGCTTGTACTCTCCCTTGTTTATCAGAGAATAAACTTTATCTATATCTTTTTCTTCCATACCTGAATTATACCACAAGAGATGTAAAAAATTTAAAATCATAAATTCGGGCAAAAAATTATTTTTTTGTTTTTTATGGATAATAAAAGAAAAAGAAAGTCAGGGAAAATATGAACGGAATAAAATTAGGTTTTACATTTGCAGATTACGCTAAGGCTACGGGTAAAGGAATCGGTTCTGTCAGATTGAAAGACGGAAGTTCGGTCAAAATTCTGTCCGACCCCGAAAAATTACATTCTACCGAATTTTACAGGGTTAAAAACGGCAGATTGCTTGAAGCATACGGTAGCAGAGGGCGCAACAGCATTAAAGACATCGTAGGAAAATTGCTCGAACTTGAAAGAAATAAAGCCGAAGGCGTAAATGTCGACAAAGAATTTACCAACAGTTTTAATAAAATAGTGTAAAATAATATATAAAGCTCCTTAACAAAATCCAATCAATGTGGTAAAATATTGACAAATTAAGGAGAGATAAGATGAGAAACAAATTATTTGCTATAATTCTTGCGATATTATTTACGGCACAGATGACACTTGCCGCACCGTTCAGCGGGAACGCAAAAACCAAAAGAATCCCCGCAGGTACGATACTTGAACTGAAAATGCTAAATACCGTTGACACATCAGTCAGCACGGCGGGAAGTGATTTTAGCGCAATGCTTATAACCGATCAAAAAGCTGATGATAATGATGATGTAATTTTGCCTATGGGTTCGGTTGTGAGAGGTTCGGTTAAAGCGATAAAACCCGCAAGAAGATTATCTAAAGGCGCAGTTTTATACTTGGATTTTGATCACGTTGTAACTCCAAACGGTCGTCAAATCCCTTTGAGCCTTGTTGTTGCAGGAGCACAAAATACAACCTTTGACGGCGGAATTACCACAACAAAAGGCTATAAAGATGCATGGCGCAAAACCGTTACAAAATCGGCAGACATCACAAGAAACGCCGTTAACTGGGGCGAAGATGTAACCGATAACGGTTTTAAATACGTTGTCGTTCCCGCAGCCGCAGTCGGAGGAGCTTTCGGAACGTCAGGCTACTTTGTATACGGAAGTGTTGCCGATGCTATAAAAAAAGGTAAAAATGTGCAAATCTATAAAGGCGACATCTTAAACGTTCAATTAACAGAACCGATTGATGTTCCCGTATACTAAATGCTAAACGGGCTTTCAATATGGCGAAAATCGATAAAATAGAAGAATTACAAAATTTATTAAAAGAAGATCAAAACAATCACCAGGCACGCAGACAACTTGCAGTGCTCTTAACAGATTGCGGATTTTCGCAGGAAGCCTTAAAAAATTTGCTCTACCTTTCAAAAACAAAAGAGGCAGACAGCGAAATTTTTTACAATTTGGGTATAGTTTACGAAAAACTCAAAAACCTCCAAAAAGCCAAGGAAAATTATGAAAAAGCAATTCGGCTTGATAGCAATGCAATCGATGCAATTTATAATCTGGGGCTCGTTTGTACTGATTTGGGCGAGTATAAAACCGCAATAAAATGCTTTAAAAAAGTAATTTCAACAGACAACAAGGATTCCAATTCGTATTTTAACCTCGGACTTGCATATTTCAAAATGAAAGATTACCCCGAAGCACTTGAATACTTCCAAAAAACAATTGATTTAAACGATGATGATATTTACGCACATTTTTATCTCGGGAATATTTTGAAAGATTTCGGCGACAATCAGGCTGCAAGAGATGAATTTAACAAGGTCTTAAAGATTTCCCCCGATTACAGCTGGGCATATTTTAACCTTGCCGCACTGGATTACGAAGAAGGCGATATCGGCAGCGCACTTGATAATTTGAGTCAAACGCTTGAATTAAACCCCGCTGACATTGAGGCTTATAAAATCTATGTAAAAATTCTCGTAAAAGACGGCGAATACGATGAGGCGGAAGAAGTAATCACTCAAGCGCTTGAAAATTGCAAAAATAACGGTGATTTGTATTATATTGCGGGAAAAATTTCTCAATGCAAAAACGATAATGAACACTATAGAGCCTGCCTTCAATCCGCATTGAAAAATTTCAAAACCTTGTCTGTTCCCATACCGCTGATTAAAACCGAATTGAGCAATATTAAGATTGATTGAGGACTATACGCCCGCCATTGGGGATGCTTTTGCCCGAAGAATCGCCTTATCATGCGCACATCAGACTATCTTTCGCTTACGCTCAAGATGACTGTAAGCGACTTATAAACTTATGAACTTTTAGGGAATTGCCCAACGAAAAATATAATTTGTCTGACCTGCTTTTTTAAATTTGTTTGATTAGGCGATTCTTCGCTTCGCTCAGAATGACCGTAACTCACTTATGAACTTATAAACTTATGAACTTTTAGGGAATTGCCCAACGAAAAATATAATTTGTCTGACCTGCTTTTTTAAATTTGTTTGATTAGGCGATTCTTCGCTTCGCTCAGAATGACCGTAACTCACTTATGAACTTATAAACTTATGAACTTATGAACTTATACACCTTTACAGATGCAAAAATATTATCATCTTATCAACTTATATCCACCGAACCTATCGACTTTCTTCCATTTGTGTTTATTTTTGTGGTAAAATGGTTCTGCTGAAATTATAAATATGAGGATTTAATATTATGAAGATGTCTAAATTGTTCGTTCAAACTATGCGGGACAATCCATCAGATGCAGAAGTTATATCACATAAGCTGCTTGTCAGAGCAGGTTACATCAAAAAACTCACAAGCGGGGTTTATACATTTATGCCTTTAATGTGGAGAGTTTTGAAAAAAGTTGAAAATATTATCAGAGAAGAAATGGATGCGGCAGGCGCTCAAGAGCTTTTAATGCCTTTTGTTCAACCTAAAGAGTTATGGGAAGAATCAGGCAGATGGAATGCTTACGGCGGGGAACTGATGAGATTGAAAGACCGACACGGCAGAGAAATGTGTCTTGGTCCGACGCACGAAGAAATCATAACTTCTGTTGTTCGGGACATTATAAAATCATACAAACAGCTGCCGATTAATTTATACCAGATTCAGTCAAAATTCAGAGATGAAAGACGTCCTCGTTTCGGGCTTTTAAGAGGCAGAGAATTTATTATGAAAGATGCATATTCTTTCTCAACTTCTCAAGAAGGCTTAGACAAAGAATACCAAAACATGTGGCAGGCTTATACAAAAATCTTTAACAGATGCGGGCTGCCGACCAAAGTTGTTCAATCCGATTCGGGCGCTATCGGCGGAAACGTTTCTCATGAATTTATGGTAATCACCGATACCGATGCGGGTGAAAACGACGTATTCTATTGTGATAGCTGCGATTACAGCGCAAATTCAAACCATGCCGTTTCAATTTTGCCTGAAGCTATAGTTGACGGCGGATATGACAAAGCTGAAATCATCGATACGCCTGATGTTCATTCAATCGATGAACTCAGCGCTTTCTTAAAATGTGCACCGTCTGTTATTTGCAAAGCTTTAGTTTACATAGTTGATAAAGCTCCCGTTATCGCACTTATCAGAGGAGATAAGCAGGTTGAAGAAACCAAATTATTAAATGCCGTAGGCGGTGTTGATATAAGAATTGCAACATCAGCCGAAATTGCAGAACTTATGAAACAAAACGGCTACGATGCAATCCCCGGATTTATCGGGCCTAAAGGCGCTGACGGTAAATATTTAACTAAATACGATGAATATAAAGTTAAAATTGTCGCAGATAAAACCGTTGCCGATTTGAAAAACTTCGTAATCGGCATAAACCAAACAGACAAACATTTGGTCGGAGCAAACTGGGGCGTTGATGTTGATTTGCCGTCAGTAGTGGAAGATTTAAGACTTGTTGAAGCAGGTGAACTTTGCCCGCAATGCCACAAACCTTTAAAAGTAACAAGAGGCATAGAAGTCGGAAACATCTTCCAATTAGGCACAAAATACTCAAAACCCATGAACGGCGTTTATCTTGATGCTGAAGGCAAAGCTCAACCATACATTATGGGCTGTTACGGAATCGGCGTAACAAGAACCGCTGCTGCTGCCGTTGAAGCTCATCATGATGATTGGGGTATAAAATGGCCTTTAGCAATCGCACCTTATCACGCTATCGTTGTACCCGTCAGCACAAAAGACGAAACTCAAATGTCTGTTGCAAATAAGATTTATGAAGATTTGCAAAACGCAGGAATTGAAGCGGTAATTGATGATAGAGATGAAAGACCCGGTGTCAAATTCAAAGATGCGGATCTTATCGGCTTCCCTTACAGAATTACCGTAGGCAAAACCGTTGCAGAAGGCAATGTAGAATTTGTAGAAAGAGCAACGGGCGAAAAATCGGTATTGAAACCGCAAGAAGCCGTTCAAAAAGTTATTGATGCAGTAAATGAATTGAAAAAATAAGGAAATTATATTTTTTGCTTAAAAAGTTTCCGCCGTCTGCGTAAGACATTATAAATAAAATACTTTTTTCGTTTGGCGTTGACTTTAAAGACCGGATTGCTGTCTTGGAATTGCTTTCTCTCGGGCAAGTTGTTCGCTGCGGGCTTTTGCGTGCTTGCAAAGACATAACTTGCAAAAATTTAATGTATTTTTGTATATAGTTACTAAAAATAATTCTTAAAAAGATTGCCAAAGAACTATTTAAAATTTTTAAAACGACATTTAAAAAAGCAGGTATGAATCATACCTGCTTTTAAATTACTCATTTTGTTTTTATCACAAACCGTTACCAGCTTGCTTTTGTAACACCGGGCAATAAACCCTTATGTGCCATTTTTCTTAAACAAATTCTGCAAAGACCGAAATCTCTGTGATAGCCATGAGGTCTGCCGCATATACTGCATCTGTTATGAAGTTTTACTGCAGGATATTTTCCTTTGGCAACCAATCTTTCTCTTTTTGCTTCTTTGTCTATCATCGCTTTTTTAGCCATGAATTTCTCCTTTTATCTTTATTATACTATTATTTTCTTACTTATTTTTGTTCATACCCTTGAAAGGCATTCCCAAAAGTTTTAACAAATCTCTTGCTTCATCATCTGTTTGAGCTGTTGTGATGATTGAAACGTTCATACCCTTAACCAAATCAACTTCTTCATAAGAAATTTCAGGGAAAAGAGCTTGTTCTTTCAAACCTAATGTATAGTTTCCTCTACCGTCAAAACTTTTCGGGCTGACTCCACGGAAATCACGGATTCTGGGGAGTACAACGCAGATTAACTTTTGAATGAAATCATACATTCTGTCGCCTCTTAATGTAGCCATTGCACCAACAGGCATCCCTTCTCTTAATTTGTAAGATGCGATTGATTTTTTTGCTTTGGTTACAACTGCCTTTTGACCGGCAATTTTAGTTAATTGATTTTCGATTGATTCTGCAATCTTTGAGTTGTGTGAAGCTTCACCAACACCCATATTTAATACGACTTTTACAAGTTTCGGTACTTGGTGGATATTTTTATATCCGTATTTTTCTTTTAATGCAGGAACAGCATCTTCAACATATCTGTCCTTTAAATTTTTAGTTACTGTCATTTTTCCTTTTTCCTTTACTTATGGTATTAATGTCATAAACTAAATGTTTACACATTAAGCATCCAGTTGCTCACCGCATTTTTTGCAAATGCGAACTTTTTTGCCGTCAACGATTTTCATTGCCGGTCTTGTAGCCTTTTCACAGGCAGGGCATACAATCATTACATTTGACGAATCAAGAGGAGCTTCCATCTTGATTAAACCGCCTTGAATACCTGCAGCAGGTTGGGGTTTTTGCGCCTTTGTAACCATGTTTGCACCCTCTACGGTAACTCTGCCGTCTGCACGGTCAACTTTTTTGATGTTACCGATTTTTCCTTTATCTTTACCTGCAATTATAACGACTCTGTCGCCATTTTTTACATGTAAATTTTTCTTCTCAGTTTTTTTCATTTTTCTTTCCTTTGTATTTTGCTAAGCAATTTGCTTTGTATTATATAACTTCCGGTGCAAGAGAAACAATCTTCATATAACCTTTGTCTCTCAATTCACGAGCTACAGGTCCGAATACACGGGTTCCTCTCGGGTTGCCGTCTTTTGCAATAATTACTGCAGCATTTTCATCAAATCTGATAACTGATCCGTCTTGACGTTTAATATCTGCTTTAGTTCTTACTACAACAGCACGAACAACTTCACCTTTTTTTACGGTCATATTAGGTGTTGCATCTTTTACTGAAGCTACAATTTCATCACCGACTGCCGCAAATTTTTTATTTGAACTGCCCATAACTCTGATGCATAACAACTGCTTTGCACCCGTGTTATCTGCAACTGCTAATCTGGTTTCTTGTTGTATCATTTTTCTTTCCTTTTTTACTGTGTGCCTCTCATTACTCTTATAAATAAGGTAATGCTGCATTACTGCTTATGTTTTATCATTGTCCCGAAACAAAATTCAGGACTTCGTCAGTTCTAAATTTACCTTTGGCTTGTTAAGGACTAACGAGCTTTTTCAACGACTTCAGCAACAGCCCATCTTTTGTCTTTTGACATAGGTCTTGCTTCAACGATTCTTACGATATCGCCTTCGTTGCAAACATTTTGAGCATCATGTGCTTTGTAATGTCTGTTTGATTCCATAATTTTTTTGTATCTGGGATGTGGTTCATAATCAGCAACTCTGACTACTACTGTTTTATCCATTTTGTTGCTAACTACAACACCTTGTTTTTCTTTTTTAGGCATTTTGTACCTCTTTTTCTGTTATTACTGTCTTTGCTTGTGCGATAAGTCTTTTTGTTTTTGAAATTGTTGATGTATTTGTCAATTTGTTAGTTGCAAGTTGTATTCTTGATTCTAATAATTGCTTTTTCCAATCAACAATTGCATTTTGCAACTCATCGACTGATTTTTCACGCATTTCACTTATTTTCATTTTTTATTATCCTTTTCCTTCATTTATCGACCTGAACATTTTCTGTCGTGATAAGAGAATTTATTGTTCGTCGGTCTTTTCAACCAATTTAGTTTTGATAGGTAACTTCTGTGCCGCCAAGTCAAGTGCATGAACAGCTACGTTCCTGTCAAAATATTCCAACTCAAACAAGATTCTGTTTGGTTTAACAACGGCAACCCAATATTCTACATTGCCTTTGCCTGAACCCATACGAGTTTCGGCAGGTTTTGCAGTAATCGGTTTATCCGGAAATATTTTAATCCATACATTACCGCCTCTTTTGATTTCACGGGTCATAGCACGACGAGCTGCTTCTATCTGACGGCTGGTAATCCAACCCGGCTCAACTGCCTGCAAACCGTAATGACCAAATTCAAGTTTTGTACCTCTTGTTTCGGTACCTTTCATTCTGCCTTTCATCATTTTGCGGTATTTTGTTTTTTTAGGCTGTAACATTTTATATTGCTCCTATTTATTACTTATTTTCTTCAGAAGCAACAGCTTTCGGACGTCTTGAACGTCTGCTGCGCTCTGAATTGTTTTCTCTACCTTTGCTTGCTTTGATGTTTTGATCTGCCATTTCGCCGGGCATTAAGTTGCCTTTGAAAATCCAAACTTTAACACCAATTTTACCCATAATCGTATCTGCTTCTGCAAAACCGTAATCAACATCAGCTCTTAAAGTTTGAAGAGGGATTCTTCCTTCTTTAGCCCATTCGTTTCTTGCGATTTCAGCACCGCCCAAACGACCCGATACCATAACTTTGATACCTTGTACGCCCGAACGCATTGTTCTTTGCATAGCTTGTTTCATTGCACGTCTGAATGCAATACGTTTTTCAAGTTGTTGTGCAATATTTTCTGCTACCAATTGTGCATCGGCATCAATTCTTGCAACTTCAACAACATTGATAATTACGGGTTTTCCGATGTATTTTGTAACTTCGTTACGAAGATCATCAATACCCTGTCCGCCTCTGCCGACAACAATACCGGGTTTTGCTGTTACAACCGTGATTGTTATCTTTTGAGATTTTCTTGCAATCCAAATCTTGGATATGCCTGCTGCATAAAGTTTTTTCTTTATGAACTTTCTGATTTTAGCGTCTTCCGCTACGAATTCTTTGTAATCCTTAACTTTGGCATACCATGAGCTTGCCCATTTTTGTATAATTCCTACTCTAAATCCGGTTGGATGTGTTTTTTGTCCCATATTTTTATGTCCTATTTCTTAATTGTATCACTAACTACTACCGTAAGGTGTGATGTACGTTTCATTCTTGAATACATACGACCTTGAGCTCTTGTTCTTGCACGTTTGTATGTTGTGCTTTCGTCTGCAAAAATTTGTGAAACTCTCAAACTTTCAGCACCGACACCATATTGTTCTTGAGCATTTGCAACAGCTGCTTTCAAATTCTTTTCAACAACTCTTGCCGCAAAATATGGCATAAAACGTAACATATCTTGAGCTTCAATGACAGACTTACCTCTAACTTCATTGATTACTCTGCGAAGTTTGCGTGCCGTCATTTTTATATCCGTTTGTTTTGCTTTTGCTTCCATTTTTTTATCCTTTATTTTACTTCAATTTTGCTACTTTGTCAGATCCCGAATGACCTTTGAAAAGTCTTGTCGGTGCAAATTCACCCAACTTGTGTCCGACCATTTCTTCCGTAATATAAACGGGAACATGAGTCTTTCCGTTGTGTACCGCAATTGTATGATTTAGCATATCAGGTACAACCATGGATGCTCTGGACCAAGTTTTGATAACTTTTTTCTCTGAGTTAGCATTCATTTTATCTATTTTCTTTTGTAGAGATTCTTCTACATACGCACCTTTTTTTAATGAACGTGCCATTTATTTCTCCTTTTTGTTTTCGTTATTTGAGTTTTGTTTTATTTGTTTTAATCCCGAAACAAGTTCGGGATAAGATACTCGTAACATTCGTTTCTCTTGAGAACGATTATCTTACTTAGCATTTCTTCTTCTGATAATCAACTTATCTGAAGCTTTGCCTTTTTTACGAGTCTTGTAACCAAGAGCAGGTTTGCCCCAAGGTGTTTTCGGATTCCCGCCGGGACCTGTTTTACCTTCACCACCACCGTGAGGGTGATCGCAAGGGTTCATCGTTACACCTCTAACAGTAGGTCTTATACCTAAGTAACGTTTTCTTCCGGCTTTACCGATTGATAAGTTTTTAAATTCAGAATTACCCAATATGCCGATTGTTGCAAGGCATTCTTTTCTTATCATTCTCATTTCGCCTGACGGAAGTTTAACGGTAACATAGTTACCTTCTTTTGCCATAACCTGAGCGCTGTTGCCTGCGGCTCTGACAAGGATTCCGCCACGACCCGGTACCATTTCGATATTGTGAACAAATGTACCTAACGGAATAAGTTCCAACGGAATTGCGTTTCCTGTCTGCACGGGTGCATCAGGACCGCTCAAAATTTTATCACCTACGTTTAAACCTTCAGGTGTCAAAATGTATCTTTTTTCACCGTCTGCGTAAAAACATAATGAAATTCTTACGTTTCTGTTCGGATCGTATTCAATGGTCTTAACCGTTGCGGGAATACCGAACTTATCTCTTTTGAAATCAATTACACGGTAAGTTCTTTTTACACCGCCGCCTTTATGACGACAAGTAATTCTACCTGTATTGTTTCTGCCTGATTTTTTATTCAATGATTTTAACAATGATTTTTCAGGAGTTGAAGTGGTGATTTCTTTATAATCACTCTTTGTCATGCCTCTTTGTCCCGGAGACGTCGGATTGATTTTTCTTAATGCCATTTTTTTCTCCTTTTGGCTTTTACCATGAACTTGCGTTCATCCTCTACTTTTTTCAGGACTTGTGCCAATTTTCGCCCTGAGTTGTTGTTTATGAATTATATATTCATAAATTCTAACGGTTCACCGTCTATTGTAACAATAGCTTTCTTAGATGAATCCGTTCTTCCGAATTTATAACCCATTCTCTTTGAATGAGAAGGCATATAAACCGTATTTACGCTTTTAACTTTTCTTCCCGGAAAAGCTAATTCAACCGCTTTTGCAATTTCTGTTTTAGTAGCGTCTTTACGTACCTCAAATGTATATTGTCCGTTTGCTGAGGCACCTACAGATTTTTCTGTTACTAAAGGTTTTTTGATTATATCGTATAAATTTTCTTTACTCATTTTTATTTTCCTTTATCTTTTCGTTTACGTTGTAATTATTTGCTAAGTCTTTCGGTAACTTCACTTACCGCAGATTCAGTCATTACAACAAAATCAGCTTCAAGCAAATCTTTTACATTCAAGTTTGACGGTAATAAAAGTTTTACGCTCGGAATATTTCTTGCAGATAATACAAGATTCTTGTTTTCTTCTGCTTTTGTATCTGCAACGATTAAAACTTTACCGCTTACATTCAATGATTTTAATGCACTAACCATCAATTTTGTTTTCGGTTCGGAAATTGTTGAGAAGTCTTTTACTACAACAATTTGAGATTCCTTAGCGGATAATGCTGATTTCAAAGCAAGCTTTCTTGCTTTTTGAGGCATTGCAAATGCATAACTTCTGGGTTTCGGTCCGAAGATTACGCCGCCGCCTCTGAACAACGGAGATCTCAAAGAACCTGCTCTTGCACGGCCTGTACCTTTTTGTTTCCAAGGTTTCTTGCCGCCGCCTGCAACTTCAGCTCTTGTTTTAGCGCTTGCGTTGCCCTGACGAGCATTATTTAATTGTCTTCTTAATGCTAAGTGCATTACATGTATATTAGGCTCGACACCGAATACTTCTTTGGATAAAGTGATTTCGCCTAACTTTTCACCATTTGTACTTAAAATTTCTTTTGACATTTTTAATTTTCCTTTTTTATTATCTTGTGCGCCTGTTACCCCTTTTCCTTATTCAAGGACTTTATATGGCAACTCGGGATTTTTCAGACTTGTCTGTCTTGCTTGTTTTTTTGTTTATGTGCGGGTTAAACCCTCACCCGAATTTCTAAATTTCAAGTTTTACTTTCGATTTGAAATTCTTCCCTCTCCTAAAGGTAGAGGGGAAAGGCTCTCGCCTTTAGTTCCATTTTGTTCTTGTGGGAACGATTGTTACCAATCTGCCTTCGCAACCCGGAACAGAACCTTTTACAAGAACTAAACCGTTATTTGAGTCAACTTTAACAAGTTTCAATTTAGTAATTGTAACTCTTTCATTACCCATGTTACCTGCCATTCTTTTGCCTTTGATAACACGAGAAGGAGTTGTACCTGCGCCGATTGAACCCGGTTCTCTGTGGTTCTTTGAACCGTGAGCCATAGGTCCTCTGCCGAAGTTCCATCTCTTTACGGTACCTTGGAATCCTTTACCTATTGATTTTCCTGTTACATCGACTTTTTCTACATTGTCTAATACAGATAATTCAACTTTGTCCCCTACTTTGAAATCTTGAGGATTGTCAACTCTGAATTCCTGTAAGTGTCTGTAGTTTGATAAGTTATTTTTCTTGAAATGACCCAATTGAGCCTTGGTTAAATGCTTATCTTTAGCGGCGATTGTACCGACCTGAATAGCATTGTATCCGTCTGTATCAACTGTTTTTACCTGAGTAACAACAGTTTCGTCAACTTTGATTACGGTTACGGGAATTGCCAAACCGTTTTCGTCAAAGATTTGAGTCATTCCGACTTTTTTACCTATTACACCTAGTGTCATGTCTTTTCCTTTCCATGCTCATCCTACTTGGTGCAGTAATTCTACTGCCTCATTTTGGAATTGCACATTTTCTCTTGCGAGCGCTACATTGTTTTCCTTTTACCTTTTGAGGATTTAACCTCGCCGCCATCCCCGACGGTTGTAGATCACATTATATGCATAATGCTTATTCAATTTTCACAGAGGGTATTTGAAACAACTATTTTGCTTCAATATCTACGCCTGCAGGCAAATCTAATCTACGTAACTCTTCCATTGTGGCTTGAGTCGGTTCGTATATATCAATAATACGTTTGTGAGTTCTCATTTCGAAATGTTCACGAGATTTTTTATCTTTGTGAGGACTTCTCAAAACGCAATATATACGTCTTTTTGTAGGTAAAGGAATAGGCCCGGCTACTTTTGCATCTGTTCTTTTAGCTGTTTCTACAATTTTTTGAGCTGATATATCAATCAACTTATGATCGTAAGCCTTTAAACAAACTCTGATTCTTGTTTTTTTTGTACTGCTAGCCATTTACGCATTCCTTTTGTTTTCAATATGTACTACTTTTATGCAAAAGACCGAAAAACCTTTGCATAACACTCAAAGCTGCTATTTTTACATACTTCGGACTATACCTTGAGCATAACAATATTATGATAAACAAAATTCACTGTCAACAAGCATTTTACATGATTGTAAAGATATATGAACTTAGCAGTTTTTTATTTTACGTCCGTTGAAATTTTATCAATTTTTTCGCAAGTATCGCTTTCAATATAAATTCGAAGCAAAGGTTCCGTGCCCGAAAGACGTACCAAAATCCAACTTCTGTTATCGTCTAAATAAAGCTTTATACCGTCTTTATCGTCTTTTTTGATAACATTCATGCCTGCAATTTTATCGGTTGATTTAAATTTATTGATTGCAATTTTAACTTCATCTGAATTTTCAAGTTTTTTATCAATTCTTGTATTTATAAATTCGCAACCTGCAAAATCATGAAGCTCTTTTTGCAATTCGCACAAAGTTTTATCTTCATAAGCCATGGCTTCCAAAATCAGCAAATTGGCAAGGATACCGTCTTTTTCGGGGATATGACCCTGAATGCTCAATCCGCCCGAATCTTCTCCGCCGATAATCGGATTGTATTTTCTCATAGCTTCGCCGACATACTTAAATCCGACGGGAGTTTCAACAACTTTTATATTTAATTTTTGTGCAACGATATCAAGCAGCAAACTTCCCGCAACGGTTTTTACAAGGCAGCCTTCGTAGCCTTTATTTTTTTTGAGGTGGAACAAAAGTATGCCCATAATTTCGTTGGGGGTAACGTATTCGCCTTTTTCGTTAATAACGCCGTATCTGTCTGCATCGCCGTCATTTGCGAATGCAACATATAATCCGCCGTTTTTGTCGCTTATGCGGCTTTTGTATTCTTCTTTATTATCTTTTTCCAACGGCATCGGAGAATTGTGAAACTTCACATAACTTATTGCCTCCTGCATATATTGAGGCTTGGGCTCGGGCATTCCGCCGCCGAAATTCGGATCATGAAACATGTGAATAGAATCAAACTTTATGTCATGAGAAGATAAGAGTTTATCAAAATACCCTATACTTGCGCTGTACAAGCCGTCAAAAAGTATATGAGTTTTTGTCATATTTTTAATTTTTTCAAAATCAATAAGTTCATCAATTCTGCGGAAATAGCAATTTGAAAAGTCCGAATACATCAGCTTTCCTCTTACGCTAGAACTAAATTCGCACCCGAGATTTGAAACAATTTCATCAGTAATTTCTTTGGTTGCGGGTCCCGCATAATCAGGTATAAATTTTATACCTAAATATTGAGGCGGATTATGAGATGCCGTAAACATAACCGCACATGCATCAAGATGTTTGGCATTATACGCAAGAACAGGTGTCGGAACAACCTTATCGCTATACAATACCTTGAATCCGAGCTCTTTTAAAATTTCGGCACATTGCAGAGAAAAAACATCTGCCATATTTCTTGCATCATATCCGATAATTATGGTTTTATAAATTCCGTAATTGTCAAAAACATATTTGCCTATGGCACGTGTAACAAGTTCTACGTTTTCTTTATTAAAATCTTCGCCTACAACAGCTCTCCAACCGTCTGTCCCGAATTTGATATCTGTCATGTTTAATAATCCTTTATTGATTTTACGAAAATATTATACCCTAAAAATATTTCTGTTATAATATTGTAACAAGGAGTGAATATATGGAAGATTTTAAATCGGTAAGAAATATTGCATATCTGGGTCCTGAAACCTCGTTTTCGGCAATGGCTGTTGATGAGTTTTGCCATTTATATGACATGCAATGTTTTACGACTCCTTTGACAAACATCAGGCAGGTAATCGAATACATAGAAAAAAATCCCGACAATCTGGGAGTTTTGCCAATTGAAAACACTCTTGACGGTACAATTCGAGAATCATTGGATTGCATAATCGGTTCGTCAAATCCGAATATCAGAATTTTGTCCGAAATTACCATGCCCGTTGAATACTGCCTGTTGTCAAAAACAACGGAATTATACAGTATTACTAATATTATCGCTCCGCCAAGAATTATCTCAAAATGTCAAAATTTTATACACGACGAACTCCCGCTGCATCATACGATAGTAGAAGCAGCCTCAATGTCTGAAGCTGCGTACGATTTGAGAAACTACAATTTGACCTATGCATCTATCGGGAACCGTAAAATTGCGCAGGTCGATATGCTAAATATCCTTGTAGATAACGTTCACGACGATAAAAATAACAAAACAAAATATATTCTGATTGGCGATATGGAAACCGCTCCGTCAGGCAAAGACAGAACAACCGTTGCTTTCAGAACAAATCACACCCCCGGTGCTTTGTTAAAGATATTGAGCATATTTTTAGAGCACAAAATCAATATGACATACATATCTTCCCAACCCTCCAAAGCCAACCCGAATGAGTATATTTTTATAGTAAGCTTGGATGGTCATGTTCAAGGGACAAATATTTTAAAAGCAATAGATGAAATCAAACCTAAAACGTCATTTTTCAGATATCTCGGCTCCTATAAATACGGGCAGGAAGTTAAATTTACGGATTAATTAAGAATTTATTTTGTCGGGATAACACCATTATTATTTTATGTATCCGATTGCTTTAAATTGTTTAAAAATCTCTGAACCTCGAGAGCCGAAAGTTTTTTCAATATCTTGTTCATTACCTTTTTTATTATTATAAATATATTTAAACATTATTTTCCAAAGGCTGTCATTTTTTTTATAGTCAACTTTATTTCTGTTTGCAAACCAATTTTTAATTTTATTTATTATATTTTTATTTGCGTGATTTGATGATGAAATTGTCGGATTTTTCCCCTCAAAAATGTCTGCCCCAACAGTTCCCTACAGTTGTTTGACCTGTTCGGCATTTGTTTTGCCAAGAGAATGGATTTCATTATACAGAGAGATATTTTGATTTAATTGAGGATTAAAATGTATCATGTAAATTCCTTTTATATCGCTATATTAACACAAATATTATTTTAGTAAGCCGTTCGGCTTTTTAACTTAATTTTAAGGCAAGTTTTATTGCTTCAATCATGCTGTCAGGGTTTGCACAATTTCTCCCCGTAATATCAAACGCCGTGCCATGATCGGGGGAAGTTCTTATTATATCAAGTCCGATTGTGGTATTGACCGCCTTAAACCCCGCAACCGTTTTTATGGGAATTAACCCCTGATCGTGATAGCAGGCTATATAGCAATCATAAGTATCTTTTTGATGATTATAATAATTTCTTGCCGCATCTACAAACAAGGTATCTGCAGGTTTTGGGAAAGTAATATCAATCCCCTCATTTTGCAAATATTTTACTGCGGGATTTAAAATATCAATTTCTTCACGTCCCAAAATTCCGTCCTCCCCTGCATGAGGGTTAAATCCGCACAATGCAAACTTAGGCTTTTCTATTTTAAAAATATTTTTAAACGTTTGCGAAAGATTTTCGATTTTCTTCACGACAATTTCTTTTGTCAAATCGATATCTTTTAATGCGCAATGTCTTGTCAAAAGCAAAACCCTGAAATTATCCGCCACAAAAAGCATTTCGGCTTCTTGTCCGTCATGAGATAAATATTTTTGCAAAACTTCGGTCTGACCGTTAAAAATGTGCCCCGCAAGATGAAGTGCACATTTTGCAACGGGTGCGGTTACAATTGCCGCAGGTTTTATTTTGCAGACTTTTTTTAAAGATTGATACGAAAATTCGCCCGCCTCTTTTGTTATTTTTCCGGGCTTGATATCCTTTGTTTCATAAGGAATTTCAACGATTTCGTAATCGTTTTGCAAACCTGCCGAGTAAAAATCCAAGATTTTTTTATTCGTAACCAAAAGCACCTTGTCTTTTGGCAAATTTAATTTATTAAGAGCTTTAACGGCAACTTCCGCCCCGATGCCGTTCGGGTCGCCTGTTGTAACGGCTATTTTATCCATAAATTAAACCTCGTGATTTTCGAAATATCTCAAAATATCCATAAGTGTGGTATTTGAGCCTAAATTTCCCGACTTTGTAACTATATACTGCGTGGAATCGGGATTTCTGCTTAATGCAATGGCAGGCAGCACTTCATCAAGAAGTTTCAATTGACCGATATTTAAAGCCTCGCAGCATTTGTACGATGTTTCACCGCCTAAAGAAATCAATATGGCTTTGGTTTTTGAAAGCACCTTTTGAGTAAGCTGTGCCAGATAATCCGTAATCATATTTGCAAAATCGGATTTTGTTAAATCTTTGTTCGTTTCAAAATCAAAAGCGTTGAAATTCTTAAACAAGTTTGAAGTATGAACAGCAACAATGCCGATATCATTCAAATCATTTACGATTTTATCAACAAAAGCATCATCAACGCCTTCCATTATGGTTTTATAATCAAGGTCATAGATTTTTGATTTTTCGCTGTAGATACAATTGTTTTCAAGCGTATGAATCTGGTTTGCGGTAATCAAAGTTGCGCTGCCCGAAACTATAAATTTCGGCATCTTAGGAATTTGAATGTTTATTTTTTCTTTCGGAGTTTCTTCTTCGGGGAACCACTCGTCACTCAAAACGTATGCTGCCGAGGCATTTCCGACAGGCAAAATTTTGTATTCCGATTTATGAATAGCAAGAACTATCTGTTTAAAATCGGTATTTGAAACGGTATCCGTTACGATAATTTTTTTACCTTCTTGGATTAATTCATTTAAACGCATCAAAATCGGGCCCGCACCGTCTAAAATGGTTTTGAGTTCAATAGATCCGACAAGGTTTGCAAGGTTAGATCCTAACTGATGTTTTAATAATGTCGGAATATGCGATTCCATAATCGGTGAATGAGGATCGGCAGCCATTTCCGTTCTTTCAATCGGAACACCGTTTAAAAGCTGATATCCGCCGACGGTTATTCTTCCCGCATTGGGGAAAGCAGGCATCATTACCGCTGCATCCCAACCCAAAACCTTTAGCATTGACATCACTTCAACAGCTATATTGCCTCGTAAAGTGGAATCAATTTTTTTATAAAAATAATCGGGCTTGATTTTTTCAAGAAAAAGCTCCGTTGCACTTTTAACCCTTTCAAACGCAGTTTCGGGGTCAACATTTCTTGATTCTGTCGAAACAGCCCATGCCTGAGGCACATGCCCTGACACATTCTCTAAATCAGTATCCAGTATAATATTTGTATCGGCACCGTTTAGCGTAAATTGGAGCGCCGTATCGTTTGCACCCGTCAAATCATCTGCAATTATGCCGACAATATTTGAATTAGTTATCATAATACCGCTTCTGTTTCCGCATCTCTTTTAGAACCTAAAAGTCTAATATTATTTGCAATTATATAAAAAGTTTCTCTTTCATTGCCTGTTGCCTTGTCCGTCCAACGTCTGTTGGCAATTCTTCCGTCAACAGCAATAAGTCTGCCCTTTTTTACGTATTCTGATGCAAATTCGGCTTGTTTATCCCAAACATCAATGTTGAACCAATCGGCAACTTCAGATTTTGTTTTGGGATCCCATCTGTTCACGGCAACGGAAAAATTAGTTTTCGTTTTTCCCGATTCAAAAGATGTAAAATTTTCTGATGCATCTCTGCCTACTCTGCCGACTATCGTAACCGTATTCATATTTTTTACCTGCCTTTTTTATAAATTGAAAATCTTCAATTTTGTTGGTACCTTGATACCCTAAAGATTATATAACAAAATAAAAAAAAGAAAAGTCGAACCCCTAAAAGCTATGCAATATAGAATAACAAATTAATCAAAAAGTCAGTAACAAGCATAAATATTGTAAGCAGGATTGAAGCTTGAGTGGTGGAAGCTCCGACTTCTTTTGCGCCGCCTTTTGTTTCATAACCTTTTGATGCGCAAACAAGAGCAATTTCTCCGCCGAATATGCATGCTTTGAAAAGGCTGACATAAATATCTTTTGTCGTCATCCATGCCCAAGCGCTGTGCCAGTATCTTGCGGGGTGCAGATTGATTGTTGCCTGAGAAACGAGCATTCCGCCCGCAATTCCGACAAACTCCGCAATCAAAACAACCATCGGAACGGTAATTGCAGCACCGATAATTCTCGGGGTGAAATAATAGCCGATAGGGTTAACTTTGAGGGTTTTCATGGCATCAATCTGCTCTGTTACCTGCATGTTTGCAATTTCGGCAGATATCGCCGTTCCCGCTCTTGCGCCGATTGCCAACGCTACAAACCCCGGAGCGATTTCTCTAATCATTACAAGAGTGATTGTTCCGCCGATATAAGCTTCAGCACCGCTCATTAAAAACTGCTTTGAAACCTGTATGGCAATAACCGCCGCCGATATAAACGCAATGATTAATGATATCGGCAAAGAATCATAACTTATATAAGCCGCTTGAGATACGACATTTTTAAATTTGACGTTCCCGCCAAACAAGTATTTCAAACATTCTATTAAATTTTGTATGCATACACCTAAAAATCTTATCATTTGTGTTTTAATATAGCATAAATATAATATTAATAAAAGCAGGGTACATATTAAAAAATATACCCTGCTTAATTATTTTATTTTTTATTTAAAACTATACAAGTTCTGCAACTTTTGATGCATTTTTCTTTGCAATTTCAACAAGTGATGAGCAAGTTGCAACCATTGCAAGATCAGATGATAATTTGTTTACGCAAGAACCGCAGCCGATAGCTGATGCACCTGCTGCGAATGCGAAAGGTGCAGTTGTCGGGTTAATTCCCGTTGCTGTCATAACAGGAATATCAACGTTTCTGCAAAGTTCAATTGTATTAGAAATTGTCAATTCAGCTCTGTCCATCAAAGCTCTTGCGCCTGACATGCTGTTATTTGAACTGTAATGACCTTCTGTTTGAATTAAATCAATACCCATAGATTCTAATTTGTGAGCCAATTCGATTTGATCGGCAGTTGAAATTTCTCCGGGGATTGTTACACAGAAGAATACTTTTCTGTCGCCGAGTAAAGATTTTGTTTCTTTTACGATACTCAAAACTTCATCAGCGCTGAATGATTTGCCGTCTTTGTATAAAGTATCAAAGTTGCCTACTTCGATACCGTCAGCACCCAAATCAACTGCTCTGACAAGTTCTGAAGGAACAACAGATGATACGAAAATCGGCATATCCGTCATTGAACGAATTTGAGAAACGATATCTTCTCTTGCGCAAATATCAACTGCGCTTGCGCCTGATTGTTCTGCAGCCGATACCACTTTTTTAATATTTTCAATATCAAAATTATCGATACCTGCGATAATTTTTACAGCTCTTTTTTCATCTAAATGTTGTTTAAATAAATCAATTCTTGACATAATTCTCTCCTTTATCAGTTTATTATCTGTCAAACTTACCCTGCAATTATACATTATTATTTTAATATTTGCAAGAAGTCCGCCTCAATTTACCGCGTAGAGGGTAATTTATTTCATAAGCACGCATCATAATGTCAAAAAGAAAGGTTTAATATGAAAAAAATATTAATCGCATTTGCGCTGCTATTTAGCTTTATAGCCCCTGTCGGCGCACAAAATTATGATCAAGAAGAACTTATAAATATAAACGTTTACGAAAAAATCAGCCCCGCAATAGTGTCTGTCGAAGCACAGCTTTCTGACGGAATATCAGAAGGAACAGGCTGTATCGTATCAAATAACGGATTGATTTTAACGGGTTGGCACGTAATAGAAGGCGCTAAAACAATAAACGTAACAACTTCAAACGGTCATACCTACAAAGCAAAATTTGTAGCAAAAATGAACGACAAAAGAGATTTGGCACTTTTAAAAATAACCCCCGAAGAAGATTTAAAAACCGTATCATTTGGCGACAGCGAAGAAGTAAAAGTCGGGCAAAAAGTGTTGTCTATCGGCAACCCGTTCGGATTTTCAAACACCTTAACTCAAGGAATAATTTCAAGAATAGATTACGTAAAAAACAGGTTTCAAACAGATGCCGCCATAAACCCCGGATGCTCGGGCGGTCCGATTTTAAATACGACAGGCGAAGTAATCGGGATAAGCCAATCGATTTATAACCCCGACCATAATATTTCAAATATCGGCATAGGGTTTGCTATTCCGTCAAATGATGCGGTAAAATTCATCGCAACGGTGGACAAAAGCAAGATATAAAATTTTTCGCTTATGCCCAACCTGCTTACGAACTTATAAACTCTGCTAAACTCTTTGGCTTTTAACTTTGTCCATGATTTCTTGGAATTCTTTATCGTCGATAGTTTCTTTATCAAGAAGATCTTTAGCAATAGCTTCAAGCATATCACGGTTTTCATTGAGCAATTTTTTAGTCAGGGTGTATCTTTCTTCGACAATTTTTTGAACTTCTTCATCAATTTCGAAAGCTACCTGTTCGGAGTAATCTCTCTGGTGTCCGAAATCCTTGCCCATAAATACATTTTCCTGACTTTTGCCGTAAACCATAGGTCCGAGCTTGTCAGACATTCCCCACGCAGTAACCATTTTACGAGCAATATTGGTTACGTTCTGGAGATCTTGAGAAGCGCCCGTGCTGACGTAATCTTTACCGTATACAATTTCTTCCGCAGCTCTGCCGCCTAACGATACGGCAATTTGAGCAAGCAATTTAGCCTTGCTTACGTTTACGCTCTCGTCCTTGGGACGAGTCCAAGTGATACCAAGTGCCATACCTCTCGGGATAATCGAAACCTTGTGAAGTTCGTTTGCATCAGGTAATAATTTATCTATCAGTGCATGACCGACTTCGTGGTACGCCGTGATTTCTTTATCTTTATCAGTTAAAACTTTGCTTTTCTTTTCAATTCCCGCAACGACACGGTCAATTGATAAATCAACATCGTCCATTGTAATCAGACTTTCGCCTTTTCTTGCGGCAAGCAATGCAGCTTCGTTTAATAAGTTCTGCAAATCAGCACCCGTAAATCCGGGAGTTCTTTTTGCAAGAATTTTCAAATCAACGTCGGGCGCTAACTTCTTATTCTTTGCATGAACCTGCAAAATCTGTTCTCTGCCTTTTACATCAGGCGCATTGATATAAATTTGTCTGTCAAATCTTCCCGGTCTTAATAAAGCGTTATCCAAAATGTCAGGTCTGTTTGTAGCCGCAATTACGATGATATTTGTATTTGCATCAAACCCGTCCATTTCAACAAGTAACTGGTTCAAGGTCTGTTCTCTTTCATCATGACCTCCGCCTAAACCTGCGCCCCTTTGACGACCGACAGCATCGATTTCATCAATAAATATAATACAAGGCTGATGCTTTTTAGCCTGATCAAACAAATCTCTTACACGACTTGCACCGACACCTACAAACATTTCGACAAAGTCAGAACCCGAAATCGAGAAAAACGGAACATTGGCTTCACCCGCAACGGCTTTTGCCATAAGGGTTTTACCTGTTCCCGGAGGACCGACAAGCAATACGCCTTTGGGAATTTTTGCTCCGAGTTTCATATATTTTTCACCGTTTTTGAGAAAATCAACAATTTCTTCCAGTTCTTTTTTCTCCTCATCAATACCCGCAACATCTCTGAATGTCGTTTTGACCTTGGAATCTAAAAGCATTTTTGCTTTGCTTTTTCCAAAGGACATTGCCTGCGATCCGCCCGCCTGAATAGCTTTTATCATCAATCCGAGCGATACGATTGCAAATAATACAATCAAAAAAGTACCCAAGTTTCCGAGCAACTGCCCTGTTTCCTGCGCTTTTTTAACGGTAATATCCGCACCCGATGCATCTAATTTATCCATTAAAGTCGGATCGTTTGAGGGAATTTGTACTTTATATTGAAATAAAGGAGCTTGCGAAGAAGTGTTATCAGGCAAGATAAACGGAGAAGAAGTATTGACATTTGAATTAGCCGATTTTTGCACCTGCGGTTGAACCTTAGGAATAGCAATAATCATATCGTCATACTTCTCAATCTTTGAAAACTCTTTATTTTCAAGCTGCTGGAGAAATTTTGTATAAGAAATTTCCGAAGTATTCGTAACAGGACCGGTCATAAATATTGTTGCAAGAAATACCACAACGATAATTGCAAGAATAACATATAAACCGGTTGATTGACTTTTATTCATAAAATATAACCTTTCCAAAAATAATAAGTATTAAGTAAAATTATTATAGCCTAAAAACCAAAAAAGTAAAAATATTAATTAGCAGTTCAGGCTTTATCTTGATATGAAATACAAACTATGGGTTTATAAGTTCATAAGTTAATAATTTCATAAGTTGATAATGCTTATACATGTAGATCCGCATTTTGTCCGCATTCTCTAGGCGAACATTGTAAGCCTTAGAGAATGGAAATGCCCTTGGGGTGCTATGCCGACAGAATTATTCTAAGACTGCAAGTATTAAGTAAAGTGCGTTTGCTTGAAGTGAACCCCTTAAAAGTAGGGTGCGCTTGCCACCGCACCGACAACAATAGTAGGTTGGGCATACCTGCCCAACACGAAAATACCTCGCCCTTTGGGGGAGAGGTCGCCATTGCCTTTGAGCATAAGCGAAAAGCGCAATGGAGGGTGAGGGGTACCTTTATAACACCTTTAAAATTTGTAAACTACGGTAGTAGGGTGCGTTTGCGCTCCGCACCGTAATTAATAGCAGGTTGACCCGCTTAATATAAAAAAAAGAGGTCTGAACTTTTGTTCTAAACCTCTTTTCCTAAATTAGGTGCCGGCGAGCCCGAGCAGAGGAATGAGCATCAGCGAAAGGTGAGCAATTATGGCTGTAATGAATATTCAGCCTAATTGCGAACGGTTCCGTTTACTGCGAGGGCGAAGTGCCGGACCAATTAAAAAGCCTGTTAGTACTTGTCTAACAGGCTTTGAAATTAGGTGCCGGCAACTTGCTATCTTCCCAAGGGGTCTCCCCCTAAGTATTTTCACCTCTATGAGTCTTTACGACCGTGTTCGGGATGACTCTGCCGAGCAAAACGATTGAGTATCGTTTTGCGAGAGGGGGTGTTTTCCTCTTGCCGATTATCTAATGCAGGCAATGGAAAACCTATACAAAAAAATAAGGACTTGACTTAATTATCAAATCCTTATTTCCTAAATTAGGTGCCGGCAACTTGCTATCTTCCCAAGGGGTCTCCCCCTAAGTATTTTCACC
>Ga0256406_1001522_pt1 | contig 36856 bp, 27 predicted proteins | sample RumenRJG_03DNA_FD_185986 | JGI IMG/M metagenome (GOLD analysis project Ga0256406, IMG submission 185986) | Bovine rumen microbial communities from Lethbridge, Alberta, Canada - RJG_03 | ecosystem: Host-associated > Mammals > Digestive system > Stomach > Rumen | place: Canada: Alberta | collected...
TGTCCGAAAACGCGTCTGATTAATTTCTCGCTCGACTTGCATGTATTAGGCACGCCGCCAGCGTTCATCCTGAGCCAGGATCAAACTCTTAATAAAATGTATCTTACTTGCTATTTCTGAGCGGAGTAATCCGTAACTCGGATGACGCATTTTGCGTCATTATTATTGTGCTTTGAATTTTCAGGGACTTCTGCTTCGCATATTTTGCGCATTGCTTTGTTGCTTCGATCATACTCGACGCTCGCCTACAATGAGTAGTACTCGCTCCTCGTTTAATCTTGCGCCTCGCACTGCATCAAAATCTGCTCGCAGTTGTCTTTTCTTTGTTTCAAAGTCTTTCATTTTTAAAAGGGCCTAAGCCCCTAAATTTCAAGACTTGTTCTGCACTATGAAGTTTTCAAGGTTCCGCCGCCGCGTAAAGCGACAGCTTTGTTATTATATATATGAAGATATGCAAAGTCAACAAAAAATATCAAAAAAATCGGCGAATTTTAAAGTTTTTTTGAACCCTCTTTTTAACATGAAAACAGACCCTTTTTTGGGCCTGTTTCGAAGTCATATATTCATTGAATTTGTGCACTAATTCTCAGCGAGTTTCTCCTCTTCTTCGCGCTCTATCTTTCTCATCTTGGCATCCATCTTAAGGCTCTCTTCCGCCTCAATGTCCTCCTCGATTTTCTTAATCCTTCTTTGAGCGGCTTTCTGCTCACGGATTCCTTCCTTAGCTTTGGCCAAAGCTCGCTTTTCTTCTTCTTGAGCTTCTTGCAGTTTTTCTTCGTTGCCCGTGATAAAGCTCGGTCTTATGTACTCGATCTTGAACGACTGGAGGAATCTTCTGAATCCCATAAGGATAAGGAAGAGTCCTATCAGCATTATGACAGGAAGCCTCAGCAGTAACATATTGAATAGCATGTATATACCGAGCAGCAGCATCAGAACACTGACAGTCATGTTTATTCTTTGATCTCTCGAGGCATGCCTCACATCCAGCCAGTCTGTTTTGAAGGAAAATACTCCCTCGAAAGTCAGATAAAGTCCGAAGAGCATGAGTGCCACGGTATCATCGGTGATTTGTCCGCTGATAACGACGAGCCCAACAATAAATGATCTAACTCCGTCCTTGGAAAGCCCTATGCCTGTTTCATTTCTTACGAAGTCAGCTCTTCTGCCTATGACTATTTCGCAAAGGCCGATTATGAGCAGAACCGCTCCGACGATAAATGCCACGGACAGAAAGGCCGCACTGGAGTTTGCTACACAAAATATTCCCGCTAATATCATCACAATACCTGCGATGAGCATTATAGTTCTCATTGATTTCTCCCTTTACACCGCATAATACTAACATGAGGACGGCATAGTTTCAAGGAAAAACGCCCGCATACACCGCAGGCGCTACTGGCTTCTTTAATATATATGTATATATGCGCGTTATTTCGATTGATAGTCCACGCACTGCTGCCTGTCCAGGAAGAAATGAATTCCCGCAGACGAATCCTTCCAGCGGTCCTCCTCAAAGCCATTTGCGGGTTCGAGCCATTTGCCGACCTCATAGTAGAAGTCAGGGTCTACGGTTGACTGCGCCCATGAGTAGTTCTCGCTCCCGTCTATGCTGGTGATCTTGAGCACCTTTACCCTCTCGGCTCTTCCGGTCTCCATAGTGGCCATGCAGCGCTTGGCATCCCTCGGCACCAGCATCATCACAACACGAAGGTCCGTGCAGCACTTCCACGCCACGAAGGCCTCCCCGATTTCAGGGCATCTCATCTTGTACCATTTGGTGTCATCGTCTACTATGACCTTGTCCTGATTAAGTGCATCCTCAAGAACCGAGGCATATATATTTGCACCACGGAGATCAATATCTGTCATATCCTGAAATCTGAAGCTGCAGCCCCTGGCCAGGCAGCCGCAAAGCTTCATGCCTACCAGCTCATTATTATAGAAAGCAACGTTGTCGAGCTTCGATCCGCTGAAGTCTGCGCCTCGAAGATTGCAGGCATCGAAAGTCGCCCTTGAGAGGTCAAGTCCCCGCATGTCTCCCTTGCTAAGATCCAGGTCCTTAATAACCGAGTTCCTGAGATTGAGTTTGGCATCGGGATTCTCCTTTATCAGAGCGTCCCTTTCATCGAGCAACTCACATAGCACATCGATGCTGTCAATCAGCCTCTTCTCGCTCTCCGGCACCGGCACATAAGCTTCATTCTCTTCTATGTAGTCTCTTTCAGATGATGTAAAATTCATACTCTTATTATATCCCAAATTACGAAAAAGAGACGGCTCTTTTTGAGAACCGTCTCCTTATTATTACATTTCCTTTTACCTGCTATTATTATTCGGCAGCCGGGTTGGCGTTGGCTGCTTCGGATACTCTGTATGTACCTTCTCTGTTCTTGAAGAAGATGAGGGCTCCGAGGAGGAGAACTACACCTACGATCAGAGGAACTACAGGGTTCTTCACAAATCCGGCAATTAAGTAAGAAATTGTGGATACGACTGCAACCGTACTTGCGTAAGGCAGCTGAGTCGATACATGTGCAACGTGGTTGCAGTTAGCACCTGCGGAAGCCATGATCGTGGTATCCGAAATAGGTGAGCAGTGGTCACCGTATACTGCACCTGCCATGCATGCTGCGATGATAGGTGTGGCCAGCTCAGGGTGCGACTCTGTGATTGCAAGTCCGAGCGGAATAAGGATTCCGAATGTACCCCATGATGTACCTGATGCGAAGGCGAGTACGCAGGCAATCAGGAAGAGTCCTGCAGGGATGATGCTTACGGCAAATCCGCCCATGTTCTCAACAAGTCCGCTTACGAAGTCGGCAAGTCCGAGGCTGTCTGTCATAGCCTTGAGGGACCATGCAAGTGTCAGTACGAGTATAGGTGATGCCATGGCCTTCATACCCTCAGGTATGCAGCTCATGCACTGATCGAAGCTGATGGTGCGTCTGATCATGTAATAAACAATGATGAGTACGAGCGCTACCACTGCTCCCATCGAAAGTCCTACGGATGCGTCAGAATCTGAGAATGCTGTTACAAAGCCTGCTCCGTCGAAGAAGCCGCCTGTGTAGATCATTCCGATCACGCAGCTGATTACGAGTACTACTACAGGGAATACGAGGTCCATTACGATACCCTTGTCGCTTCCCTCTACTGCAGCGTCAGCGAGATTTGCGTTCTCATCTTCGATTGTGAAGAGATCGCCGTTCTCTACAGCGTTCATCTCGTACTTGGCCATTGTGGCATAGTCGAATTTCATGAAGATGAGCGCAAACATCATTACCAGAGTAAAGAGCGCATAGAAGTTGTAAGGGATGCACTTGATAAAGAGCGATATTCCCTGACCTTCGCCTGCGAAGCTCGATACGGCAGCTGCCCATGAAGAGACAGGTGCGATGATGCAGACAGGAGCTGCAGTGGCATCGATGATGTAAGCGAGTTTAGCTCTGGATACTCTGAAGTTGTCTGTTACCGGCTTCATAACAGAGCCTACTGTCAGACAGTTGAAATAGTCGTCTACGAAGATGACGATTCCCAAGAGCACTGTGGCCACCTCTGCAGCCACACGAGTTTTAACGCGCTTTAGCGCCCAGCCTCCGAAGGCTTTGGATCCTCCCGAAAGATTCATCAGCGCTACGATAATTCCGAGGATTACCAGGAATATCAGGATACCGACATTCCATCCGTCGGAAAGCGATGCGATGAGTCCGTCTTTAAGTACGTGATTTACGATTCCTGCGAAGTCAGCTCCTGCATAAAGGATAGCTCCTGTGAGCACCCCGAGAAAGAGTGAGCTGTAAACTTCTTTTGTGATGAGCGCCAGTCCTATGGCGATCAGCGGCGGCAGTACCGCCCATCCTGTTGCAAAAAGAGCAGGTGTGAATTCTTCCATTATAGTTACCTCCGTTCCATACCTACCAGATAAAGAAAAATCCATGAATAACGCTTGAACGCTTCATGGACTTTATAGTTTCTCTGCCATGATAGCTCTCCACTTGCGTGACAGTACGATGCATCTTATTACATCGTCCCAGCTTGTCAGACTTGGGCCTCTGACAGGCTTCGGCGGATCATCCTTTCGCAACCTTCGTTCCCGCGTTTATAAGATTGCTACTCTTAATCTCCGCGACCTCTATCGGTCAGGTGTTATTCATTTGACTACAATATAATATGTATATTGTGTATAAATGTCAAGATTTTTGTATTTTTTACCAAAAATATTTGGCAAAGCGATAAGTTTTTAATTATCAGAATATAAAGTCTTAGTTCTAATAATTGGCCATAAGTGTCTGCAGGACTCTGTTTGCAACAGGTGCAGCATCTGAGGCTCCGCCGCCTCCTTCTTTAATCCATACTGCAAATGCGTAAGGTGTCTCCTCATCATCGGTGAAGCCGACGAACCATGCATCAGAGTTATCTCCTCCCGTCTCTGCAGTTCCCGACTTGGCATAAATGTCGATGCCCGGGAAGTTCTCTTCACCGTAGGTCTCAACTACATTGTTTTTCATCATGCTCTTGAGCTCGGCCGCGGTGGATTCATCAAGGTATCTGCCGATTGTCTTGGTGCCCCTTATCTCATCGATAAAAGATGTGCTCTTGATAAGCGTAGGCTGCACAGCCTCTCCACCGTTGGCGATCGATCCCATATACACCATCATGTTGCACGGATTTACCAAATCCTGTGCCTGTCCTATGCCTGCCCAGCTGAGCCTGACATCATCGTCGGTAGGGAATTTAAAACTGCCGGCTGCGGTTTCGATGCCATCAAATTCAAGCGACTTTGTAAGACCCGCCTTCTTAGCATATTCCGCCATGGTCTTACCACCGACTTCTCTTGTGAGTTCTCCGAATGCACCGTTGCAGGATACTGCCATGGCCTCTCTGAAGTCCACCTCTCCATGTGCATAGATGTCTCGGAATTCAGTGTCACCACTGTCTCCGTAGTGGTTGACTCCGTCGCAGTCGAACTCAAATGAGTCTCTGTCAGGCAATGTATCTATGACCGCGGCAGCCGTTACTGTTTTGAACGTCGAACCCGGTGTCATAGTTCCGCTGAGGAAATTGTTAAAGTAATATGCTCCGTCATCATCAGGTGCTTCATCTGCAGGATCGAATGCCGGTGTGCTCACCATGCACACAATCTCTCCTGTCTTCCAGTTATATACTCCGACTGCACCCGTCCTTCCGTTGAGCGCATCATAAGCCGCTCTGTTGGCAGATGCATCTATGGTCAGCTGTATGGTCTTACCGTTTGCCGTTGTGTCGTAGGTGCCGTTTAGAAGGTCATAGCCTATGAGTTGTCCGGCAAACAAGTTAATAGCGCCGTAAGATATATTTCCGTTTCCGTCTCCGACAGCATGCACGGTAGCCACCCTGGTCGTCCAGTCGTCACTGTAATAAAGTCCATCCGGTGTGCACTGGAGCAACACTTCATCGTGGCGGTCCAGGACGGTTCCTCTGTTAATCCTGCCATCCGTAAAAATCTGTGTATTGCCGTAAAACCCCGCCCATCTGCTGCCGTTCTTTACGAATCTGTAGCTAAAGAGGCAGGTTCCTGCAAAGAGGACGAGCGCAAGCGCGAGGCAAATCCATGCTCTTCTTTCCTGTTTACGCATGCCACTCCTCCTCTCTTCTTACTGCGAGGCTGGCATCACGCCGCATATCCGATGCTTTGAAATATGCGAGCATGGCCCAGGATGCGAGCATGCTGGTGCCACCTGTTGAGATGAACGGGAAGGTAACTCCCGTCAGAGGGAAGAGATCTATCGATCCGAATACGTTCAGCATGGTCTGGACGAGGAACATCGTCGCAGCGCCGCATGCACAAATTGTATAAAATGTCGATCTGCCGGCTACTATGCTCATCACCGCAAAGAGCGAGAGCGTGATAATACAGAGTACAAGTAGAACGGCGATTATAAGGCCCCACTCCTCCATTACAAATCCGAATACGAGGTCGGTGTTGGAGGCAACTACACCTTTGAGCGATCCGTTGCCGGCGCCGAGTCCGAGAAGTCCTCCTCCTGCACCGAACGACATTGTTCTCGTTTGCTGATATCCCAGTCCGTCCACGAACTCAGGATCCCAGACATGTCCCCATGCGGAAAATCTCTCTGCTATATACGGTCTGAACTTCAGCACCATAAATCCCATTGCGCCTGCAGCAACTCCTGTGAGTATCATCCTGGAGAAGTCTCCGCTTCGAAGGAATGACACAACCAAATAAGTTGCAAAGAATATGAGTGCCGTGCCAAAGTCACTCATAAGAGCCAGGCAGCCCAGGCAGAAGAGTGAGAAAAGAGCATACATAATGGTGTTTCTCTTATCATAGAGTTCTTCGAGAGTTCCTGCTCCGAGGCATATAAATCCGACCTTAACTATTTCGGAAGGCTGCATTGAAAGCCCTCCTATTCTGATCCAGTTGGTGGCTCCGAACTGAGCCTGTCCGAATACGAGGTTGACCAATAGCGCGGCAATACAAAGGCCGAGCAACATAGGTCTCACCTTGCGCGTCCGCTCAAGGTCCCTAAGGTATATGCACATGAATATCATGAGGGCAACTCCGAGAAGGAGGGCCACAAGTTCCTTGAATGTATTGCTCGGATTGAATGATGTGGTAACAGCGAGGTTGATGGTCGACATGAAGAATGCAATCATCTCCATCTCAAAGCCTTTACGTCCCATAGCCTTAAAGAATGTGACATAAGCCCACATCACAACAGAAAGGATGATGAAAGAAGCTACTGCTCCGCCTGTTATTTCCTCTCCCATTCCAAGCACAAGCTGCACTACGGTCATGGCCTGGAAGAGTGTAATAGCCAGAAGTATCTTCCAAGGCGCCACAGGCTCTTTGTCCATGCGCCTCATTACTTCGTTGTTCCTGGTTTCTTCTATGCTCGGAGGCGTGACGGTCGTATATACTCCGCCCATCACTATCTCATCTCCGGCTTCTACCATATATCTCTTATCGGGACTCAGTTGCTGCCCGTTTATAAAGCTGCCGTTTTTGGAATCTAGGTCCTTAAATATCCATTTACTTTCGTCATATCTGCTGAGTATGGCCTGGTTGTTGGATACCGTCACGAGCGGGATATTGAGATCGGCGGACTTTGACCTTCCGATTACATTCTCCCAGTGGGTAATAGGGAAGTTGCCGCCGTCTTCGACGATATAGTATCCCCATATCTCCGGAGTCGCTCTGGTTGTCAGGAGTGACACTATGGCAATCAGCAGGATATACGCCGCAAGCACCACAAAAATCCACCTGAACACGGTGGTGATGCCCACGGCGAGTTCAGGATGGTTTTGTGAGAAATTCAGTATTGCAGTAATAATAGACCCTATATCAAATCCTCCATTTATTTGGACGCTGCTGAACGGGGTATTCCGGCTTTGTCTTGCGAGCCGACGTGACCTGCCCCTTGCACGCGGCCACAATTACATATTAGTTTACTGAGGCTTCCAGCTGCTCTTCAGGCCGACGATGCTGTTGAACACCTTCTCATCGTCAGTAGTCAGCTCGGAGTCCGCGATGTAGTAGCCCTTGCGGAAGAACTGGAATCTCTCTCCGGCCTTCACATCGGCTACTGACGGCTCTGCATATCCCCATGTCTCAACGAGTGAATCAGGATCAAATTCCTGCTCTCCCGTTTCCTCATTTTCTCTCATGAGGTAGCCGTACTCTCTTATCTTAATCTTGACGGCGGTCGACGCCTCTACGAAATGAATCGTGCCTTTTACCTTGCGACCTTCGAAACCCGAGCCGCTGTGTGTCTCAGGATCGTATGTGCAGTGAAGCGCAACTATATTACCGTCTGCATCCTTCTCAACTTCGTTGCAAGTGATGAAGTATGCGCCTTTGAATCTCACTTCGTTGCCAGGGAAGAGTCTGAAATACTTCTTCGCAGGAATTTCCATGAAGTCGTCCCCGTCTACCCAGAGCTCGCGTCCGAACGGAATCTCGCGGTTGCCCATTTCAGGGACCTTGCCGTTATTCTCTACGGTGCACATCTCAATCTTATCCTCAGGATAATTGTCGATGATCACCTTGATAGGATTCTTGACTACGTTGATGGCAGGCACCTTGAGCTGCAGATCCTCTCTCACGCACTGCTCAAGCTGAGCGATGTCAATCATAGTATCAGCCTTGGTAACTCCGATATCATTGCAGAACTTACGGATGGCTTCAGGCGTGTATCCTCTTCTCCTTACACCGGCAAGCGTGCAGAGTCTAGGGTCATCCCAGCCGGAGACATTTCCGTCATCTACAAGTTTCTTGATGAATCTCTTGCTCATCAGCATCGTTGTTACGTTCAGCGGTGCGAACTCAATCTGACGCGGCGGATTAGGCCAAAAGCCTACTTCCTCGAGCACCCAGTCATATAGAGGTCTGTGGTCCTCGAACTCCAGCGTGCAGATAGAGTGTGTGATGCCCTCTATGGCATCTTCGATAGGATGTGCGAAGTCGTACATCGGATAGATGCACCATTTATCTCCTGTGTTGTGATGTTCTTCGTGAACAACTCTGTAGATAACAGGGTCTCTCATATTGATATTAGGAGACGCCATGTCTATCTTCGCACGGAGGCAAACCTCACCGTCCTTGAACTCACCTGCTCTCATCTTCTCGAAGAGCGCGAGGTTCTCTTCAACAGGTCTGCCTCTGAAAGGACTCTCCTTACCCGGAGATGTCAGCGTACCTCTGTACTCTCTTATCTGATCCGGAGTCAGCTCGCATATGAAGGCCTTGCCCTTCTTGATGAGTTCAACTGCCGCCTCATACATTGTATCGAAGTAGTCGGATGCCCAGAGTTGCTCGTCCCACTGGAAGCCCAGCCAGTTTACGTCAGCCTCTATGGACTTTACGAACTCCATGTCCTCCTTGGTCGGATTGGTATCGTCATATCTTAAATTGCATCTGCCGCCATATTTGAGCGCCGTACCGAAATTGAGGCACAACGACTTGGCGTGACCTATGTGCAGATATCCGTTTGGCTCAGGCGGAAACCTCGTAACTATCTCTTTATGTTTGCCGCTGGCCAGATCTTCATCAATGATGTCGTGGATGAAGTTGCCTGCCATGTTTTTATATTCTTCTGCTGTTGCAAATGCCATACTTTTCCTCCGTGTTTGATTGTTCACATAGTTACGACAGATTATACCACCATTTGTCCTAATATGACACAAAATTAAATACGAGGAAACCGGATATTGTTCTGATCTCCTCGCTATTCTCTTCTTGATTGGGTTATGTAATTACAGTGCTATTATTCCGAGTTTCCAGAGCACTCCCAGACCGATGAGTGTGCTTGAGAAGAATGTAAGACCTGCAGTAAACGGAATGCTGTTCTTAACAGGCTCTTCGTAGTCTCCGAGTACTGCCTCTTCAATAACAGGATCGAGGATTTCCTCTACTTCTACTATTTCTTCCATAACATTTTTAACTTCTTCAGGCTCATCTGCGGATGCGCCGATGACAGATGCTGCCGCATTGTAATTGTCCGAATCATTGTATGAAGGAGCTTGGCTTATGCTTGACGTATAAGTAGCTTCTTCTTGCTCGAGAGGAGTAACCTCAACTGTTCCGTCAGGATACCAAACTGTAATCAGGCCTGTATCAAGATCAAAAGAAGATGCAGGTCCGAGTACGCCTTCCTCCTCTTCCTCAGGCTCAACAGTAACTTCAACCTCTCCGTTAGGATAGCTAACTGTAGTCTCGCCTGTTTCAGGATCATATGAAGATGCAGGTCCGAGTACGCCTTCCTCCTCTTCCTCAGGCTCAACAGTAACTTCAACCTCTCCGTTAGGATAGCTAACTGTAGTCTCACCTGTTTCAGGATCATATGAAGATGCAGCTCCGAGTACGCCTTCTTCTTCAACTACAGGCTCGTTGACTACGACCTCTTCTTCAACCTTTTCTTCAACTTCTACTACTTCTTCTGCAGGGGTAGTCTCTTCAACTGTCTCTACTACTTCTTCATTTTCAGTATTAACTGATTCATTACTAATTTCCGCATCATTCGCCATAACAGAAAGCGTCATCCCGAGTACGAGGATGATGGTCAGTATTGCAATATTGAAAATGTTCGTAGTTCTTGTGTTTTTCATTTTATAACCTTTTTGTAACTGTTTTCTATCTAATATATAGCACAGTTTTTCAAGCTTTTCAAGGGATTTATAACCTTTTTGTAACTATTTTTAACAAAAAGAAAGGAATGTCAACCGGTATTGCATGCTAAAGCTCTCATCCGGTCCACTTCGAGATGCTTTCAAGCGGGACAATAAAACAAGAAGACGAAAGTATTTCATTTCGTCTTCTTGTCTTTTTAATTATTCAGTTCTTACTACTCAGCCTATTATGCTGCAGGCTGTGCGTACTGGAAGAAGTGATATCCCATCGGTGTGTAGTGGATATTCTTTATTGTCTTGTTGCAGTACATATTTGTGTAGTAGTAAATAGGGCAAACAGGGAATCCTCCTTCACCGAAGAGAAGCTCTTCAGCCTTGTAGAGAGCCTTGTCACGCTCAGCTCCTGCGTCAGTAGCCTTGGCCTTCTTGATGGCTTCGTCGAAGTCCTTGTTGCTATAGAGACCGTAGTTGTAGGAATTGTCTGTTACCATCAGCTCGAGATAAGTGATAGGGTCGTTGTAGTCTGCGATCCAGCCGAGACGTGCAACGCCGAACTTGTGCTCACCGAGTCCGTTGGTGTAAGTATTCCACTCCTGGTTCTCCAGTGTGATGTTGAGACCGAGGACGTTCTTCCAGTCCTGTCCGCAGGCCTCTGCGATAGCCTTATGTGCATCATCTGTGTTGAAGTTGTAAACGATAGTTGTGTTGGTATCCCAAGCACCTTCGTCAACAGCCTCCTGATAGAGCTTCTTGGCAAGATCAGCTCTGCCTTCGTAAGATTCGAGGTCAGCATCCGGGTATTTGCCTGCGAGCCATGCATACATAGCACCGAGATCGGATGAACCGAACGCGAAGTCCTCTCCCTTGGAGTCAAGAATACCGGAAGCAACGAATCCCGTAGCAGGTGTCTGTCCGCCCTGAGATACGTTCTCAACGATATTGTCTCTGTCAACTGAGAGAGTCATTGCGGCTCTTACTCTCCAATCCTTGATCTGATCGCAGTTGATGTAGAGGAAGTATGTTCCTACATAAGGATCGATGAAGCAATCACCGGAATCCTGAAGTGATGAAATCATATCTGTCGGGAATGACTCAACGTATGCCCACTCACCTGACTGATATGCAGACATAATTGCTGTCTCATCAGCGGAAAGATACCAATCAATCTCGGAAGGTCCGAGATTGGCAGCATCATAGTACTGATCGTTCGGAACCATCTTGATTACCGAGTCATGTGTCCACTCTGAGAGCTTGTAAGCACCGTTTACAACGATCTTCTCAGGCGATGTCCAGTCATCTCCGCTCTCTACAACATCTTTTCTCAGAGGCATGAGAGATGCGAATGCGCAAAGCTCGAGGAAATACGGAGTATCCTGGCAAAGCTTAACCTCAAGTGTGGAATCGTCGATTGCCTTGACGCCGAGCTCCTCAGGCTTCTTTTCCTCAGCCTGAATCTCTGCGGCATTTACAACTATGCCGTCGAGGAAGTATCCGTACTCGGATGCAGTCTTAGGATCTACCAGTCTCTGCCATGAATATACCCAGTCCTCAGCCTTTACAGGCTCACCGTCTGACCACTTGGCATCCGATCTGATCTTGAAAGTATAAGTCTTTCCATCCTCTGATACGTCATAGCTCTCAGCCTGTCCCAAATCTACCTTGGCCATCATAACGTTTCCGCTCTCGTCAGCCTTTTCGTCTGTAGGGACGTACTTCATGAGGTTCTCAAACATGTGGTTTACATATGTAGAACCGTCAACGGAGCTGATGAGACCCGGATCGATGGTTTCAGGCTCGGATGCGATACATGCTGTTACAACAAAGCCGTCACCGCTGTCGCTGCTGCTACCACCGCCTCCTCCGCATGCTGTGAGTCCTACCACCACAGTCAGACAGAGAAGAAGAGCAATAAACTTTTTCATAAACTTGTCCTCCTTCATCATTACCAATGATTAGTTCTCTATATTTAAGTAACCCAGTGTTACATAAATAACCATTTTACTTCTCCAGGAGATGGCAGGCCGCAAAGTGTCCGCCGCCGTAATCCTTGAAGACAGGTGTCTCCTCCTTGCAACGCTCGGTCGCATAAGGACACCTTGTATGGAATTTGCATCCCGAAGGCGGATTGATCGGACTCGGGATGTCTCCTTCGAGTATGAGTCTCTCCCTGGAACGCGTTACTACGGGATCCGGAATAGGAACAGCACTCATCAGAGTTTTAGTATAAGGATGAATCGGGTTCTTGTAAAGTTCATATGACTCGGCAAGTTCCACGAGATTACCCAAATACATTACTCCGATACGATTTGAAATGTGCCGTACGACTGAAATATCGTGCGCGATGAAAAGGTATGTGAGTCCGAGCTCAGCCTGAAGGTCCTCGAGCATGTTGACGACCTGCGACTGAATCGATACGTCCAGCGCGGATATAGGTTCGTCGCAAACGATGAACTCAGGCTCAACTGCCAGGGCTCTTGCGATACCGATTCTCTGCTGCTGGCCTCCCGAGAACTCGTGAGGGAAACGATTGGAATGCTCGGTATTGAGTCCTACTTCCTCAAGCAGTTGGTTGATTCGCTCTGTCCTTTCACCTTTTCCCGTGCATAGCTTATGTATATCCAGAGCTTCACCGACGATTTCACCGACCGTCATACGAGGGTCGAGCGACGCCGACGGATCCTGGAAGATAATCTGCATCTTGCGCCTGTAAGGCAGCATCTTCTCCGCAATACTATTCTCCGAATCGTATATTGTCTTTCCGTCATATATAATGGCGCCCGAAGTCGGCTCATAGAGTCTTATAATTGTACGGCCGAGTGTCGTCTTACCGCAGCCGGACTCACCCACTAGGCCTAATGTCTCGCCCTTATAGATATCCATGCTGACATCGTCGACGGCTCTGACTGTCACCTTCTTGTTGAAGCCCGCCTTCTTTGAGTTGAAGTACTTCTTTAAATTCTTTATTTCCAGGAGTTTTTTCTCTTCAGCCATTATTTGCTCACCTCCTGATTTTTATCACCCATGAAGTGCAGCCAGCACGCAGATGTATGTCCGTCTCCGATTTCGGCATAAGGCGGCTCCTTCTCAAGGCAAATCTTCATGCAATGCGCGCACCTCGGGCCAAAGTGACAACCTTTAGGCGGATTGAGGAGGTCGACAGGCGTTCCTTCGATCGGAATCAGCCTCTCATGCTCATCCGCATCGAGCCTCGGCATGGATTCGAGAAGTCCTACGGTGTACGGGTGCGAAGGTCTGTAGAAAATATCCTCATCAGAGCCCTGTTCCACTATCTTGCCCGCATACATTACCGATACCCTGTCGCACATCTCAGCAACTACGCCGAGGTTATGCGTAATGAAGATGATGGCGGTGCCAACCTTTTTTTGAATACTCTTCATGAGATCGAGTATCTGCGCCTGTATGGTAACATCGAGAGCCGTTGTCGGTTCGTCCGCAATAAGCAGTTTAGGATTTGTGATGAGGGCCATGGCTATCATCGCACGCTGACGCATTCCGCCCGAGAATTCGTGAGGATACTGCTCGATTCTCCTCTCAGGATTGTTTACACCTACGAGCTCGAGCATCTCGATTGCGCGCTCCCTGGCTTTTTCCTTAGGATAATCCTTGTCGTGGCAGAGGATAGCCTCCATCAGCTGATTGCCGATGGTATATACCGGATTGAGGCAGGTCATAGGATTCTGGAAAATCATGCTGACCTTGTTACCTCTGAAGTTTCTCATCTGCTCTTCGTCATACGCTAAGATGTCCTCACCATCGAAAGTGATGGATCCGCCTACGACTTTGCCCGGCTCCTGCAAAAGCCCCATTATGGAATAAGCCTCCACCGACTTTCCGGAGCCCGACTCACCTACTATACCCATTACTTCGTTTTCCTTTAGAGTGTAGCTGATGCCGTCCACGGCCTTGACTTCTCCTGCAGGGGTGAAGAAGGATACCTTGAGGTCCTTTATTTCGAGTAAATCTTTTCTTTTATCTGACATGGCTTCCTCCCTACTTCTTAAGACGCGGGTCGAGGGCGTCTCTTAGTCCGTCTCCGACCAGGTTGAGAGAAAGAACTATTATTGTGAGAATAGCTCCCGGGAACAGCAGCCTGTAAGGGAAGATCGTAATCGTTCCCAGTGCATCCGAGCAAAGAGATCCGAGAGATGCCATCGGTGCGGATACTCCGAGTCCCAGGAAGGACAGGAAGGATTCGAGGAAGATGGCCGACGGGATCTGCAGGCATGTCGTAATTACGAGCTGTCCCACGCAGTTAGGTAGCAGATGCCTCCTGATTATCCTGCCGTTGGATGCGCCGAGTGCTGTTGCAGCGGTAACGTATTCCTGCTTCTTCAGCATGAGCACCTGTCCGCGGACTATACGCGCCATGGTGACCCAATAAAGAAGGGCAAATGTTATGAATATGCTGACGATGCCAGCCCCCAGAGTGGACAGGGCCTTGGCCAGCATTGTATTCGATGAATCAAACCAGTGCTGCAGAGGTGTTCTGAGAACTACCTGAAGCAGCAGCACTATGAGAACTTCCGGAACCGAGTAGATAAGTTCGACTATTCTCATCATTATAAAGTCCACGACTCCTCCGCAAAGTCCTGAGACAGCTCCGTATATGGAGCCTATGACCAGAACGATGAGTGCGGCCACTATACCGATGATAATCGAAACTCTGGCCCCGTACATGGTCCTTGCGAGTATGTCTCGTCCCTGGGAGTCTGTTCCCGCAACATGAGGGAAGACCTTGGTCTCCACCTTGAGTTTTTTGGCATGCTCTGCCGGTTCGCTCGTAAACTTAAGTGGAGTGGACCTTTTAATCTCTCCGTTTTGGATGTGTTTTTCCTTTACGGTCGAAAGTTCACCGTCCTTTAGGATAATGATGCTCTCTGCAAGCTTCTTCTCAAAACTAAAGGCGTAAGTGTCTCCCTTGAATTCAAAGTAGTAATCACCCGGATCGAGTGCTGTGGAAGATCCCGGCTGCAGGGCCGTTGCATACATGCAGTCAACTTTATCCTCTATGCTCTTGACCAGTTCCTCCTTCTTTGAGTACTCAAAAGGATCGAGCTTTTGCGAGTTTCTGTATTGTTTTTCGTAGTCGTAAGGAATAAGAGACGGCCCGAGGAATGCAAAGAACAGCATGATGATAAACACCACAAGTGCCACCATGGAGACCGTGTTTTTCTTGAATCTCCTCGCTGCATCCCTCCAGTAGGATACGCTCTTTCTTACCTCTACGAGGTTTTCCTTCTCCGCATCCGATGCCGGCGCAAAGTCGGATTCATTTAAGTTGTAGTCAGCCCAGACTTTTTCGGGATTTACCTGGAACGGGCTGAATTTCTTATATGCCTGTTTCACGGAGCCTCCTTATTCGTCTGATGAACTGAGTGTGATTCTCGGATCCACTATCTTATATGCAATATCCACGACCAGATTCATCACGATAACGAGTATGGACACCACCACGGTAGTCGCCATGATAATCGTGTAGTCGCGGTTGATAACGCTTTCAATGAAATATTTGCCGAGACCCGGAATTGAGAATGTGGTCTCAACAACAAAAGATCCCGTAATGATAAACGCGGTGAGAGGCCCCAGGAAGGTAATGACAGGAATCAAAGAATTTCTCAAAGCATGCTTTAAGACGATCCACTTATTCTTAACTCCCTTGGCTCTTGCCGTGCGGATATAGTCTTGGTTGATTGCATCAAGCATGGACGTTCTGGTCAGCTTGGCAATGTAACAGATGTCGTAGAAAGAAAGAGCCATTACAGGCATGACATAAGCCTTCCAGCTGGTGAGACTTCCCGAAAGAGTCGGAAGCCATTGCAGCTTGACGGCAAATATAATAAGAAGTGTTGCGGCCAATACGAAAGTCGGTATTGCAACTCCGACCGTGGTCAGCACGCGTAGGAATCCGTCCACCCAAGTACCTCGTTTGTATGCCGCTATACAGCCTAGCGGTATTCCGAACAATACCGACACAAGGACCGCAAGCAGTCCGAGTTTGATGGATAGTGCGAATTTGCCCTGTTTGAAAAGAATTGTCTTTACCGGTGTTCCTTCCTGCATCTTAAGAGACACGCCGAGGTCCCCGTGCAGGTAATTTACTATGTAGTTCTTGAGCTGAACTATAAGTGGTTTATCCAGACCGTACTTTTGGTTGGCCAATTCTATCTGCTGAGGCGTCGATTTCTCAGTCAGAAACGGGCTGCCCGGTACGGTATTCATAAGAAAGAACGTAATCGTCATAATCAGCAGTATGGTTGCCACCGCCGCTGCCAGACGCTTTACTATGTATACTAACAAATCACCACATCCTTTCCCTTAATTGCAGAATATGCCCGCCCTGCCACAGGGCGAGCATACGCAGATATTATACCATTATATGTCTGTACGTGCCAATATCTGAGCCGGTGTCTTGCGCATTGTCACAAAGACCGGAATAAGGCCCGAAAAGAGGTTAAACACAACCACTATAGCGAGCGATATGAGCGCCACGAAAGGACTTAGCTTATACAGTCCCTCAAGGTAATATGTAATCTTGACTATCTGTGTAAGCAGATAGTACATGAGTATTATTCCCGGTATGGCAGTGAGGATTGTAATTACGAGTATCTCACCCGTAAACATCCTGTAGATGTCCTTTTTCTTTAGACCTATGGCTCTGAGAGTTCCGACTTCCTTGATTCTGGACAGGAAAGAGGACCTCAGCATCAGGAACATCTCGATAAGAGCTATGAGCATTATTACGCCCGCTACTACAAGAGCCGATGTCAGCTGGTCTTTTCTCTGATTGATGTATGCCTTCTTATCCCTGCTGTCGTTTATCTTGGCAGAGAGTTTTTCCTGATCGAGAACAGCCTTCAGCTGCTTAGGGTTTTCGGCATAGGCGGTAAAGCTCTTTTGCTTTTTGACATAATCAGCCTTGATGGTGTCGGAGTGCACGTAGTAAGTATCATCCGATGCACTGTCTGTGGTATAGTATCCGACCACGACGAGCTTCCTGCCCGCAACCTTGGTGTTTACGGACTTTCCTATCTTAATATCTTCCTCGTGTTCTGCGTTGATGATGGTCTCATACTTCGCACTCGGCTTTCTTCCCTTTTTAATCCTTATATTCGAAGTGGCCAGATCAAGATCCTTTACCCTGCCGGCCTTAATAGGATCTTCTTCATCAGTATCATCAGGTCCCATCACATATTCGAACTCATCATCTGAGTATTCGTTTGCATTGGTCAGTATGTACATGGCCTGCTGCTCTTCGACATAAATCGACGGCGACTCCGTCTCTGAAATGCCGCTGATGGTATAGTCTTCAAGATTAGGCACTCTGATCTTACGCCCGATGAACTTTTCAACCGAATCGAGACCGACGGCTTTGCCGAGTCCCTCTCTGAGGAACTTATCGATTACCGCTTTATCCAGAACTATTTCGTTAGCTTCCTGAGGCATTTGCCCGTAAACGATCTGGCTCGGATCCAGCACGGACAGCAGCGCCACGGATATACTGAGATTCTCGGACACATATCCCGTCTGAAGATAATCGTCCAGAGGAAGCGCAACTCCCTTCTTAGTATCTCCCGGGAGCACGTATGAAACACTTCCGAGTTCTTCAACGATGCTCATGAGCTGCTCGTTTTTCTCAGGATTTGATATCGTTACGTAATTGCCGCTTGTGGTCCTGTAGTCCTCAGGCTTTACCTCGAGAATTCCGAGCACATTACTTACCGCAAAGAATGTAAACATGGCAGCAAATACAAATCCCACCATGAGAAATTTCTTTACCTTCTTGAAGTTGCTGACCGTTTGCCAACCGCTTCGAAGCATATTGCTCAGTTTGTATATAGATGTATATTTGGCCTTGTACTTGGCCGGAAGGAAGGCCCCGTAATCGAAACTGTTCTTCTCAAAGAAACTCTCATCCATCGCAGTGTAGTGCTCGTCGAGCATTTCGATATTTGCGGTCTCATCCACAACGTTGAGTTTGCCGCCTGTATCGATATACAGATTGTTTCCTCTGATTACGACCTTGATATCGGCCTGCCTGTCCTCATCGCTGTAAAGATTAACGTTAAACTCGTCATCTTTAAAGCTTTTCTTGATTGGCATATCCCTGAGATAAATCTTATTCTCGAGCTGATAGTCGAGATATCTCGAGGAGTCGTTGTTGTAGGCCTTGATAATCTTTCCGTCCTTCATCTCGGCCACGTGATCCGAGTAGAACTCCGCTATATGCCTCTCGTGAGTAACGAGTATGACCAGTCTGTCGCGCGAGATGGTTTTAATAATATTCATTATCTCGAGCGTGTTGGCGCTGTCGAGGTTACCCGTAGGCTCGTCTGCAATGATGATTCTAGGGTTTTTGACTATGGCTCTTGCAATAGCAACCCTCTGCCTCTGTCCGCCGGAAAGAGCGCCTGCCATACGGTTTCTGAACTGGTCGATTCCCACCTTTTCGAGGCAGTACCTGACTCTGTCATTGACGACCTTCTGATTTTTGATGCCTATCATTCGCAGGGCAATCGCGACGTTCTCGAAGACCGTCTTATCATCCAGCAGGTTGAAGTTCTGGAATATATATCCGATTCTAGCATTTCGAATAGTGTCTATCTTGCTGCTGGAGAATCTTGTAATAAGCTGATTGTCTATTTTAATCTTACCCGAATTGACTTTATCCAGGCCGCCTATGCAGTTCAGCAAAGTTGTCTTACCGCAGCCGGAAGGGCCGAGCAGACAAACGATGCCGCGATCAGGGAGTGTCATTGTGGTGTTATTTATGACATGAATCTCATTGGATTTTCCCTTGTTAAAGTATTTGTTGACTTTTTCTAAGGTAATCACGCCCTACACCCCCTCTCTGAATGCTTTCATCGCACTCCTGGTGAATATGCTTCTGGAGTACCTGTTGGCAATGAGAAGTGACATTACCAGCAACACTACAGCCAGTGCAACAAAACTCACAGGCGTGAGGTAATAGAGCAGCTTGGTGATTGCGCTGTTGTTGATATATCCTTTGCGGACCAGCACAACAAAGATCATGTCCACTCCGTAGGCAATTATCATCATGAGTATAAGCTCGACACGCAGGATGTTATCGGTATTGCCCTTGGTGGCACCGAGAATTCTGAGCGTTGAGTAGTACTGATTTCTCGATCTCATGATGAGTCTGATTACCGCATATGCAATAAAGAACAGAACGATGAATTCAATGATCAGTCTGCCGTAGGTAATGAGCTGAATTACAACGCTGTATCCTCCGGTCATATCCGTCAGAGAATCCTTAAGAGCAAGCACGGTAAATCCCTGATCTTTCAGGTTTTTAACCGTCTCATCGGAATCCGTCTCGTTCTCCATATATGCGCTTATCTGGAAGAAACCCTTGTCAAAGAGTTTCTTGAAATCGTCGTCATTTATGAATACGCAGTTGTAGAACATGTCGTATTCTTCTTTTTCTATTCCAAGCAAAGGTGTGATGTTTTTATCCGTAAGGATTTCTCCGACCTTGAAGTCCGCCTTGGACGTAAAGAATCTGTTACTGACCTTGAGGCTGAAATCCTTATCCTTTGCTTTGGCATCTTTATAGTAATATGATTGGTCTTCGAATATATATACCTTACCCTCAGGCACTTTAGGGGATGAGAATATGCTGCGTTCTCCCTCACCGTCCACCTTGGTGCCGCCGAAATTGAGCTCGGATTTGGAGCTCGATGCCATCATGGAAATCAGGAGCTCGTTACTTACCTTCTCACTCGTACATATTGTCGAATAGCCGTAAAGAGCGTATGTGGAATTGTCGCTTTCTCCGTCGCTCAGTGCAATTCCCGCTATTTTAATCGGCTGATCAAATTCGAATTTCTGGAGCTGGTTCATATCCTGGAGCTCAACTGTCTTTCCGATATATTCGCTCGGATCATCGCTTATCATGAGAAGATCGCTCGAAGGATCCAGCTTTATTACTATTTCATAATCGTCAGTTGGCAGAGATCCGTACTGTATGTCATCTTGGCTGACATTGCTTAGAGGCATGACAGGCCCTTCGACGTAATAATCACTCAGCGTAAAGCTGACGCCGCTGTCCACAGCCAGGTCGTTTTTGACTATCTCTTTTATGTTAGGTGTGCTTTCAACCTTGGCGAAATCAGCATCTTCAAAGCTGCTTTCATCGGCCTTTTTGATAATCAGCCTGTCTGAGCTCGAATTCATAAAGTATTGGTTTGTACCGAGAAGTTCCTCCTGATGCAGACTGTTGACAGTGGTCGCATACAAGCTTATAACCGCCGTCGATACAAAGAAATACACTATAAAGAGCAGCAGAAATTTCGCAGGTAAATTAAAGGTGTTGCGAATTCCGAGCATGAGTTCCGACAGCTTGCGCATCTTCCTCGGTACCGGAGTCTCTTTCCTTACAACCCTGTTCCCTTTGCCTTCGGCCGCTCTTTCTACTCTTCCTACTCTCTCTACATCATCGGTAGCCGTTGTCTCTTCGGCGTAATCGGAAAGGTCATCATAGGCGAGAGCTCCGGCGCGGCTTGCGACGTGCTTATCCTCGATTATCTTTCCGTCGTGCATGGTGAGCTTACGTGTGACGTATGGCTCCGCCTGCTCGTAGTTATGCGTAACTATGATTACGAGCTTGTCATCTGAGATCTTGCTCAGAGTCTCCATAACACTCTCAGCTGATGCACTGTCGAGATTACCCGTAGGCTCGTCCGCGACGATTATAGGTGCGTCTTTTGCGAGTGCTCTTGCTATGGCGACTCTTTGTTTCTGTCCTCCGGAGAGCCTGGAAACCTTGGTTCTCCTGTATTCTGAGAGTCCGACAAGCTCGAGAAGTTCCAGGATTCTCTGCTTGCACTCGCGCTTTTTACGACCGCAGAGCAGCATTACAAGTTCGATATTCTGATATACCGTATAACTGTTGATGAGGTTGAAATCCTGGAAGATGTTTCCGATATATGTCTTACGATAATTTTCGTAGTCTTCAGTTCCGTATGCGGTAGTGTCTTCTCCGCACACAAACATCTCACCCTCTTCATAAGTATCGAGTCCGCTGATAACGTTAAGGAGAGTGGATTTACCGGATCCACTCTCACCTGTTATCGCTACGAACTCACCTATGTCGAGGTTGAGATCGATTCTTGAAAATCCCATGCTGACGGTGTCTTCGCCGGCATAGTATTTCGATACTTTTCTAAGCTCTATTGTGTGTGCCAATAGAATAATCTCCTTGGATTAGATTTTTCCATCGCTGCCGAGAACGTTTACGATCTTATGAGCGACCATATCCTTAACTGCCTGACGAGCAGGTTTGAGATACTGTCTCGGATCGAAGTGATCAGGATGCTCTGCCATATACTTTCTGATGTTGGCAGTCATTGCAAGACGAATATCGGAGTCGATGTTGATCTTGCAAACAGCGGACTCTGCAGCCTTTCTGAGCTGTGCCTCAGGGATACCGATAGCATCAGGCATATTGCCGCCGAACTGATTAACCATCTGAACGAATTCCTGCGGTACCGAGGATGAACCGTGCAGTACGATAGGGAATCCAGGAAGTCTCTTAACTACTTCCTCAAGTACATCGAATCTCAGTGGAGGAGGTACGAGAATACCATCTTCGTTTCTGGTGCACTGCTCCGGTGTGAACTTGTACGCACCGTGGGATGTACCGATGGCAATAGCGAGCGAGTCGCAGCCTGTTCTGGATACGAATTCCTCTACTTCTTCAGGCTTGGTGTAGCTTTCCTGTCCGGATTCAACTACTACTTCATCCTCAACGCCTGCGAGTGTGCCGAGCTCGGCCTCTACAACTACACCGTGATCGTGAGCGTATTCAACAACCTGCTTTGTAATCTCGATATTCTCTTCGAAAGGCTTCGAGGACATATCGATCATTACGGATGTGAATCCTCCGTCGATGCAGCTCTTGCAAAGTTCGAATGAATCGCCGTGGTCGAGGTGGAGTGCGATAGGAATCTCAGGATTCTCGATAACCGCAGCCTCTACCAGCTTTACAAGATATGTATGGTTAGCATAAGATCTTGCTCCCTTGGAAACCTGAAGGATTACAGGGCTCTTCAGTTCTCCTGCTGCCTCTGTGATTCCCTGGACAATCTCCATGTTGTTTACGTTGAATGCTCCTATGGCGTAACCACCGTCATAGGCTTTTTTGAACATTTCTGTTGTGTTTACTAATGGCATATTTTACCTCCTTACGTCTCTAATCACATACGCAGTAATTATACGCCCAAACGCCTATTTTTTCAAATAGAAGAGCGGTCTTATTCGCCGCGTGCAGGGCTTACTACTTTACCCTTATTCCAGATCGCTGCGGCATCTTCGGCGGCTGATATCCTGCCCGCCTCATCCTTATAAGTGAAATGTGTGGTCTGGGCGCCGCAATCGACGCACATCACATACCAGCACCAGCCGTTCTCTTCTTCGAGAAGTCCGGCGCCGCCGCAGCACGGGCATTCAAACAGTTCAACGCGTTCATATATATCAGTTGACTTTTCCATATCTAATCTCCTACTAGCGCCTGACGCTTCTTGTTGACTCAGATTTTTTATTCCTCGATGATTATACCATCATACAGCAGGCCAACCCATACATTTTTACTTACCATAATTACTTTTCGTGCAGCTTTACTTACCATACTTACTTTTCGTCCCTTAAGTAAGTAAAAAGCAGTATCAGTTTCTCGTATTTTTACTTACCAAATACTGAAAACTCCGCAACGGTAAGTAATTTGCACATCATTTACGCAAGTATATTACTTACTATCCGGAGTTATTCCAGTTATGGTAAGTAAAAAACAATCCCTTGTGTTAAACGAATTACTTACCAGCTCCTTTTATGATTCTTTAAATAAGTAATACAAATCCTGTGCAGCTGAGACAGCCCTTCTTTAACAACAAGAGGGCCGCTTTCGCGACCCTCTCGCATGTTTTGATACTTACGCTAACGCTCGTCAATCGTCAGGACTAGATTATTCCGCAACGGCTCGTGCGCGGCTGCTCTGTCTTCGCCTTACGGCTTGCCAATCGCCGTGACTCTATCGGAGGAGCTTGCCTCCGTAGATCAATGGTTTCTTCATTACGGCAACGCCGTATGAATCGAGGAAACCATTATGCCTCTTCAGGTGCGTAGAAGTCTACGAATCTTACGAGCTTGTTGTAGCGTGCCATTGCAGCTTCTTCGTTCTCCTTGAAGAGCTTCTCTGCTCTTTCAGGATGCTCTCTTGTCAGTCTGTTGTAACGTGCTTCGTTCATCAGGAACTCCTGATATCCGCCTGCAGGTACCTTGCTGTCGAGAGTGAACGGGTTCTTGCCCTCTGCCTTGAGTGCAGGGTTGTATCTGAAGAGGTTCCAGTAACCGCACTCTACGGCCTTCTTCATCTCGAGCTGGCAGTTCATCATGCCGCCCTTGATGGAATGCATCTCGCATGGGGAGTATCCGATAATCAGGGATGGTCCGTCATATGCGATAGCCTCGTTGAGAGCCTTGATTGTCTGGTTAGGGTTAGCTCCCATAGCAACCTGTGCTACATATACGTAGCCGTAAGCCATGGCAATCTGAGAGAGTGACTTCTTCTCGATTGACTTACCGGCTGCTGCGAACTGAGCTACCTGTCCGAGGTTGGAAGCCTTGGAAGCCTGTGTTGGAGTAAACCTCTGTATCGAATACCATTACGTTTACGTTCTCACCACTTGCAAGTACGTGGTCGAGTCCGCCGTAACCGATATCGTAAGCCCAGCCGTCTCCGCCGAAGATCCATACGGTCTTCTCACCGAGCATGTCCTTACGCTCAACGATTTCCTTACCGATTCCTGCCTTCTCAAGTGCTGCTGCAAGAGCATCACCTGTAGTTCTGGATTCTGTAGGATCGTCGAACGCTGCGAACCATGCCTCAGCTGCGTCCTTAACCTCTGCAGGTACGCCTTCCTCGAGGAGAGCTTCTACCTGAGCCTTGAGCTGTGCTCTTCTTGTCTTAACTGCAACTCTCATACCCATGCCGTGCTCAGCGTTGTCCTCGAAGAGGGAGTTGTTCCAAGCAGGACCCTGTCCCTTGGCATTTACTGTATAAGGTGCTGTAGCTCCAGGGCCACCCCAGATGGATGAGCATCCTGTAGCGTTGGAAATGTAAGTGTGATCTCCGCAAAGCTGAGTGATCAGTCTTGCATATGAAGTCTCAGCACATCCTGCGCATGAGCCCGAGAACTCGAGCAGCGGTGTCTGGAACTGTGATCCCTTCAGTGTGTTGTCAACAACGTCTTCCTTAACGGAGATGTTCTTAACAGCATAGTCGAAGTTCTTCTGTTCTGCGTGCTGGCTTTCCTGTGGCTTCATCTCGAGAGCGCCTACCGGGCAGATTGTTACGCAGACTCCGCATCCCATACAATCGAGTGGGGATACAGCAAGTCCGAACTGGTACTCGCCCTTGCCCTTGCCGGCCTTAACGTCAACCATCTTGAATCCTTCAGGTGCGTTCTTAGCCTCTTCATCATTGAGCATGTAAGCTCTGATTGTAGCGTGCGGGCAAACATATGCGCACTGGTTACACTGGATACACTTTGTCTGATCCCACTCAGGAACGTTAACTGCAACGCCTCTCTTCTCATAAGCGGATGCGCCGAGTTCCCATTCGCCGTCAACGTGCGGCATGAATGCGGATACAGGCAGGCTGTCGCCGTCCATGTTTCCGACAGGGAAGAGGATGTTCTCAACCTGTGTAACGAGAGCTTCAGGTCCATCGAGCTTAGCCTTAGGAGCGTCAGCCTCAGGGTTCTTCCACTCAGCAGGAACATCGATCTTAACGAGTGCGTCAGCACCGGCGTCGATGGCCTTGTGGTTCATGTCTACGATGTCCTGACCCTTCTTGGAGTAGGACTTAGTAGCAGCATCCTTCATGTACTTGATTGCATCAGCCTTAGGCAGTACCTCAGCGAGTGAGAAGAATGCGGACTGGAGAGTTGTGTTTGTTCTCTTGCCCATTCCGATCTTAGCGCAGAGGTCGATAGCGTCGATGATGTACAGCTGGATGTCATTCTCTGCGATGTACTTCTTGGAAGCAGCATCGAGGTGCTTTCCGACTTCATCAGCGCCCCACTGGCAGTTGATCAGGAAGATTCCGCCAGGTTTAACGTCCTGTACAATCTTGAATCCCTTCTCGATGTATGAAGGGTTGTGGCAAGCTACGAAGTCTGCCTTGTTGATATAGTATGAAGACTTGATTGGGCTGTCACCGAATCTCAGGTGGGAGATGGTAACTCCGCCTGTCTTCTTGGAGTCATACTGGAAGTAAGCCTGTACGTACTTGTCAGTGTGGTCTCCGATGATCTTGATGGAGTTCTTGTTGGCTCCGACTGTACCGTCGCCGCCGAGTCCCCAGAACTTGCACTCGATTGTGCCCTTTGCGGCAGTAAGAGGTGCAGGTTTTTCTTCAAGAGAGAGATTTGTAACGTCATCTACGATACCAATCGTGAATCTCTTCTTAGGATCAGCTTTTGCAAGCTCATCATATACAGCGAATACGGAAGCCGGAGGAGTATCCTTCGAACCGAGTCCGTAACGTCCGCCGATTACCTTTACGTCATTCATGCCTGCCTCGGCAAATGCAGTAACAACGTCGAGGAAGAGAGGGTCGCCGAGAGCGCCAGGCTCTTTTGTTCTGTCGAGTACAGCAACCTTCTTGCATGTCTTAGGAAGAGCTGCGATCAGCTTGTCTGCTCTGAACGGTCTGTAAAGTCTTACCTTGATCAGGCCGACTTTCTCGCCCTGTGCGAGCATGTAGTCGATAACTTCCTCAGCTACATCGCAGATGGAGCCCATAGCGATGATGACTCTGTCAGCATCAGGAGCACCATAGTAGTTAAACAGCTGATAGTCAGTTCCGATCTTCTTGTTGATCTTGTCCATGTACTTCTCAACTACATCAGGAACAGCATCATAGTACTTGTTGCAAGCTTCTCTATGCTGGAAGAAGATGTCTCCGTTTTCGTGAGAACCTCTCAGATGAGGGTGCTCAGGGTTGAGTGACTTGTCGCGGAACTCCTTAACAGCGTCCATGTTGGTCATCTCTTTGAGATCTTCATAATCCCAAACTGCGACCTTCTGAATCTCGTGAGAAGTTCTGAATCCGTCGAAGAAGTTCAGGAAAGGAACTTTGCCCTCGATTGCTGCCAGGTGAGCAACAGGAGCGAGGTCCATAACTTCCTGTACATTGCCCTCTGCGAGCATTGCAAATCCCGTCTGACGGCAAGCATATACGTCGGAGTGGTCTCCGAAGATGTTCAGCGCGTGTGTCGAGACCGTACGAGCTGATACATGGAATACTGCCGGAAGGAGTTCTCCTGCGATCTTGTACATATTAGGGATCATCAGGAGGAGTCCCTGTGAAGCTGTGTATGTGGTTGTCAGAGCGCCTGCTCCGAGGGAACCGTGTACCGCACCTGCAGCACCTGCTTCAGACTCCATCTCGACTACCTGTACAGTAGATCCGAAGATGTTCTTCTGTCCGGCGGCTGCCCACTGGTCTACATAGTCTGCCATAGGCGATGACGGTGTGATCGGATAGATGCCCGATACATCCGTAAACGCGTACGAGACATATGCAGCAGCGTTATTGCCGTCCATAGTTTTGAATTGTCTCTTCATTTTTTCATCTCCCTTTACAAAAGATTTTAGAAGTTAGAAATACGTAAAAAGTACTTTTTAGAATAAATATATGGTGAAATAATTATTCCCTAAGATTGTTTGAACCAGTTGTCAGTGTCACCTGCTCGAGTCCTCGCTATCGAAGGAGCATGCCGACGGAGATCAATGCTTCCTTCATTTCGGCAACGCCGTATAATCGAGGGAAGCATCTAAGTCCGAAGCACATGCCGTTTCACCGAGCTTCCATGCTCGACCGGGAATTCCGCTCTCGGCACAGCACGATCGCTCCAGTTCCCGGATCTCGTTTCGTCGTCAGCTCGCTGCTCCGGTGTGCTTCTGCACTTTCTGCGGGATTCTCGCAGCTGTCACTGCCAACCGTTTCCTTACATAGCTTCTACTAAAGCCTGTGTATCCTTAGCGATCATGAGCTCCTCATTAGTAGGAATAATGAATACTCTTACCTTTGAGCCTTCGCCTGTGATCTCGACTTCCTTACCGCGGCAGTCGTTCTTTTCCTTATCGATGCAAACATCCATGAATCCGAGGTAATCGCAAACTTTCTCACGAAGCTCTATATCATTCTCACCGATTCCGGCAGTAAATACGATGGCGTCTACGTGACCGAGCTCTGCAGCGGATGCTCCGATGAATCTCTTAACGGATCTGAGAAGCATATCTCTTGCAATCTGAGCTTTTTTATTTCCCTTAGCGGCAGCATCACAGATATCTCTGCAGTCTGCGGAGATCTCGGATACAGCGAGGAGTCCGGACTTCTTGGTCATCATGTCGGTGATTTCCTTAACCGGCATACCTGTCTGCTCATAGATGAAGCTTACGACTGTAGGGTCGATAGAACCGCAGCGTGTACCCATTACGAGTCCCTCAAGCGGCGTAAGTCCCATCGATGTGTCGTAGCACTTTCCGCCCTTTACGGCTGAGATGGATGAACCGTTACCGAGGTGGCATGTGATGATGTTAAGCTTTGAAGGATCTCCTCCCATGAGCTCTGCGCATCTTTCTGCTACATAGCGGTGGCTCGTACCGTGAGCTCCGTATCTCTGTACGTGATACTTGTCTGCATACTCCCAAGGAATTGCATAGTACTTGCACTCATCCGGCATAGTTCTGTGGAATGTAGTATCGAATACTACGGCTCCCGGTGTGTTAGGCAGAACCTTCTTGCATGCTCTGATACCTACCAGTGCAGGCGGGTTGTGGAGAGGTCCGAGTGTGCAGAGCTCTTCGATGCCTGCCTCAACCTCGTCCGTGATGATTTCGGACTTATCAAAAAGATAGCCGCCCTGTACGATCCTGTGTCCGACAGCTCCAATCTCATCCATGCTCGAGATTACACCGTGCTCCTTATCTGTAAGAGCATCGATTACGAGCTGCATTGCGACACCGTGATCAGGCAGAGCGACGTCCTTGTCAAATACTGTACCCGCATCGGTCTTGTAATCCATATGTCCGTCTATACCAATCCTCTCGCAGAGGCCCTTGGCCAGCACCTTCTCATCCTTCATATCGATGAGCTGATACTTCAGAGACGAACTTCCTGTGTTAACTACCAGAATGATCATATCTTAATCTTCCTTTCATTCCATAATCTACTTGGAAACAGCGCTAAAAAAGCGCCTGTACAGCTCCGTAAAGTATAACATAAGACAGGCGCAATTTGTTGTGAACTTTGTGATAATTTTGACTTTTTGGAAGGACACTTTTTGGTCCTTTATTCCTCGGCTTCTTTCATGGTCTCCTTGAGTGAATTTCGGTCAAATTCTATGGTATCGCGAGTGAGGACAGAAGCTCCGACCACAGGCAGTACAATCCTGAATTCCGTACCGACTCCCACCTGGGAATCTACATATATTCTGCCGCCGTGAGTCTCTACCACTTGGGCTGCTATGGCGAGTCCCAGGCCGGTTCCTTTTCCGGACTCCTTGGTGGTATAGAAAGGATCGAAAATGCGGCTTACGGTCTCAGGGTCCATACCTGTTCCTGTGTCCCTGATGCTGACGGCAATCTCATCACCAACAAGCTTGGTAGATACCAGCAGGTCTCCGCCTTCGTCTCTCATCGCATCGTATGCATTGAGCACCATGTTCATTACAAGCTGCGAGAGCTGAGTTCGGTCGCCTTTTACCTTCTTTCCTTCCGATTTGAAGCTGCCCTTTATTTCCACATTCTTAGGCTTGGTCGGAAGAGTGACCTTAAGTGCGCTTTTGAGCAGCTCATCCATATCTATATCGGAGAAGTCTTCCATCCTGCCCTTCTTAGTGAGATCTGCCAGACCCTGCACTATGTCCTTGGCCTTGACGGAGGCGTTGTAGACTTCCATTAAATTATCCTGTATCTCGTGCTGGCTTTCATCCAGCATCTCCATGGACATCATGCTGTAGCCCATTATAGGTGTAAGGAGATTGTTGAAGTCGTGGGCAATACTGGCAGCCATTGTGCCTATTGTCTCGAGCCTCTGATGATGGGTCAGGACCTGCATTTTCCTGTTTATCTCCTCCATTGTCTCGGCTCTCTTGGTCATCTCTTCGAGCTCTGTCATATTTGCGGAGTTGACGCGGTCCATCAACAGGATTACAAAGAGCATCAGAAGAATGCCTATGAGAGTAAGTCCCCCATATGCGAAAATATCCTCTGCGGCCTCTTTTGAGATGTATACATCTCCTTCAAAACCCGCAAAACTGTCAAAGACCTTAAATGCTCCGACACAAATAAATCCGAGTGCCAAGAGCACCGCAATCCAAAAACCGAGCCTTCCTATATTCTTCTTTTGCAAATACTGAATTAAGTCCTGCATCTGCTCTATTCTACACGAAAAACAGCAAAAATTGTAGCTTATGGCACAATTAACCACAAAATATGGTAGAATAACGCCAAAGGAGATTTGAAACATGGCAGATAAAGTTCTAGTCGTAGATGACGACAAAACTATACTTACAATGCTTCACAAGGCTCTAAAGGGCAATGGCATAGACACGGACCTTGCCATAAGCGGAGAGGCCGGTCTTGAGCTGCTCGCTCAAAACACATATGACCTTGTGCTGCTCGATATAAACATGAGAGGCATAGACGGCTTTGAGGTTATAAAGAGAATCAGGGAGCTCGGTCTTACGACACCTGTTATGGTAGTAAGCGGCAGAAAGGAAGACCAGGACGCCCTGCACGGACTTGAGCTCGGTGCGGACGACTACATCTTCAAGCCTTTCAACCCGGTCACCTTGGTTGCAAAGGTCAAGGCTCTTATAAGGCGCAGCAGGAGCAGTTCACCGCAGGGCACGGGTAATGTCATTACGGCAGGCCCGTTCAAGTACAATACGACTACTCTCAGGTTCTATAAAAACGACGAAGAGATTCCTCTCTCCGCCAAAGAGAACTCGATGATTAAACTCTTCATCGACAATGTTGATCACATATTCTCAAAGGACATGATATACAGCGTCATCTGGGGTGAGACCATCATCGATGAAAATGCCATCATGGTCTATGTCAACAGACTGCGTCAGAAGATAGAAGACGACCCTTCAACACCGAAGTACCTGCTTACAGTGAGAGGTCTCGGATACAGATTCACAGTGGGAGACAGCGAGTAAAACTTAATACTGAAAATTCAAAAGCGCGGTCACCCGCGCTTTTTCGTTGCGATTATTATTCGTTCTCTTCGCCTTCTTCGTGAACGTGTTCCTCTCCTTCTTCGTGGACATGTCCTTCCTCATCCTCGACTACTATATCCTCGGTATCGATTTCAATGTCTTCGGTGTCCACTTCGGTTTCTGCATCAGCTGCCTCTGCAGCCTCCTTCTCCTGTTCCTTCAGCCTCTTCTTAGCTTCACTGTAGGTAATCTTGACTGAGTTGAGCTCCTCACCATTGAGTTTCATGCTCACTGTAGCATCGGCTCCGAATCCTCTGGCCTCAGGCTTCATATTCGAAAGGAAATACGCACCTACGTCCAGAAGGTTTTCCTTTCCTTCATCTCCTCCGTAGTATTCCTTGAGTTCTTCTATGGCTTCCTTTTCATCGGTGTCTGCCGTAAAAGCAATGTTCATGGAATTGCCCTTAGCTGAAATGTTTGCATAAGTGTAATTATCCCACTGAAGGTTGCCGTAGGTCTCTTCTCCGCCGCTTTCCTCGAGATATTTTTCGATGCTGGCAGGCTTGCTGAAATACTTATATCCTGTTACAAAAGCAAACATACCTATGAGCACGCCGAATATGAGGATGCCGAGCAGCAGGTTGTTAGGTCTGGATTTTTGTTCCTCTACTCTGTTAGCTTCCTTACGCGCAGCCTTGGCTTCCCTTCTCTCCTTCTTTTTCTGAAGGGTTGGGTGCAGTGGCTCTGACTCTTTTACTTCTTCCTTTACTGCTTCTGTTTCAGCTGCAGCTGCTTTAGCTTTTACCTTTTCCTTTGTTTCCTCCTCAGGCTTTTTGGTCTCTTTTTTAGCAGCCGTCTTCTTAGTTTCGGTCTTCTTTTCAGCCTTATTATCGGCTTTTTTCTCGACCTTTTTTTCAGCCTTTTTTTCAACCTTCTTTTCAGTCTTCTTTTCGGTCTTTTTTTCAGTATTCTTTTCTTCTGTTTTCTTTTCTTCTTTCTTCTCTGCCATTTTTCAGATCTCCCGTTTTATTATTTCTGTCGCGGCACATTATAGCACAAATTGCCTAAAATGTGATTTGTAATGCGTCTATAATTAATCCCCATGCTACGCCGATTACGTAAAGCACGCATATTATGATTGCATTCTCCTTCGGATGCCTGTTGGTACGTGCCAGTACGAGTATTCCGACTCCCGCTCCGACCAAAAGGCCCGACATCATCTGACCTGCCGTGAAGAGTCCTTCAAGGTATAGCTCAGCAACTATTACCGAAGCTGCGCAGTTCGGTATAAGGCCTATGAGGCCGCTTATGAATGTGGCTGCTATCGGGGCGCTTTGGAGAAGTCCCGAGACAGCATCCTTTCCGGCGGTCTCAACAATAAGTCCGAGCACTAAAGATATAACGAAGATAAATGCCGTAATTTTAAGGGTGTGAACCGCAGCCGAGCGAACTATTCCGCTTCCTTCATCTTCACATCCGCAGTGCTCCTGCTCACAAAGATCGTGTATGTGTTTGTCTGCATGTGACCTAACTCCTATGGCCCTCGCTGCAACATCCACGATTATTCCGCTGACAAGAGCTATCACGAATTTGAATAGGAGTATCTTTGCTATGGATCCCGGCGCTACGGATGAGGATATAAAGATAGGAAGCATCTCATCCGAAGTTGATAAAAATACCGAGAGCATGGTGCCCACGCTTATAACTCCGCCCGCATACAGACTCGCTGCCGCCGCCGAGAATCCGCACTGCGGTATGAGTCCTATGCCGGCACCGAGAAGGTGCCCTGCGCGGCCCACCTTTCTGAGCATGGCAACGGAGCGTTCCTCTGTTCTTTCCTCCAGCCATTCCATGGCCAAATAAGTCAGAAAAAGAAACGGCAACAGAATCGCCGTATCCTTAATGGTATCTAATAGTGCTTCAATCATTTTCCTATACTTATTGTATGCCGTCCTGCGGCCTTATGGTTACCATAACCGTCGTACCCTTTCCCGGGGTACTTGTAACGGTCATTTCTGCTCCTATTTCTATTCTGAGTCTCTCTCTTATACTTACGATGCCGCCGAGGGCAATATCCTGATTTGCCAGCTCCTCTACATCAAATCCGACTCCGTCGTCTCTGATTCTGATCTGCGCGCCACCGTCTGAGAGTCTCCTTGAGACTATTCTTAGTTTTCCGCCTTCCTCTTTCTGTCCGAGGCCATGCTTTACTGCATTTTCCACGAGAGCCTGAATCGAAAGAGGCGGCACCTTAAAGTCTTCATATTCTATATCAAAGTCTACATCGAGCTTATCTCCGAACCTGAGTCTCTCGAGAGCCAGATAATTTTTAATCTCGTCAAGTTCCCAAGAAAAGTCGACGAGTTCCTGCTTATCCATTGCTTCAAGTGTGCTCCTTAGGTACTCCGAGAATACACCTATTGCATACTGAGCTTTTTCAACGTCGGTTTCGCAAAGATAATAAATCGTTGTCAGCACATTATACAGATAATGCGGTTTCATTCGGCCTGTAGCCATATCGAGGCGTGCCTTGGTCTCGGATATCTCATCCTTTTGTATACGCGTCTCTATATCCAAATGATGCTGCGTATATACAATGAGGAATTCAATAATCAGAGCCGGGTAAAGAAGCTTGATGCCGTGCGAGAACTGCTCGAATACGGTGGCCAGAGTCATCAGGACGGGCATAAAACACAGAACTATAGTATGCCTGCTTCCGATGGTCTTGCTGTGCTTGACAAGAATAATAAATGTCATCAACATGAGCATCATTCCGCAAAGCACTCCGAGCTGATTTGTCACAGCCGATCTGTTTGCCGCCTCGCCAAGACTTATGAAGTCGTGATCGAATATTGAGATTATCCTGAATAGGGAACCTGTTACACACAGAATAAGCGCAAGATAAGTCACGTACAAAGGAACTCTGTCGTTTTTATCCAATTCCTCAATAACCGTCTTGACATACATGACGTAGAGGAAATAGACCACGTAGATTCCGATGTACGCAAACGAAAGCCCGATTATGTTTAACGCATCGCGCGGCACGGGATTGTGAATATAGCTGAGTGCATAAAAAGCAGCTCCGACACCCGTGGCCAGAATCTTTGCGAAAAACAACTGCTGCGAGCGCTTTTGCAGAGTATCCTTTCGGAAACTCGCAATCATAACAATGGCCGCGGCGCACGCTGAAAGCAGCAATGCTATATTGACCGCAGTTATAACGTCCGGTGTGTTAATCATTCGCCCTCGACTCCAGACTGCCGTGTGTCACTTCAGCCCAGCTGTACTGCTGCATATACTCTCCGTGATAGGAATTGATGCCTTTTGGCTCACCTGCCAGGTAGTCAAAGAAATCGCACTTAACCTTGGAAGGAATTATTCCGATTCCGCCTCTCATTACAACAACCGCATCATTGGCCCCGACTTCCTTAAGGGTGTCCATGAGGTCCTTACGCAGCTGCTTGATGTATGAGGATCTGTCTTCATCATCATCCCAGAGGGTGCTTCTGATTTCCCCGATTCCTACTACGGCGCAGTTCCTATCTACCAGGTATGCGAGCAATTCTTTGGTCTTGGTGTATTTGAAGCGCAGTGGTTTGCCATCATAGAACACTTCAAAATTACCGAAGGCCTGTACCCTGAGTCCTCTGTCGTCGTCCTTGATAGGATGACGCAGGTTCTCCAGCTCGGCATTTACCTTATCGACAGTAAGGGGTTTGGTAATGTAGCCGCTTGCGTGAAGCTCAAAGGCCTCTCCCGCAAACTGAGGATAAGCAGTTGAGAATATGATATTGGTCTCCGGCGAGATCTTCTTTAATCTCTTGGCCAGCTCCACACCCGACATGCCCGGCATCTCGATATCCAGGAAAGCAATGTCGAAATTCTGCTGCTCTACCTTTTCAAGTGCTTCTTTAGGTCCATCACACTGAGTGATATCAGCATTGTGGATACATTCGGATATTACCTTGGAAGCTCCTTCGCGAATAACTTTTTCATCGTCTACTACTAATACTTTAACCATAGTTTACCAACTTTAACGGAGGGCCTTGTCTCCAAAGTCCGCCGCTTCATCATTACAGATAAGTACTAACATATTATATATACGGCTACGCCGTCGAATATATTATAGAACAGTTACACTTTTTTTACAAAACTATACGCAAGCTTTTTGAGGTTTTTTCGAAAAAAAACCCTTTTTTTGATTTTTTTCAAAAAAATTTCAAAAAAAGTGCCGATTTGTAACCCTCTTGTATCTAACTGTAACCCTTTTATCCCCTTCTCATAACCGACTTGTATCTGTGCATTCGCTATACTAGGGCCAACAAAGAGAAAAACCTGACGAAAGGAGGTAGCAAAATGAAGAGATCAGCAAGAGCAATCATCATCACACTGATAGCAATCATGGTAATGTCAGTTGCAACTGTAAGCGCAAGCGCAGCAAGCAGCACAAAGAAAGCTACCTCCGCTAAATTCGTAAGCACAAACGAAGCATACACACACCTTAACAACTACAGAAAGAAAGCAAAAGTTGCCACACTCAAGAAGGATGCAGGACTTGAGAAAGTCGCTAAGATCAGAGCTGAGGAAATCGCAAAGTACAAGAAATTCTCACACACTCGTCCAAACGGAAAGTCCGGTCTGACCCTCATCAAGGGTAACGTACACAAGGGTGAGAACATCGCAATGGGACAGAAGGATTGCACAGCAGTAAGCAAGGCTTGGTACAACTCACCGGGTCACAGAGCCAACATGCTGAGAAAGCCTTTCAAGAAAGTCGGAATCGCATGCTACGAATACAACGGCGTTAAGTACTGGGTTCAGATGTTCTCCAGCTAAAAAAGGTAATAACTGCAAGGATATTACACACTAAGTTCATCGTTACAGTAGAAATACAGAGAGAGGAGGCCCCCGAAACGGGACCTCCTTTCTCGTTATACAAAAGCCCGCTGCGGATGCAGCGGGCTTCATTCCAACATCATATTAACGTTATGATTGTTTGTGTCGCTCGTAGTCTTCCAACGGTACGCCAAGCACCTCGCATGCCGAAGTAGCATCGAGCACACCCTTGGATACAAGTGCATCTACATCCTCGTATTTAGCTTCTGCATGGCCTTCTGCCAGGCCTACTTTGAGTCCTTCCTCGTAATCTTCGTTTGAGCGGTTTGCAAGCTTCAAGCAAGGCTTCATTGTATCCCATATTGATGTTGATCATATGAGCGACAACTTCTACATCGCCCTCACCCTTATATGCATTGCTGAGTCTCAGCTCCCGATCTTCCTGATTGTCGCTTCCATTATACAACACATAAAACCTAGGTGTAGGTAATTCTATAGTTTTTGTTGAATATAGAATGGCTGAGTCTCCGAATGATTCAGATATATACTCCTTGTACGAGTCGCTGAAATATCCCAGCCCCCTTATCAGGAGATCTCCTCTGTGTGCACATATTATGGCACAAACAAAAACACTATTCAGTACACATTTGAAAGTGAGAATAATGTCGTTTTTAGGGACTTTTTTGAAGGATATAGGTTCCAAAAGCCCAGCTATAGAAAAGAACAGGCTCTCGCCTGCTCTATGACATAATAGTTATTGGCATCCTTTATCTACTCTTTTATATTTTTCCCGTATTCGTACAAAGTATCGCTTGGCAGGTCGATATATTCGTTCCAAAAGATGCAGGTTCGGCTTTCATCCAATCTAACTTGATTGAACAAACCTTCAATCTCTCTAAGCTGTCTATATGACGGAATATCTTCCATGTCTTCACTTACATCGTATATGACTATTCTTCCGTCATCAAAGCAAATCTCAAGCTTATATTCCGGTAATGTATTTACACTCTTGATTCTATGAATCATGTAAACTCCTCGTTAATTCTATTTCAGAGGTGGGAGCTGTGTTATGTTTTGATCATCCCACATTTTCTGCAGTTCATCAGCATGCTCTTCCATCCATTCTTTTACCATAGCCTCAGCCTTGTTAGGAAGATCTCCTTGTATCATCTTCCTCGTCTTGATATTAAACTCTCCCATATATTCTCCATATAGTGCATGTATATGGCTTGGTTCGTGCTCCTTTGGCTTGAAAAACATCTTGATAACTATACCGTAAAAGCGTGTTATTTCAGGCATCATTAAACCTCCTAAATATTATCAAAGGATACCCTTGTGGTCAAACGAATGTCACATGGCGGAATATGTAGGAGATCTCCTCTTTGTGCACATATTATGGCATAAACAAAAACACTATTCAGTACACATTTGAAAGTGAGAATAGTGCCGTTTTGGGGGACTTTTTTGCAGGATATCGGTTCCAGCCCGGCCAAATAAAAGTGGTCTTTAACTTCTTTTGTGGTCTGACCCCTACCTTTGCCAATATCGGTGGTATCATGTTAAAGGGTCAGATTACGCTATTGCAAAAAATGTGGTGACGCTGGTAAAGCGTCACT
>Ga0256406_1001525_pt1 | contig 36802 bp, 43 predicted proteins | sample RumenRJG_03DNA_FD_185986 | JGI IMG/M metagenome (GOLD analysis project Ga0256406, IMG submission 185986) | Bovine rumen microbial communities from Lethbridge, Alberta, Canada - RJG_03 | ecosystem: Host-associated > Mammals > Digestive system > Stomach > Rumen | place: Canada: Alberta | collected...
AGACGTTGAACGCCTTCCGGATGTCTCTGGCCAGAACCTGCGGATGCTTTCCCGCGATCAGCCCCTGCTGGAGCTGCTTGTCCAGTTCGCTTTTCAAAAGTGCCTGATGCATCCATATCCGATCGCTGAAGGTCGCGTTGTGAAACGACGCGTTGACGATGGAGTGTACCAGCGTGTCGTTCCCGCTGACTGTTTTTCCGAGGATTCCCGCCTGACGTTTCAGTTCGTCCGTCGTCCTGCCGTTCAGCGTCTCGCTAACGTACTGATCCAAATCGGTGAATCCGTCCACCAGATGGATGCCGATTTCTGCTTTCAGCATCTCCAGGCGGTTCACCTTCATGGTCAGATTGTAGATCCGCATTTCCTCGTTCGCCCGCTTTGACAGGTTCTTCTCTGCGACGTACTTCTTGGCTTTCGCCGCGTAAGCATCGATGTCAAGTTGCGCAACTCTGCGCTTAGCCGCGGCCATCGAAATTCCCTCTTTTTCCGCATACTTCCCGTAGAAGGCGTCAATTTCCTTCTGGATATCCGCCATCATGCGATCATAGATTTTCCGGACCTGCTTTTCATACTCGGCTTCTTCCGTGATGTTTCTGCGGAGCTGTTCCTCCTCCCGGCGTCTCCAGTATTCGATGCTGTTCATCCGTTCTCATCCTCTTTCGGGGTAAACATTGTGCGGTTCAGCACACTGTCCTGTGTGCTGCTTTCCTCGGCTTTCATCCGATCGATCTCGGCCGCAGGGTCTTCCACGACGGACAGCACCTTCAGCTGAGTCTCGTGCGATACGATACCGGAGAGCTGCTGCGCTGTGTCCGCCTCTTCCTTCTGGTTCTTCGGGATATTCCGAGAGAAGGTAATTTCGATATCTCGATAACTGTCCGGATCCGCGGCATTGGTTGACAGGGAGCAGAACAGCTTGTACCGCTTCCGGATTGATTTTTCGATCTTACGGTCGAAAGCGAGCGCCATGTTGCTCATCGCCTGAAGCTTGTACGCGAGAGCAGTTCCGGAAGTCGCATTTCCGAAGGACTCGTCGCTGATGTTCGCAACCATCGCGATCTGATAAATCAGCTTCTCAAGACGGTTCAGCAGGTTTTCCTGCGTCCCGTCTGCCGTCGGCTTCTGCAGAAACTGGATCATAACATCCTTGGCATTGTCTGTGCCGTAGACATTAATCAGCCGGTTATCGTGAATCCGATACACACCCTCCTCGTCCAGCTCCGCTCCGACCACCGCCAGATAAGCCTCCGCGAAGGCTTCAACGTCGTTCGCCTTCTCGCCGATCGTATGGTTGTACGCCTCAATCAGTCCGGCCACCGGCTCAAACAGCCCCATGCGCTCGTCATTCAGCCGCCACTCCACGACAGGAATAAGGCCGTAGGGATTGGGAAACTCATTCGTTTTCGCGCCCGCATCGAAATGCTCAATCCTCTCCGGCGTGAGAATCTCGCCGTACAGTTTTCCGCTGTTGGCACTGTCAACTCCGTGCCGGCCGTATCGGACCGCAAACAAGGCTCTCGACTTCACCGTGTCGTCGTATACGACAAAGAGCTCCTTGGGCGTGAAGGAAGTGAGCCTTGTCCGCGTCGTTCCGTCTTCCTGGTATGCGTACTCGAACGTATGTCCGTAAATGCAGCACTTCTTCACCAGCTCCGCATCGTGATCTGAAATCTCATTGTCATGCTCGAAATCTGAAATAGATTCCGCCACTTTGTCATCCGGATGCCCCACCTTGATCGGAATCCCGTAAGCATAGCCGATAAACGTGTCGGTGATGTACCGCGGAAAATTAACCGCAAGCCGGTTGTCCGGCTTCCAGGATTCCTTCTCCGGCTCCTTGTAGACGTCGTGGAATCCGCGATAGAGATTCTCCAGGTAATCATATCTGCGCAGCATGTCGCTGTGCTTCCCGATGTACTTGTCCACAAGTTCCATCGATACGCCGTTTTCAATTTCCGCCGCATCGCACGTAAGCGTGACCGGCAGCAGATATGGTCTTTTACTCTTTGCCATTTAGATACCGTCCTTGAAAAATTTAATCTTGGCCACTCTGGGCTCATACAAACAGAGGGCCAGAGAGTCCGCGCAATCCGGACTTTCCAACCCTCGCTTCTTCATGTCTTCTTTTCGCTCAAGCTGAATTTTTCCCCTCGAACTCATTTTATATTTTCGGCCGATCAGCTGCTTGACTAGTTCGTCCGACCGCGGCAGCTGGAGAATCGGCGCCTGCCCCTGAAGGGACGCGCTCATGTTTTCCTCCAAAAGGTCTCTGAGCTGCCCCCACAGCTGCGCTCCGAGATTGTGATAAAACTCATCCTCGGCAGCCGCGCCGTTATTGACGGGAATCACCCGGATCGGCAGGTCGGATTCCTGCGCGACCTCCCGCAGGCGATCTGTCACACCTCCGCCCACGCCGGTGTCGTCAACACGCACCCAGCAGTCCTCCACTTCCGGGTGCTCCTTTTGGCAGCGCCGGAAAACAGAGAGAATCGCCCCGACCGTCTCCATCGTGTCCCGCTTGCTGAGCTTGACCTGCTCCGCTATCCTCATCCCGATGCGATGCGTGATGACGGTGCTGTCGTCGCCAAAACGCGCAACGTCGCAGCCGATATGCAGCCTGTCAGCCGGTTTAACCTCGCTGTCGGGGATTTTGTTCTCCATCGCAAGTTCGACCGTCTCAAGCGCAATCAGAGCGTCCTGCGACCGTCCAGGGAATTCTCCGTAGACCCGCACCCGCACAACATCGCTGTCAGCGCCGTACTTGCGGATCAGCATATCGATGCTGTCTTTGTTCGTCCGAGTGCTTTTCCGGGAATCCACTTTGTGGCAGCGGTATTTGTCCCGATCCGACGTGTGCGAGTCGTAGAACGTGCCCTCCAGCTTTGTCGGGTTCCCGCACATCAGCAGCTTATTGTCATCGCCGGTAAGCGTTCCCAGAATCGCCTCCATAATCGGGTCCGCGACTCCGGACGCCTCATCCACAACGAACAGCATGTGATCCTCGTGGAAGCCCTGCATGTTTTCCGGCTTTACCGCGGTGCGCGCTGTCGCAAACCAGCGCTCCTCGTCGCCGATCATGTACACCTTCGTCTTCGTCCACTTCAGCAGGCTCTTCACCTTGCTGTCGCTCAGCCACTTGGCGATTTCCGACCACAGCACATCGTACAACTGCTGCATCGTCGGAGCGGTCGCGACAACTCTCGCGTAAGGCCGGCATGTCAGGAACCAGATGACCGCCCCCGCTTCCAGCGCAGTTTTGCCGACGCCCTGGCCGGATCGGACAGACACCCGGCTTGACTGCTGCAAATCGTTCAGCACATCGCGCTGCCAGTCATCAGGGACAATCCCGAGAATGTCCTCGAAGAATGCAGCCGGATGGTCGTAATAAAAATCCAGTGCCTCCGCAAGTCCGTCACTGCCCATTCTGCTGTCTCCTCTCCGCCGCTGCAATCACCGCGGCCTTCCAGTCTCCGGAATCTGCGCTCTCGTCATCCTTTGCCGCTTTAATCTGCTCAGTCTCCGCCGTAAGTTTCATGATCCTCGCTCTCTGCTCCTCAGACGCCAGGTCACCCCTCTCGTGCAGCATTTCGTCGTACTGCCGGATCAGCTTGGCAAGCGTCGCCTGCGCATGTGACTGTGCCTTCATAAAGTTTTCCTGCTTGTCCCAGGCCTGCTGCACTTCCCAGCGCTCGCCGATGACGTTCCCGTCCTTCTCCTCGATCCGTTCGATCGTCTTGTCCTTCTGGCTCTCAACATAAGCGATCTGCTGGGCGCGGATCAGCGCCGCATGCGCAAACCTGATCTGAATCCACAGGACGTCCAGAGGATCCTCGTCGTGAAAGACGATCTCTTTCGTGTCCTCCGGAAGGAACTTGGAATAGAATCCGTACTTCTCCGCGTTCCGGTTGCCCGGCGGCCCCGTCGCATTCCGGTTGCCAATCTGGGAAATGCAGTTCTTGTGCACCCTCTTAATTTGTGTGCACCCCTTTTCACGGTGCCACCCGTATCGCTTCTTCCAGGACTTCACCGTGTTCAGTGATACGCCATATTTTTCGGCGATGTCTTTATACTTCATTCCGGCCATGTAATCGATTTCGGCCAGCTCACGTTTCAGTCTTGCCACATCACCACCTCTCACTTCGTCGTTTTTGATACAAAAAAGACCCCGCTGCGGAGTCTTTGAAAAAGCCGCACGCTGCTGTCCCGGAAGCCTCATACGTGACTTACACCGATGACCTCTGCCTGCGGCGGTATTAACTTTTGTTCTCGCTTTGCTCAGTTTACACTATAGCACAGAGTCAATGTGACATTCTATGACATTTTAGGACATTTCGGAACTTTTTTGGATTTTTTTCCAGAAATTGTCCCACCTGCAGAAGCCCGTCGCCGTGGAACCTCAGTGTCTGCCGATAAGAATATTGCATCTCCGCCGCAATCTCCTCCCAGCGCTGGCACTGGATATACCGGCGGTGCAGCACATCTCTCAGCCGTGGATCCTCCACAGCACGGATTATCCCGGAAACCTCGCGCATCGCATCCAGGGCGAGGGTCCGCCTTACCATCGCTTCCTCCGTGGCATCGGCGATTCGTGCAGCCAGATTACCGACGGGGTCTCCCGTTCTGCCGGACTGCACCCGGTCCATTACCTGCTCCTCCAGTACGGTCTTTCCGGATGCATCGGTTCTCGGTACGCCGACAAAAGCCGTGCCCCTCCCCATCAGCTCGTCATGCATCTGGGACAGTTCCATGTCAATGTGTCGCACCGCCGCTCTCGCTTCCCGGTATTGCCTCAGAAATCTCTTTGCGTCGTCCGTGTTTGCCATTCTCAATCTCCTCTCGAATCCGGCGTATCCTCGCTTTCAGCGAATCCATTACGAATTCCTGCACGTTCTCTTTTCTGGCCAGCGCCGCCATGACGTCCTCGTCGCGTGTTCCGCGGCAAATCAGGTGATGGACGATGACCTTTTCCGTCTGCCCCTGCCGGTGAAGCCTCGCGTTCGCCTGCGTGTACTGCTCAAAGTTCCAGGTGAGGCCAAACCACACAACGTGGTTTCCTCCCTCCTGCAGATTCAGACCATAAGCCGCCGACGCCGGATGTGCCAGAAGGACATCGATTTCCCCGCGATTCCAGGCCGCCTGATCCTGCGGAGTGGACAAAACCCGGGCTCTCGTGCCCCTGGGCATGGCCGCCATCAGACGATCCAGGTCGTGGCGGTAGTTGTAAAAGACCAGCACCGGCTTTCCGTTCAGCGATTCCAGAAGTTCCAGAAATGCCTCGATCTTGCAGCTGTGTACCTCGTGGACACCTTTGTCCTCGTCGTACACCGCTCCGTTCGCCAACTGAAGAAGCTTGTTCGACAAGGCCGCTGCCGAGGTCACGCTTATGTCCCCGTCCGGAAGTTCCATCACCATCTGGCGTTCCAGTTCCAGATACGATTTTGCCGCCATCCGGTCAAGCTCCACCGGAATGTCGTCCGGAATCATATCCGGAAGTTCAAGATAATCCTCGGCCTTCATGCTGACGCAGATGTCGCTGATCTTCTCCGTCACGCTCTCAAACGCGCCGGACTTGGCAGTGTACTTGTAGACCACGCCGTTTACCGCATATCCTGCGTCGAAGAATCTGCTGCGGAATCCCCCAAAACGTTTGCCCAGCCTCTCGCCTTCGTCCAGCAGGTAAATCTGCGCCCACAGGTCCATAATCCCGTTCGGAGACGGGGTTCCCGTCAGCTCCACAATCCTGTTTATCCTCGGCGCCATCGCGGCCAGCGCCTTGAACCGCTTCGCCTTGTGGCTCTTGAAGCTGGACGATTCATCGATGACGACCATGTCGAAGGGCCAGTCGTTGCGGAAGTAGTCGGTCAGCCACACCACGTTCTCCCGGTTGGTGATATACACATCCGCTGGCACGGACAGCGCCCTGATCCGCTTATCACGGGAGCCTAAAACCTGTGAAATCCGGAGGCACCTGGTATGATCCCACTTGTCCTTCTCCAGCGACCACGTTCCCTCCGCGACCTTCTTCGGCGCGATCACCAGCACCTTTCTGACCTGGAACCGGTTGTACTTCAGCTCCCTGACCGCGCTCAGCGTGATCACCGTCTTTCCGAGTCCCATCTCGAGAAACAACCCGATCTTCGGACGCTCAACGATCTGGTCGATGCAGAATTTCTGGTATTTGTGCGGAACAAATTTCATGCCTGCTCCTCCCGCATCTTCTCCGCGATCGCGGCGATCAGGTCAGACGATTCCGGAAAACCCGTCGCCTTGAAAAAATCCGCAAGCCCCTTCAGGCCATAGACGACAAAGACAATCTGACCCAGTTCGCTGATCCTCCGTCTCTGTGCATGCTGCAATGCGCTTTCTTTTCCGTGCAGCGTCTTCAGCTCCACAAAATAAATTTTCCCGTCCGGCATAAGGACAATGCGATCCGGCACCCCGTCGTTTCCGGGCGAAATGAATTTATATGCCCGCCCGCCGTTTTTGCGAACCTCCCTTACCAGCAGCTGTTCAATGTCTCGCTCTCTCATCATCGTGTTCTCCTCCTCAACAACTGACCTCTCATTCACGCCGCGCCTCGCGCGCGCACGCGTATGCATTTATATTTTTATAGCGCGTATAGGCGCGTATAGGCGTATATGTATATATAGATATTACTCTCTATATATATAATGTTTACTTTGTTTACAAATACCTGTATATACTGATATTTAGCCGTTTTTCCGTAAACAATATCGTGTAACATTGGTGTAACAATAAACATTTTCCATTTTCTGTCACATGTTACGTTTACACTTTGTTTACACCTTGTTTCAACGCTTTTGTTTACATTTTTCTGGGTGTCATTCTTCGGGCGTATCCTCTTTGAATGCCGAAAACGCCGAACCGTCCTGTGGACTTTATAGGCTCCCAGCCTTCTATGTTTTTTAAAATTCCGTTTATCTCCCGGCTATCCCTGCGGTTAATTTTCCCCGGAGGATTCCCCAGGCACACGGTCCAGATCTCCGCTGCGCAGATGCGATCCATCTCCACAAGCTCTCCATCTGAGGAAGCATTTCCCTGCAGGAACATCCGCCTTGCGGGCACATTCATTTCGCTCCAGTTTTCCGGAACTCTCAGTTCAAGATAATCCCGTATGAGACCCTCCAGCTCGCTCATCTCGCGATGGCTTTCCTGCGCCTCTTCGGCGAATTTCGCAAGCTCGCCCTCCATATACAGTTTCTCTCCCATGCGCCAGTACAGTACGGCTTCCGCCCATATCTGATCCACTTCCGACGGCATCTCTTCCCACACGTTTCGCGTGGGCTTGTGAACCCCCACGTCAACGGGCCAAAATCGGCGATTTCCCGTGATATCTTTCAGAAACTCGGAATCGTTCGACGTGCCGAAAAAAACGCATCTGCGCAGGTGTTCTTCCGTTCTGCGGCCATACGCCGCCCGGTATATGTCCGCCCTCTTGGACAAAAACTGTTTGACTGCGTTTGTCTCCTGCCGGGTCATCGCCGTCAGCTCTCCCACCTCGACGATCCACACGCCCTGGATCAGCTCCGCGGCGTCCTTACCCTCAAAGCTTGTCAGAGAATCGGAAAACCAGTCCCTCCCCAAAAGCGCGAGGAATGTGCTCTTGCCGATGCCCTGGGGCCCGGCGAGAATCGGCATACAGTCGTACTTCGTCCCGCCTTCCACCGCACGGCTTACCGCAGCGGCGAGACTCTTTCGCATAACGGCCCGGGTGTACGGGGTATCCTCCGCACCGAGATAATCCGGTAACAGATAGTCCACTCTGCGTGTTCCGTCCCACTCGAGACTCATCAGATAATCCCGCACCGCATTTACGTGATGCTCGCCTCCCACGATGGAAAGCGCCGACTCGATTTTATCTCTCGACGGGATATTATACCGTGTCTCAAAATACCACCGTGCTCCGTCATCGTCCCGGTCGACCCATCTGCGCCGGCCGGAATCCGGATCCCACGGAACGCCGCCTGTAACCATACCACATCCGAAGAATTCATCCGTCACGATTTTCCCTTTCAGCATCGGATCATTGCGCAGGATCATGACGAGATTGTTAATTGTCTTTTTGTAATTTCCGTTTCCGTCCAGTTCAAGTCCGGACAGCCAGTCTGCGGTCTCAGCCCCGCTTTGAGCGTCGTTTTCCGCTCGCACGGCTCCAAGGCCGGTGTCTGCGGAAAAAACCTCTCTGGCGTGCTCCTCGCGTTCTCTGGCCATCAGTCTTCCCACCTGCGGGTCCTCCGCAGCCAGCTGCTTCATTGCGGTGAACGATGGCAGCTTCGCGACGGGGGTTCCGGGCTTCGCCTCGTCATCCCGTTCACCGTACATGTGCAGCCTGATCAGGTCCCAGGCATTCACCAGCTGTCCGCTGCACGGATCAGTTGCGTGATGGGAGAACATGAAGAGATCCCCGTCGTAGATCACGGCTCCTCCGGTCGTCGACCCTCCGGTATATGTGTACCGGTTCGGATCGGCGGTCGGCTCATACATTCCCGCGATGAAAGTCTCCATTGCGCCGCGGATTGAGTAAGTGCGGCAGAAGGCACCGACGATACCGCGTTTCTTCGTCGGGTCTTCCTGCTTAGCCAGCCGTCTTTTCTCGATCGCCTCCGCGCCCGGAACCTGCGGCCACGCCGTGATGTCTTTCCAGTCCTCATACATCGCGAGGATTCCGTCAGCCGAGCAGAACGGCGAGTCCTGCACCTCGCAGACGTAAACCGCGTCCGCGCTGACGGATGGCCAGTACATCAGCCGTGAGGGTTCGAACGTCGTCGGATCGCAGAACTGGATCCCGATCAGCTTCGCCAGCTGCCGCGCGATCGGCTCATACTCATCCGGCGCCGCAGTCCTGTCGAGCGGGATGACTGCCCGAAGGCGCGGCGCGTAGTCGGAATGCTTGCGTGTGCTGTACACGGCAGATGCGCACCCCAGCGATGCAACACGACGCAGCACGTCCTCGGTTCCTCCGGTGGGGATGTTATCCATGTCCAGCGTGACGAGATCCCGTCCGGAAACTGCACTTGCCTTGCGGCGGCATCCGGTCAGGGCGCCGCCGACGAAACCGCCCACATCCTTGAGTTCGTCCTGCCTGGATTTTGCAAACGCCATGAACTCCTGCAGACTCTCCGGAGACCGTACCGGGGTGCGAAGTTTGTCGCAGAATTCCGACCACATCAGAGACTGCTGCTGCCAGTTTGTCGCTTTGCGGCTTCCTCCTGTGCTTATGTTAATCTGTCTGTCATTTATCATGGTTTCAGTCCTTCTTGTAATACGGGCTCTCGAATCCGTCTCCGTTCAACGGCAGTCCCGGTGCCCACGGGATGGGTTCCGCGAAAATCGCGTTTACATCCTTCAGATACTGGTCTGCCCGTGCGTCGATGACGATCTCATCGTGAATGTGCATCACCACACGATAGCCCGCAGCTCTCACGCGTTCCAAAGTTACCTCAAGACAATCCCTGGCTATGGCCTGCACAACATTTTCCACGAGTTTTCCGCCATAGGTGGAGGTTTCCTCCCACTTTCTGGTGTTCTGGTTAATTCCCATGTGATGCACAGCAGACTTGCCGAACTGATTTTCTTTCAGATACGGCTTGCAGTAAAACAGTTTTCGTCCGGACGGCAGCTCCACTGTAAGGAAGAACTGTCCGTAAAGCAGATCTGCTTCCGTCCGGAACGTGATTCCGTAAACCTGGTGCGTCTCTCCGGTCCTCACTGTTTCCACTGCGGCGGACTCAAAATCGTACCACATCTGCCGGATTCTCGGGTTAGCATTCCGCCACTTCGCGACGATATCCGGAAGCTCCTCCTCCGGAATGCCCATGTTAAGGGCTCCCATCGCGATCAGCGCATTGGCTCCGCCCTGATATCCCAGTGCGAGAGTTGCAACTTTGCCTTTCTGCCGGAGCTCCCCGTTGACGCCGTGTTTCTCCACCGGAACGCCGAACATCTGAGATGCCGTCGCGCAGTAGATATCACCACCGCTGCGGAAAACGTCCAGAACCCAGTCCTCCTTTGCCAGCCAGGCGATCACACGCGCTTCTATGGCGCTGAAGTCCGACACAATGAGCTTACCTCCCTCCGATGGAACAAAAGCCGTCCGGATCAGCTGGGAGAGCGTGTCAGACACGTCTCCGTAGATCATCTTCACTCCGTCATAATTTTTAGCCCGCACAAGCTCACGGGCAGAATCCAGAGTGCTGATGTAATTCCTCGGCAGGTTCTGGCACTGCACCAGCCGGCCCGCCCACCGGCCTGACCGACCGGCGCCGTAAAACTGCAGGAGCCCCCGGATGCGATCACCCTCCCCAAGAGCCGTCTGCATGGCCACATACTTTTTGACGGATGTCCTGGACAGCTGCTGGCGGATCCGGAGGACCTGCCGAACCTGTTCCGGAAGATCTTCCCTGTCCAGAAGTTTTGCTACCGTCGCTTTCTGCAGGTCGTCTGCTTCCACTCCCTGACTCTTCAGCCAGGACAGCATCTGCGGGCTGCTGTTGGGATTATCCAGTCCGGCGATCTCGCGCGCAGTGCACAGCAGCCGTGACTTGCTTTCGGAGTCCAGCATAAGCGCCCCCTCGATCAGCTGCGTGTCAACTCTGACGCCGTCCGCGTTCATTCGGATATCCTCCCTCCAGGCTTCCCACTCACTCTCCGGCATAGGGAAACGGTTCAGCCTCTGCTGAATCGCATATTCCGTTTCAACATCCTGGCGATTGTAGTCCACGAACAGCTTCCACTTTTCCGGAGCGTGTACAGGCAGATTGCGCTCTCTTCCTCCATTGCTTTTAGTCGGTTTGCACGGGGAGCAGAAGTACCGGATCAGCGCTTTTCCTGTGGCCAGTTTCTGCTTGTCCTCCGGAAGTCCTATTGCCTTGCCGATTGCCTCCAGACCGGCAGGGTACCCGCAGTACAGCCCGTGCACCATTGTGCACTCCCACTGCTCTATCGGGGTATCCAAGCCCGCACGATTCAGGCAGTACCACTCGAAGGCCGCGTTGTAGGCGTGCTTGGTGACTGCCGGATCCCGGAGAGCATTTACAATCTCACCCGGAATGACCTCTCCGGATGCCAGATCAACAACCTCCGTCGGGGTCTCGTCCGCCTTATAGGCGAACAGGAGAACCTCAAAGTCCTCACTCTGAGCATATCGGTATGCTCCGGCCTTGCCGATATCGACGCTGGAATATGTTTCGATGTCGATTGATAAATGTTTCATTTATTAGTCCTCAATAATCGGGAAAAGAGGGTAGGCTTCTACCCTCTGTGATTGTGAATACAGCTAAAAAGGAACGACCTCTCCGGTAATCGGATCCACACGGGTCTGCGGATTCTGCGGGGCGCCGAAAGCCTGTGCAGCGGTTGGCGTCGCGCCTCCCAAAGCCTCGCCGTCCCGCAGCTTCTGCACCGGTCCCAAGGTACAACCGACACCCTTTTTCCCGTTAAAATTGTACGCATAGAATTCCACGTTGACCCGCCCATAGCATCCGCTGTAAACATCGGATGCGCTCAGGATCGGATTGCTATTGCGATCCACCACTTCCGGCGGGTAGTCAGCGCTCGATCTGGCCGTGAATACCCAGTGTCCTTTGCACTCGGGGCCAAACTCTGTGCCGTCCTGCTTCACGCCGTCTCCGTCCCGGATCGGCGTCGGTACTACCGGCGGGGTAACTCCGTTCCAGCAGCCTCGTGCTCCCTTTTGCTTTGCGGCGTCAATTGCCGCATCGATGCGCTGCTTTGTAGCAGCGTCTGATTTTGGCAGCAGGATTGTTGTACTGAACTTTTCTTCCTGCCCCGGCTGGAAGGCATAAGGCTTGAAGAGGTGAACAAAGCTCAGTCTCACTTCTCCGGTTGTAACGTTCGTAGTATCTCCGTATGACATATCTCATTCCTTTCTGTGCATGTGCTGCTTTAAAGCAGCGTTGATAGTTGATTCGCTGCGAAAATCGCAGCGTCTTCAGTTGAACGCTTCATCCGCGGATATTTTGTTGGTGATAGCCGGACGCTTGTCTGATTCTCTGACCAGCGTCGGCTTTCCCGGTTTCTTCACGACGTAGTCTCCAACCTCGGCCGCAAACTCCTTCTTTCCGACAACCTTCTCCACCTGCGCCAGTGTAAGCGGCTTTTTCTCCCATAGCATTTCCTGCGGCGTGCCGGATGCGATGATAATTTCGAAGGCCTTGTCCATATCGACCCAATCTCTGGTGCCGCGTCCTTCCACAGCTTTCCATCCTGCGACCTCTTTGCCTCCGAGGCACTGTGCGAGTGCGTATTCCTGCAGGTCTTTCAGCCACTTGGCAACATCCTCTCCCTGGTCTAAAAAGCGGCCAATCTCGTCGTTGGTAAGAAGTTCCGGTTTGCGCTCCGTCTGAAATGCCAGTTTCACATTCTCCTCCGCTCTGGCACGGCACTGTGCTTTAGCGCGGCAGAACCGGCACCAGTCTCCCGGATGGAATTCCCCGCCTCCTTCGGCCGCGATAGCGGCGGCAGCTTTAACCTTTTCTCCGAAAGCCAGCAGGTCATCGAGGCTCAGGGTCCAGGTGGAGTTGTTTCCAATCCTTGGCTGAACAATCGACAGGCGGACTTCCGAAAACCCGTAAAGGAAATTGTATTTCTCATGTGCCCCCAGCGCGTACAGCATCAGCTGCGGATTTTCCTCGGCTGCTACGGGAACACCTTTCCCGTACTTGAAATCGATAATCTCGATCGTTCCGCCGCCAATCATGATGCAGTCCGCCGTTCCGAATCCGCCGGGCACATATGTCTCCAAATCGAGTTTCTCTTCGATGGCTACATACGGGGTAGCCTCGAACCGAAGCGCTTCCCTGCGGATGAAATCCATGTAATCATCTGTGAATCCGTCCATCTCGTTCTGCCACAACTCGTTTTCCTTCAGCTTTTTGATCCGGTTGGTCAGCTTGCGCTTTGAGAACTCCTTCGTGTTGACGTAATTCTGCAGTTTCGCCTCGGCCAGTTCATGGGCCAGAGTTCCCTCTTTTGCCGCTTCGGAGGTCGTATCCGGAAATTTCGACTCCAGAACCGCACTCGGTGTGCAGTTCATCCACCGGTGCGCCCCGGAGGCGGAGAGAAGCGCATGCGCTCTGTCTGCGTGATTCATATCTGTGCCCCCATTTCTCTCAGCCTCAGCGCGAACGCCCCCAGCTGCTCCTGTGGGAGTTCCGGAACGGACTGCACTTTGAACTCCGCAAGAAGTGCGATAAGCTGCTTCTGCTTGCCCTGCTCGATCAGCTTGACGCCGGCTTTCGCCAGATCGTCGTGTGTGTAAGATACCGATTGTGTCGGAACTGCCGGCATTGTAGTTTCCGGTGCGATAGGCGGCTCTGTTTTCGCAGGTTGCGGCGCTTCGAGTGTTTCGGGTGCAACAGGCGATGTCGGCTGCGCATCGGGCAAGGCCGTCTGTGCAGGTTCCGATGCAGCCGGCGCGACGGGCGTCACCGGCTGCGCTTTTCGTGCCTCTGCGGTAAAAGCTTCCGCTGTCTTTGCTTCCGCCTCATGCGTCTGGATCAGAGTCCCGCAGAAGGCGGCCAGCGTGCCCGCATCGATCGTCGCCTTCACGTCCTGCGGACTCAATTCAATTGTGATTACCATAATCTATATCCTCACTTTCCATATATTTGATAAAACGTACCACATCTTTTCTCTGTTTACTTTTCGGCTGATTTGCCGTATACTGTAACTGTAGTTTTCTGGTCGTCTCCCATGACGGCCTTTTTATTTTGATCCTTTCCGGTTCATTCTTCCTCCCTAAAAAATAGCGTTGATCACGAAGCTCAGATACACCAGTACGATGAAGCTCCACGCGCAGATCGCGACTTCCGCCGCCACCAGCAGGATCGCCTGCCAGCCTGTCATTATCCACCGATAGCATTTGCCTCGGTATCTAAACTCTTTTTTTGTTTTCATTGCATGCCTCCCACATCACCGTTTTTACCGACGCTTTTAAGCATTTTGTAGGATCGGTTCATCTTTGCGATGTCGATCCCTGCCACTTCGTAGAGGACATCTTTGTCCACTACTCCGCGATCTTCCGTATAGAGCTTCACGCCTTTTTCTTCCATTGCCGCCAGTGTGATCTTTTTAATTTTTGCAGCGCTGGATTTGCCACAATGGAATAACTTTGCGATATCACTCAGATTGAAATCAGTCAGTGAGTGATACATCTCGAATGCCGTTACTGTATCGGCGCGGATATTTCTCGGGAATTTCATTTGTTCCTCCTACTCTAACGTGTTCCATACTTCCTGAGCATACGTTTGCCTGTGAATTAAACCGACGGTGGGTAATCCCCGGATCAGACTGATTACCTCTCCGGCAATCGCCTCCAGGCTGTCTGCCGCCACATTGATATACACGGAGTCACCATTAAAGTAGGTTACCTTCACCATCTCAGCGGTGCTGTCCTTTGTACTCCGGTACTCAATGTCTGCAATTCCTGGAATCATTACGAATGCTTCTTTGAGTTTTTCAACGAATTCTTTCTTCTCATTGTAGATACTGTTCATTTTGCCTCCTGTGGTATAATCCCATTACAGGGCACTGCCATGCCCAAGTAATATTGAAAGGGGGATCTTATTATGGTTATCTCAGGCGATAAACCGGGTGCAGGAATTTATATTTGCTCCGATTGTGGCACTTCTGTAAAACTCGAAACCGACACTACGGAACTTCCAGCATGTCCTGTTTGCGGTAACAACACATTCCGTGCTGTTAAGTAAACCGGTAAAAGCCTCCTTCTTCGGGGGCTTTAATTTCTGCCAGTTTCTCTGATAAGAAAAACCGGTGTCCAAAAAGCCTTAGTTCGATATAGCTGAATGCCCAGCGCTGACCCGTATCAGTTGGGGCTGAGATAATCAACTTGTGCTTTAGCATCTTGTCTCCCTCCTTTCTTTCCTGATCACGTGTGTCCCTCGATAATCCATATCACCGGTACGCACAGTGCGCTCGCCAATTTCACGAGTTGGCGCACGGGGATATCGTTTATACCAAGTTCAATTTTCGAAATTGCCGACTTGTCACGATATCCGGTCTGCCGTGCAAGTTCCTCCTGCGACAGGCCCATCTCCGTCCGCCTGCTTCTGATCCGTTCGCCCATAGTCATGATCTGCCTCCTGTGGTATATAAAATTTAATTTGATTTACAAGGCAAATAAATATGGTCGAGGGGAATTCCATAAAGGACACTTAAATTCCTTGCTTGATTTACAGAGGGTTCTGTCGCCCCCTTTTCCCAATTGACGACCGTTTGTTTGCTTATGTGCATCTCTTGAGCAACGTCGGATTGCGTAAGACCAGCATTTACTCGTGCCGCAGCCAAACTGATCTGAAATTTAGACAAAAAATCACCTCTTTCCTCTCCCCGTCTCGCCGATAGGACAGCGTCTCCAGTTAATTCTTTTTTGATTTGATTACGTACCACACCAGATAAATCAATACCAGTGACTGCGCGATTTCCCGCACATAATACAATACTTCCATACTCGCCTCCCGTTTATGTTTTATCCATTATCTATTGACAATGAGCATATTATAGGATAGTCTGTGGATTAGGGAGAGGGATTGCTCCCTCTCCTGCCGTATCACTCAATTAGCTTACAAACCAGATCGATCACTGATGTTGCCAATGAGATGATGGCGGCTGCAAGAGCGAGTCTTGCGCCTCGCTCTTCTTTTTTTCTACCCTTTTTACTCATTGTTTTCTCCTTCCGTTCTTGATGTTTATAGTATATATCAAATTTAATTTGATGTCAACACCAAAATCAAAATAAATTTTATTTTTGGTTGATTTTTGCCCCATCGTGTTGTATTATTCAATTACGGAGGTGAAAAAAATGCCTGATACAGAACAGCAAAGAATTTTTACCAAAAATCTCAATAGATACATCGACGAAACAAACAAAACCCAAGCGGAAATAGCCGCTTCGATAGGAGTGTCCGCGCAGACTTTTAATACCTGGGTCAAAGGCATTGCTATCCCCAGAATGGGAAAAATCCAAAAATTAGCTGATTATTTCCATATAAATAAATCGGATTTAATTGACGACATCGCTGGAGATCCTACAACCCCACCCAACCGAATTAAGGTCTACGGTTCTGTGCCGGCCGGGGTGCCGATCGAGGCGATCGAGGATATAGTGGACTGGGAGGATATTCCGCTGGACTGGCTGAGCGGCGGTCGGGAATATCTCGGACTGCGGGTTAAAGGGAAGAGCATGGAGCCGAAATATCTGGAGGGCGACACCATTATCGTCCTTCGACAGGACGACTGCGAATCCGGCCAGGATGCAGTTGTCTATGTGAACGGATATGACGCCACACTGAAAAAAGTGATTAAGCAGCAGTTCGGCATCGTCCTTCAGCCCCTGAACCCGGATTTTGAGCCAATGTTTTATGATTACGGGGATGACTCCGATTCCATCCGGATCCTCGGCGTAGTCGTAGAAATACGGCGGAAGGTGTGATACAGATATGATTGAGAATATGTCACAGATTCGTTTTGACGAACTGATGAAACTGCGTAAACATTTTTTAGACGAAGATATCAGATGGCCGAGTCCGGGGGAAAAAATTTCCTTTGGGCTACTCGATCAGAGCAACCATGAAAAATTCTTTCTTGATGTGGACAGAAATGGTACAATCGAATTGAGAAAAACAAAATTGCAGAACCGGCATTCCTATTCGATTCTCGTTCGTTTGGAAGTCGAGGGCCCTCCGCACATAAATCCGGATGGGGAAAAGATTGGACGTAACCATATTCACATTTACAGAGAAGGTTATGGAGACAGGTGGGCGTTCGAGTTGAATTCTTTTCAGGGAGCGAATTTCGGGCTGTGCAGATGCTTTGATGATTATGCGTCTGAATTCTGCAATTACTGTAATATTGAATTGCCGTCTGTACAAACAGTAATATGAAGAAGGTGAGATAATGCTTAATGCGGCAGTGGATTACAAAAAAGAATATCTCGACTGGTTGAATGCAAACATTGACCAGCACGAGATCGCAGCGAATACATACCGGATCACCCTGCCGTTTCTGGATCGGCACAACGATATGATCGATATTTATATACAGAAACAAGGCAGCAGCTTTATAATCACGGATGACGGGAATACGATCAGCGATCTTTCTTTCTCCGGCTTTGATGTTTTCAGCAGTACCAAAAGAGAGCAGCTCCTTGAGCAGCTTCTCCGTTCTTTCAGTGTCGATCTTGGCGAGAACGATTCACTTTGTATCACCGCTACAAAAAATGACCTGCCTCTGAAGAAACATCTTCTCGTGCAGTGCATACAAAAAGTTGACGATATGTTTTACCTTGCAAAGTCAAATGTGAAGTCACTTTTTCTCGAGGATGTACAGACCTACTTAGATGATCATGACATTCGGTATGTGGCGAATATCTCATTTGTCGGGAAAAGTAAACTGCCTACAATGTATGATTTTGTAATCCCTCATTCGAAGCAGGCCCCTGAGCGCAATATAAAAGTTGTGAACAGTCTCTCCAAAAATTCTGCACGCGGTATTATTTTCGGCTGGAACGATATACGGGAGCTGCGGAAACCGGACTCACAGTTGTATGTGTTTCTGCGGGATGACGAGAAAAAACCAGACAAGGACGCGACCGCTGCTCTCCAGGAGTACGATATTACACCGGTTCCCTGGACGGGCCGGAGCAAAATCATCAATAAACTGATCGCATAAAAAGAAGCCCGCCCTGTTGCAGCAGAGCGGACTTGCGAAGAAAAGATGTGGTGCAATATGCACCAAACACAATCATATTGTACCACATCTGTCGAAAAAACGAAAGGATGTGGTTTTGTTATGCCGATTTATAACACAGGGAAAAAGAAGGACGGATTAACCAAATACCGCGTCCGCGTGAACTACACCGATGAACTCGGTAAAGCGCATTCCATGACCCGGATCGCATACGGTCAGGAAGAAGCAAAGCGTCTGGAAGCAAGTCTGACCAGAAACGACAGTAAAGCCGCCTGTAATCTCACAGTGTCGGAGCTGATCGACCGCTATCTTGCAGCAAAGAAGTATGAAGTCAGAGAGAGCACGCTGGACAAGAGCAGGCGAATCCTGAACCGCTATGTGCGCCCTCTGGATTATCGTATTTCCAAACTCAATGTAGCCGTTCTGACAAAGTGGAAGCAGGGGATTGATGATCTTGACCTGTCCATTGTGATGAAGAAAAATATCTATAAAGAGTTCAAGGCGGTGCTGAACTGGGCAGTGAAAATGGAATACCTTCCTTCTAACCCTCTTCAGAAAGTAGGGAATTTCCGCGATGCCTATGAGCAGAAACGGACAATTCAGTTCTACACTCCGGAAGAGTATAAACGATATGCCGCCGCAGCCCTCCAAATCGCCACTGAGATCGATTTTTATGATTTCTATGTATTCTTTTCTATTGCGTACTATACCGGAGCCAGAAAAGGCGAAATTCACGCTCTGAAATGGACAGACCTTGACGGGTCGGAACTTCACATATCAAAGAGCCTGAATCAGAAGCTACATGGAGAGGATCGGATCACGCCGCCCAAGAACCAGAGCAGCAATCGAACGGTGCAGCTTCCGGAGCCCCTGATCGAGATCCTTGCAGAACATTATGAAAGAGGGAAGCAGTACAAAGGATTTTGTGATGATTTCTATATTTGCGGCGGCATGCGTCCGCTCCGGGATTCCAGCCTGTCCAAAATGAATTTTGACATCGCTGCCCGTGCCGGTCTGCATCACATCAGGATTCACGATTTCCGGCACAGTCACGCCTCCTTGCTTGCTAATGCGGGGATCAATATTCTGGAAATCAGTCGCCGCCTGGGACACAGCGACATTAAACAGACCCTGAACACTTACAGTCACCTTTATCCCAAAGAGGAAGAGCGGGCAATCCATGTGCTGAACAAAATAAGGCTGTAATTCCGTACACGAATCGTACACGAAAGTTACAAAATACGCGTGTTTCCGCGCGGAACGCTAACCGCAAAAACGGCTGTTTTTCAACAGTTAAAGCAGGCATACAAACAGCCGAAATGCGTGGTTTTAACTCCCATCATCTCCACCACATAGTCAGGAACCGTTGAAATCAGCGGTTTCTTTTGTTTTGTACACGAGTTATACACGAATTTTATATGTATAAAAAAACAGCCGGAGCGTCTGCCCCGGCTTCTCATGCACATTATCACCTGTTCACGCCGCCTTTCGTCCATGTGTCAACGTCGATCATTTCATTCTGATCAGCGTTTTGATTGGCAACTTCTCATACTTTGTTCTGCGTCGGCTCAGGTTCTTCGCTTTAATGTCGGAGCTGCCGCAGGTTGCCCACACGGGATAGCCCCCGCTGAATCTCAAAAGCGCCATCGTGTGTACTTTAGAATTTCCCCACTGGAAACCGACCACATCTCCTATTTTAAGATCGCAGCTATTCCATTTTTTATTTGGATGCGACACCTTGCAGTGCTTCTTGATGTCGCTTGTGCCGCTTCCGTGCATAAGTTTGCCCAGCCAGATCGAGTGTCCTTTTGCAAGGATGCCGATCTTCCGAAGGCCCCACGAAATATATTCAGCACAGTTGATGGTTTTTTTATTGAGGTTTGCGCTATTTTTATACTTATAGTGCTGCGAAATCACCTTGTGCTCTACGGCATCTAGCGCCGCCAGCAGCTTGTACTGCTTCGGTCTCGACTCCACGCCCAGATATTCCAGAATTCCGATGGCTGCGCCGAAGCCGATGGCATCATACTCTTTCAGCATAGTTTTGAGATCCTGTTTAATGCTGCCAACCTCGAAAATGACTGCCGGAGCGTCAGTTGCATTCAGCTCGTAAAGATCAGTTCGCTTCGCCACACCGCGTGTGGTCAGTGAACTGTATTTCAGCACATATTTGTTCATCAGTTTGGCCAGCCTGCATCCGCGTGCGGACGTGTACAGCGGGATTGTTCCGGCAGGGGCTTTGCTGTAGTCACAGTGGAATGCAACATGCAGCTTGACGCTTTCCGAATTGGAGCGCGCGACCTGCTTGACCATGTTAATTTTATTCGCCGGAGCATCAGTGACCACATCCACACCTGAGGCTTTGAGATATTGCACGCATGATGCTGCGATTTTGGCGACCAGCGCAGCCTCGGTGTATTTCCCGTACACACATCCACTATCCCACGATCCATTCTGGGACGTCCCGTGTCCAGCGAAAACTGCAACTTTACTCATTCTCTGTTCCTCCCTCTTCATCTGCGACAGAGTCGCTGTCGCTCTTCGCTTCAATATCTTCTCTTACGTCAGACGTTTCATAATCGTAGGCCTTGATTTCCTCGCCGTTAGAGCTGATCGCTCCCATAATCGGAGATAGAACGGCCATCGTCAGCGCTACGATCATAACTTTCTCAGAGCCAGTGAAGTGCAGTGCTGTAAAAATCACATCCAGATTGGCCATCAGCACTCCGATGATCCCCTGCAGGATGGTTCTCGCCAGACGATAACTTGTTTCATTCGATGTTAAAAACTTATCCATTATATTTTCCCTCCTGTTTCCTGTTGTATTCGCTGGATCTGCTCCAGGACAAGCTTTGCATCAGCTTCTCTTGCCGCACATTCAGTAATCGTCGGCAATTTCTTCAGATCCAGCCATAATTTTTTTCCTGTGCCATTTCCTCCCGATTTTAAATAGGGTGTGACAATGGCCTCTATGTTGTCAAATTCGGATTGTGTGACTCCGCCCCGCTCGATGTAATGTCCGCACAAGTACCATATCCGATCATGTGCTATTCCGATCAGCAGCTTCGTCTGTATCGATTTTCTCTCGCTCCTATGATCTAAAAAGCGCCACAAACCACCCGACCCGAACACTGACACGACGATTGTTGCTACTAAATCCCAAGGTATTGTATTCATTCGTCTGCCTCCTATGCTGTCCTTTCCCACATGTATACGGTTAAATATGGCGGCATATTGTTATGCGGGTGTGTCCCGCCTGCACCGTCAGTTGTGCCTGTGTGCTTGTGCGCTCCATCGGATGTTGTCCGCACCTCTCCTGCGTTGTAATTGCTCCAATGCTGGCCATCGACCGTCCCTTTTCCATACGCATCTTTTCGCTTGTAGCCTGCTCTGTGATTGTGGCTGCCCGCAGAGTCCGTAGTAAACGTATGCCGGTGATCCGGCAGTTCATCTGCTGTCAGTGTGTGCGTCGCTTCACCATCTCTGTCCCCCGCGGCGTATTCTGTCCCTGCCGCAAGCAAAAATCTGTCCTGAATTCTTTCCCATTTTCCACCGAACAGCGTTTCGGGGGATGTGCTGTTTGCTGACATATAGATTGATCCTACAGGATAGATCAGGTTGAGAATGCTGTTTTTACCGAAAAAGGCAACCTTGTTCGACGCTTCCGCTTCATCACCGATATACACCGTCATTCCGTCCGCAGTGAACGTCGCATGACCACCCTGCTTAGGTCCGACTGTCGCCCCGGTGCTCCCGAATTCCGCGGTCTCCGTATAGACCGTCGTCTCCCGGTAGAACAGGCCGGAAATGAAGGTCAGCGTACCCAGAGCATCCGGAACTTTCCGGAACTCATCCGGCGATGCCGTGTAGATGTAGTTATCCACCCACTCCGGCAGAGTGCCCGTACTGACCGTCTGCATACCCTGCCCATCAACAAACTTATAGTATCCGGCGTAATCCTTCGGTGTGCTATTTGCCTCCCCGTACTGGACAGGTTGACGGTAATACAGATTGCTCCCATAGGACAGTGTGATTCCTGCGCTCTGAATTGCGGAAACAGGAACTGCCGACTGATAATCGCTCCTCCGGTAAATCGTTCCATCGACAAAGGACGGGTAGCCTGCAAAATCAATTCTTGTCATAGCGCTTCCGGTGAACCGATAAAACTCACCAAGCCAGTTGATTTCGACCTTCTGCGTGTTCGTGTAACTGTAGATGTAGTCCGCCTTTGTGACGCTGAGTGCATCCGCCTGTGAGATTTTACCGGTGTTTTTCCAAGCCACATCTTTTGTGATGTTTATCAGCGACCCACCTGCAGGTCGGAACTGAACCATCATCGACTCGTCTTTGGTCGAGTCAATGTAGAGAGTTCCATCCTGATTTGGTGTTTCAAAGGTCATGGTCAATCCATGCCCTTTTGGCCAAACGGTATCCTTGTCAAAATTCAGCAGGATCACGCCCAGGCTTCCCCAGCCGACTGGCTTGCTTGCTTTGGTGTAAGTCCAGGTCAGGGCACCCCAGTCTGCCGTGATCGGCGCCTCTGTGAGCAGTCCCCCGTTAAACGTCGGACGGTCGGCTACTCTCGCATACTTCCACAGATATGTAGTTCCGGACGCTCCCCAGTCAGACGGCTGCGCCGTCAGTTTTTCGACTTCGGTGGCCACACCATAGAATTTTGCGGACGAACCGCTGTAGTCAGCCAGTGTCTTATCTCCATTTCTTATCGCAATCCCGTCTCCCATTATTTTCAGATTTCCTTTTATCGGCTCTTGCGGATCCTTTTCAGCGATGACAAGATCGCCATCCTTGCTGTAAAGATAATCCGTCGCTGTTTTAGCCGCATCGTCCGCCTTTGCATCTGCGGCCTCCGCCTTTGTCTGCGCATCATGAGCCGCCTCCCCGGCGCTGTCTGCGCTGGATTGTGCAGCGTCTGCCGCAGTCTGTGCAGTACCCGCCGCAGTTGCTGCGGAATCGGCGGTAATTTTGGATGACGCCGCTGTATCCCGCGCGGCTTCCGCAGCATCTTTGATGTCTTTGACACTGGTAATCTCAACCTGTGCCTGTGCTTTTACAGCCATAGTTATCCCTCCAGTTTCGCCGTGTAACTCGCGCTGTCCGTAACGTCGTCGGCGTCGATGGTCAGCGTCTGTCCGGTACCTACTGCCGTCGTGCTCCCGTCCTTGTACCACTTGATAGTACCTACGGACGCCAGCGTAGGAGTGGTGCTCGCCGTCAGCTCCTTGCCTGCCTGATAGACGTGTGCGGTGAGAACCGTGTTTACCGCGGTATTCTTAAAAACGAAGCCATTTGAGCTTGTGATCGCCATCGTGATCGCGTCTGCGCCAGCGGCACCTGTGGCGCCTTTTGCGCCGGTGAAGGCGATGGCAAAGGAGAACACCTTGTTGATCGTCACGCCGGCATCGGGAATCGTGATCGGAATGGTAATCGTCCCTGCCTTTGTCAGTGATGTAGTCGCCGTGATGGTGATCTCCGGACTCGTCCCTGTTCCCGTCGTAGCACTGATCCCGCTGGTAGAGTAGGTCATCGTCCCTATGCTGCACGGCACGACATCCGCACCGCGAAGAGCCGTCGCCGTAACCTTGACCGTTTGTGTTGCATTAACCGAGTCTGTGTCCCCGACGAAGGTGCAGCTGTCCGAAGACAGCACCACGTTATACGCGTCGGTGAGGTCGGTAAGTGTAACCTGATTGCTTGCCTTAATTGCCATTTTTCTTTCCTCCATAGTTTCGCTACTAAAAATTCAATTCGCATTCAAACACTGACTTCTCATTCACATCGTCAGCGCCTATAGTCAAGTAAAAGCCATTGTCTCCGATCCGGCTGTCGCCTTGTGCCAACGGAGTAAATTCTGTTTCTCCGATCTTCTTCTCGCTCCATGTCAGATAGGCGGAGCTTCCGAAAGCTTCATACAGTTGAGATGACTTTGTAATTGTCTTGTCTCCATATCGTATCGTAACCGTAAGAACCGTATTGATGGCAGTATTTTTGAACTGTGTGCCGTTTGCGCTGTCAATCTGAAGCAGGATCGCGTCCTTGCCGTCCGCGCCGGGCGGTCCCTGTCCTCCGGTCTCTCCTTCGACTTTCGACCAGGTGTAGACTGACGGATCGGAAATGTCAGCCTCCTCGCCGAGCCGATTCACACTGATTCCCATGTAGGCCTTTCCGGCCGGATCCAGAGTAATTCCTGTTCCTTTTCCGTCATCCGCGTAGGCGATCCAGATATATCTCGACTTGGCCAGATTCGCGAAGCTCCCGACAAGAGCCATGACCCGGTCGCTTATGCCGTCACTCTGCATGATGTAGTCTCCGAGCGTCGCCTTTACAGTTCCGGCGGTGATGGACGTCTCCAGCTGCAGGACTTTCGCCGACAGGTACAGTTCTCCTTTGTCGTCAACGATGCTGATCCTGTCTCTGATGCTTACCGGTGCGGACAGTCTGCGGATATCCACCTCATAGTTCACTTCCGGATCACGGAGCACCTTCAGCCTGGCGACGGCTGCCTCACAGAGAGCAAGCGGTGTTTCCGCATCGCATGAATAAGTCCGGTAAACATCTCCTGAATCATTGCTGTTCAGCGCAAACCTCTGCCAGTTTTCGAGAGCAGTGCGTGAGAACAGATAACTCCCGTTCACATAGAAATCCCCGTCATCATACTCATATCCGGACAGAGTCAGGCCGTCCTTACCTGTGGGATACAGAGCGGTGGCCAGATTCGCGATGGACTCTTTGACCGTGATGTTGGACACATCTTTGTCCATGTACAAAATCACATCTGTCTCTGCTCCGGCAGAGTCCAGAATATCGATGTACTTTGCTGTGACACGTAGTCCTGTGACCTCAAAGGCGAAAGCCAGATCGCTGTCGAAACTTTCAGCGATACTCTGCAGTCGCTCAGCCACGGTACTTTCCGAGTCCCAGGAAAGTTTCCTGGTTTCATTCGGAATCTGATTTGCCCGGATTGTGAATCCGGATGCTCCGGCGAAGTCATTGATGTAATCCTTGATGCCTGCCTCTGCGGAGTACGACCTGGCCGGAGCCAGATCGTTAATCAGATCCAGTCCTGCGTCTTCTGCATACACATAGATCGTTCTGTCCTTCACGTCGATCTCCGTCTCGGTGACCGTAAAAAAGTCATGAGAACTGTCTATGGTGTACCTTTCGGATGCGGGACCTGCATCACCTTCCTGTCCGGAACGCAGCACGCAGTTTCCGACCCTGAGCATCTCTTCCAGTTCGAGCCTGCTGCTGTCGTCAAACGCAATCTTAAATTCGAACGTACCGATTCCCGTCTGCGCATCCTCTGTCTTGGTATCTTCGACGACGGTAAATCTGCTCCTGGAGCCTGTTGATGCCATACCGAGGATATCAAGCATCCTGCTTGCAAAGTAGATAATCACAGGTACACCTCCCGATAGGATATCTCGAACTGCGGAACCGGATCCTCGACAACAAGGTAGCCGGCCGGATTCGCATCGTACGCATCGGCGGTGAGGGCGGTTTCCACAAAGGTCTGCCCGGTCTTGGTTTGGATGCGCTTCTTTCCGTCAGCTCCATCCGTCAAACCGGAAACAATATACAGTCCCTGCGTGTCGGTCTGCGGAGACGATGCATCGAGCACAAAGTAAATCCTCACATCCCGTCCGTCTGCCGCCACATCGAGACTTCCGCCTGTATCGTCCACGTCATAGGCGCTGACGCCCTGGAAGGGTTCGTCCTCTCTGCAGTGCCTTATGACCTGCACAGCAGATGCCGGTCTCTGTGCGTAGGCAGTGGAGATTTCATTGACCCCCGGCCTCAGGCACATCTGCTCCCAGTCGTTTCCGAGAGCTCCCAGTTCCGGACGCGGCACACCGTCAAGTGTGACGGTATTTGCAGCGGAATCGACAATCAGCGTCTGCGTCGCGCTGAACGGCTCCTTTTCGAGAGCCGCCGCTCCTCCGTACAGTTTTTTCAGCATCACGCGGTTAATTCCGTTCCAGTCGAAAGCGGGCTGCGCAGCGTATCGGTAAAATCCGAAGACAACCTTAAACGCCCTTCGATTCTTGATCGAGATATCGGCATAGGACTTCGCTTTTCCGGAGAACAGATTTCCCAGTTTGAAGGTGACATTTCCGGACGTGTCTTTGGTGATGCTGCACGATGCGAACCCGTTTTTATTGCCGAGGAGTCCTTTGTTCCAGGTAAGGTCAGCCTGCAGGTCTTCTCTTCTCACGCCGCCGACATACAGCTGCACTCTGCCTTTTGTACCTACACTTGTCTTGGAAATCTGGACTCCTGCGAGAACCTTCTGGTTCGTGATCACTCCGTTTGCATTCATGCTGTCTCCCGTAAGCACGAGGCACTCAAAGGCTCCCATCTGCAGAGTTTCATTTGTCGTCTTTCCAATGCAGCAGAGCATGTTCCACGTAAGCTCGAACGTGGCGGCTCCGATGCCGTCATCTGTAGCCGGAAGCCCGGATGCCGGATACGTCCACGTCATCGCAGGACCGGTAAACGCTCCGGCAACGACATTCCCATAGTCTTCGGATGGCCGAACATAGTATTTATCCACCGGCACATCGACGTAATATGGGATCTCGATCACATTGCAGGTCTTGCTGGGCAACTTGCCCGCGCTTCCGGATGCCTTTTTCGTTTTCTTACCGGACTTGTACGATCCATTCTGCCGCACCACCTTGATTTTGATCCCGGACAGCTCCTTCTGGTCGGATGCGGCGTTCACGGGCATCGAAAAATTGCAATGATGCGAAGTCTTTTTCTTCCAGGTGGAACTGGTTTTCTTAAACACCTTCGCAATTTTCGTGTCGCCGCAGGTGACTTCGATGGTCAGTGAGGCGCCCTTGGTGATGGTCTCCTTCAGACTGCTGAGCTTCACCTCAATATCAAGTTTCACCTTAGATGCTGTTCTTCCGGTAACTCTAGTGATGGTCGCTTTGTACTTGCAGTCCGTTCCAGAGGTGATGCCCAGAAGCGACTGATTCTTTTCGATGGTCGTCTGCGGAGCCCCGTAGATGGCGGGGCCTGTTCCTAAGCTTCCCTGCTGCCTGTACTTGCTAAGCAAAGACGTCCCTGTTGCCGGCGACACCCATTCCTCACCGTTCTTTCCCGGATCATATGACCCGTTCTTCTCAAATGACCTGCTGGTCAGAGTAAGGGGATCGGGGACGCCTGAGCTGTCCTCAAGATCGGGATTTCCGAATTGCAGCACGTGATTTTCATCATCCATAAATGCGACAAACTTACACGCGCCGGCGTCTCCGAGGAGCTTCGCCGTTTCAGTCTGTGTGTCTTCTGCGTTATCTTCATCAGTCTCGCCGTCCGGATTGTAGAATTTCGCCGTATACTGCGGATAGGCAGGATACGTCCCGTCATAGCTGATGACAAAGGTCTGATACAGCCCCGTTTCCGGATCCTCTTCCACGACAGGCTGAGGCATCTGAATGTCCACCGAGTACTTGAACGGGTCTGCGCAGTAAATCTGATACTCACCCTTTACCGCACACCTGCCCGGCTCAATTTCCGCGTTCATAATCGGGGACCCGACAAAGAACTTGTCCGGTTCATCATTAAAAATGCACCGGACATTCTCAACATTCAGGGCGGCGTTCATCGCGTTGAATGCCGCCCGAAAAGCGTCCGGAGAGTCCGCCAGAAGCTGAAATCCCACCGTGATGGTTCTTGCCGGAAACCGGGTTCTTCTGGTCAGGGATCCGTCCGCCCCCGTATCGTCATAGCTGGAGAATTCCTTCCCGAGGGACTCTCTTCCGGAGGTGTACAGAGTCCGGTATCCGTCGATCAGATCTTCCAGGAATGTTCCGTTTATGCTGACCGCCTCCGCAGGGGCGCGCGTGCTTCCTGCGGATTCTGCCGTATCAATGAATTCATACATCACCTGACTCCTTTCTTCTGACTCCTTTCTTCCGGTTCGCTCTCGCCTGTCTCTTATTCAGCTCCGCCTCCGTGTACGGTGCTGTGACCCGTGCGGTTTCTTTCCCGTCGATTTCTACAGGAACTATGATCGTGTATTCTCCGCCACCGTAACTGTACTCGCTGGACAAACTTCCGTCATACGATCCGGCAAATGCCGGAACCGCGACATTCGGCATGGAAATCATTCCGGATGCCGCTGTTCTGATTTCGCGGTATGTGGATATCATCCCTTCTGCAAGGCCTCTCCCCATAAATTCGCCGAGCCCTTTCGTGAGCCTGGACGGGGAGTGAATTTTGGCCTTTGCCCGGATAGCCCTGTCCGCAGCGGCAACCATACGATTCGCTGCAGCTTCAATTTCTCCGAGTCCTGACCGCATACCTGCGGCAAAGCCGGAAGAGATATGAGCTCCGGCTGACCGTGCGCTCCCTGCGCCGCTTCTAAGCCTGGTAATTACCGTTTTCACTCCGGAAGCCGCGGCGGATGTAGCCTTGGACATTCCGGACTTCATCGCAGATGCCGCCGCTTGAGCGGATGCTCCGGTGCTCCGGAGCGCAGTCCCTACAGAGCCCAGTCCGGTGCTTGCGGACTTGATTTTTCCGAGCCCGATCGAGACCGCCCCAAGACTTTTGGCCAGCGTTCCGACTTTGATTCCGGCAATGCTCCTCACTCCGTCTGCCATCAGCTTCACGCCTGCTCCGGCGTTTTTCGCGGCATTTCCTATGCTATCAAAGATTTTCGCAACCCCACTAAGCACTTTGGAGATCCCGGAGCCGATGGAATTAACAACTTTGGCAACGCCATCAAGGATCGTGCTGATCCCTGTGCCGATTCCCTGTATGATTTTTACAATTGTGCTCCCCACTGTCTGGATCACTGTAGCAATTCCAGTTGCGATCGTGCTGACCACAGCCTGAATTTGGCCGCCAAGCATCGTAACAATCGACAGGACAGATGTTGTCAGCTGCTGGATGAGTGAAATCACTGACGGCATCACCGAGATAATTGCCTGGGCAAACCACTGCGCGGCTTTTCCCGCAGCCATCAAACCTAATCCCGTCAGCGCCACAGCTGCCCCGAAGGCAAGCATCCCGGGAGCCGCAGCAGTCAGTGCGGTTCCGATTACAGACGCACCGTAGGCCAGTCCGGCAATTGCACCAACCATTCCGACCAGCACAGCGATTGCCGCCGGTCCCGCCTCTGCAACAGAGGTCGCCGCATTCGCCATAATCCAAAAGCCGGCAGCAATCATGAGCACACCTGCACCCAGTGCGGTAAAGGATTTTGCCGCCGTCCACATCTGCGTAGCGCTTTGCGCTGAGGCCGTTCCCATCGCCTTTGTTCCTTGTGCGGTTCCAAACAGCTTTCCGGCCAGTCCGCCGAGTCCGGCACTCGCCATCTTCACCAGACTTCCCGCAAATGTACTGACAAACGGTACAAAGGTCCGCACAACCTTAAAGGCCCCAAAAGCGACCGCGAGTCTTGCAATCGCTTTGGAGTGCTCAGCCGCGAAATCCCCGGCCTTCACCAGTGCGTTCACCAGCACGTCAAATGCCGGTTTTGCGCCCTTTGCCTGTCCGGCCATATCTGCGATGCTTCCCCCGATCGCAACGAATGCACGGCCGAACGACGCAGCGACCCGACCGATGCCGCTCAGGCCGTCGGAAATAATCTGCATGGCCGTTTTAAACCGCTTACTTTTGATCAGTTTTTCCACATCCAGTTTTCCGAGCGCGTCCGTGACCTTTTCGGTCTTCCGGATAATCACGTCAGTCACCGCGTTATACACCGGCATCAGCTTGTTGGCCGCGGTTTCTCTGAGACCGTCCAGAGCCTGTCCGGCAGTCTTATATGTCCTTGCCTGCTTACTCCACGCGTCTGAGTTGCCGACCTTCTCTACAGCCTTGAAGAAGTCCTCCGTTTTCACTGTACCGTCCTGCACATTCTCAATCAGCTGCTTGGTCGTCATGCCCATCGATTTCGCGACTGCGGATATGCCGGCTGGAGTCTGCTCCAGCATCAGCTTGAAGTCCTGCCAGGCAACCATCGGCTTAGCGGCCATCTGGATGCCTTGCTGCGACAGCGTTTTCATTGCCTGTGTTGGATTGTCCGCAGCCGACGCCAGACCTCCAAAGCCCGTGACCAGTTTGTTCGCCGACTTAATGCCGACGGAAGCAAACTGCGCGTATGCGGATGCCATGTCGGAAGAACTGTAAATCGTTTCCTGAGCGTACTCCTGCAGCTCCTTCTTGATTTTCGGAATCTGGTCGGCTTTCCCGAAGTTCTTCATATTCCCTTCAAAGGTCTTCCAGGCGGCCTGAGACGCCGACATCTCCCCGATCAGTCCTCCGATACTGCCCGTTACAGCATTGACCGCCTGCGTGCCGATTGCCATAAAGGCGCCGAATCCGATTCCGCTTTTCAGCCTCGCTCCCAGTGATTCAGTTGTCTTCAGAGCGGCCTGCATTCCGGCCTGAAATCCGCCGTCTCGCGCTCTCAGCACCGTTTCGAGCGTATATGTATCAGACATCGTTTTTTCCTTTCATAATAATTTCCCGAAGTCCCGAAAACCGGCTGTCTGTTTCAGACTCCTTCTTGCTGAGCTTTTCCAGTTCCGCCTCGTAGTCGTAGAACTTCCGGAACGACCTGTATACCGGAACCCTTTTCTTCCCGCTGGCTTTTGTCGCCTTCGCCGAGAAATTCAGATAAGCCTGCAGGTGATTCCGGTAGTCCTGATCCACTTCGCGATACCGCAGCGCTTCGACCAAGAGGTCATATTCCGGGATCGTCAGCCGGTCAACCTCGTCCAGTGACCGGAATCCGAAGAACCGAAAACAGGTAAGCGCAATTTCCCGGTAGGTTTCCTCAAAACTCGGTTCGGTCTCTATTCTTCTGCCGCCGCCAGAGACTTCGCCACGACCTCCTCCAGAAGCCGCACCTCTTTCTTCGTAGCATTGGCTGTCCTTAAAAAATCCATCACGCGGTCGAATTCTTCGTCGATATCCGTACCTTCATCTTCGACCCAGGCGTCCAGCGCCTGCATGGTAAGTCTCGGATTCTCCGTCTTATTTGCCAGATAGAGCACTTCGAGCAGAGCTTCCACCTGACCGTCAATAAGCCGTCCTGCCATATGCCGCAGACCGACAGAATTTTTCACACCCGGCGCACCGCCAACCGGCGTCTGTACTGTTTTATTGATCTCGCGCAGAAATCCCATGCCAAAACGCAGAGGATATGCCACGCCGTCTACTGTAATTTCATACATTTTTATGCCTCCTCAAAAATTAAAGAGCGCCGTATTCAGCGCTCTTCGTTCATTTCCTTATGCTCCGGTCTTCACGCTGTCGCGGAAGACGTACTCCGCCGCGGCCTGCTGCTCTGCGGTCACGGTTACATTCCCCCGCTTACCGCTGCCGTTAATCCCGAAAGTCGTGGAAACCTCCACCATGTCCTCCGCATTTGACGTCCGCTCAAGTTCTGTCAGATAGCCCTGGAAGTACATGCCCTTGAATTTGTTTTCGCCATCACTGGCTTTCTCGTCAAGGTTTGCCTCCCAGATTTCGATCAGATCGTCGTTATCCAGAGCGTCCTCCAGTTCATCGATCAGCGTGTCACCTTTTGCCAGGATCGATGTGCAGGTGATTTCCACCTCAGACGTTCCCGGTGTACGGATCGACCCGTCCTTTGTTGCGGTGGAGTCCGCATCCTTCGACTTGGTGCGGCCGTTTTCTGTCACAAAAGCAATCTGTGCTCCGGCAGCACTGGCCGCGTTCTTCATGATGCGGAACAGATAGATGATTTTCTTTCCTGCGACCGGTTCCGCAAACATCTGCAATTCAAACTTTCTCATTTTCTGCCTCCTAACAAAAATGAAACCGCAGGTCGATCACCCCGTGGAGCAGCGGCCTGCCTGTCGTATTGTCCGGAATGATTCTCTGATTCATTCCGGTCACATTCCATCCAAAATTTTTCGTGTGCTCCAGCCTTCTTGCGGCGCTCTTAAGCTTCAGCAGCATTGCAGAGACCGTACCGCGTTCCATCGGATCATCATGCCAGACGTGAATCGTCTGCGTCACGGTTCCGAAGATGGCGGATTTGTTCGGCTCGTCAGATGCGTTGCTGTCTCCGAGATAGACAAAAGGATACGGCGTTCCCTCCGGAGGAAGGAATCCGTCATAAACATCATATCCCAGCTCTGCAATCATGATCTTCAACTCCGTGAACAGTTCCTGTTGTGGATCCATCCTGCACCTCCTAGTCTTCCAGCGCCCGTTTCAGGTCGGCCCGGAAAATCGGAAGCTGCACTTCAAACGCCGGAAGCAGATACGGCTGAGCCTCCATAAACCGCGTTCCGAACTCCACATATTCGGCATAGTCAGCGGTCGGATGCACCGCCGCTTCCATCCCGCTATCGCGAATCTGGAGGCGAATGCTCCGCTTCAGATTTCCGGTTTTCACCGGAGCGTACTGCATCGCTCCCTGCTGGAGTTCCGAGCCGTTGAGTCGGACAGCATTTTTAACCTTCTCCATCGAGGCAAGGTCTTTCAGCTTTTTCTCCAGCTTATCCGCGCCAATGACCTTAATTTCCATATCATTGCACCTCCGATACTGTAAAGATGTGCTTGAACCTGGTTTTCCGCACGGCGTCAACTTTATATCGTCTGCCGCCGATCCGGATAGTCTCAAACACATCATCGTAGTGATTCTGAAGCTGAACCGTCAGACTTCCCTGACGGATTTCGCCGTAAATCAGCTGCATTCGCGACTCACCCGTGTCCTGCACACAGGCGAAGCGCATTTCCTCCTTCGGTTCCGGTTTACTGTAATTGCCCGTTTCAGGGTTATATATCCGTCCCTGACTGTGCTGGAAGTAAACTGGCGTGTCGTATCTCATAGGAATCTCACTCTCCCTCTGGCCGGCGTCTGCTGCGCCGCTTTGTACGCGTCGATTTCCTCCTGATACGGAGCAAAATCCGTGTCGGACCAGCTTTGGCTTTCACCCTCGACGCTGTGCGAGGACAGCCCTTCCGAGCCGATCCTGTTATACCGGACCACTGCAATCTCGGTGATGATATACGACAGCTCCTCCGGAACCGTCTGCACGCCCAGCAGCACCTTCAGCCTTGAAGTCGTCATACTGATGATGGTTTGCAGCAGTGCATCCCGTTCGGAGCCCTCGAGCCCCAGCAGCGTTTTAATATCTTCCAGCATATTTTGCCTCCTACTTCTCCGCTTTTTTCTCCGCAGTCTTTTTCGGAGCCCTCTTTGTTTCGGACGCTGTCTTCGCCTCCGCGGCGGCCGCTTCCAGCTTCGCCGTAGCCTCTGCCGCCGCATCTGTCGCAATCAGAGGACAGCCCTGCGCGTTATGCGGTCCTGAAAGTTCCTCGATTCTCTCCGGGGAGGGTTTGAGCCCCTCCCGCGGATAAACATCGCCGACCTCGTAGCAGTGATAAATCATTCCCGCCTTCGTGGCTTTGCCGTCCTGAAGATCGTGGAATGCCCGAATTACCGTATACATCAGTTACCTCCTTACGCTCCGGTCACGGTGACTTTCGCGACCGCCTTTTTGTTGTCCGGCAGAATGTACTCGCCTGACTTTCCCGCACCCTGCAGCGCCACGCCGTCGAAGTCCTCAGACTCGATGGTTCTGGTCGTCTCAATTCCGGTAAACGCCTTTCCGACCGCCTCGATATAGGTGTAAATCACCTCGTTGGTCTGGAACATGGACGCAGGAACCTTGCTGATCTGGAAGCCCTTGAAGTCACGGATGGTGTTCTCGTCCACATTCACGGTGCTCCCCTTGCTGGACGTAGCCAGCCCGCTGTCGATAATCGCGTTCCACACCGTGCTGTTCACCTTCGCGATCCGTGTGCCGACCGCCTCGATGTCGGTGTAGTATGCATCCAGCTGAGCGAAAATATCACCCACATTGTCCTTGGTGATTGCCGCTCCTCCGGCAATCGTCTTTGCCGCCGACCCGGAAATGAACTTTCCGTGATGGGCGTTGAACTGCGCTGTCTTGGCTCTGGCGTGAAGCTCCAGGCGATCAGCAACCGCCGTCTCAAAGTCCTGATTGACCGTATGACGATCGATTCCCTCATGGATCACCCACTCCCAGGTGTATTTTACCGGAGTGTCCGCATAGATGATCTCTTTGCGATCGCCGAAGCGGGATCCCTTGCCGGTTCCGGTACCGAATGCGGTGTTTTCATCCGTGCTGTACGCAGAGCCGACCACGACCGGGATATCGGAGGTCTTCACATAAAAAGCGGTCTCCTTCTCCTGTACGCCGTCCAGCGCTTCAATATCACCACCGAAGAAATCGGCAAAATACGCCTGCTTCGCAAACACCGCCTTCAGCAGCTCTTTGAATTCCTTCTGGTAGCTTCTCACCGGAACGTCGTTGTTATCTCCTGCGGCAAACAGCTGCAGCATAAACTCTTTCATAAATACTCTTCCCATAATCGTTTCTCCTTATTTGTATTTTTCGATTCTTTTCAGAATCTCATTCTGCTCTCCGCCCCCGCCATAGTTTTTCGGCGTGCCTTTTCCGGTCGCCCGCTGAACTTCAGCCGCTTTGACCTGGGCGTTGATAATCCCGACGAACTTGTCGATATTCGCTTTAGTGCTGTCCGCGTCAGCTCCGACAACAAAGTCGAGAATGTCTTCAGTCGCATCGATCTTATGCTCCTTCAGGATCGATGCGGCGGTCTTTCCCATCTCGAACCGCTGTGCCTGAGCCTTCAGATCGTCACGTTCCTTTTTGACCTTTTCCAGCTCGTAGTCCTTCTTCTGGTCCGCATTCATTTTGGCCAGCTTAGCCGCTTCATCCTTTGCGTCCTTCAGGTCCTTCTCGTGCTGGGCCTTCCATTTGGCGAACTTCTTTTCGACGATTTTGTCCACGTCCTTGTCCGAGTACCTCTTTTCGTCATCGTCGCCATCAGGATCCTTCGGGTCTCCATCCGGTTCTTTCGGATCACCGTCCGGTTCATTCGGATCGGCGGGATCATTCGGATCGCCCGCAAACAGCTGCAGCTTCCATTTCAGTTCATCAGTCATCTTCATGTTCTTTTCCTCCCATGTGTTTAAAGATGCAATGCTTATCTACCCGTTGCTTTTAACGACTTCCACGCCCGGTCGGTCCATACGGACAGTTCTGACGCAATCCGGATACGCTTTCGCGATTCCTTCTGCGCCAATAAAAAAGGACTCGACCAGAAGCTGCGCATCTTCTGTCAAATCCTCGTATTCGATAACGGCGTTTCCCCGCCGCAGATCGCATTTTATTTTGTTTCCGGTCAATTCCTCGATCGAGGCTATTAAAGTTTGCGTAAGGGCCGATATGGCCGCGCAGACAATGTCCTGCCCCGGCGGTGCATATCCCGCATGGCCGGAGACCGTAACCCGGCCGTTTCGTTCAGTGATCTGTATCATCTCTGTCTCTTATTCAGCTCCGCCTCAGTATATGGCGCAATAACCCTGGAGACTTCCTTCCCGTCGATTTCCACCGCTGAAAACATCTCCGGATTGTCCCGGATCAGGCTGTACAGCCCGGTACCCAACTTCTCGACCTGCTTTTCTTTCAACCCGATACCAAACATTTCATCAACTGCATGAACCGCCTCATGAATCAATGCGGCTTTTTTCGTCTCGTCTGATGCAGCACTGTTCAGCAGGATTCTTTCCTCCAGATACTGTACCTGACCGTACAGGTCATCGCCACCGTCGTGCAGATTATCCACCTCGCTGATTTGATAAGTCCGGTACAGCACTCTGATTTTCTCCGGTATGTTCATTGTTCCTCCGTTTCGTTGCATAAAAAGACCCGGAGCCCGAAGGACATCCGAGTACGTTCCTGATTGATTGTCTGGTTATGACCGGCGGATTCCGGTCAGTTCTTCACATACTTCCTTCATGTACTTATCGTCTTTCAGGAAGAAGGCACCGTCCATTGTAATCTCGATATTTTCCAGCTTATCCACATAGAAATCACCCTTTCCATTCTGGACGATAGTGATACCGCGAATCCAGTCGTGCGTCTTCATCTCAGAGAGAATCCATTTCCAGTATCTCTCATTAATTACAAACAGGTCGCCTTCCGCCCGGATCATTTTTGAATCAGCCTGTTTCCCGGCTTTCAGTTGATCATAAAGATATCTTAGTATTTTATACATTACAACTTCCATATCGTCGTAAGCCATATTTAACCTCCTCTGCTATAATACATTTGGGGCGAGAGACCGGAATTGAACCGGCATACCTGGATTCACAGTCCAGTATCCTACCCATTAGATGACCCTCGCCGTGTTGACTTTTTTTAATATCCGTGCTATATTGATTACAAATAAAGCGTAAGCTTTTGAGGGTAGTCCCCTGACCCCTTTAGGTTGGGGCTCGTGCTACCCTCTTTCGTTATTTCAAAATGGCAACAACTTCTTTACCGTCTTTTACAATAATTCTGATGTCCTTATTTTTACCACTCCTTCTTAATCGAGCTTTGACTATCTCAATTACTCTTTGTGTATCTATAGCATTGCTGCAATCGACCAAAATACCTCCGGGACATTTATTTATCTGATGCAATCCGTGGTGTACCAATTTATCGGAGCCGTTAACACTTTGCGGTGTTTTCAGATCCCAGTACTTGCCGTTCCACTTGTAATCTGGAGTTGGTTCCGAAAGTGACCGTGTTAGCAACAGGATTTTTCCACCAAACGTATCGACCAGCCAATGTGCTTGCGCGATTTCTGCCTCATTCTTTTTACTGCGAGTAGCATACCCCGATTCAAATGTGACACTCGACGAACCTGCAGTATGCAGATATTCAAAGTCCTTGAAACTCACATCATTTTTCGCCGCTCCGGAATCAATCCACTTATCATACGCCTCCCGATCCACATACCCCGCAGTGCTGCACCGGCAATTCGGATGCATGGGCGGAGCGTTCTCCCCGACCAGCATGTCCTTTACTTTGAACTTCTTTCCGTTCAGCGCCCGGCACACTTCACAGGCCCGGCTCCCCAGTGACAGAAACATATACCACTCAAAACCGTTTTCTTCAAACGATCTCATCTGTGCATCCGTCTGTACTCTGGCGAGTTCCGT
>Ga0256406_1001526_pt1 | contig 36792 bp, 32 predicted proteins | sample RumenRJG_03DNA_FD_185986 | JGI IMG/M metagenome (GOLD analysis project Ga0256406, IMG submission 185986) | Bovine rumen microbial communities from Lethbridge, Alberta, Canada - RJG_03 | ecosystem: Host-associated > Mammals > Digestive system > Stomach > Rumen | place: Canada: Alberta | collected...
TTGTTCGTTTGGCTCTTTATTTTTGCCTTGCTCAAATAATTGTTGAGGTTTTTACACCTCGCACATCGGCTTTATTCGTTCGCTGTACTGTTCAGTTTTCAAAGAATCATCGCTCGTCAAGCGACTTAATTATCATATCACGAGGTTTCGCTTTTGTCAAATTATTTTTCAATTTTTTCAAAAACTTTTTCGTGATGCCGCGAGTTGCGACTCGAATGATAATATCATTTTTGCTTCGCCCTGTCAAGAATTATTTTTTATTTTTGCCTTGCTCAAGGTTCAGCGTAATTTATTATACGCACCTCCCTGATAGTTGTCAACAGGGATTTAATGATTTTTTGTCATTTGTCAGTTAAAGTGAGCTGAGACAGATTCGGTATTCGTGAGTAAGCCTCACCACGACACGCCCCGATTTTGCCATTTTCGAGATTTCGTGGTTCGGGATGCGGGGTGCGGGATGCGGGAAGGTGGCGGCCTTTCGGCCGCAATTTTTATATTCTTCCTTTTTTCTATGCAGATTCCCCATATATACTCATTGCCGCATCAGCGGCAATACCTTCCCGATATCCCCGATCACCCCGAAATCATTCCCGATATTCCCGAAACAGAAGTCTTTCCTCTATAAGTTTCTAATATAAAATGGGTGCCTTTAGGACTTCAAGGCGCCCACATTCACTTATCACTTACCACTTATCACTTTTTATCAATACTAACCACTAATCACTAAAAACTAACAACTAAGCGCTACATAAATTTAATAAAAATCTAATAAAATAAAATTCTATTTTTGTACTATATAGTCAGAGCAGCGGGAAAGAGCTCTGGTGAAATTCCTCACAAACCTGAATGTACAGTATCGATCGAAACAGGCGGAGGGATGAATCCAATTAATTTTCTCAAAGCTCCATTGCGCGCAAGAAAAAATCAAAATGAAAACCCCGGTCGAAAGACAGGAAATCCCGGAATTACACAGTTCCCATACGACGTGACACTGGTCGGCCACCTCTGGTATACGGCAGCTCCGTCCCTGCATGTTCAGGCCACAGTCCCTCCGCCGATGGATTGTAACTGTTACTATTGGATTTCCCCGGTCTTTGGGCCGGGTTTTTTTATTGGAGTCATTTGTCAGATAATACGGGTTGAGACAGCTTCGGTTTTCGGGATTAGCCTCAAAACGACATGCCCCGATAGATTCTTTTTCGAGATTTCGGGGCGGTCGGGATGATCGGGGTGATCGGGAAGGTGGCGCTGCTGAGGCAGCGCCGATTTTTTTATGGGGATTTTGCACAGGCGGGTTGAAAGACCGTTGGAGAACCCACCCGCCTTCACTTCGTTCAGGCACCCTCCCAACTCCTGGGAGGGCCTGGACGATAGCGACTTGAAAGGAAGTAGACGATATCGATGAGATTCTTTCGATCGGATTTCTGACATCCAAAGGAGAACGCTGCGCTCACTCCGCTCTCCGCGCGGGGCCGGGAATACACACTCTCCCTCGTGCAGAGGTTCACGTCTCCGTGGGGCCAGGAATACAGGTCCAAGCCGTCCAAGTAGAGCCACCGTCTGCGTACAACCACTTTCAGCACATTTGAGGGCCAAAGGCCTCATATATATTTGCCGCTTCCAAATTTTAAACCGGCCACCACCCCTTTCCCCTTACCCCTTATCCCTTTCCCCTTTGTTTTAGAAGAGGCTCACTTCCCGTTCGATCCAGCTTTCTTCTTCTGCTCTTGTCACGATGTCTCCTTCTTCACTGTTTCCGATGAGAAAGGAGGAGTGGTCGTCGTGGCGTTTCCAGTTTTCTTCCACCAGTTTCCGGTCGTAGTTGGCATAGCAGTAGCGGCAGCCGTGGAGGCAGGAGTTATAGGCGCCCAGATCGTGGCCCAGGAGGCAGGAGCAGCCTTCTCTGGCTTCCATGTTCGCGCTTTTAGGGACGCTCAGTCTTTCACCGATGGCTTTTTCGATGCGTTCTTTCGTAAAGCAGCCGTCCACGTGGACACCCACCCTGGCAAGGCCGGGGTCTTCGTGGCAGGAGGCGATTTCCATGCCGTATTTCTTCCCTATGGAAACAAAAGCGGCGGCCAGGCGGTACTGGCAGGCATGGGGGACGCGGCTGACTTCGGGAAAGTTTCTGTGGATTTTGCTGTATAGGTCGATGAAGCTGATAATGACTGTCCCGGTGCTTCCTTCCAATGCCGAGGCCATATGGTCGAAGGCATGGAGATGGAAATCGAAATCGTATTTTTCTGAAATAAATATGGGATCATAGCGCCAGGTGAGCGCATTTCTACCGACTTTTCCGGAGAGTTTCCGGAAAGACCGGATGATTTCTTCCTTTGGCGGGACATTCGGTTCTATTTCCTTTCCGTAGGGGGTAATGGTGACGTGCCAGACCTGGCGGAAGGGAATCTTATCTATATATGGAAGGAGTGGCAGCGGATTTTTCGTGCAGAAGCAGAGGGCATCCACTTTGGCCGGGTCCAGTTCGTACCTGGTCACCTGCAGGGGATTGAAGGGATTCCTCACCATGACGAAGCCTTCTTTCAGGCGATTCAGGAACCACCGGCTGTAGAAGGCAGGGATATCCGTGCGCTGTCCGGTATTGATAATCATAAATTTCTCCTTTCTATTTATTTTATTATAAGAGATGGAGTAAAATAGAGATAGATTCAAGCAAGGAGGATTATGATGAACAGAAAATTAAAACTCGCCATGACTGCTTCTATACTGGGCCTGTGCCTCGGCCTTCCGATGGCTTCGCCTGTTACGGTGGAAGCTTCTGCCGACTGGGGCTCCATTATTGGCGCCGTAGTAGGCGGCGCTTCTGCATACAAACAGATCGACAAGCAGATGGACTATGTAAACAACACGGAAGAAGGCCGGCAGGAATATTTCGCCAAGATGAAGGAGGAGCAGGGCGTATCTGATAACGCCTATTACAATGGAATGCTGGATGAGATCATGACGAATCTCACAAACGGCATTGCCGCATCTGACCCGTCCATCAAGGATAAACCATTCCTCTATTTCCTCAATGCCGATACCTCTTTCAATGCGGCCTGCGGCCTTGGCCACTGCATGACTGTCAATATCGGTCTTTTCAGCATTTCCGAAAATACGGACGAAGTGGCTTTCGTGCTGGGTCATGAAATGGGACACGGCATGAAGGATCATGTGGTAAAGGGGACAAGAAAGAAACTCAATACGATTATCGGCGCCCAGATTGCAGCCGGTGCCCTGGGCGGAGGGGAACTCGCAAATATCGCCATGAGCGCCATGGTCGGCCAGATCAATAATGTACAGATCACGAAGAAAAATGAATGGGAAGCCGATAATCTTTCCTTCGATTACTGCTATGCAGCCGGTTATAATCCGGGCGCCGGGGCAGCCCTCTGGCAGCGCATCTTTGAAAAGCAGGGCGAATTCAAAAACAGCCTGGCCGGTGAAATTTTCTCACCCAATGACCACCCGGGCAACGAGGAACGCAGGGACAATTATGAAAAGAAGCTGGTCGCCCTTTCCGGCAAGCATGTATCCATCAAGAAAAACAGCGATATGGTGCAGGTGAACGGCAAAGATTTCGTAGCGCCTGCCGCTATTTCTTCCATGTCAGGCGCAGAAAGGAAATATTTCCTCATGGGCAACCTGGCTGCCGCTTACAATCATGGCCAGGATAAGCTGAGCGCCACCGCTTCGGACGGCACGGTCTATCTGGGAAATCAGGCCATCATCACCCCTACCGGTGACGATCCCTCCGCAGCTGAGCTGGCAAAGAGGCTGAATGAAATCAAATGATGCAGTTTTTAGTTTTTAGTTTTTAGCAGCTAGCAGTTAGTTTTAGTGAAAAAGTCCGTTTCCATTGTGGAATCGGACTTTTTTGATGAGTGAAGGAATAAAAATGCGGCGCTTTCATTTCTGCGCCGCACTTTTTGCTGCTCCTCTAACTTCTAACGGCTACATCAAAGATTTTACGAGAGGCACATATACGAAAGTAATAAACATATACAGTATGCCTCCGGCTGCGAGGCCCACGATGGCCCCGTTGATGCGGATGCCTTCCAGTTCATGGTGTACCCTGGATTCGATGAATTCATTGAGCTCTTCTTCGCTTTTGCGGGAGAGTTCTTTTTTGATGGTCTCTGCCAGGAAACCATGCTCATAGGTGACGATATCAGAGAGAAGGCCCCGGGCGCTTTCATCCATGGCCCGGCGGAGGTCTTTTTCTTTTTCCAGTTTTTCAAAGGTAAGAGCCATGGCTTTGGCTGCCTGCGGCACGAGGCGGGTCGCAAAGCGGTCTCCCTCCACCCAGTTTTTCCGAAAAAGAGCCAGCGCTTCTTCCGTTTTCTGCTGCACCGGAATTTCTTTCAGAAGGGACAGGCAGAAATCGTGAATTCCCGTTTCTGCCGGGGAGGAGTCCAGAAAAGCACGGACCATTTCACCCCAGCGGTCAGAGAGGAGCTGATGGAAAGGATTCTCCGGGTCTTTCCAGGTCTTCAGTTCTTCACGGAAGGCGCCGGTCAGGGAATCGGCCATGACTTCATAATCGATGACGGAACCGCTTCCTGCCATGAGTTTATAGGCGAGGCGCTCGAAGAAGCTGAGTTTTTCCGCTTCTTTCTCCCCCGCCTCCCGGAGGAACCGGGAAAGGGCTCTCTTCGTTTCTTCTTCGGCCAGTTTATTTTCCAGCGATGAAATCAGTTTATCCAGCCAGATGGACCTGGCCGCTTCACTTTCCAGACGGTCCCTTACGCAGACGGAAAATTTTCCGCCCAGACTGTAAAGGCTCTTTTCCACAAAGGAAGGCATTTCTTTTTCATGTTTTTTTAGAAATAGAAGAAAGAGCCGCGCCCCTTCGAAAGCCATATCGTTTTCAAGGATTTTTCTTCTTTCACTGCCTTCCGGATAGCTCCGGAAAAAGAGATCCGTCACCGAAAGGGAGCCCAGGGCCTGGAGGATTTTTTCACGGGGAAGAAGGCTGTGGTTCACGTCTCCCAGACTTTCGATGATGCGGCGGCGGTTTTTCGGCACCAGCGGCTGGTAAGGCAGGTGGAGGCGCCGCCGGAAGAGGGCTTCCACGGCTACCCAGTCGGCGCAGCAGCCGATGAAGCAGGACTGGGTGAGGAAGTAAAGGATGGCCACCCACTTTTCATTACCTTCCGGTGTAAAGTAGTGGAGCACGAAGAAAACAGCAAAGAGGATAAAGGAAATCAGGAAGATGGTATTGGCCGTTCTGTATCTTTTCATAGCGCACCTCCTGCCAGGGAGAAGAGGAAGAAAAGAAAGCCCAGAAGCGCACCGAAGAAGGAACCGTTCAGCCGGATCACCGCCACGTCCTCCGAGACTCCCTCTTCCGCAAGCTTTGCCAGCTGCCTTCCGTCATAGGCGGCCAGCGTCTTCTCCACGGCCCTGTCCATTTCCTCATGAATGAAATCCATATGGGAGAGCACCTGATGAATAATGAACGCATCGAAGTCCCGGCGCAGTTCCGCCTGCCGCAGACTTTTATCCACCATGGCCAGCATGGCTTTCGCCATCTTTTGAGCCATGGTTTCTTTATGATCGTCCCAGAGACGAAGGATTCTTTCCGTGCCGCCGGAGGAAAGAAAGCGTTCCACCCGCTCTCCGATGAAATCATTCACTTTTTTCCGTGTATCTTCATCCTTTTCCAGCTTCTCCTGCCAGCGGTCGTATTCTTCCCCGATCCGCTTCGAAAGAAGGCTGTCCGGATTTCCGATGGAAACTGCGGTTTCCCTTATTTTCTGCCGGATCAGGGAAATGACGAATTCATCCTTCTTTTCCAGCACCGACCGGGCGATGAAGCCAAACCATTTTCTGTCCCTGTACCTTTTCCAGGCATCCAGATAGATCGTCCGTATTTCCTCTTCGGTCAGTTCATCTTCCAGAAACGATTCCACCTCCGCGGCCAGGGAGGCGGATATTTCCTTCTTTCCCGGATAGGCGGAGTAGGATTTCATCACATGGGCGATCAAACCTGCCCAGTCCATATGAAGGGCGCCCTTCCCCGCCCATTCTTCCAGAAGGGAGGTCAGCCAATTCCTGTCCACCGATTCCACGGCAATGAGGGAAAGGGCCGCAAGAAGCCGTGCCACGCCGGGCCTGTGATAAAAGAGCCAGCTCTGCACCACTGCCGCCGGTTCATGGGTGACGAGAAGCCGGCGGAAGGCAGAGGGTCCCAGCACTTCCTTCACCATATCCTTTGCCAGAAGGACGATTTCATCCCTTTTACCGGCGATAAGATCGGTGCGTGTGGAAATACCGAAAGGTTTCCTGAAAAGGGACGTCACCCCAAACCAGTCCGCCATGCCGCCCACCGCTGCCGCAAAGGACAGGTGAAATAGCCCGTCCCCGGGGAGCGCATCCCGGAAAGGCGCCGAGGCCAGGGCTGCGGCCAGGGATACACCCAGCACCGCATCGGCCCATTCTTTATGATTCATAGGACTCACATCCTTTTGAGCGATATATAGTCAACAGGTGACGAAAGTGAAAAGTGGCAAGTGATAAGTGAATGTGGCGCCTTGAAATATAAAGGCGCCTTTTTATATGGAAATAAAGTTCATTAGCTGCCGGCCATTAACCATTAGCCGTAGACATCACCAACGATTCTAATCACTAACTACTACCTGCTAACGGCTGACTGCTTCCCCTATTTCTTCTTCCCCATTTCCACGATTTTCTCCGCTTCTTCGATCCATTTCCTGCGGAGGCTTTCGGGCCGGAGCACTTCCACCTTGCTGCCCTGGGAAAGGAGCCACATGAGGATTCCGTCTCCCTGAATCATATCGGTAATGAGGTAGCCTCCCCCCTGATTCACTTCCGCTCTGGCTGTGGGCAGGCGGTCCAGCACCGCTTCCAGCGACGGACCGGTATAAATGAACTGCACCTGCTGCATATCTCCGCGGTACATGAACTGGATGCTGTTCTTGAACGCCCCTTCTCTCAGCCGCTTGCTGTAGGCCACGTCAAATCCTTCGCCCGTATCTTCGATGTGTTTCATCCGGTCCACCCGGTAGATGCGGGTATTCTCTTCCCCGGAATCCTCCGCTTCTACAGGAGAGGCGATGACGTAGAAATAATATTCTGAAAAGACCATGCCTTCCGGCTTCACTTCCCTCGGCGTTTCTTTTGCAGCACCGATGCCTTTGTAGAGGAAACGGAGGATATGATGGTTGTTGATGGCTCCCGTAATTTTCCAGAGTTCTTCCATATCCGGCTCTTCATGCTTCGGGTCCCTGTAGTCGAAAAGTTCGTGATTCATATATTTCCTCACGTCCTCCTGACCTGTCTGGCAGACCGCTGTCTGGAGGAGGCGGCTTAAGAGCGATTCCAGTTCCTTCTTGTGAAATGCGCGGCTGGCGATGAGGATTTTTCCCACGCCCAGAAGCTCGCCGGGGGAAATCATGGAATTCTCCAGATTTTCGATGCGGTATACCTTTTTGTCCCGGTCGTAAATAAGCTGCTGCCGAAGGCCTGTCTCCATATTCTTCTTTTCCAGATGACGCCTGATATCTACGAAATACCGGCTCACCGTGCGGGTATGGGTATTGAATTTCTCCGCCACCTCCGCTTTTTTCAGCACGCCTCCCCGGGAGAGGATATCCCAGAGGTCCATCATGTGCTCCGTCTTCAGATCATCTTTTTCCCTGTCTTCTTTCATGGCTGCGCCGCCTTTCATTAAAATCTTACCTTTATTATAGCAGACTGTGACCATATCTGTCCCAGTGAAGGAGGAAATGGTATTTCCAAAATTTTTAAAAAAATTTTCCAAAAGTATCCCCATAAACCGGAAGATATCCCCATATTTATAGTGAAAGGGCGAGAAGGAGGCACCCCGGGACAAAAGCCGTTTTGCACGGTGGTTAAACTGATGATTGGTAGAGATTATGTGATGACGAAAGCCCGAAAAGGGCCTGGACTGTAAGAGGAAGGGGCAAGTCCCCGGAGCTGGGTGCATACAGTTTGACTGCAATGCAAAGCGGCTTTTCTCTTTCCATCCAGTGGGGAAACCCGAAAGGAGAACATTATGGAAAGAAATGAAATGGCAGTAAAAGGAATGAATGGAAATAAATCTTTCGGCAGGGAATTTGTGAACGAGAGCTTCCACACCGGAAATCCGGCAGGAACGAGGAGCTCCGGAAACATCCCCTCTGCCGCAGGCAGCTTCAAGACTTTCACAAAAGGAAAGGCCGATTTCAGGAAATCAGGCTCCCGGAAGAGCAAAGTACCACCGGTACCGGCTCATGTGAAACTTCTGGACAAAGCTTACGCGGAAAAGATGCCGGAAAAGCCCACCATCTGCATCCACAGCTGCGTCGATGAAAATGGTGAACGCACCGGTGCCTACACGGCAGTCATCCTTGATGAAAAAGGGAGTTATGTAGCCGCTATTTCCGGAGGCCAGGTCCGTACCACCATGAACAGAATGTACCTCATGGGCCTCATGGAAGCGCTGAAGGTCATTGAAAAAGTGGGCGGTGCAAAAACGGTCTGCATCGATACCGATGAAGATTACGTGAAATCCGGCGTCCGCTACCGCTGGTTCCGCCGCTGGGATGAAAACGGCTGGAAAACCACCAAAGGCAGCAGCGTGAAAAACATCGACCTCTGGCGGGCCGTTTCCGATCTTTTTGGAAAAGACACCTTCAGATACTTCGTGCCGAACCATGGGCGGATGGGAAAAGATTTCATCAACCGCTGCGACATCTATGCCAGAGCCGCCATGCCCCGCATCATGAGCAGCCGGGAAAACTGGGAAGCCATGTAAGGAGATCAAAATGAATCAGGTAGAAATCGTGGGCAATCTCACAAAAGACCCGGTAGTCAAAGCCACCAGCGGCGGAAAAGTCATGGCCCGCTTCTCCGTAGCCGTGGACCGCTCCTACGTAACAAACGGAGGGGAGTCAAAAACCCTCACCGACTTCATCAACGTAGTGGCCTGGGGCCCTACGGCAGAAGCCGCAGGAAATTATTTAAAGAAAGGAAGCCGGGTATTCGTCCTGGGACGATACACCAGCCGGACCTGGGACACCCCCGAAGGAGTCAGGAAATACATCACTGAAGTGAATACGAATTTCATCGCCTGCCCCCTGGGCAGCTGGGAATGGGAAGGAAAGAAAGGAGGAAAACCAAAGCCAGCCTCCCCGGGGAACCAGGACAAAAGAAATTTCCCCGCCAACGGCCCCTCCCCCTTTCCCTCAAACTTCGGAACCCCAGGGGAAGGACCGGATGGGATGAATCCATTTGATGGGAATCCGTTTATGTGAGAGTTGGACGGTACGGAGGATAGCCTGAACTCTCCGCAAAGGGAAAGGCAAAACCTGCCGGCCACAGATGGGCCCCACAGGTATGGGCCGTTGATATCCAAATCTTCATAAGGTGGAAATATCCCAAAAGACGATTCACCCGGGATCCCTGAAACCATTCCCCGGGAGCTCCGGATGAATTTCCGGAAGTGAGAAGAACAAGTCACAAAAAGGACTGAGTAAAATGTGCGAACATTTTACTCAGTCCTTTTTGATTTGATTACACTATTAATTTCTATTTAAATACAATTTCAGATATCTTAAAGTCTCTACCACAATGAGATACATACACATCTGCACATAGCCAAAATACCAAAGGACAAAATTCATATGAATATGAATATAGGAATGAGACTTCGCTAAAACGATCCAGGATAACGTAGCCATCATAGACAATACCAGGAGAACAATTTCCTTATCTTTCAAATAGCTGAAGATAGGTTCTCCTTTGTGACGGAACCAGGCAAAACCAAAAGCCAGCAACGTCATCAATATGAAATAACCGCCCCGGATTCCCAGTATGATATCCGTCTTGAAAGCATTTGTATAAAACTTGAAATACGTAAGTATTACGCTGAAAACGGAAGCATTAATCGATCTCATCGTAGATGGATTCGTACTATTGAAATTATTTTGGCTTCCCAATACGGTCCGCCTCAGAATGTCCCGATGATAGATATTGATGAGTCCGGAGATTATATTTCCATTCCCCCTGTAATAAGCATGAATGCACATGACAGCAAAGAATCCGGCAAGTCCTCCCAGTGCCAGTGAAAGAATGATTTTCAGGAGTTCTTTCGCCTTGTTCTTATCCCCAGAAGCCGCATAATAAATCATATCGGTTGCAGGAAATAAAACCATGCCTGCCATAACGGTGGAAATATATTCATAACCACAAGAAGCTTTTATTCCAATAGTTAAGAATGCCAGTAAAGCCAAAACCATATTTTTATGCTTTATATGTATTTGGGGCGAAACTGCAGCAAGGCCCACCAGCATAGGCAGGAACCAGGTAAATTCTACCCAATACAGATTTTTGGCAAAATTAACGATCCATGGCGATAGGATAAATACAATTCCCCAAATGGCGGCCAGTTTTTTCCCGTATTTCGAAATCAATAAATAAACGATTCCTAGTATCGTTGCTGACAGCAGCAAGCAGTTCATGTACTGAAAAATGGATTTGATATTTTTGAAGTAAATGTGCTTGCTAATCAAGGAATAAAACTGCCCCTGCCAACCCAATTGGCTTCCATAGGGGCCAAAAGACAGATGATTTTTATCTGCATCTTTCTGCCTGTATATTTTTTCACTTGTGTTCCAATCTCTATTGCCTTTTTCTGTTGTGCTCTTAACGTCCTTGCTGTTCAGCCTTCCCAGACCAAACCATTTTTTATCCAATTGATAGTATGAAGCCGCATAAGACCCAACTGCCAGTTCCTCACTGTCAAGCTGGAAATTTGCTACCTTATCATAGGGATCCAGACAGTTAAATTTGAATACTATAGTGAAAAAGACAAAAAGAATAAACCAATATACCCTGGTCGAGTGTATCCTGGGCATCTAAAATACCTCCTGATTATGAATTACTTACCTTTCGAAGGCTTATAAGCCCCAAAAAGGTTTTTAAAAAGTGTCCGCAACAAATCCCAATTCCCGCCGAAGAAGCTGATTTTCGTTGGCGTTTTGCCGGCCGGTGGATAAATTCTCTTCACCGGGATTTCACAAGTCTTCATGCCCAACTGGTCTGCTCTTACAGAAAGATAAGCCAGTAATTCATAGGACTGAAATACATCCCGCAATGGTTGAACCCTGCTATCTATCAGATATCTTCTTGAATAAGCCCTATATGCATTGGTGGTATCGGTATACCATTTCCCCGCAGTGAGCGAGATAACCGGCGCATGAATCAGCCGTACTGCCACATAACGGATTTTCGGAGTCCTGACTGCTGTCCCTCCGGGAAGAAACCGTGATCCCTGTACGAAATCGTAGCCTTCCTCAAGCTTATCAACAAATTTGGGCACATCTTCAATGCTGTCTTTATCATTGCCATCAATAGTAACGATTCCTTTGTATCCACGTTGGAGAGCCCAGTAAAAGCCCATACGAAGCTGGGCTCCCTGCTTACCGGAATCTCTTTTGGTCAGTAGAGTATTCACTCCTAGCGGATCCAGAATTTCACGACTTGTGCTTCCATCTTTCGACCCACCATCACATATGATGATGTCAACAGCCTTGTCTACTCCAGCAGCCTGGGCGCGTTCCAGTTCATGATATATCCGTTTTCCCTCATTAATGACAGGTATGCACAAAGCATAATCATGACGCTTATCATGCCAGGAATCTTCTTCAAACCTTGGGATACCGGGGATTCTCTCATGCATCATTTCTGAAATACCTCCGCAAGGTAAGCAGCAGATTTTTTCCAAACTATCAAATCTCCAGCCTTCATTTCCAGAGATACATAATTTTTATAATTTTCTGCCTGAAGCCCTTCTTTGACTTCGTTATGCAGTTCCAAAGCAGGCACTGGTTCCAGGTAAGGATGACTTAAATGAACATGATGAATCAGATTGACTTTCCCCTGAAGGAGCTCTGCAGATTCCTTATTTTCTACCATAGTCCCAATATCCAGATTGACTGCAATTCCCGGATGATTCAGCATGGATGCCCATTCCAGCACATCCTTTGTATGATTCATAAAATTGGTATGATAAATAGGCGGATTCGCTTCCAGCGCAAAAACCACACCATGAGAAGCTGCATAATCACCAATTTTAAGAAAAAATTCTTTTGCTATTTCTTCCTGTCCCAGAGGTTCCATATTTCTCTGTCCCGGGCAGCCGAAAACAAGATTGGTACATTCCATAGCCGAAGCAAAATCGATAGCTTTGAAAGTTACTTTCAAAAGAGTTTCCCGTTCCTCTTTGCTGCGAAATATATTTTCCTGTCGACCAAACCAGATGGACTGCATGGAGGCGATTTTCAATCCAAAATCCCGATGAACTTTCTTTGCGAAATCAGATGCTTCCTGCCAATGGTCGTATGGATTCCCCTCTACCACACGGCCGGGAGCCACTTCGAGTCCTGAAAATCCCTGAGCCTGCAGGAAGGACAATACTTCATGATCATCCTTTGCCAGCCATCCAATATTTGATGCTGCCAGCTTCATGACTCTTTACCTCCCTGTGATTTTACAAAACCAAGAATCCCAGCTAAAACGGACTCTTTATTTTCTATGTAACCGTCCCTGCCACCAAAGCCTGACGCATACCGGGTCCGATAATCATAGCAGGGAACCGGACCAGATAATTGATTAGTAAATTCTTTCCCATATACATACTTGAATATCTCGGCAGCTTTAACCGGTTCTGTTGCCAAATGAAGCAAACGGATATGATGATCCAGAGCAAACTGAATATCTTTCCATAAATGAGACAAATTATAAAATTGGTATTGAGCCCGACTGTCTGTAAATGCTAAAGAAGTAAAGCCAAGATTTTCAAACTCTTTCTTCAATTCCGCATTGGTTGGATCCCCGGATTTATAGAGACATTTCCAAAAGCCATTGTTCTGCGGAGTATAACTTTTCGAAATAAGTACTGATTCGCTACTCAACTCCTGATATTTTTCATTCTTAAGCATCGATGGAACAAGCGTCATCATATCATAGAGAAAATTCTTTTTGAGGCCTTTCCCGTAAAGTGCCGGCAAGCGAACAATCAGGCAGTCCGGCACCAGTTCACGGACAGCCAGCTCCAGTTTATATCGATTCAGGCCATAAGGATGAAGTCCTTCGGTAGTGACGGCGTCATCCTCATAGACCCTGACAGGATCTTTCCATACATCGATTGTGGAAATAAGTACAAGCTGCCGGGGTGCAATCTGACGTATATTTTCTACTGCTTTGCTCACTTCAGCCCAATCGGCATTGACATCCCGATTCGCCAGGAACTTTTCAGCCCTGACTCCTGCATAAACGAGCAAATCCGGTTTAGCGCCATAGGCATCAGTAATGTTTGTGGAATGGAACAAGCCATCAAAATCCGTCGCACTGGCAATGTTCTGCCCGACAAAACCTGTTGATCCTACCAAGAATTTAGTCATCGTGGAAACTCCTTTTATTTCAATCATCAGCTTTTTATGGTGATTCGTTTCATCACATAATTCCAGATTGTTACTATTGCTGTTGCCACCAATTTTGCAATCATATACCACAGTCCGCATTGCTCTACGAGGAACCACATGCAAAGCTGGTTCAGTCCCAGGCCGATCACACTGACGATGAAGAATGCGAGTATCTGTTTTACAGTCTGCCTGCCGGATGATTTGAAAACGAAAACGAGGCAAAGCCAGTAGTTCAGTATGACTGCCAGTGTAAATGATATAGCTGCAGAAACGAGATACGGTATCCCCAGATATTCTGTGGCAAGGTAGAGAACGCCATAATCAACGATAAACCCTATGCCCCCTGCGATACAGAACCGAATGATTTCAGCGAGCCGGTTATTTAATATCTTCATGATAATTTATCGATGGATTCCACCACATATTTCTGTCTGGTAAAGACTGTTTTTAAAATCAGTGACAGATAGCGAATAGCGATGGTTAATGTCAAAATCAGTACAAAGAATCCTACCGCCAGAAATAACATGGTGGTCGTCCACCCGGCTACAGGATGAGCCGTGAGGTAAAGTACTACCGTATAAAGGCCCGTCAGTATCGCCACAAGCATCATGAAAATTGAAAAGCCAAGGGATAGACGATAAAAAGTATCTGTATACAGGATTAATGCGTCTACAGCGATTTCTTTCTGTTTAGTTCGTTCCACATCAGTTGCCTTTGGAATCGGGCAGAGAGGAGCATACATGATAGCGTCTGTCTTGAGGCCGCAATTTGCATAGACTGCTTTACGATAGGGTAATGTACGACTCATGGCACGGACTCTGTTGATAGCCCGGCGGGACAACAGACGGAAACTTTCAGTACGGATTTTATACTGCGAACGGGAATACTTGTTATACAGTTGATAAAAGAGAGCTGCTTCCTTATGCCCGCTGTTTTCAGGGCAGGCTGAAACGATGTCAAATCCGGTTAGAGAGTGATCATAAACTTTTCGCAGCAGCCCTTCTCCCCAGGAAAGAATGGTACTGTCAAATTCATATACAAAATCGCCTATAGCCAGATCGACACCGGCATCCATGGCCAGTTCGAGTCCCTGGAAATAGCTCATGGTGAGCAGGGTGACTGTCCCATGCCCTTCTGAAGCGAAAGATTTTATTTCTTCTGCCGTCTTATCTTCTGACGCATCATTGACACATACCACTTCATAATTCAGGAAATTGGAATCGAGATAATCGCAGATATGGGTCAGAAACGGCTTAATATTTGTCTCACAGTTTCGTGCATAAACTACTGCGGAAACGAAATTCTTTTCTTTCATATTGACAGCACCTCATCCAGATCATAGACCGTATTGATTTTGCCTGATAAAACCGCGACATAAGTCGGATTCGTGGAAAAGACTCGGACAACGGTGGGCCGGGAATCATCTATTTCCGAAGCTTTAAGGATTGGCTTCATGGAAAACAGGGAATGATCGTAGTGGAATTCATACTCCGGCCTCATGTATTTCCTTGCCAGGCTGCTCATATAGGGCCAGGCACTCTTTGGTTTCGCCGGACATTCATTGCAGTTGCCCAGACATTCTGGGCAGCAATAACCGTTGGAAGCTTTCTGACAGTCAAAAGTCGGCAGTGTATCATAACTGGTCACATGAGGGGTAAAAGTGACGGAAGTCAATGAGTGATAACCTGTTTTGCCGAAGGGCATAATGGAGAAAAAGGGCCCATCCATCACAGTCAGTCCGACATTCCGAAGTGCATCATTGACCGTACAAAGGATGATTTCACAAAGTTCATACTTGATCTTGAAAGGTTCAAAGCCCAGCATGGTATTGATTTCATTGGTACTTGCATAAGTGGCATTCAAAAGGTAGGGTGTGCAGATTTCATCATTTCCAATCCTGATGCTGTACACATTTCCCTTTTGCTCAATCATTTCCGGCCTTACGCCATAACCGATTTCGATCCCGGGATAATTGGAAATTTCAGATAGCAGATAATCCCGAAGGATATGGGCATCATAGGTATATTCCTCCGTCAGAAAAGTGCCATCGCACATGCCAGGGCGGAAATATTTCGTTGGGCTGATATCATCACACCGAATCCCTGCTGCCCAGCAGAATTTCCTGAACTCCTCGGCATTGGTCCAGGAAAACTGACTGCTTGTCGCATAGACCTGATCAAAAGTCGTGAGACAGCAGAAAGCGAAGTCATGCATAAACCGCTTGAAATAATGGGCTGACTTGGAAGCCGTAGAAAGGGAACGGGGATAGTGATAGCCCATATGTACTCTGGCCTGATTGATAAAAGTGGCCCGCATAAAAGGAGCGCTGTCCTTTTCCAGAACCAGAATCCGCTGCCTTTCATCCTGCCTGGCACTCTGCAAAGCAGCATAGAGACCATAAAGTCCCGCACCAATGATGACTTTATCGTAATTCACGGAATCACTGCCTCCTTCCCGAAGGCAATGTTCATTGCACGATAAAAAAGGCTTGTGAACACAGAACGTACCGAAGATCCGGCTCGTTTCACACGCCTTTTTATGGCAGACTCACAGTCTGCCTCTTTTTTATTGAATTCGAACAATAAAGACAGCCCATCCCGCAGATAGTCACTTGTAGAAGTCCGGCTGCCATGAAATTCTGATTTTCTCCCATAGAGGGCAGAGGAAAAGTTATGCGCTACCCCCCCCCCGATTTTTTCGGCAGACTTACACCGACAGGAAGATTATCCGTTATAGCCATAGGCACCACGATAGAAATCAGATCCATACTTTCCTCTCCCAAAATTAATTTAATATTTTTCATATTATATCATATATCGTAAGTCTCATACAGTGGAAATTTTTATGGGCCCTTTCTTTCAATCCCCTTTTGACCTGTCATGGACCCACTAGATCTCCTTCGGCGCGGAAGGGGCTGTCTATCACATAAACGGGAAGTGATTCGAAAGTTTCATGCATTACGTAACAATGAATCCCTTAGTAACTATCATTCTGATCTTTTTCCGTCGATACAGCCTTGAATCTTTTCGACTTGTTCCCTCCCACCGCTTCACTTGGAGCCCTCCGAGATGCTTGTACCTTTTATCTTATTTTCGACTTGTACGATAGTACAGCCCCTCCGTCGCCTTCGGCGACTGCCCGAACTTCGGGGAGGCTGAGAGGAGGGCCACGCTTTTTCCGATAGAGTCAATGATCCCTGGTAACTTTTGGCAATGAGCCTCGTATGTGCCGTGGAGAAAATGAGACTTATGCCGTACGGTTTTCTTCGGAATTGACGAAAACGGTACGCGAAAAGGCCCCCTCGAAAGGGGAGCTCCGGCGAAGCCGGTGAGGGGACGAACGGCACTATGTCTAAAAAATGGTGCCCTCGATAATGTCCTGCCCCCATCGGGGGAAGCTCCGCCAAAGGCGGTGAAGGGGGCTATCTATCGCTAGAATACCAGGTTTCACAGAAGCTTCATGCGTTACGTAATCATAGTTCCTGGCGATTATCATTCTGAACGTTTTCCGTCGATACAGCCATGAATGGTTTCGACAAGTTCGTCCTCCCACCGCTTCGCGGAGCCCTCCTATCGAGGAGGGCCCGCTTTTTCCGATAGAGTCAATGATCTCTGGTACCTTTCATCAGTCAGCCTCATATGTGCTGTGCAGCGATAGTACCCCCCTGCTCGCTCCGCTCGCCGCCCCCTGGCCAAGGGGGCAGATGATTTTCGACTTGTACGAGATTTTCAAACTCGTCTGTATACAGTCCCCATATAAATTTCGCGCTGCATCAGCAGCGCCACCTTCCCGAAGTCCCAAATCCGAAGTCCGAAATCCGCTTTCCACTCGCCTGTGTACATTCCCATAAAAAATCGGCAGCCCATCAGGGCTGCCACCTTCACGAACCACGAGTCACGAATCACGAAATTTCGAATAAGACTCAAGCGGGGCTTGCCGTGGCGGGGCTAACTCACGAATACCGTAACTGACTCAGGTCATGATCAGGACAATGTTTACTTAAAGCAAAGCACTTCAGAGAGCGGTTTTCTTTCGTTGGCTGCCGGAATGACTTCGGGGTGGCCGATGGCGATTAATGCGGAGACGTCGTAATTTTCGGGGAGGTCCAGTATTTCCTTGATTTTATCTTCTTCATATCGTCCCATGATGAGAGTCCCCAGTCCCAGAGCTGTGGCGGCGAGGCAGAAATGAGCCGACGCCACGCCGGCGTCAAAGGACTGCCAGTGGGTGCCTTTTTTCGTGGATGGTTTTCCGTCCGGTTCATAGCCCGAGAGGCCTTTGATACAGCAGAGAATGACCAGGGCCGGGGCGGCATGGATATTTTCCCGGTTCCAGGGGTATTTCTTCGCGGCTTCGTCGGCCAGGCGGTTCTTCAGATCCTGATCAAGAATCGCCACATAGCGGACCGGCTGGGTATTTTCCCAGCAGGAAGCCATCTGCGCCATTTCCACCACATTTTCGATATCTGTCTGCGTCAGGGCCTCTGCCGTGTATTCACGAATGCTTCTTCTTGAAATGAGGCAAGTAATTGCGTCCATAAAGTCCTCCCATTTTACAATGTATTTCCTTTATTTTAACACAGGTTCTTCAGAACCGCTCATTTTTCCGGCGGAAATAAATCTTTCCCTTCCAGTTCGTACACGTCTTCATGGCCCCCGTCCCAGGGATTGTAGCGGACTTTCACGTAAATATCGGGAAGGGCATCTTCATGGAGCCACACGCCAAAAGTGGCCAGGGTCTCCACCTTTCCGCCCTGCCGCCAGATGCTGTCATCAGGTCCTCCGCTTCTGTCTTCACCAAAAGCCGTAAGGTCCCAGAGCGTCCAGGGCGCATGGTCCTTTGAAAGAAGCTCTTCTATGCGGGAAAGCCTTTTCGTCGTGGTGGGGCGCACCTTCCTGTTGAGCGCACCGAAGTCAGGTGAAAGGTAATGGTTCGTATGCGCCAGAGTCCCATTATTCACCCTTTTGATCTGGTAAGCCCCATCCGCCCCTATTTCCATAGAGACCATGGAACGGGCATCGGCAATCATGAGAAATTTAGGTCCTTTGAAATATTCCGCCTTCTCCAGTGCTTCTTCCACAGTCGCACAGTTTCCAAGGATTTCCCTCAAGGCGCTTTTCTTCGCATGACCCATTTCTTTTCGTTCCTTCTTCGGGATGACGCTGGCGGCTGCGGAAAATACGGCCAGCCCTTTCTCATTCACACCGCCCCGGAGGAACATCTTCTTTTCATCGCCTCCGTAGAGGCCGTAGTAGCGGTACAGCTTTCCTTTGCCATAACGCATCTCCTGGTACTGGGGCCGCCAGTCCCGGTTCTTCACGAGGATCGTCCCACCGCCCTGGACAGGGCTGCCCGAAGCGCCCCAGAGGGTGCAGGCCATAGCGGAAGGAGCGCTGACGGCAAGAGCCAGCGCCAGGGCCAGTGCTTTTTTTCGGAAAGATTTCATATTTCCTCCTTGTAGGTGAGACCATTCTCCAGTACTATATAGAAAAAACGAAAGGATTTTTGTATGATACAGGATATTTTCCCCCACTCTCTCCATAATCATTATAACCCAAAGGCCCTGCCCGATGACAGGAGCCGCATCTTTTATTTCAGGGGAAACAGGATTTTCCTTGAAACCGGCCGTCCCTCCATCCTGCCATTCTTTAAGGAACTGCCTTCAGAAAAATTCACCTACCTCTTCTCCCTGGATGGGATGTCCTGCTTTCTGGCCGAAAGCAAAAGGAAAATCTTTCCTGAAGGCGAATGGCTGACCCTCCGTAATCTTCGGGATAGAAAAAATCTTCCCAAAGAGGAAATATTTGCCGCCTGGACCGCCGGGCACATTCAGCGATGGATGATGGAAAACCGGTTCTGCGGCTCCTGCGGCCATGAAACGGTGCCATCCCCCACCGAACGGGCCCGCATCTGCCCCCATTGCGGCAGGACCATCTACCCCCGCCTCAATCCGGCCATTATTGCGGCGGTCGTCCGGGAGGACAAACTCCTCCTCACCCATTATGCAAACCGCCCGGGCGCCCATTTTGCCCTCGTTGCAGGCTACACGGAAATCGGGGAAACCATCGAAGAAACAGTCAGACGGGAAGTGATGGAAGAAACAGGCCTTGCCGTCAAAAACCTCAAGTACTACAAATCCCAGCCCTGGGCCACGGCAGCCGATATCCTCTCCGGCTTCTGGTGCGAACTTGATGGCAGCCTGGACATCCGCGTGGATGAAATCGAACTGGACCACGCCTTCTGGGCGAAAAGAGAAGACATCATCCTCCAGAGCGACGACTTTTCCCTCACCAATGAGATGATGACTATTTTCAAAGAAGGGTATAAGCCATTCGGGAAGTAAGTGGTAAGCGGTTAATAAAAAGAGACGATTGTGCAGGCAGTCGTCTCTTTTCATTCAGGGAAAAAGGAAAAAAACGGATTTCGGACCTGGGATTTCGGATTTCAGGAAGGATATGGTTTGCTTCGCAAACCAATTTTATTTATGCAACCTCCGGCCCGCAAACGAGCTGAAAAGGATGGTTACACAGACGGTGACTCTATACGAGCGACTTGAATCTGTATTCCCTGCCGCACACGGAAAGCGGAGAAAGTACAGCGTTTTCTGACAAACGACATGATTTTGAAAAGGCTTCCCCTGAAGGGGAACGGGAAATACTTTTTTCAACCCCGCCTGTGCACATTCCCCATAAAAAAAGCGTGCCGCATCAGCGGCACACCTCCCCGCACCCTGAAATCTCGAAAAAGAATCTATCGGGGCATGTCCTGTTGAGGCTAATCCCGAATACCGAAACTGCCTCAAGCCGCCTTATCTGACAATTGTCTCCAATAAACCCGCCTGTGCAAATTCCCCATAAAAAAATTGGCGCTGCATAAGCAGCGCCACCTTCCCGCACCCCGGGCCCCGCACCCCGAATTCTCGAATAAGACTCGAGCGGGGCGTGCCGTGGTGAGGCTAAGACCCGAATACCGAATGTGACTCTATTCACCGGCTCTCTCTTGCCTCTAAAATCTCATCCAGCCCCCTTGCCAGCTGGTCAGCGCAGGAGGTGCCTTTACCGGCGCAGTCATTGCCCCGGAGGATATCGGCTGCTTCTTTCGCGTCTCTTCCTTCCAGCAGCCTTCCGATGGCGGAGAGGTTTCCCGGGCAGCCGCCCTGGAATTTCAGGTTATGGATTTTATTTTCATCGTCAAGAGACAAGGTGATTTTTCTGGAGCATACGCCTCTTGGGCGGAATTCGTAATCTGTCATTTGTATTTCCTTCTTCCTAGATTTCCGACTTTTCCAGAGGAGCGGTCATGAATTCTTTGAGATGGTATTTATAGAGGTGAAGCACGCCGTATACGTACTGCTGCTTTTCCACATAATTATCGTTGGAGTACCAGTCGGCCAGCAGTTTTCCGCCTACAAGGACACTTCCGAAGGGCACGAGGAGCGCCACGCAGAGCATGCCCAGCATCTGCAGGATATCCAGCCTTCTGGGACTCCTGGTGATATCATCCAGCGTACAGAGCGCTTTCAGTTCTTTCAGGAATTCCGCATAGGTTTTCTCATTCTTCAGCACTTTTTTATCAGTCGTGAGGAAAGCATAGGGTCCTTTCCAGCCATACCGGATGCCGTATTTCTCAAATCTGACCGGCAGAGGATGCCCGAAATGTTTTCTCTGGTGAAGAGATCCCAGAAAAAGGACCCGCCCGTCTGACAGGAAAGCGCTCTTATTCAGTTCCCACTGCTCTTCATTCATGGTGACTACCTGGAAATGACCTTCCGCACCGGCCTTTTTCTTCTCGTCCTCCCGGATGAGATGGAGGATTTCATTGGCCAGCCCGGCATCAGGAATTTCCGCTACCACAAAGAGTACCTGCTTCGCCATTTGTTCCTCCTGTATCAGAAACTTTCAGCAGACCCCCGGGAAATAATCCACAAATTCGATGCGGATATCTTCGAAGGAATCCACGAATTTCACGGTGAAATCTTCACCATAGTCCACAAACTGCCACTCCCCGATATCATGGGGAAAGGAAGAAACCGTCTTCACCTTGAGGTCCGGGAAAGAAGTCACCACCCTGACCTTGATATCCGGGAAGGAGTCCACGATTTTCACCTTGCCCGCAAGGCGGATATTTTTGAAATAACCATCCTTGTTGATGGGCCCCGCGGCATCTGCGCAGAATCCCCCGAAAGCAAGGAAGAGAACAGACAGGATGAGAAGCACTGCTTTTTTCATGATGACCTCCTTTACGAATACTTTTCCATCTATATTATATTACTTTTTAACCGGTGGTTAAACCAGTTTTTCCCCTGTAGGGATGACAGGGAAATATCTGTAAAAAGAGGAAATAGAAACAGCCTTCTCTCTTTATTTCCTTTTTTCTGACAGTTCCACGCTCTTCAAAGCCGTCCGGCGATGGCGGCGGACCCGGTTGATATGACGCTCGAACCGGCCGCTTTCGATGAATTCAGCCAGCACCAGCTGGTCAAAGACAGGCACCGTGCAGGTGTAGAAGCCTACTTTTTCCTCATACAGGTCCAGAAGATTTTCAGGCAGCACCAGGTAAGCCGCGCGAAGGGAAGGAGCGATGGTCTTTGTGAAACTGTTCATGTAAATCACCCGCCCTCCCGGGTCCAGGGAAAAGAGGGTATCCTCCGGCTTTGAAAGGAGGGTGAATTCGGAATCGAAATCATCTTCGATGATCATGCCTTCCCGCTCATAGGCCCAGCGGATGTATTCGGCCCGCTTCGACGCATTGGCCGTGATGCTGGAAGGATAGCTGTTGAAAGGAGTCACATGAAGCACGGAAGCCTTCGTCCGCTCCAGTTCTTCCGTCTCGATGCCTTCCGGTCCCATGGTGAGGAAATCGGTCCTCGCCATATTGGCTTCATAGACTTTCCTGATTTTTTCATAGGAAGGATTTTCCAGGGCATACAGCTTCTCCCGCCCCAGGGCCTGCACATTGAGGCCGTAAAGATATTCCGCCCCGGAACCGATGAAGATCTGCTGCGGCTTGACTTTCATATTCCTGCTGCGGGCAAGATAATCTGCCAGTGCCTTTCGAAGTTCCATCAGCCCTTCGTGAGGTGAAGGCGAAAGAAGCCTTTCCCCATACATCGACAGGACGGAGCGCATCGTTTTCGCAAAGGCGGAAAATGGAAATAAATCACTTTCCCCCTGCTCCCTCACTTCCACCGCCGCCCTTTCCGGAGGAAGGGCCGGCCGGCTCTTTCCCACGGGATAGGATTCCTTCTCCCTGTAAATGACAAAGCAGCCGCTTCTTTCCCTCATTTCCACATATCCCTCTTCAGAAAGGAGCTCCAGCGCATGCTCTGCCGTAATGACGCTTACCCCGTAATCCTCTGCCAGCTGACGCTTGGAAGGAATTTTGACCCCATAGGAATAGGTGCCATCCGTGATTTTTTCCCGAAGGGAAATATAAAGATTCATGTATGCTTTCATATTTCCTCCATCTGGTTATATTTTTTAATGTGAATCTGGTTATTTCTATATATTCAGATACTCATTATAATTCAGGATATAACAGAAAGCAATGAATTGTCGACAAATATTCTTTCCGTAGAGACCGGTCCTTCCACACATTTTTGATTTCGAAGGAGTCTATCTATGGCAGTTATGAATGAAAAAGAGCAGTATGAACTGAATAAACAGCTGGCCCAGATGCTGAAGGGCGGAGTCATTATGGATGTCACTACGCCGGAGCAGGCGAAGATTGCCGAAGAAGCAGGGGCCGCAGCCGTCATGGCCCTCGAGCGGATACCGGCAGATATCCGGGCAGCCGGCGGTGTATCGCGCATGAGCGATCCGAAGATGATCAAAGGCATCCAGGCAGCCGTTTCCATACCGGTCATGGCCAAATGCCGCATAGGCCATTTCGTGGAAGCCCAGATCCTGCAGGCCATCGATATCGATTACATCGATGAAAGTGAAGTCCTCTCGCCGGCAGACGATGTCTACCACATTGACAAGCGCAAATTCCGCGTACCTTTCGTCTGCGGTGCGAGAGATCTGGGCGAAGCGCTCCGCCGGATCAGTGAAGGGGCCGCCATGATCCGCACGAAAGGGGAACCGGGCACCGGAGATATCGTACAGGCCGTCCGTCATATGAGGAAAATCAATAAAGAAATGGCAGAACTGGCCGCCAAAAGGGAAGATGAAGTGTTTGAAGCAGCCAAAGAACTCCAGGTCCCTTACGATCTTGCCCTGTATGTCCACGACCATAAGAAGCTCCCGGTAGTGAACTTTGCAGCCGGCGGTGTGGCCACTCCGGCCGATGCAGCCCTTATGATGCAGCTGGGCGCAGAAGGCGTATTTGTAGGAAGCGGTATATTTAAATCCGGAAATCCCGCCAAAAGGGCCGCAGCCATCGTAAAAGCGGTGACCAACTATAAAGATCCCGAAATCCTGGCCAGCCTATCCTACGATCTGGGTGAAGCTATGGTAGGCATCAACGAAGAGGAAATCAGACTCCTCATGGCAGAGCGGGGGAAATAAATGAAAATAGGAATCCTTGCTCTTCAGGGAGCTTTTATAGAGCATGAAAAAATGATCGCTTCCCTTGGGGAAGAGCCTCTGGAAATACGAAATGCGAAAGACCTCGTCCCCCTGGACGGGCTGATCCTTCCCGGAGGAGAAAGTACCACCATGAGGAAGCTTCTGAGGGAAGAAAAACTGTATGAGCCGCTGAAAAGGGAAATCGAAGAAGGACTGCCGGTCCTTGCCACCTGCGCGGGAATGATCCTTCTCGCCCGTCATCTTTCCAATGATGACGATCCCTGCTTTGGCACCCTGCCGGTGACGGTGGAAAGAAACGCCTACGGCCGCCAGCTGGGAAGCTTCATCACCACGGCCGAAGTCAAAGGCATCGGTCCCTTCCGCATGAACTTCATCCGCGCTCCCTACGTCACCGCGGCCGACCCATCGGTTGAAATCCTTTCAAAAGTAGAAGGACGCATCGTCGCCGTGCGGTACAAAAACCAGACCGCCCTCGCCTTTCATCCGGAACTGGGAACGGATACCCGCATTCATGAAAAATTTCTGGAACAATGCAGGAAATGGAAGAAAAAATAAATAGTTCGAAATCAGAAATCCCTCCCCGCCGGGAGGGATTTTTGACAGTGAATCGAATCTACGATTCATCGGGCTTTTCAACTCCGCCTGTGCACATTCCCCATATATAATTCCTGCCGCATCAGCGGCAGCGCTTTCCCGCATTCCGCAATCAAATTCCCCAATCCGACTATCGCAGATGATTCTATCCGTTTAATGATGACTGAATACAAGTACCAGCCTGTGTACATCCCCATATAAATTTCGTGCCGCGTCAGCGGCACACCTTCCCGAAATCCCAAATCCCAAGTCCGAATTCCGTTTCTTCCCCGCCTGTCCACATCCCCCATATAAACTTCGTCGGCGCATCAGCGCCGACACCTCCCCGCACCCCGCATCCCGCACCCCGTTTTTTCAATTTTTCATATTCCCCATATAAATTTCGTGCCGCGTCAGCGGCACACCTTCCCGAAATCCCAAATCCGAAGTCCGAAATACGTTTCAACCCCGCCTGTCCACATCCCCCATATAAAATTCCGGCGCATCAGCGCCGACACCTTCCCGCACCCCGCATCCCGCACCCCGCACCCCGCACCCCGTTTTTTCAATTTTTCATATTCCCCATATATACTCGTACCGCATCAGCGGCACACCTCCCCGATATCCCCGACACTCCCGATTCAAAAGCTTTTTATCCTGAATTTTTCATAAAAAAACGCCCCAAAGGGGCGTTTCATTCACTTACCACTTTTAAACTATAGGGAACAGCACTCTGGCGAGATAAATCGTCCCCGTCATGGTGATGCAGGAGAGGAACGTACTCATCATGACCAGTTCCGTGGCAAAATCTTCGCAGTTATGGAATTCCACGGCATAGAGGACGGAATTGACGGCGGCCGGGACGGAGCACATGATGAGAATGGTCTGGGAAATGGTGGGTTCAAAGATAATGCCAAAGAGTCCCCATACCCGGATGAGGAGGTAGGCCACGATCGGTCCGCCGATGAGACGGAGGGCACAGCCCAGCCAGGCATCGGGATCGGAGAAGGACAGTTTGCTCCGATGAATCTGCATGCCCAGAGCCACCATGACGATAGCGACCAAGGCAGCTGCGGAATTCTGGAGAATGGGCCATACGAAGGTGGTGGACATATCAAAGCCGGAATATTTGATGGAAAAAACGGCCACCAGCGTATAAATGACAGGCATATGGAAGACTACGGAAAGCGCATCCCTGGGGGTGAGCCGTCCCTTTCCCGCCTGGTAGAGACCCAGGGTATTCAGGAACATATTCATCTGGACCAGCATCATGGTGGCTGCTGCAGAAGCCATAGCAAGATAGGGCGTTTTTCCGTCCACAATGTAGGGGGCATTGGAGAAAACGAGAGCGATCAGGGCGATGCCGATATTTCCATTATTGGAAAACATGGTGCCGTTCTTGAAAGCTTCGATTTTAGACGATGGAAATCCCCGCATTCTCCCTACCAGGGTGGCCAGGATGCCGATGCACACCATGACCAGGAGAGAAATCAGGAAGACGTGGACCATGGACATGTCGATTTTCGCCACATAAATGCTGTAGAAAATGAAGCAGGGCAGCACGATGAAGAAAGTGAGCTTCGTGAAAGAAGCCACGTCCATTTTATATTTCCTGTCCAGCACATAGCCGATGAGGACGAAGACCAGAAGGGGCAGGATATTGTCGGAAATAATCTGAAGAAATGCCATAATTCCTCCTCACATCCCCAGCGGGAAAAGCAGCCGGGAGAGATAAATGGCCCCGGTCACCGTAACGATGCCGCACACCGTATTAAAGAGTACGGACTGGGTCAGATAGGAAGAATCCTCCTTGTACTCCGCCCCGTAAATGATGAGGGTCATGGAAGATGGAATGGCGGCAAAGAGGAAGAAAACCTGCTCCGCCACCGCATTCCGGATGCCCAGGCCAGAGCCCAGTATTTCCAGAATGCCAAAGGCCAGAAGAGGCATGACAATGAGCTTCAGGGCCATGGAGGAAATCATGGAAAAATCGGGTTTCTGAAGCCTGCTCCGGTGAAGCTGGATACCGATGGTGATGGTGACAAGGATGAAGAAAGCCCCATTGAAATGAATGAAAACGGGCCAGAGGAAAGTCTGCTGCAGAGGAATTTCCGCCATTTTCAGGATGAAAGCCAGAACTGCCGCATAGAGGGCGGGCATTTTCAGAAGATACAGGAAAAATTCGGAAATAGAAGCGCCATGACTCCGGATGAGGGCCGCGCCAAATACATTGACGCAGATATTCATGACGATCATCAGGATCGCCATGGCCCCCATGGCCTGTGCCAGGTAGGGATGGCTCGCTCCTTCCGAAAAAGGCGGATGGGTGAAAATCAGCATGATGAGGGCAGCCCCGATATGGCCGGAATTGGAAAAGGTGGAAACCGCCTTGAACTCATCCCGCACTTCCTTCCCAAGACCCAGCCCGTGACCCAGGATGGCGGAAAGAATATACTGCAGGATCATCAGGAGAATGGCCGCCGGAAGGAGCAGCAAATCCGCTTCGCTCCCCTCATAGCGGTATAGATTGAAGAAAATAAAGCAGGGCAGCATCACCAGCACGATGAGCTTGCTGTAAGTTCCAAGGTCCAGCTTGAATCTGCTGTCCAGGAACCACCCCGCCCAGACAAAGACCAGGAGCGGCAGGATGTCGTTCCATATTATCGATAATACCGTCATATAAACCCCTTTTGTATCCTTTTGAGAAAGTTTCTTATTACTAGTATTTTTTAGTATACATCGAAATGGCAGGAGAATAAAGGGGGAAATCAGCTCTGACGATTCTTCATAAATCCCTGCCGGGCATGAAAACCTGTCTTCTAATTTAAAACCCTTTTCCGGTAATCCCTTTGATTTTAGAATGGATTTTTTCAATTCTATGGTCACGTTGAAACTGATGGCAGATGATCAGTATGGATTCGGCCGTCCTTGCTAAATTCAGGAAATAGTCTATGAATATATCACGATAAAGATCGATACCATTTACGGAATACCGCTCTTCTATCCATATCTATATGAAAATTCTGTTCAAAGAGGAAAACGTTGCTGCTTATTTCCCAAGCATCAGCCGTCTTCCTCAAAAAGGTGAGTAACTTTTACAGGCAATGAACTGCATAGAGAGGTATATTGGTTACCCACTCCTGCTCTTCATAGTCATTCATGGACAGGCGCCACGTAATCACAGGATGATATTTATCATAATAGGCCCGCAAACTTTTGGCATGCACATTTGTCTCCGCTTTTACTTCTACCGGCAGCACATCCATTCCTTTCTGAACCATAAAGTCCAGCTCATATTTATTGCTTTCGGACGTGAAATAATAAGGCTCATAAAGGGTGTCACAAATAAACTGCTGGCATACATACTGCTCTGTCAAGGCTCCTTTGAATTCTGTAAATGCCCGGTTTCCTTCCAGCAGCGCCCTGGCATCCAGACTGCTTATGGCACTGAGCAGACCAACATCCAGGAAAAACAATTTATAAGCTGTCTCTTCTTCATAGGCTTTTAACGGTATAGCCGGTTTCGTAACGCGACTGACTTTAGTAATCAGTCCGCAATCCTGCAGCCATTGGATAGCCATTTCAAAATCTTTAGCTCTGGCCCCCTTCTTTACCTGTCCAAAGAAAAATTTTCTGTTCTCTTTCGCCAGCTGTCCCGGAATCGCATTCCATACCATACGCACTCTTGGAAGTTCTCTGTCTTTGATGTGTTTGCCAAAGTCCGCTTCATACAGGGTCAACAATTCTTTTTGCAATTCACGAACTGACTCATAATCTTTTGTCTCTGTGAAAAGCTGTACCGCTTCAGGCATTCCTCCGATGAAGTAATAATTTTTCAGCCAGAAGATAAACTTATCCCTGAATGCAGTGATCATATCCCACATCTTACGGTCCAGCAGCCCGGCAAGACTTTCCTCACCGAGGGCTTTCAAAAACTCGTAGAAGGACATGGGATGCAAAGTTAATATGTTTACTTTGCCAACAGGGAAGGAAACTCCTTCATGAATGGCCATACCCAATAGCGAACCGGCAGCCATCACATGATATTCTGAACCGTTTTCGGCAAAATATTTTAATGCCGTAATGGCATTGGGTGCTTCCTGTATTTCATCAAAGATAATTAATGTATCGCCAGGTGTTACCTTAACTCCTGTCTCTGCATTAATAGCCAGCAGAATCCGATCAATTGAAAAATCAAGGGAGAAAACATTTTTCATTCTTTCGTTATGATCAAAATTGATATAAGCCGTCTTCTGATAATACTGCCGGCCAAAATTTTTCATAAGCCATGTCTTGCCTACCTGCCTGGCCCCTTTCAGGATTAAAGGTTTTCTTCGGGGCGAGTCTTTCCATTCTATCAGCTTTTTCATCAGCCTTCGTTCCAAGTCCATCACCAGCCTTACATTTTTTAGAATGAAACAGTATACCAATTTCACATTTTTTAGAACATCTCCCTTTGGTAATTATACAATTTTAAGAATATATCTGTAAATCCTATACTTTCATTTCTCCCTCTCTGATGAGCCATCAAATACAAAAAGGGCGCCCTTTATCTCAAAAGGCACCCACCTTCCCGACAACCCCGAGACCCCCGAAACAATAGTTATGGAAGATAAATCCCATCCAAAAAGGGCGCCCTTTATTTCCAAAGGCGCCCACCTTCACGAATCACGAACCACGAATCACGAATCACGACCATCCTGATGTCACTTCTCATAATCCGCACTATGTTCGGATTACGGTTTAAACTTATACCCCACGCCCCAGATGGTCAAAATATGCTTCGGATTAGCGGGATCTTCTTCCACGGCCTCGCGGAGGCGATTGATATGGACAGGGATGGTGGCCGTATTTCCCAGGGAGTCCATGCTCCAGATTTTCGTATAGAGGGCTTCCCGGCTGTAAACCATGTCCGCATGGACCATGAGGAATTCAAGGAGCTGGAATTCCTTGTTCGGCAGTTCTTTTTCCTCACCCCTCACGTAAATGCGATGGGTATCGGATTCCAGGGTGATGCCGCTGATGGAGATTTTCTTTTTATCTTCTTTCTTTCCTTTGAGCCTTTCGTACTGGGCCAGCTGGGCCTTCACCCGGGCCACAAGGACACCGGGAGAGAAGGGCTTTTCGATGTATTCATCAGCCCCAAAGCCAAGGCCCCGGATTTTGTCGATGTCCGTCCGTCTGGCAGTGACCATCATGATGGGGATGTCGATCTTATCCCGCAGTTTCCGCACGATCTGGAAACCGTCCATTCCCGGCAGCATGACGTCAAGGAGGATCAGGTCATATTCTCCCGTCAATGCTTCCTGGAGGCCCATGGTGCCGTTTTCTTCCACATGGACTTCATAGCCCGAGACTTCCAGATAATCCTTTTCAATGGATGCGATATCATCATCATCTTCGATAATCAGTATTTTCTTCATGGTTCCTCCAATGGCAGGTCCAGCCTGACTTCCAGCCCGTGAGGGGCGGCATTACGAAATTCCACGTTTCCATTCATCAGGTCCATGGCCCTTTTCACGATGGCAAGGCCAAGACCGCTTCCCTGATCCGTTTTACTTCGAGCCTTATCGGTACGGTAAAAGGCTTCCGTCAATTTCTTCAGCGATTCCTCCGTCACTCCGGGGCCGTCATCGGTGACGAGAAGGAGAGCCTTATTTCCTTCTTTTTTCACCCGGACCTGTACATGGACCAAGTCCTTCGTCTTGTAACGGATGCTGTTGGAAATCAGGTTTTCCCCCACCCGCTCCAGGAGGAGGGGATTCATTTTCACTTTTATATTTTCCTGCGCTTCCACCGTGACCAGGGCACCCCGCTTCTTCCAGCCCAGTTCATTGTCCGCCACAAACCGTTTGGCCGATTCGGAAAGGTCCACTGTTTCCAGGGGCAGCGCTTTTTCGCCCAGGTCCAGTTTGGAGAGAAGGAAAAGCTGCTCCACCATGCGATTCAGGACTTCCGTCTTCCGGGCAATCACATGAAGGTAACGGTCCTGCATTTCAGGAGTCGAGGCCACATGGTCGATGAGTCCCTCCACATAGGCCCGGATGGCGGTGATGGGGGTCCGGATGTCATGGGCCATGGAGGCGATGAGCTGTTTCCGGTTTTCCTCATTTTCCGCTTCCTCTGCCAGCGATTTTTTCAGTTTCCCGGCCATCAGGTTGAAAGCATCGATGGCCGGCATGAATTCATCGTGATGATCATAGGAAATAGAAATATCCAGATTTCCTTTCCTGATCTCTCCCGCTCCTTTTTCCAGTTCCTTCAGGGGTCTCAGGATGCGTCCCATGATGAACCGGGAGAGAAGCCAGCTCACCACTACAATGAGGATGAGGAGCACGATTTCTATAAATCTTGTGGTGAAGTGAAAAGCCCTCTCGATGGCCCCATCATTCCGATGCCAGGGCTTGTGGGCTATGACGTAGACATCATAGGGCTCCTGACGGACAAATTTCCTTTCCACGAACTGGTACCGGTCCCCATCGGTCAGACTGTAACTGTCATTATGATTTCCGGTCAGCCGGCCCGTGACCCCGCTGTTTTTCAGGGCTTCCACTTCGATCTCCAGGACATCATTGCCGTATTCGTAAAAAACTTTCCCCTTCTTTTCCACCAGAATGTAAGTCTCTACAGGATCCGTCAGTTCCATGACCCAGGCTGCCTGATCCAGTTCGCGATGGTGCCGGAGAGTATGGAAAATCATGCCCTTCACCGCATTGGATATGATGTTGAACTGGAAAGAGCTTTCCGCCATCACATGATTGCCGCTCTCCGCATAGAGGAAAAGCCCCCCGAAAGCGGCGGCCAGAATGAAAAGGGTCATGAGGAATGGCAGGACACAGACTGCTATATGCGATAAAATCAAGCTTTTTTTGATAGTCATCATGCACCTCGTATTTCTATTTCCTTTATCATACCGATGGAGTTTCATTCCTGCAACCTTGCACCCCTCCAGTTTAATATTTGTTTAAACTTACCTACAAAATCCTTCAAAAGCGAAGTGTAGAGTATAGACGTCGGGGTGAAGGGCTTCCCCCTGACCGGAACCCTTTCCCATTAAAGAAACCGGAGGAATAAAAATGAAGAAATTTCTGAGGGCTCATCCGTACCTCGCGCTTTTTGCCTTTACCATGATTCTCTACCTCTTTGCGAACCAGTTCCTGGCCGTCACGGATACGGCAGAATCGAACTACGCCCTGACCGCCAAAGAAATGGTGCTGTCGGGTGACTGGATTTCCCCGCAGATTTATGGGAATTACTGGTACGACAAGCCCATTTTCTATTACTGGGAGCTGGCCGCCTCCTTTGCCCTCTTCGGATTCAATGAAATGGCCGCAAGGCTTCCTGCCGCCATCCTGGGATCCCTTTCCGTGCTCTTTACCTTCTGGTTTGCGAGAAAAGTGTACGGCGAAAAAGTGGGATGGCTCTCCGCCCTCATCCTCGGCACATCCGCAGAATGCTGGGTCCTTTCCAAAGCCATCATCACCGATACCACTCTTTTTCTCTTCATGAGCGCAGCCATCGCTTTCTTCTACCTGGGCTATAGGTCAAACAGGAAATATTATTTCCTCTGCTATGTCTTTGCCGCTCTCGCCACCCTCACGAAAGGCCCCATCGGCATTGCCCTTCCCGGTCTCGCAGGGCTTCTATTTCTTATCTATAAAAAAGATTTCCGGGAAATGGCCCACGTCCATCTCTTCAGTGGTCTTTTGATTTTCCTCATTCTCACCGGTGCCTGGTATGGAACCATGTGCTATCTCCATGGCAGCGATTTCATCCTGAATTTCATTGGAGTCCATCATGTGCTCCGTGCCACAGTTCCTGAGCATCCATCCCATAATACATGGTATTTCTACATCCTTGTATTCCTCGTGGGCTTCTTCCCATGGAGTTTCTTCGCCCCGGTTTCCCTCTTCAAAAGATGGAGAAGAAAAGAAATCGACCTTCGGAATTCCTCCAAATGCGCCCAGCTCCTCGTCATCTATGCGGCAGTCATCCTGATTTTCTTCCAGCTCGCCGCTACGAAATATACCACCTACACCTTCCCCGCCCTCTTTTCTCTCTCCATCCTCACCGCGGTGATGTATAAAGATATTTCCATCAGAATCGAGAAATCTGCTCTTGCCCTCAGCGCCCTTTACTGTGCCCTCGCCCTCTGTGTGGCCCCCACCATCATGCTCGGACGGTCGGGAAAAGAAGTGGGAACGGCACTGGCCCATATGGATACCGAAGGAAAAACCATCGCCTCCGTCGGTGAATATCGCACGTCCACCGTCTTCTACAGCGGGAAAACCATCTACCGGGCCGAAGAGGCCGATCAGATTGACAATCTGAAACCGGGCCATCTCGACTGGAACGCAAAAAACGTGATGCCCTTCATCGCTAAAGAAGAAATCGAAAACAATCCGAACGTCATCCTCATCACCAAAGATAACGATCAGTCCGACTTCGTAGTCGCCTATCGGGATGCGGAAAATCTGGTCAAAATCAACGTCCCGGGACAATACGAACTGCTCCTTCGGTAACAAATCCATTCTATCCTGCCTGCATAACCGGGCAGGATTTTTTTGAAAGGAATGGGTACTGGCTGATGGATAATAGCTAATGGCCTCCAGGGGCGCTGACTGAATGGTTCTTCATACATGAAAAACTGTACATAAAGGTTAATGGGAAAAAGGACCAATGAACCCATGATTCGTTTAAGGGTGACAAACTTTACATTGGGATTAATAGTTAATGGACTGCTGAGCAGTTGTCTCGATTATGGACAAGAAACTGTACATCGGGGGTAATGGTTAATGCTCTGCTGACCGAATATCTCAATGATAGCCAGGCAGCTGTGCATGAGGGAATGGTTCCAGCACCATGTTTGAATTGGCCCCATAAAAAATCGTGCCGCCTCAGCGGCACACCTCCCCGCACCCCGAAATCTCGCAATGGACTCCGCGGGGGCGTGCCGCGGTGAGGCTAAGACCCGAATACCGTAACTGACACAGACCACAGTAACTGCCAATTGTCTCCATCCCAATCTATACTCCGCGGCCCATCAGGGCCGCCACCTTCCCGCACCCCGCGCCCCGCTCCCCGAAATCTCGAAAATGTCTCCTCTGAGGCGTGCCGCAGTGAGGCTAAGACCCGAAAACCGTAACTGACACAGACCACAGTAACTGCCAATTGTCTCTACCAACACCCCTTTACTTTTTCGAAAATATGCGATATACTAACTTAAGTCACACTTATGGCGGTGTAGCCAAGCGCCAAGGCGTGGGCCCCGCAAGGCCCTTATCCCCGTGTTCAACTCCGGGCACCGCCTCCATAAAAATAACGCTTTGAGGAATCCTCAAAGCGTTTTCCTTTTGCCCGGATTATGTAAGTAAAAAACTTGAAATACATTCAGGACGGAATACCGGATTTTAAAGTTATCAGTTACCAGTTATCAGTTCGCAGTGAAGGTGGCGCCTTGGGGCGCAATATATCAATTCAGTCATAATGAATACATATAAAAAAAGGCCCGCCATCCAATCTGATGCGGGCCCACCTTCTCTGAGAACTTTGAACTGATAACTTTCCACATACAGTTATCCACTTAATCTGAATATAAAGAATAACTGAAATTCAAGCGGAATACCGGATATTGAAAGTTATCAGTTCTCAGTTCTCAGTCATCAGTGAAGGTGACGCCCTTCGGGCGTATTTTATATGAATATCTCCATAGGGAACACATATATAAAAAAGGGCCCGCCATCTAAACAGATGCGGGCCACCTTTACTGAGAACTATGAACTGATAACTGATAACTTTTTCACCTGAAGTTTTCCACTTATGTGAAACTCAGCCCTCCAGGACACCAGCGATCAGTCTTTCGGCACCGGCCCGTACTTGTTCTTCTTCGCCTCTCCCGGGAAGAAAGCAAGGACTACGATGGCGATGAAGAAGATCACGGCTACCGTACGGGTGGCATTGAGCTGGCTGCCCAGGAAATTTCCGCCCAGCTGGTTGATGGCCAGAAGGATGAGGAAGAAAATCCAGTAATACCAGTGGGATTTCCCGATATCCGAAAGTCGTCTCATGCCCAGGCTGATGAGGGAAATAAAGCAGAGGGTCCCCAGGATGAGGAATCCCACAATGAAGGGATTGGCTTCGCCGATGAAAAGCTCCGGACGAAGGACGGTGATTACGAAAAGAATGACCGAAGGGATGAGCATGCCCAACATTCTCTTGATGTAGGTTTTCCGGCTCATCCGTCCCACAGGGTCAAACCAGGTCTTGATGATCTTGTGACTGATGCCCTTCTTTTCTTCTGCTTCCCGTTCTTCGATGGCTGCATTGTTGGAAAGGGCTTTGGCATCCTCACTGTCCATGAGGGCAATGGTCACCACATTTTCCCCTTTCTGGGGCTTCGTGATGAAAATGGAAGTCACCGTATCCGCAAAAATCGTCATGCCTGCCGCGTCCTGAGGCTCTCCCTCACTCTTTGCTACAGTCTTGATAAAATCTTCTCTGTCTTTAACGGGCAGTTCCATGTAAATGGCGGCAGTCTTTTTATTTCTGACGCACACACCCACGATGGCGACTTCCGTGCCGTAGAAATCAAATTTCTCCTCTCCTTCGGAAAGGGAATAGAATTCCACATGTCTGTCTTCGTCTTCGCTTTCCCTGGTAGCGGTGTAATTATGGGAAATCTGGCGCAGCGTTTCGCCCAGACGAAGCGATCCTGCCTTTCTGGGCTTTCTCTGCTTCCTGCCAGTGGCGGCTTTCCCTGCGTTTTCTGTAATATCCGGTATTTCAAAATCCATGGCCATATTCATATACTCCTTTTCAGGGTCGTCCCTGTTCTTAATCATTCTATTGTATCATGGACAGGCCCGGGAAGGAAATATATTTCATGGTTATGCCCTTTTTTCGTTCAGTCTGGCCGATTGATGGACATGATGATGGGTATCGGCCGTATTTCCTCTCGGTTTGAATACAAGAAGCATGATAGAGCCCGCCACGATCATAAGCCCTCCGATCCAGGACCATACCGTCAGCACTTCATCCCAGAAAATCCACCCGAAAAGGGCATGAAATAATATTTCACTGTACATGAGGAACGATACGACCACCGAATTCACATGCTGGAAAGCCCAGGTCATAAACATCTGGGCCGACAGGGCAAAGAGGCCCAGGCCCGCTGCCCAGAGCCATTCCGGGCCGGAAGGCATGGCAAAGGCTTCTTTCTGCATCATGGTAATCCCTACAATGAGGCTGAAAATCTGGAAATAAAAGACGATTTCCGTATTCGATTTGAACCCTTTCTCCGCCAGCCGGCTGATCACGATGTAGGCGGCGGCAGAGAAAAATCCTCCTCCTATGCCATAGAGGGCATATAAATTGAAGGAAGAATAATTCCAGATCTGCACCACCACCAGAGTCCCCAGGGCAATGGCCAAAAGACCGGGTATGGCTTCTTTCGGCAATTTGTCGTGAAGGAAGATGGGCGAGAGGATGCACATAAAGAAAGCCGCCAGCTGAGACAGAATCTGCGCATCCCCCAGGGTCAGCCCTTCGATGGAAACGAAATAAAAGAAAAGCGCAATGCTCCCGAAAAGACCCCGGAGCGACAGCATGAACCGGTGCTTTCCGGTATAGAATTTCTCTCCGCTCTGCCAGGTCAGGACAGGAATAAAGAGGATACCGAAAAGCCCGCGGAAGAAAGTCATTTCCCCCGAAGGCATGGGTTCCAGAAGACGGGCGCAGCCGCTCATGAAAGCAAAGGAAAGGGCCGCCGCCAGGGTACTGATGATACCCAGGGCGATACTGCTCCTTTTTCTCTTCTGGGACTTGATGGCCATCCTGAAACGGGCCAGCGGATTATAGGCAATTTTCGTCTGATACGAATGAAAGTCTCCTTAAATGCACATTTTTTATTATTTTATTTTATGATTTTTAAAATAATAAGCCAATGTTCAGTTCAGGTCATTCATCCAATACCGTATAAAATTCAAAAACTGACTTTTTCCAGACAAAAAGCCCCGAAGGGCCTTTTACAATCATTGATTTCCCGATGGCTTCAGCAGAAGCAGCAGCATGGATCCCGCCACAATGAAACCCCCGCCAATCCAGGACCATAAAGTCATCACCTCATCCCAGAAAACCCATCCCATGAGGATATGGAAAAGAATCTGGCTGAACATGATGAAAGACACAATAATGGAATGAATATGCTGGAAAGCCCAGGTCATGAGCATCTGCGCAATAAGAGC
>Ga0256406_1001527_pt1 | contig 36761 bp, 30 predicted proteins | sample RumenRJG_03DNA_FD_185986 | JGI IMG/M metagenome (GOLD analysis project Ga0256406, IMG submission 185986) | Bovine rumen microbial communities from Lethbridge, Alberta, Canada - RJG_03 | ecosystem: Host-associated > Mammals > Digestive system > Stomach > Rumen | place: Canada: Alberta | collected...
ACAAATTTTCAAAACCGGGGAGACTGTCTCCTCTTTTCGCGGTGGCCGATCAGAAAAATTCTGAAGCTTATGAATTTATCGAAGAAATCTCCGAAAAAGGGCTTGATTTAAGTTATCAAATTTTTGTGCTCTGTACAGGGCACGATTTTTTTCTTTCCTGAGCAGATGCGTTGACAATTTTCAGATAAAACCGTGTGAAATTTTCCTGTCTGTCTTGTTGCGAAAGGTAAAAGTGGTATACTGGTGTCAGAAAGTGGAGCGAAGTGGATGAAAGTGGGGAGAAAGGCATCGTTCCTCGGTGAATACAGGCACTGTCTCGATGCCAAAAACAGATTGATTATTCCCGCAAAGTTCAGGGATTCACTAAGCGACACTTTTTATGTTACGAAGGGATTAGATGGCTGTCTGGCGGTTTATACGCAGGAAAGCTGGGACGATCAGATCGCCCAGCTTTCAAAGCTTCCCCGGACAAACCTGAAAGCCCGCCGCTACATCCGGAGTATTACCTCCCAGGCGATTGAAGGCAGTCTTGACAGTCAGGGAAGACTGCAGCTGCCGCAGTATCTGATCGACGGTGCAGGCATTGAAAAGGCCTGCGTCATCGTTGGCGTTTCAGACTACTTTGAGATCTGGTCTGAAGAAAACTGGGACAAGCAGAATGCTGAGGCATCCGCTTCCTTCGAGGAAGATGCCGAAGAACTGACCCAGTTCCTGGAGAAAGACGCATGAAACACGTATCCGTACTTCTTCATGAGACCGTTGATCTTCTCAATGTGAAACCAGATGGCATCTATGTTGACGGCACATTGGGAAGGGGCGGCCATGCCGGTCTTCTGATCTCAAAACTGACAACCGGACACCTGTATGCATTTGACAAGGATGAGCAGGCCATTGCTGAATCCAGAGAAAACCTGAAAGATTCTCTGGATAAAGTGACATTCATCCACAATGATTTCCGCTATATGCAGGAAGAACTTTCCAGATATGGCGTTGAACATGTGGACGGGGTCATGATGGATCTTGGTGTCAGCTCACCGCAGTTCGATGATCCCAAGCGTGGATTCAGCTACCGCTATGATGCAAGGCTGGATATGCGGATGGACCAGGAACAGTCCAAAGATGCATGGCAGGTTGTCAACACATATCCATACCAGGATCTTGTCCGTATTCTGCGTGAATATGGTGAGGAACGGTATGCCGTACAGATTGCCCGTGCGATTGAGCATCGCCGGCAGGAAGGCCCGATTGATACAACCTTCCAGCTGGTGGATGTCATCCGCAGTGCACTTCCTGAAAAAGAACTGCACAAGAAGGGCCATCCCGCCAAGCAGACATTCCAGGCGCTGCGGATTGAAGTCAATGACGAACTGGATTCCCTGGAAAGGGGCCTGCGCGAAGCATGCGGTCTGCTGGACCTGCATGGCCGCTGCGCTGTCATTACCTTCCACTCCCTGGAAGACCGGCTGGTGAAAACGACCTTTAAAGATTTGTCCTCTGCTCCATTTGTGGCGCCGAAAATTCCACTGAAGGCTGATCAAATGGAGCAGGCCTCCTTCCTTCTGGTAAACAAAAAACCAGTGATGGCAGATGAACAGGAACTAGCAGAAAATCACCGCAGCCACAGTGCAAAGCTGCGGGTGATTGAAAGAATACGAGGTGTTTGAGAGATGCAGAAGATCAGAAAGACAAGAAAAACCGCAAGACGCAGAAGAAAGCTGAACCTGTTCAACTTTTCAATGGTACTATTGGTGGCGGCCGGTCTTGCATATCTGTGTTCCTCTCTGTTTCTGCGTTCATATAACAACGAACTGAGCACACGAATCCAGCAGCGGAATTCTGAAACTGCTGTTCTGCAGACACAGAATGATGCCGTGGCAGTAGATATCCAGACACTGGAAAAGAAAGAGCGGGTCGATCAGATTGCGTCCAGCGATGGCATGACCAGCGATTCCAACAGTGTCATTACCATTTCTGCCAGCACGGATCAGGCAGCGTCTGGAGATTAGTTGTACATGGCAAGAAGGAAAAGAAACAGACATAACAGAAGAATCCCCAATACGATCGGGCATATTGCCGCAGTGACATCGGTAGCATTTGCAGTGCTTGTTTCCGATGTTTTTTTGGTATCTGTGCGCAAAGTCCATTTTCGTTCCGGCACCGACCTTTCTGTATACTCTGATACAAGCAACGTCGTCACAGAGACCGTAATGGCCACCCGCGGCGATATCTATGACAAGGACGGTGTTACGCTGGCAGAAGACAACCATACCTACAACATCGTCTGTATTCTTGACTCATCCCGTCCATCCACAGACGAGGATCATCCCGCCTATGTCAAAGATAAAGAAGACACGGCAAAGCAGCTCTCTGAAATTCTTGGCATGGATTATGACAAGGTACTGGGGTATCTGAGCCAGGATGGTGTCTATCAGACAGAACTTGGCAATGATGGCAGAAACCTGTCCAAGGATACAAAGGATGCTATTGAAGCATTGAATCTTCCCGGCATTGAATTTACCGACTCCATCCAGCGTGTTTATCCGATGGGGGCGTTTGCACCATATATCATCGGCTATGTCACTCAGGATGATGACGGCACCTACAGCGGCAAGATGGGCTTTGAGCAGATTCTCAATTCTTACCTTGCCGGCCATGATGGATCCCGCACCTATCAGACTGACCAGTATGGCTATGTTCTTCCGGGCATGAAAGAAAGCATTGTTTCCGCAACCAATGGTGATAATGTCACGCTGACACTTGATGCAGATATCCAGCAGACCTTGGAACAATCTTTCCAGATCACCAAGAGTGAATTCAATCCGGACCAGATCTGGGGTGCGGTCATGGAAGCGGATACCGGCCGTATCGTGGCGTGGGGGCAGTATCCGGAATTTGATCCCAATACACTGGATATCACCGAATATCAGAACTACGGTTCCCAGGTTGCCTATGAACCAGGTTCTACTTTAAAGACATTCACATGGGCAGCCGCCGTCAATGAAGGTACCTACAACAGTGACAATACTGCCGAGGGTTATAAGTACTGCTATGTCTCCAATGAGAACAATGATCCGGTGCGCACCTATGATGAAGCCAGTGCCAAAGCCGCAGGATACAGCTGCGTCATGAACTATCATGATGAAAGCTACTCCAATCCAACACTGGATGACGGCCTGAAATATTCATTGAACACAGTTGCGGCAACCATTCAGAATGAGTACATTACACCGGAAATACATCTGCAGTACCTCAAGAACTTCGGCTTCTTTGATAACGTGAATACAGATGGTATTCCGGAAGTCGCCGGAACTCTGAACTTCACGTGGCCGGCGGACAAGATCAACCTGTCATTCGGACAGGGTTCTACCGTGACCATGCTGCAGCTGTTACAGGCTTACAGTGCGATTATGACTGATGGCACCATGAAGAAACCATACTTCATTGACTCGATCCGTGATCCCTATGATGCAAGCAAGGTTCTGTATCAAGGAGAAACAACCGTGGCCGGCACACCGATTACTGCCGATACGGCTGCCAAAGTCAGAAGTATCCTCTATAAGGTCGTCAACGAAGAAGGCGGTACGGGTTATTACTATCAGATCCCGGAATGCAAGGTCATTGGCAAAACCGGTACAACCGAAGTTGCAAAGAACAATTCCTACGATACCGACTATGTGATTTCTTCCATCATGCTTGGCCTGCCGGCTGACAATCCCAAGTACATCATCTACTATGCCTTTGCGATGGATTTCCAGACGATTGGTACCAAGACCGAAGCTGTGACAAATCTAGAACGCAAGGTTGCCCAGGTATTTGGACTGTCAGATAACAGTGACAGCAGTGATACCACCCAGGAGAGTACATCTGCGGCTGTGGCCAGCGGTGATCAGATTGTTACCAGCAGTATGCCATCGCTGATCAATCATTCTCTGGATTATGCAAACAATGCACTGTCATCTCTTGGCGTGGATACCATTGTGCTTGGCAGCGGCGATACGGTCATTGACCAATATCCAAGTGCCGCCAGCAGTGTTGATACTGGCCAGCGGGTATTCCTGCTGACCGATACACAGAGCTTTACCATGCCGGATCTGACCGGATGGACAAGAAAGGACGTGGCTGCCTTGTGGGCAGTAACCGGCTTTGGCTTCCAGCTGAGTGGTGATGGGGTTGTCACCTCACAGTCGGTGCCGGCTGGTACAACCGTCAGTAAGGGGACCGAAATCCAGGTTGTCTTCGGATAGGGCGGCCCATATAATAAAAAGAACAAAAGCATTGTGAAAAAGGAGATTTCATCATGATGAAACTGATATTGTGCTATTTGATCAGCCTGATTGCCGTGCTGATCCTGATGCCATGGTTTATCGATTTTATGAAGAAACAAAGTATCAGGCAGAGTATATCCCAATACAGCACAAAGGAAGATCAGGCCAAGGCTGGCACACCAATCATGGGAGGCATTCTGTTCATTGTTGTACCGATTGTCATGACATTGCTTTCTTCAGGACAGGCATTGAAAGACATGGACACATGGATTGCCATTCTTGCCTTTGCCGGCTATGGACTGATCGGTTTCATCGATGATTTCCTGATTGCTGTGAAAAAGAACAACGACGGTTTGAAGCCGTGGCAGAAGCTGCTGATGCAGCTGGTGCTGGCCATTGCGTTCTATCTGCTGTACCGCTCCCATGCAAGACTGGAAATCATCTGGCCGTTCACACACCATGTATGGTATCTGGGCTGGGGATATTTCATTCTGATTCTGCTGATGTTTACCGGCAGCTCAAATGCAGTCAACCTGACCGACGGCATGGATGGCCTCGCTGCAGGCTGCTCCATCATTGCATTATGCGCATTCCTGGTGGTTGCCCTTGTTCAACACAGAATCGGCCTGTCAGTTTTGATCTGCTCACTGCTTGGCGCCCTGTGCGGGTATCTGTATTACAACAAAAAACCTGCAAGAGTCTTTATGGGAGATACCGGCTCCCTGGCTTTGGGCGGCATCATGGCAGCCATGGCGATGACCATGAAGATCGAAGTGGCGTTTATTGTCATCGCCGGCATCTTTGTCATGGATACACTCAGCGTCATCATTCAGATCACATCAGTCAAAACACGCCACAAGAAAGTCTTCGTCTATACACCGATCCATTTTGCCTTCCGGATCAAGGGCATGCCTGAAAATTCAGTTGTCCATATGTTCTGGCTCATTGAAGCCTGCTTTGCAGCACTTGGATTGTTCATTGCCCTGCATTGATATCACAGAATCCATGGGATGTTCTTGCATTGCACAGTTTGAATCGCTACACTTTTCTCGTGCATTGGAAGGAGAAGTTCCATGTTGTTTGAAAAAGTAAAAATGCTGACGGAGAAACGTGATGGCAGGCCAGGCACAGTATCTTTGTATCTGCAGGATGCTTCACAGAAACAATTGCGGAAATGGAGCCTGTCGCTGCTTTCCAGAAGAGATCCGAAAAATCTGCTGGAAATCGGACTGGGTGCCGGTGCTTCGCTGCAGGCGATGATGAAAGAATGGCCCGCAAGCCATGCCATTGCCATTGATCACACATCGCAGACTGTTACCATGGCTGCCCGCAGCAATGCGGATGCCATCAAGCAGGGCAGGTGTATTGTCATGGAAGGCGAGGCATGCCATCTGCCATTCCCGGATGATACATTTGATCTGATCGTTGCCTTTGATTCCATCTCTTCCTGGAAAAACCTGAATGACAGTGTCCTGGATATCTATGCAGAACTTGTTGTGGGCGGCTGTTTTGCCATCATCAATGCGGATGACAAAGGACCTGGATTTGATGAGAGCAGCCTGCGTCCCCTGTTGTATGATGCCGGCTTTTCCAGAGTCAAGGCATACCGTCATGAAGCAGATCCATGGCTGATGCTGGTTGCCGAGAAAGAAAGATAATTGAGAAATATGATTGCTGAACAGGCCTGGCTGACAGACCTGTTTTTTCTTTTTTTGTACCTGTATACGATTCTGGTTTCATCTGTATGCCATGTTTTGGTATAATACTGTAATCGTCGGGAGGAAAGTTCATGCATCAGGAGACTTTTGATGTGCATAATACATCGGTGCAGATGCTGATGGTTGTGCATATTCAGCAGCTGCAGCGGACCAGTCTTTCCAGCCTTACTTATACAGACCTTGAGGACTACCTCAATGATTTTCTCTGGAAGAGAGACTGTCCGCATACACTGCATGAAGCGGCTGACGATGTACTTCATGTAACAGCCAATGATCTGGTTCGCTTTATGTCAAAGCAGGCTGTAACGCAGGGGGCAAGTGGAAATCTTGCTGACTTTGCAGATTTGATAGGAGGATTGAAATAAACCAATGGAAAAGACTAAAAAGGTAAGAAAAGGGCCACTGGCGGCCATCGTCGTGGTGATTGTTCTTCTGGGGGTGCTGGTTGCCTCTACCTTCAGTCTGATCAAGAGTCATCTGAATCTTGGCCTTGATCTGAAAGGAGGTTTTGAAATCCTGTATCAGGTCGACCCTCTGAATGATGGCGATACGGTTGATATGAATGCGGTTGTCAACAGCATCTCCAAGCGTGTCAATGTACTTGGCGTATCAGAACCTTCCATTACGGTTGAAGGCAATGACCGCATCCGTGTACAGCTGGCAGGTGTAACGGATCAGGAAAGTGCCCGTGAGATGCTGGGTACAACTGCCAACCTGACATTCCGCGATGTGGATGACAATGAACTGGCAGATGCCAGCATTCTGACCCAGGGCGGTGCATCGCTTGGCTATCAGGATGGCAAGCCGGTTGTATCCCTCAAGATTGCGGACACAAGTAAGTTTGCTGAGATTACAAGCACGATTGCAGCCAAGAGCAGCGGTGAAAATATTCTGGTCATCTGGCTGGATTATGAAGATGGTGATTCCTACAAGACCGAAGCTGCCAAGGAAGCCAAAGGGGAAGAGCCGAAGTATATCAGTGCTGCCACTGTTTCTTCATCCATCAGCGGTGACTGCATCATTTCCGGCAATTTCACTGAAACACAGGCTAAGACGCTGGCCAACCTGATCAACTCCGGTTCTCTGCCAGTCAAGCTGACAGAAATTTCCTCCAATGTTGTCTCTGCACAGTATGGTGAAGATGCGCTGCATGTCACAGCTATTGCCGGTGCCGTTGGCATTGCCCTGGTCATGCTGTTCATGATCATCGCTTACCGTCTGCCTGGTATTCTTTCCAGCATCATGCTGGTGCTCTATATCTGGGCAGTATTCGGTATCTATGCGCTGATGGGGGCAACCTTCACACTTTCCGGCATCGGTGCACTGGTGCTTGGTGTCGGTATGACCGTCGATGTCAATATCATCAACTATGAACGCATTCGTCAGGAACTGTATAAAGGCCACAGTATCCGCAACTCGATTGCCAGAGGCCAGCAGCTTTCCTTCAGTGCCATCTTTGACTCTCAGTTCACAACGCTGATCTCTGCATTGATCATGTATATCTGGGGCAATGGTGCCGTTAAGGGATTTGCAACAATGCTGATCATTACCGTCATCATGACCCTGGCGATCAACGTCGGCTTCTCCAAGTGGCTGCTGGATTCCGTATCAAAGAGCGGTATCGCGGATGACCATCCGGAATGGTTCCATGTCAGAAAGAACCAGATCCCCGATGTCTCCAAGGGTGAAAAGCAGTTCTATACAGGTGTTAAGAAATTCGATTATGTCGGCAAAGGCAAGTATGTCATCCGCACAGCGATTGTGCTGCTGCTGATCGGTCTTTGCTTCGGCATTGGCCATACGGCAAAAGGTGATGGCTTCATGAACCTCGGTATTGACTTCTCTTCCGGAACAAAGCTGACCGTTACGAGTGACAATCCGATCACTGTCGATGAAGTATCCAGTGCTATGGAAAAGCTTGGCTATACGGACTTCAGCTATCAGGCAGCAGGTGATACAACCGTCTATGCCACAACCAAGCAGTCCATTGCTTCCGATGAACTGATCACCCTGAAAGAGAATCTGGCAGATGAATTCGGCCAGGAACCGGGCGACAACGTCGTCACGCCGGTCGTCGGCAGAGAACTTGTACGCAATGCTGTCATTCTGACTGTGGTCGCATGGATTGCCATGATGGCATACATCACCATCCGCTATGAATGGGAATACGCGCTTGGCTGTATCATTGCCCTGATGCACGATGTATGCATGGTGCTGGCAGTATTTGCCGTCTTCCGCATGGAAGTCAATACGGAAGTCATTTCTGTGCTGCTGACCATCATTGGTTATTCCATCAATAGCTCCATCATCGTCTTCGACCGGATCCGTGAACATGTCCGTGATCTCAAGACAAAGCCGGATCAGGATACGCTGACAAAGATTGTCAATGAGTCTGAAAGCGAAACAATCAAGATGTCTCTGTATGGTTCCATTACAACCATCATTCCGGTTGTCGTGATCATCGGCTTTGGTGCAAAGTCCATCTTCACCTTCATGTTTGCCATGCTGGTTGGTCTGATTGCCGGTACATTCTCTTCGATCTTCATTGCACCTGCGGTCTGGAAGCACTTCTATATTAAGTTCGGAGGCCGTCATAAGAAGGCAAAAAAGAAGAAGGAATACAAAGAAGAGCTGGATGAGTATACATTCAAAGGCATAAACGCATAAAATAAAAGCGGCTCAGCAGAGCCGCTTTTTCTCACAAAACGGAAAGGACATACTTCATGCAATACGAAGAACTGAGACAGAAATATACAGACTTTTACTATCACAGCTTTTCCATCGAAGAAGATGAAAAGCAACTGCGGGTGACATACGATTTTGAGATCAAAAATCTATCCCATTTCCATCCAACCTTTACACTTGCAAAACCGGATGCGGAATCGATTGCTCATGATCCCCTCATCCGCGGCTGTGCGTTTTCACTCGGCATGGTGGAATTGATCAGCTATTGGAAAATCTCCTGCCCGCCGCATGTGCATGCGTGCTGTGCCCTTGAGGAAGATCAGGTCAGATGGTGGAAGAAACTGTACTTCAATGGCCTTGGTGAGTTCTTCTATAAAAACGGCATTCAGACAAATGAAGATGATTTCATGGATCTTGCCGGCGGTAAGGAAGTGCTGCCTGCCATCACTGCTCAAAAACAGACCACTGGCAATCTGATTGCTGTCGGCGGCGGCAAGGATTCCTTTGTAACGATGGATCTGTTAAAAGAAGAGAAAGAGCACAACCATGCCTTTGTCATCAATAAAGTCATGAGTGCCATCCACTCTGCTCAGGCAGCAGGCTATACCGGTGAGAAATTGATCAATCCGACCAGAACACTGGATCCAGCGATGCTTGCTTTAAACAAGCAGGGCTATCTCAATGGCCATACACCATTTTCGGCGATGGCTGCTTTTGCCGGCTATCTGAGTGCTGCTGTATGGCATAAGAAGTACATTGTCCTTTCTAATGAGAGCAGTGCCAATGAAAGCACGGTCAAAGGCTCCAAAGTCAACCATCAGTATTCCAAGACCTTTGAATTCGAACAGGATTTCAATGCCTATGTGAAGAAGTATCTGCCGGCAGATATCCATTACTTCTCCATGCTGCGGCCGCTGTCAGAGCTGCAGATTGCCGGTATCTTTGCAGCTCTGAAGCCATACCACGCCATCTTCCGTTCCTGCAATGTCGGCCAGAAAGAAGAAAAGTGGTGCGGGCACTGTGCCAAGTGTCTGTTTGTATGCATCATGATGACTGCCTTCCTGGATGAGGAAGAAGTTGTTTCCATCTTTGGCAGAAATATGCTGGCAGATCCGGATATGAAGGAACTGTTTGAGGAGCTGACCGGCATGCAGGATAACAAGCCGTTTGAATGTGTCGGCACCCGGGATGAGGTAAATATTGCTGTGGCAATGGGCATCCACAGATATGAAAAGAGCGGTCGAAACCTGCCGGCACTGTATACCTTCTACAAAGAAACACCGTACTATCATTTCTATCAGGGCAGAAGTGTTGACTGGCACAGCTATAACGAGCAGAATTTACTGCCAGAGCATTTCGCCGTAATTGTCAAAGCAAAACTGAAGGAGATGTCAGATGAGTCTGGGAAACTGGAAGACTGAATTTGAGAATCAGAAAATTGTGATCTGGGGTTTTGGCATGGAAGGACGCTCCTCATTGGCATTCATCCGCCGTTTACTTCCGGATCAGGAAATTGTCATTGCCGAAAGCAGAAAAGCAGATCTGAAAAAGATCATGGCAGAAAATCCACATGTGAAAGCCGTCTTTGATGATGAGACAGACTTTACAAAGTTTGATATGGTCATGAAGTCACCCGGGATCGTTGCCCCCAAATCGATTCCTTCTGACAACTTCACCGGCCAGACAGAACTGTTTTTAAAGCATTACCGCAATCAGGTGATCGGCATCACCGGCACCAAAGGCAAAAGTACAACAACCTCACTGCTGTATGCCTTGCTGAAAGAGAAGAGGGCAGTCAACCTGGTTGGCAACATCGGCATTCCGGCATTTTCTGCCATCGATCACATGGAAGAGGGAGAACTGGCTGCCTATGAGCTCAGCTGCCACCAGCTGGAGTACTGCCGCCAGTCACCGCATACGGCTGCTTTCCTCAATCTGTATGAAGAGCACCTTGATCACTATGGCACTTTTGAAGCCTATGGTGCTGCCAAAGCCAACATTTTCCGCCATCAGAAACCAGGTGATATCATCGTCATGGATCAGAATCTGACACAGTTTATCTCAGAAAGCATCAATCCACCGGTTCTGATTGGCAGAGATATCAATGCCAAGGGACATACGCTGATTATCCCCGGCCATACACTGACAGTTGACAACTGTGCCTTGATTGGCGAACACAATTACCGCAACCTTGCTGTGGCATGGTATCTGGCCAGACAGTATGGTGTTGCCGATGAAATGGTACTGAATGCGTTGGCAAAGTTTCAGCCGCTGCACCACCGTCTGGAGGATCTTGGTGAATTCGATGGCATCCGCTATGTCAACGACTCCATCAGCACCATTGGTCCTGCTGCCATTCAGGCATTGAAGGCACTGCAGAATGTGGATACAGTGCTGATTGGCGGCAATGACCGCGGCATTGAATACGATGAGCTGGAAGACTACCTGCATGAACGCATGGATGTCAAAGTGATTTTCATGTACGCAACCGGCAGGCGTGTTCACAAGGAAATGAAGGAAAAAGGTCTGGACCGTGAAGGCCTGTATGATACCGAAGATCTCAAACAGGCTGTTGCGCTGGCGAAGAAGCTGACAAGACCGCATCACATCTGCCTGCTTTCTCCGGCTGCCTCTTCCTATGACCATTTCCGCAACTTTGAAGAAAGGGGAGACGTCTTTGCAAAGCTGGCGTCAGGTAAGGAATGAACTGCCGGATTGTAGAGGTTGATGGCTCGGCCTATGCCAGTGCCTATGGCTTAGGTCCGCTTGCAGCAAAACTGTGCGCCCGCAGCCAGCTGGATGATGCCCAGATGAAGGATCTGCTTGGTAATGATGCGCTGACAACATCCAGAGCAGAATGCGTCAAAGCGGCGTGTGACCGCCTGCTGAAAGCAAAAGATCATGCGGAAAAGGTGTTTATCGGCGGTGACTATGATGCGGATGGCATCTGCGCCACGGCCATTATGAAAAAAACACTGGATCTTCTAGGCATCACCAACGGCTATTACATCCCGGACCGCCTCAAGGAAGGCTATGGCCTGTCTGCCCATACTGTACAGCTGGCAAAGCAGAAGGGATATTCCCTGATCATCACGGTGGATAATGGCGTCAAGGCACATGAAGCCATCCAGGCTGCCCATGATCTTGGCATGGAGATCATCATCACCGATCATCATACGATTGATGAAGAAGTCGGTGCGGATATCCTTGTCCATCCAACCCTGATGGAAGAGCAGTACAGGACGCTGTCCGGAGCAGGCGTAGCCTTGGAAATTTCCCGCAATTTGATTGGCAATGATGAAAGACTGACAAGCATTGCCTGTGTCGCTGCGATTGGTGACGTGATGCCCTTATGGCATGAGACAAGACGGATCGTCAAGCGCGGCCTGCATAACATCTGCCATGGCATTCCTGCTTCCATCTGTGCCTTGTTTAATGGCAGAGGAACGATTGATGAAACAGCCATTGCCTTTCAGATCGTACCCAAGCTCAATGCCGTCGGCCGCATGAACGATGATTCCAATGTCAACACTGTTGTACCGTTTCTGCTCAGTGAAAACAGGGCGGTGATTGCGGATTATGCCAGACAGCTCAATGATGTCAACCGGGCCAGACAGAACATCTCGGCCAGAATGCTGACTAAGGCAAAGACCATCCTGCAGGATGATGATTTCCTGCTGATATATGATCCCACCTTTGAAACAGGGATCAGCGGTCTGGTTGCCGGCCGGCTTGCCCACGAGTACCACAAACCTGCATTGGTCATGGCAGACCATAACGATCTGATCACCGGCAGTGCCCGCAGCGTGGAAGGCTTCAATATCTACGATTTCTTTTCTCAGTTTGACGGACTGAAAGCCTTTGGCGGCCATCCGATGGCAGCCGGTCTTTCCATTGCAAAGGAAGACTATGGTGCCTTCTGCACACAGCTGAAAACAAGAATGGCTGCTTCCCATTTTGTGTATCAGGAACCTGTGCAGGATGCGATCCTTGTTTCCAGTCAGGAAATTGAGATTTCGGCCATTCAGGACCAGGAACGCCTGTTCCCCTGGCCAAAGCAGCTCAAGGATCCGCTGTTTGCCATCAGAAATCCACAGGTTGTCAATGTCATGCACAGACCCAAGGTTGTCCGCTACCATCTTGCCAATCAGATGGAAGGCTATGATGCCATTTCATTTGATATGAATAAAGAGTATCCAGATGCACCGCAGCTGCTGATCGGCACAATCGGGCTCAACGAATTCCGCTCACACATCAGTGCCCAGATGATGCTGCAGGAGATTAAGTAATCGTCCCTGCAGTGCAGACAGCAGTTATTGTGTTTGCGTCCTGGCTTTGCAACAAGTTTTATGATCAAGGTAAGGTTTTCTTCAATGCCTTATCTTTTTTCTTTTTTGGATCAATTCCCGCGACGATCCGTGCTCCTGTATCGTATTATTATTGAAGAATTCTTCGGGTAAAACAATGAGAGAAAAATTGGAAATGCTGGCTTCGAAATACCATAAAGATCTATTCCGTGCCGCTTTTGGTATCACACACCATATCAGTGATGCTGAGGATGCAGTACAGAATACGTATATCAAGTACCTGGAAGATCAGACGGATTTTCAAAATGAGAGACATTTGAAAGCATGGCTGTTAAGAACCGTGATGAATCAGGCAAAAGACATGGTGAAAACATTCTGGCACCGGAATCGTGTGTCTCTGGAAGATTACATGCAGTATTTTGAATTTTCAAGCAAAGAGGAATGCAATCTGGCCGAAGAGGTCCTGACGCTGCCTTCCCGATATCGTATTGCCATTTCTCTGTATTATTATGAGGATTTCAGTGTCGCGGAAATTGCGAATGCTCTGCATTTGTCAGAAAGCGCTGTGAAAAGTCGTTTATCCAGAGGAAGAGGATTATTGAAGAAAAAGCTCGATATCAGAAACCGTTCCCAAAGCAGGAAACGTTCCGAATATACATGAAAAACACAAGAAAAAAAGGAGATGAAGATGAAAAAAATTATTACTTGCTTTCTTGCATTGACGATGCTGGTATCGATCAGCACCACAAAGATTCAGGCAAAAGAAAATCCGCAGCAGGATAGTGCAATGACAGAAACAGAAAATGATGGATTCGTTACTGGTGCGGTTACAGCAGCCTTGATTTTCTTTATGACATATTACCCCACGATATATCCACAAATAGCACGCTGGATCAGTACATATGGCAGCCATCTTACCTTTTCCCAAATCATCCAGACTGTTAAAAAAATGATCAGCGAAGGAAAGTTTGGGGTGTCAATGGCATAATAAACAATGAAGCTTATATTATTTACAGCAGCACTTATTCTGGACTTTTTCATGAGTGTTATTCTCTATTCAGGATATAAATTAAAATCAAAGACTGTTTTTATCCTGTTTGTTATTGTAAATGCTTCGATATTCCTTGCAATCATATTCATGATTCTTACGAAGGAAGTTTGAAATTCTGACGGTTTCAGTAGTTCGAAGCATTTGCTGTTTTGCTTGTTTGCATAATATTATTGGCGGGATACCAATATGTTCCTTAAGAGATCGGATTTTTCTTGTCTGATCTTTTTTTTGTGGTGAATTTCTAAGATGAGGTGCTATGTCTGCAGATTGCATCAAAATGAATTTAATCGTGTATAATAAATCTGTATTTTTTCAATTCGGAGGAAAGTAAATATGGCACTTAATCTGGAAGATTATATTGCATCAATCCGTGATTTCCCAACCAAGGGAATTCTGTTCCGTGATGTGACGCCGCTTGTACAGGATGGTCAGGCATTCCATGAGGCAATTGACCGTCTGGCTGACTTTGCCCGCTCTGTTCATACGGATGTGGTTGTAGGGCCGGAGAGCAGAGGCTTCATCTTCGGTGCACCGGTTGCCTATGCACTGGGCATTGGCTTTGTACCGGTACGCAAGCCGGGCAAATTGCCCCGTGAAACAGTCTCTGTCAAGTATGATCTGGAATATGGATCCAATGAGCTGTTCATGCACAAGGATTCTATTAAGAAGGGACAGAGAGTTCTGATCGTGGATGATCTGCTGGCTACCGGCGGTACAGCCGTTGCTACAGCCCGCATGATCGAGCAGCTTGGCGGTGTGGTTGCCGGAGTTGCCTTTGTCATCAATCTGACTGGCATCAAACAGGACGAAGCTCTGAAACAGTACGATGTCTTCAAACTGATGGATCTCAGCGATCAATAATCATACGAATCGAAGAGCTTCTCTTCGATTTTTTGCAAAAAAGGGGAGGTGGACGATATGGCTGAACATCAGAATGTTGGTGTTGAGGATGTCATGAACAATGCAAAGACCTACATTACCAATCCGCAGGATCTTGCTTTGATTGCGCATGCAGCAAACTATGCCACGGAACATCATGCCGGACAGTTCCGCAAATCCGGCGAGCCGTATATTATCCATCTGATTAACGTTGCCTATATTCTGACGACACTGCATGCTGGTCCTCAGACCATCGCTGCCGGCTTTCTGCACGATACGATCGAGGATACCGGTGTCACAAAGGAAGAACTTGCAAAGGAATTTGATGAAGAAATTGCCGACCTTGTGGAAGCTGTTACCAAGGTTGGCACCCTGAAATACAAGGGAAAGGATGATCCGGAATATCAGGCAAGCAATCACCGCAAGATCTTTATTGCGATGGCAAAGGACATCCGGGTAATTATTATCAAGCTGGCTGACCGCCTTCATAATATGCGTACTCTGCAGTATCAGCCGGAGGCAGCCCAGAAGCGGATTGCGGCTGAAACGCTGGATGTCTATGCCCCAATTGCCCACCGTCTTGGCATCAGTGCCATCAAGAATGAACTGGAAGATCTTTCTTTCTATTATCTGAACCGGGAAGAGTACTACCGAATTGCAAAGCTCGTTGAGGTGAAGAAGGCAGAGCGTGATCAGGCTGTCCATCATATGATTGAGGAAATCTCGGCCATGCTGAAGGAAAAGAACCTGGAATTCCGTATTTTCGGCCGTTCGAAACACCTGTACTCCATCTATAACAAGATGATTAAGAAGCACAAGCGCTTCGACGAGATTTTAGATCTGCTGGCAATCCGTATCGTGACCAAGACCGAGCTCAACTGCTATGAGATTCTTGGCTACATCCATGCAAAATACAAGCCGATTCCCGGCCGCCTGAAAGATTATATTGCGGTTCCGAAGACCAACATGTACCAGTCTCTGCATACAACCATCATTGGCGATGATGGCAAGATCTTTGAAGTGCAGATCCGCACGGAAGAGATGGATGAAGTGGCAGAGCGTGGTGTTGCGGCACACTGGCGCTATAAGGAAGGCACCAAGTACGATGCCAAGAAGGAACAGAAGGAGATTGAGGAAAAGCTCTCCTGGTTCAAGAACTTTGCGACATATTCCGAAGAGGAAAGCAATGCGGATGCCTCAGAGTACATGGCAACTCTTCAGCATGATGTCTTTGAAGCCAGTGTTTATGTCATGACGCCAAAGGGCAGGGTTATCGATCTGCCCAATGGGGCAACCCCGATTGATTTTGCTTACCGCATTCACACAGATGTCGGCCATACAGCCGTTGGTGCCATTGTCAATGATGTCATGGTGCCGCTGAATACGCCGCTGCATACCGGTGATGTTGTCCAGATCAAAACGCTCAAGGGAACTGGTCCAAGTGAGGACTGGCTGAAGTTTGTCAAAACCAATCAGGCGAAAAACAAGATTCGTGCCTATCTGACCCGTAAGGAGAGTGAGCGCAAGCAGGAGAAGGTGCCGGATGGTGAGAAACTCCTGTCTGAAGAACTGCGCAAACGTGGTTTTGATACAAAGGAATACATGGACCGCAAGAAGATTGAGGCTATCGTCAAGAGCTTCAATGTCTCCAACTATGCGGACCTGATGTATGGCATTGCCGTTCACTCCATCAATGTGACCGATGTCTGTCAGAAGCTGACCAACCAGAAACGGCCGATGATGACGGATGAAGCCATCTCCCATATGATGAACCGGGAACCTTCCAGGGAGAAGACTTCCAGCCGCACCGGTGTCTTGATTCCAGGCATTGAGTCGATGAAGATGTCACTGGCTGGATGCTGTCAGCCGGTCTATGGCGATCCGATCATCGGCTATATCACCAAAGGTGCCGGTGTCAAAGTACATCGGGCTGACTGTCCCAACATTGCCAATCTGAAGGAACGCAAGATCGATGTCCAGTGGGCCGCAAAAGATCCCGAGCGCACCTATATCTCAGATCTGCTCATTCAGGCCTATGACCGCTCCTTCCTTTTGACAGATATTGTCACGGCTGTATCTTCCTGCAAGACGCCCATGAACTCGATTAATGCGGTGGTCAACCGGGAAACGCTGATTTCTACCGTCAAGCTGCAGATTCAGGTCCATGATCTGGATCAGCTCAATCTGGTCATTGCCAATCTGCGTAAAGTTGAATCCGTGATTTCGGTGGAAAGACATACACACTGAAGTGATTTCTGCTATAATGGCCCCGTAAATTCGCTGAAAGAGAAAGAATCTGTTGTTTGGCAGACCAGAGAGGGCGGCATGGTGAAAACGCCTCTGCAGGAAAACAGAAAAGACACTCTGGAGAATTCCTTCTGAATCAAGTAGGGAGGAACGTATGCCGCGTTAAGGCAAGAGCGCAGGACAGCATTTGTCCTGAACTGAGGTGGTACCGCGCATCAAGCGTCCTTGGAACAGGACGCTTTTTATGTATCAGGAGGAGAGAGATGAAATATCAGACACCCCGCGGCACATATGACATTCTGCCGGATGAGATCGGCAAATGGCATGATGTGGAACGTGTAATCCGCGAAAAGACAGAATTGTACAGATACCGGGAGATCCGGACGCCATTCTTTGAGAGCACATCGGTGTTTTCCAGAGAGAATGACAGCTCTGACATGGTCAACAAAGAGATGTATACCTTTTCGGTCGGCGGTGATTCCTACACACTGCGTCCGGAAGGCACAGCCGGTGTGATCCGTGCCTTTGACCAGCACAAGCTGTATGGCTCCATGGAACTGCCGGCCAAGTTCTATTACATGGGCGCGATGTTCCGGCATGAACGTCCCCAGAAAAACAGACAGAGACAGTTCCACCAGTTCGGCGTTGAAAACATTGGTGTGAAATCACCGGAGATTGATGCTGAGACGATTGCCCTTGGCTATGACATCGTTAAAGCCATGGATATCAGCTCTGTCAAAGTATGCATCAACACACTTGGCGATGATGAAAGCCGGGCCGCATACCGCAAGGCACTGAAGGAATACTTCACACCGCATCTGGATGAGCTGTGCTCTGACTGCCACCGCCGTCTGGAACAGAATCCGCTGCGGATTCTGGACTGCAAAGTGGATCATGATGCACCATTCATGAAGGATGCACCAAAGCTTTCTGACTACCTTAATGAAGAAAGCAAGGCGTATTTCCAGCGTGTATTGAAGGCACTGGACTGCCTTGGCATTCCATATGAGATCGATGAGCGCCTGGTCAGAGGCCTGGATTACTATACGCATACCGTCTTTGAAGTCATGTCTACAAGACCGGATTCCGGTGCCCAGGCAACGATCTTCGGCGGCGGCCGGTATGATCACTTTGTCGAGTACTATGGCGGCCCGCAGATGAGCGGCATCGGCTTTGCGATCGGTCTGGAACGGCTGATCTCTCTGGCTGAGGAAGAAGGCCATGACTTTGGAAAAGAGCGCGGCTGTGATGTGTATGTTATTGGTCTGGGCGATGTGCAGGATCAGGTGCTGCAGGTATTGAGCGATCTGCGCCACAGTGGTTTCAGTGCGGATGGCAGCCTGTATGGCCGCAGCCTCAAGGCACAGTTCAAGAGTGCTGACCGTGCCCAGGCAAAGTATGTTGTGATCCTTGGCGAGGATGAAGTACGCCAGGGTACGGTAAATCTGAAACGCAGTGGTGAGAAAGACCAGATTTCTGTGAAGAGGGAAGAACTTGTCAGCAGACTGCGTGACATGGAAGGAAGCGAAAGGTAAGAATGAAGAGAACATGTGGATGTGGAACCCTGCGGGCAGAAAATGCCGGCAGTGAAGTGACCCTGATCGGCTGGGTCAACAAACGCCGCAATTTTGGCTCACTGGTGTTTATTGACCTGCGTGACCGCAGCGGTCTGGCCCAGATTGTCTTTGATGAAAAGATCAGTGAAAAGATCAAGGACGTACGTAATGAGTACATTCTGCAGGTGACTGGTGAAGTACAGATGCGCCAGGAAGCCAATCCGAAGATGGCAACTGGTGAGGTGGAAGTGGCTGCCAGTGATGTCAATATCGTCAATAGTGCTGAGACACTGCCGATTGATATCAGTGATGATACCCGCACCAATGAGGATACCCGCCTGAAGTACCGCTATCTGGATCTGCGCCGTTCGGTTCTGCAGAAGAATCTGATGCTGAGGCACAAGATCTGCATGATTGCCCGCAACTATCTGGATGAAAACGGCTTCGTGGAAGTGGAAACACCAATTCTGGCCCGTTCTACACCAGAGGGTGCCCGTGACTATCTGGTGCCGTCCAGAATCTACAAGGGAAACTTCTGGGCTCTGCCGCAGTCTCCGCAGATTTTCAAGCAGCTGCTGATGATTGCCGGTATGGAGAAGTATTTCCAGATTGCCAGATGTTTCCGTGATGAGGATCTGCGTGCTGACCGTCAGCCGGAATTCACCCAGATCGATATTGAGATGTCCTTCGGTGATGAAGAGACAATCTTCAAGACGGTTGAGGAACTCATGCAGAGAATCTTCAAGGGTGTTAAGAATGTGGATCTTGAGGATCATTTCATCCGGATCCCATGGCAGGAGTGCATGCGCCGCTTTGGTTCTGATAAACCGGATCTGCGCTTTGGCAATGAAATTGTCTGTCTCAATGACCTGTTTGCCAATACATCCTTTGGCGTCTTTGCCAATGTGCTGAAAGACGGCGGTGAAATTGATGGCATCAAGTTTGAACATGCGGCGGATCAGTACAGCCGCAAGCATCTCGATCAGCTGCAGGAATTTGTCCGCCATGGCTTTGGCGCCAAGGCACTTGCCTATCTCAAGATGGGCAGGGATGGCCTGAGCGGATCGATCGTCAAGCCGCTGTCTGACGAGGAAAAGCAGGCTTTAATCAAGAAGTTTGATCTTAAGGAAGATGACCTTGTCCTGATTGTTGCGGATAAGCCGCTGACAGCTGAGACATCATTAGGTGCACTGCGTGTGCGTCTTGCTCACGAGCTTGGCCTGATTCCAGCAGAACCGGTATACCGTTTCCTGTGGGTAACAGACTTCCCGATGTTTGAATACAGTGAAGAAGAGCACCGCTGGGTTGCAGCTCACCATCCTTTCACAGCTCCGAAGGAAGAGGATGTTGACAAACTGTTCTCTGATCCGGCACATGTTTCCAGCCGTGCGTATGATCTTGTCCTGAATGGCTATGAGCTGCTGTCCGGATCGATCCGTATCCATGATCAGGATCTGCAGGAAAAGGTCTTTGAAGCGATCGGATTGAGCATGGAAGAGGCAAGAAAGAAGTTTGGCTTCTTCCTGGATGCCTTCAAATATGGCACGCCGCCGCACGGAGGTGTCGGTATTGGTCTGGAAAGACTGACGATGGTACTGGCAGGCACTGACAATATCCGTGATGTTGTCGCGTTCCCGACAACCAACAGTTCCATGGATCTGATGAGTGAATCACCGAACCAGGTTGATCCGGCCCAGCTGGAAGTACTCGGCATTGAAGTCTCTGACAAAACCAAAGAGGACTAAAGATTCAGAGTGTCAAGACTGCATTTGCAAAAAGACACTGTTATAATGAAGTTGGCTGGAGGAATTCGTATTTTTCCTACATTTTGATATCAGGGAGTTCTGACTGGAGAGTTCTGTGTTGAATACCCGATGCGTTCGGGGATCCTGATGGATGACCAAGGACACCCACCTCTACATAAGAGGGAACATATCACCCCTTCAGCCCGTATCGTAAATTTGCTGTCCCGTTTGGGACAGCTTTTTATATACTTTAGGTATGGAAAAAACAATTGGGGAACAATTCCGCAGCTATCTGCTGAAACAGGAGGATCCGTCCTACACGATCCGTGAAGCCAGTGATGAAGAAGGCCGCCATATCTTCTTTGAAACGCAGGAAGCCAGTGCCTCTGTGACCATGCATACAATCAATGGCACAGAGATCTGTGAACTGCGCATTGTCAGCACAAAGACAGGACGCACGCCGTTTTATCTTCACTTTGAACTCAACGATCTGTCCCATGCGATTGACCTGTTTCATGAGATGACGGCGTCTTTGAAAAAGCAGTCTGAAACAAGGGTGATCCATGTGCTGCTGTGCTGTACCAGCGGCATCACGACATCATACTTCACAGCCAGAATGAAAGATGCTGCCAGGATGATGGAACTGCCATATGCATTTGAAGCAGTATCCTATGACCATCTGTTTCAAAAGGGGACAGGCGCAGATGTGATTCTGCTGGCACCGCAGATTTCATGGCGTCTGCAGCAGGTGCAGGAAGCCTTTGGCGACAAGCCGGTGGCAGCAATTCCGGTATCTGTTTTTGCAGCATATGATGTCAATGGCATGTTCCGGCTGATTGAGGCATCACTGCCTTCCATTCATTCCGATACGGGTGCGCTGCAGGGAAATGACGAGTGGCATGGATTGAATCATGCACTGTGTGTCTGCGTCCTGATTGAATCTCATGCCGTAAGAATTGCCTGGCGGCTGTATGAGCAAGGCAGGCTGGCTGATTTCGGACAGACCCGCAAAGATCTGTACCGTCTGCGTGATCTTGAGGATATGCTGGATTTTGTCACGGCAAGACATCCGGATATTGCCCGTGTCATGGTTGTGACACCCGGCATCATTGATCATGGCCGTCTGACATTCCGGCAGCCCGGTATCTACAACGAAGAAGTCAGCTGCCGGTTTTCATCACGCTATCAGTGCGAAGTGCTGTTTCTCAACGATGCCAATGCCATGGCTCTTGGCTATCATTACCGCCATCCGTCCCTGCATGATTTCTGTTTCTATTTCCAGCCGATGGCAGGAAGATCAGCCGGCGTCGGCATGATTGTCCATGATCATCTGATGGCTGGGACACACAGCATCGCAGGTGAAATGCAGTTTGTCATCAAGACTGTACTTTGCGGCAGCCAGATGGAGAGCCTGGCAAAAACCGTGAGCGGCAATCTGGAAATTGCGTCTGAAATGCTGGTGAATGTTATTGCCTGCGTGGATCCGGAGGCAGTAGTGATCGCCGCCGGCATGATCAGTGATCTGTCTGCTTTGAAACAGCAGCTGTCCACGTATATTCCGGCCCAGTATCTGCCAAGATTGATCAAGGCAGACGGGAGTCTGAACTATATGTTTGACGGCGGGCTGCTGTATCTGTCCGCACGCTGAGACAGCTTGCAAAGAAGACGTACAGCAGGTAAAATGAGCAGGTATATTGATTGCAAAAGTAAGGTGGTGTCAAATATGTCAGTATTCTGGTCAAGTTTGTTGTGGTTTCTTGCCGGCGGTATCGTCGGTGCAGCGATTTCTTTTTACTTCACAAAGAGATCGTTTGAGAAACAGCTGCGTGACAATCCTCCGATCAATGAAAAGATGATCCGGGCAATGTACATGCAGATGGGAAGAAAGCCAACCGAAGCGCAGATCAATCAGGTTATGCGGGCAATGAATGCAGCGGCTGGTCCTTCCGGAAAATCCAAGTCCAAGAAATAAGCGGCAGAAATGCCGCTTTTTTGAAGGCTTTGCCGATACTGGCGAAATAATACCAGAATTGGCAGAAAAGCATGAGAAATGCCTGTCTTCTGCAGTTATTCAATGGTGATATAGCAAATGAAAATTGAATGCATTTACATGTAAGCAGACAAGCGCTTTCATTTTCTCCCTGAACTCGTATTTTTTGCAAAAATATTACCAAATATAGATTTTTGGAAAGTGGAAATGCAAAAAAGCATGGAGTATAATGACTTAGAGTTTAGGAGGATATATGAGTACAGAAAACAAAAAGGTTTTCGAAGCTATGGATGGCAATACTGCTACCGCTTACAGCGCATATGCGTTTACAGAAGTAGCTGGTATCTATCCGATTACACCATCATCTCCGATGGCGGAACACATTGACGACTGGGCTACAGCCGGCAAGAAGAACATTTTCGGAGACAAGGTAAAGGTTGTTGAAATGCAGGCTGAGGGCGGCGCCGCTGGTGCTGTTCATGGTGCTCTGCAGGCTGGTGCTCTGGCTGCAACATTTACTGCTTCGCAGGGTCTGCTGCTGATGATCCCGAACCTGTACAAGTGGAAGGGTGAAATGCTGCCGGCAGTCATTCATGTTGCTGCAAGATCTCTTGCTACACATACTCTGTCTATCTTCGGTGATCACCAGGATGTTTATGCCTGCCGTCAGACAGGTGTCGTCATGATGTGCTCTCATTCCGTTCAGGACTGCATGGATCTGGCTGGCGTTGCCCACCTGATCGCGATTGATGGTTCTGTTCCGGTGATGCACTTCTTCGATGGTTTCCGTACTTCTCATGAAATCGACAAGATCGAAGTCATGGACTATGACTTCCTGAAGAGTCTGCTGCCGAAGGAAAAGCTGGAAGCATTCCGCGCTCATGCTCTGAATCCGCATGGAAATGCAGTGACAAGAGGCGGTTCTCAGAATGATGATATCTACTTCCAGGCTGCCGAAGCTCAGAATCTGCATTATGATGCTGTGGCTGATATCGCTGCCAAGTACTTCAAGGCTGTCAGCGAGCATACAGGCCGCAACTATGCACCGTTCACATATGTTGGTGCTCCGGATGCTGAGAGAGTCATCGTTGCCATGGGTTCTGTGACAGATACAATCACAGAGACAATCAATACTCTGGTCAAGAGAGGCGAGAAGGTCGGCCTGATCAAGGTTTATCTGTATCGTCCGTTCTCCCAGAAGTATCTGGAAGCTGTTCTGCCTAAGACAGTTAAGAAGATTGCTGTTCTTGACAGAGCCAAGGAAGTCGGCACACGTGAGCCGCTGTTCCTGGATGTTGAGTATGCTCTGCGCAATCACAAGGACATCAAGCTGATCGGCGGCCGTTATGGTCTGTCCTCCAAGGATACCAACCCGTCTGATATCAACGCTGTTTATGAGGAACTCAAGAAGGATGATCCGAAGGAAGAGTTCACAATCGGTATCGTCGATGATGTCACACATCTGTCCCTGGATCCGGTTGACATCCATGTTGATGCAGATTATACATCCTGCCTGTTCTATGGTCTTGGTTCTGATGGTACTGTCGGTGCTAACAAGTCTACCGTTAAGATCATTGGCAACAACACAGATCTGTATTCTCAGGCATACTTCGCATACGACTCCAAGAAGTCCGGCGGTGTTACAAGATCTCATCTGCGTTTTGGCAAGAGCCCGATTCATTCTCCGTACTACATTGATAAGGCAGACTTCATTTCCTGCTCTCTGGAATCCTATGCCTTCAAGTTTGATATGGTCCGTGATCTGAAGGATGGCGGCACATTCCTGCTGAATACAACAATGGATGCCAGCGAGGTTGAAGACAGACTGCCTAACAGAATGCTGAAGGGTCTGGCTGATCATCATGCCAAGTTCTACATCATCAATGCTAACAAGCTGGCTATGGAGACTCATATGGGCCGTCATACCAACACAATCCTGCAGTCTGCATTCTTCAAGCTCAATGAGCAGATCATGCCGTTCAGCAAGTCTCTCGAGCTCATGAAGGATTCTGCCCGCAAGACATATGCAAAGAAGGGCCAGGATGTTGTTAACAACAACTGTGCAGCTATTGATAAGGGTGCTTCCGGACTGGTTGAAGTCGAGGTTAAGCCTGAGTGGAGCAATCTGCCTGTCAAGAAGCAGCTGTTTGAGCTGACTGGCGATGAGCATTTTGATACAAATGTTCAGGTCATCAACGCTCTGGGCGGCTATGATATGCCGGTATCTGAATTCACAAAGCCGGATGTCATCGATGGTTCCATCCCTGAAAATGTTGCCTTCCGTGAGAAGAGAAACATTGCAGCAATGGTTCCGGTATGGGATGCACAGAAGTGCATCGAGTGCGGTCAGTGTGCATTCTCCTGCCCGCATGCAACAATCCGTCCGTTCCTGCTGACAAAGGATGAGGCTGCCAAGGCTGCTGAAATCTCTGAGAAGTGCGGCTTCAAGTTTGATACAAAGGAGCCGAGTGCTGCTTACAAGAACGCCAAGGCTGACGGCCTGGTATACAGAATCGAAGTTTCTCCGATGAACTGCGTAGGCTGCGGCGTATGTATCAATGTCTGCCCGACCAAGGCTCTGTCTGCTGTTGACATTGTTGAGGCTGAGGGTGAAGAGCCTGTTTCTGACTACCTGTACAAGGAGACAGAATACAAGCCTCAGTATGGCAACCCGAACACTGTAACAGGTGTATCTCTGATGATGCCTTACTTCGAGGTTTCCGGTTCCTGCCCTGGCTGCGGCGAGGCCCCGTACTACAGACTCGCTTCCCAGCTGTTTGGTAAGGATATGCTGGTTGCCAATGCAACAGGCTGCTCTATGATTTACTGCTCCGCTACTCCTTCTACACCGTTCGTTGTTGATAACGATGGCAATGGTGTTGCATGGGCTAACTCCCTGTTCGAGGATAACGCTGAGTATGGCTTCGGTATGGCTGTTGCACAGTCCTACAGATCTGCCAAGATCCTGAAGATCATGGAAGACAACCTGGATAAGGTTGAACCTGCTCTGAAGGCTGACTTTGACGCTTACATGGCTGCTGGTGATGACCGTGACAAGCAGAGAGCTGTTGTTGATTCTCTGGTGAAGAATGTTGAAGCTTCTGCTAACCAGGATGTCAAGGCTCTGCTTGAGATGAAGAGAGATCTTGTTTCCAAGTCTGTCTGGATCGTCGGCGGCGATGGCTGGGCATACGATATCGGTTACGGTGGACTTGATCATGTCATGGCCAACGATCTGAATGTCAATGTCCTTGTTCTGGATACTGAGGTTTACTCCAACACTGGTGGACAGTCCTCCAAGTCTTCTCAGGCTGCATCTATTGCGAAGTTCGCAGCAGGCGGCAAGAAGATGGCTAAGAAGGATCTGGGCCAGATCATCATGGAATATGGTCATGTCTATGTTGCATCCGTTGCTATGGGTGCTAATCAGGCACAGTGCATCAAGGCCTTCAAGGAAGCTGAATCCTATAATGGACCTTCTCTGATCATTGCTTACTGCCCGTGCATTGAGCAGGGTATCAAGGGCGGCCTTGGCCATATGCCTCAGGTTGAAAAGGATGCTGTAGATTGCGGCTATGTCGCTCTGTACCGCTATGATCCTAGACTTGAGAAGCCGCTGCAGCTTGACTCCAAGGAGCCGAACTGGGATAAGTTCCATGACTTCCTGATGAGTGAGGCTCGTTACTTCAACCTGCCGAAGCTGAGAGGCCAGGAAGCTGCTGAAGCTGCTTTTGCCAAGACAAAGCATGACGCTCAGGTTCGTTATGAGAAGCTGGTCAAGAAGGTTAACGATCAGAACTGATCATCAATCTTAAGCGTTTGTAAAAGACGATGGGTTTCCATCGTCTTTTTTTGCGTTATGGGCAGATGTATAATATGCATGGTGATTGCATGAAGATTTTACTGTATTTCGAGAATCAGAATATGATCAAGATCTCAGGCATGGGACGGGCTTTCGAGCACCAGAAGCTTGCTCTGACATCACAGCATATTGCTTATACAACGGATCCATGGGATACGGATTACGATATTCTGCATATCAATACCTATATGGCTAACAGTGATGCCATCATCCGCAGTGCAAGGGAAAACGGCAAGTGCGTCATCTACCATGCCCATTCGACAGAAGAAGATTTCAAGAACAGTTTTCTCTTCAGCAATCAGATTGCACCATATTACAAGACATGGCTTGTCAACCGGTACAGCCAGGCAGATGCCATCATCACACCGACACCATACTCACGTTCTCTGCTGATAAAGTATGGGATCACACTGCCGATTTATGCTGTGTCTAATGGTATCGTGCTGGAGCGCTATGCCTATGACTATGAGAAGGTGAAGGCATTCCGGAAATATTTTTCACTGGCTGATGATGCCAAAACAGTGATTGGTGTTGGACTGCTGTTTCAGCGCAAGGGGCTGCTTGATTTTATTGAAGTCGCAAAAATGCTGCCACAGTATCAGTTCATCTGGTTTGGTGATATCAATAAACTGATTATTCCACGTGAGATTACGGAGGCGATGGAAAATGCACCGGAGAATGTAATATTCCCGGGATATGTCAAAGGTGCAATCATAGAAGGGGCCTATGCGAGCGCCAATTGTTTCTTCTTCCCATCTTATGAGGAGACAGAGGGGATTGTTGTATTGGAGGCACTGGCGGCCAGATGTCCGATGCTTGTACGTGATATCGGTGCCTATGATCCGTGGCTGCAGAATGGTAAAAACTGCTGGATGGGACACAACAATGCCGAGTTTGCAGATCTGATTGCCAAAATCGTGGAACATCAGGTTCCTGATCTGACAGAAGCAGGCTATGAAACGGCAAAGGAACGCAGTATTGACCGCATTGGTGTTCAGCTGAAGCAGGTCTACACCAAGGTTCTGCAGGCGGCTGGCAAACCAATACACTGAAAGGTTAGCAGATAAGACATATGAAAACTAACTTGAAAAAGGTTCTCAAAAGTCCTGTTTTCAATTTTGCATTAATCATCGGCCTGACTGTCCTTGTCCTGTGGTTTTCTCTGAAAGACAACGGCCGTGAAGTTCTCAGTATGATCCGCGGTGCCAATAAATGGCTGCTGGTTTTCATGCTTGGTCTGATGGTCCTGGAACGCTGGATTGATGGCTGGGGCCTGTCTCTTGAAGCAAGAATTTTCAAAAAGGACTACAAGATCAGGCAGGGCTTCGTGGATGCCTATACAGCATCTTTGTTCAATAACATTACGCCAAGTGCATCCGGCGGTCAGTTTGCCCAGATCTATATCTTCCGCAAGCAGGGGCTCGATGTCTCCAGTGCCATCAGTGTGCTCTGGATGGATTTCATCAATTACCAGACAACCATGAGCGTGTTTGTCCTGGCTTTGATACTGCTGCGGTTTCCATACTTCTATGGACACTATTCCCAGTTCTTCCTTATTGTTATCTTTGGCTTTATTGTGAACAGTGCATTGATCTTTGCTCTGTGGGCATCCGTCAAATTTCCACGGTTTTACCGCTGGCTGACAACCACAGGGTTTAACATCGGCATACGCATGCATCTGATCAAAAACCGCGATAAAGCAAAGCAGAAACTGGATGAACAACTGGAACGGTTTGAAAAGCAGATTGACATGATCAGCTGTGACAAGAAGATGATCTTTCTTGTTGCACTGAGCAATCTGATCCGTTTGCTTATGTATTACAGCATTGCTTTTATTGCGGCCAGAGCACTGCATTTCCAGCTCAGCTGGAAGCTGTATATTGATACGATTGCCCTGAGTTCCTTTGTTGCCATGGTCAACGCCTTCATGCCTATGCCGGGCTCTGCCGGCGGTACTGAGGCAACCTTTGTCCTGATGTTTTCCACGATTTTCGGCACTACCAAGGCAAAGGCAATCATGATTCTCTGGCGTGTAATTACCTATTACTTTCAGACACTGGTTGGGGCTGGTATTTACCTGTGGGCAAGGATGCAGCCGGTCGTGATTCATGATAATATGCAGGAAATACCGGCGGAAACTGAAACCAATGGTAAAATAGAGCAGAAATCCAAGGAGGAAGAGCGATGAGAATCGGTCTGTTTACAGATACCTATCCGCCCGAGATCAACGGTATTGCCAACAGTACATACATCCTGCGCACACAGCTTGAAAAGATGGGCCATGAAGTTTATGTCATCACAACCAATTCCTCTGGCAAAGTAGCATCTCACTGGGAAGATGACGGCCATACACTGCGGCTGAAAGGAGCAGAACTCAAGTTCCTCTACGGCTATGTGGCAACGTCACCTTTTCATTTTCTTGCCCTGCAGGAAATACGCAAACTGAATCTGGATATCATCCATGACCAGACCGAATTCGGGGTGGGCATCTTTGCCCATATCTGTGCCATGCAGTTAGGTATTCCGCTTGTGTCCACATACCATACAACCTATGAAGACTACACGCATTATGTCAATTTCATCCATTCCAGAACAGTAGATTCCTATGCCAAAAAAGGTGTTGCCAAAGTATCACGTCTGTATGGCGATGCTTCAATCTCCGTCATTGCTCCATCCCAGAAGACAAAGGACATGCTGATTGGGTATCATATCCGCCGTGATATTGATGTGATTCCTACCGGTCTGGATCTGGATGAATTTCATCCATCTCTCCATGATGCTCGCAAAACAGCTGAAATCCGCACAAAATATGGCTTTTCTGCTGATGATACCGTAATTGTATCAGTTGGCCGCATCGCCCAGGAGAAATCTCTGGATGTCGTCATGCAGGGATTTGCCAATGCAGTCAAAGCAGGATTGTCTGTCAAAATGCTGATTGCAGGGGATGGCCCTGACTTTGGACGCATGAAACAGATGGTTGCAGATCTTGATCTGGAGAAGGATGTCGTCCTGGCAGGTGCTGTACCCAGAAAAGACATTCCGTCACTGTACCGCGCCTGTGATCTGTTTGCGTCTGCTTCACTGAGTGAGACACAGGGCATGACATTTATTGAAGCCCTTGCATCTGGTCTGCCATTGCTGGTGCGCTATGATGAAGTGCTGCAGGATCTTGTCAGCGAAGGGGAAGACGGCTGGTTTTTCAAAGATCCGGATGACTTTGTGACCAAGCTGAAAGTGTTCCTTTCTTTGTCAAAAGAACAGAAGGCGAAGATGACCGCTTCTTCCCTGAAGCATGTGGAGCCTTACAGTGCCCGGATTTTTGGCGAAAAAGTGTATGCTGTCTATGAAAAAGCCATTGAAATGTATCATGATGTCAGCACAATCGATGATGTACAGGTAAAAGATTCCTTTGTGCAGCTGTATCTGATCAATGGCCGCAAGGAAGAGCTGCGTCTGCAGGTGACAATGGATGACTATGCCAACCTTGGTCTGCGTAAAGGCGGTACAATTGCCAATACGACCGTAAAACACCTGCAGGAAAAAGAAGCTGGTGTCAGGGCATACCAGGGCTGTGTGCGCCGTATTGCGATCAAAGACCGCACCCGCAAGGAAGTGTATGACTGGCTGAGTCAGGAAACGCCATGTGATATTACGACAATTAATAAGATCGTTGAGAAACTGGAGAGCAGGGGCTATATCGATGATGAGCGCTACTGCCGTGATGCGGTTCACAGCATGCGTGCTTCGTTAATGGGTACAGACCGGATTGTACGCAGTTTGATGAATAAGGGACTGCCTGCCGCCCTGGTCCACCAGGTGATCGAAGAAGAACCGGATACATCCATGGAAGACTGCATGCTGGCAGCACAGAAAATGGCTGGCTCGATGAAGCATGACTCGATCCGGAAGATGAAATATACGCTGTCTGGCAAGCTGGTCCAGCGCGGCTTTACCCGTGAGCAGGCAGAAAGAGCGATTGCATCGCTGGATCTGGGCCGTCAGGAAGAACGGGAAATGGACAATCTCAAGCACTGTGCAGCCAAAGCAAAGCGCCGCTATCAGAGCAAATACAGCGGCACAATGCTGCGCAACCGGGTATTCCGGTACTGTGCTGCCCAGGGCTATGACGGTGATGATATTTATGCCGTCATGGATGGAATGGAGTGGAATCAGGATGACTAAAATCAAGGATTTTAAACCGCAGGAGCGCTATGCAATTCCCCTGCTGATCAAAGATGTTAAAAATGGAACAACGAATAAAGGCGCAGCGTATCTTACCATTACAGTGGCAGATAATACCGGCATGATCGATGGTAAATTCTGGGATGTCAAGCCAGAGGATACAGCTGTTATCCATGTCGGCCATGTAGAAGAAATCTCCTTTGAAGTGCTGGATTACAAGAACAGCCTGCAGCTGCGTATCAATCATGTGCAGGATCTGGACCAGTCAGCAGTGGATCTGGAGTCATTTGTGGCCGCAAGTACCAGGCCGCTTGCAGACAGGCAGGCAGAGGTCAAAAAGTTTGTCTACAGTATTCACAATGAAAACCTGCGCAAACTTGTGGTCGGTGTTCTGCGGATGACAGCAGACAAATACTTTACATACCCGGCTGCCTCTAAAATTCATCACAACTTTCTGGGCGGTCTGTCTGAGCATTCTTTGTCCATTGCCGAAATGTGTGAGGAAGTATGCAAACACTATCCCCAGCTGAATCGGGATCTTCTGATTGCCGGGGCATTGATTCATGATGTTGGCAAGACCATTGAAATGAGCGGACCGATCACAACAGAATATACACTGCAGGGACGTCTGGAAGGCCACATTTCCATTGCCAATGGGATTCTCAGTGAAGTAGCAGACTCTCTTGGCTTGGAAGGCAGTGAGGAAGCTGCGCTGCTGCACCATATGATCCTGAGCCACCACGGTCACTATGAATACGGTTCACCGGTACTGCCGATGGTGCAGGAAGCGGAAGTATTGTCTTTGATGGACAATCTCGATGCCCGTATGAACACACTGAAGCAGGCACTGGATTCTACCGCTGCAGGAAACTGGACGGGCAAACTGTTTGCCCTGGATAACAGGCAGTTCTATAAACCAACACTGAAAAAGGAGTGATGCATATGGATATGAGGCTTGCACTTGTGAAAGGTGTCTCCTCACTGCTGAAAAAGGCAGGCAGGGGAGGTTCTTTTCCCGGCACCCTGGCACTCAGGATGGATCCGGATTTCATTGCCCGCTTCCAGATGCCGGAAATTGTCATTCTGGTAACCGGCACCAATGGTAAAACAACAACCCAGAATCTGATTGCCCAGTCACTGCGCGCAGCCGGCCTGAAGGTCATCAACAATGCCCGCGGTGACAATCTGAATGTGGGAATTGCCTCTTTGCTGGCAGCCAACAGTGATATGCATTACCGCATCAAAGCAGATGCTGCGGTCATTGAAGTCGATGAGCTGACCCTGTACCGGCAGTTTTCCCATCTGCATCCCACTGCACTTGTCGTGACGAATTTCTTCCGGGATCAGTTGGACAGAGCAGGAGAAATGGAAACGATCATCCGGAAAATCATGGCTGTCACAAAGGACTTTACCGGGGATCTCATCCTCAATGGCAATGATCCCAATGTTCTGCGAATCGGCCTGCATGCAGAAAAAGCCAGAAAACATTACTTTGCCGTAGACCGCTGCTCCATTTCACAACAACAGACCAATGAGGCAAGTGAAGGCAAATTCTGCCCGGTCTGCGGAAATCGTCTGCACTATGAATACTACCAGTATTCCCATATTGGAAAATTCTGGTGTGAACATGATGGATTTGGCAAAGTGCCATATGATATTGAAGTTACGGATATTGACTTCCAGCATGGCACCTTTACTGCAGACGGCAATTCCTACAAGTCGTTTGTCAATACGATTTACGGTGTGTATAACTGTGCTGCTGTATTAACGGCGCTGAAGGTGTATCATATTGATCCTGCCTGTGCCAACAAGGTTTTTGGCAGCTTTGTGATGAAAGAAGGCCGCAATGAGCTGTTCAAGCTGTCTAAGCCATGCATCATCAATCTGGCCAAGAATCCGACTGGTACCAATGAAGTACTGAAATATATTCTCAGCCGTCCCGGTGACAAGAACATTCTGATTCTGCTCAATGACAATGACCAGGATGGACATGATGTGAGCTGGATCTGGGATGCTCATTTTGAACGGCTGAATGTGCCGGAGGTAAAGATGATTGTCTGCAGCGGTACACGTGCCTGCGATATGGCTCTGCGGCTGAAGTATGAAGGTCTTGAGGACCGCATACATGTGGAAGAAAATGCCGAAAAAGCTGTGAAATGGCTGGATGATGCCAATCTGGACAGCTATGTGATCTCTACGTATACCGCTCTGCACAGTACCAGGGCACTGCTTGCAAAGGAGGCACAGAAATGGAACTGAGAATTTTGTGGATGTATCATGATCTGATGGACCTCTATGGCGATAAAGGCAATGCTGAAGTACTGCGTGTAAGAACGGAGAAAAGAGGTATTCAGTGTACGATTGATACGTGCACAATCGGTGAGAAAAGAAATATTCCGGATTATGATATCTTCTTCATGGGCGGCGGTGCTGACCATGAGCAGGAATTGATCTATCACGATCTTGTCCAGCGCAGGGATCAGATTGCCGCTGCCATGGATGCACATACGGCATTTCTGCTGATCTGCGGCGGATATCAGCTGTTTGGAAAGTATTACCGCGATCAGGATGGCGGTATGATCCAGGGCCTTGGCTTCTTTGACTACTATACGGAGGCGAGTGACCGTGACCACCGCTGCATCGGCAACATTGCCATCCAGGCAACGATGGATGGTGAAACCTTTGATGCCGTTGGTTTTGAAAACCATGGCGGCCAGACCATGCAGGTATCCACACCGTTTGGAAAAGTATTAAAAGGCCATGGCAATACATATGACGGCGGCTGGGAAGGCTTTGTCAATGATGATGTCCTGGCTACATATATGCATGGGCCGCTGCTGCCAAAGAATCCTAAGATCGCGGATCATATCATTGCCAGAGGCTTAAGAAAACGGTATGGCAGCGTGAAGCTGGCTCCGCTGGATGATACACTGGAAAACAAGGCAAGAGATGTGATGCTGGAACGGCTTGGCGTCAAAGAGAAGGAAGACAAATGAAAAGAGGACTCTGGTCCTCTTTTTCTATTGCAGGAATGATGGCTGCGGCAGCGTAACTTGCAGGTTCTTCTTCAGCAGGTAATATTCCAGAATCTCCTGGTGGGTAATTGCAAACTGATAATCAGGCAGATCCTGAGGATCAACCCATCGCAGCTCAATAGAGCCTTTTCCTACTGTTGTTTCTGGGATTTCATCCAGATCTGCGAAGAAGGCAAACGAAACAATACGGTAAATATTGCCATCCAGGAAGGAAACGATACGGCTCGGATCATCAAATACCTTCAGCTCATTGAGCTGATCATGGTACAGATGAATGCCGGTCTCTTTGATTGCCTGGCGGATGGCACAGTCACGGAAGGTTTCAGTGTCATGCAGATCACCGGAGACAATACCCCAGCGGAAATTGTCTGCCCGCTGTTCCAGAAGAATCTTGCCTTTGGCACAGATCACCAGAGCAGAACCAAAGCGGGTAGGGCAGTTGGGATCCGGAGCAAAGGGATCATGCAGGTAATAGAGTGCCGTTGGCATTACCCCTTGACCTCTTTGAGTACTTCATCCAGATCCTGCGGTGCACTCTTGCCGAACGTGAAATGGCACGCATCATCCTTGCCATAGCGCGGAATGATATGCACGTGCATATGATCAACCGACTGACCGGCAGCCTCACCAGTGTTATTCAGAATGTTCACACCAATAGCGCCTGTATTTTTTACAATCTGGCGGGCTAATTTTGCCGTTACAGCCATGACACTGGCAACGGTCTTGTCATCTGCCTCCAGAATATTTCTGACATGCTTTTTCGGCATGACAATTGTATGCCCTCTGGTGACCTGAGAAATATCCAGAATCGCAATCACATCCTCATCTTCGTATACAACTTTTGATGGAATCTTATGGGCAATGATATCGCAGAATACACACATAATTCATTTCCTCCTGGCTTTTATTATAACATTCTGCCTGCGTGTTGATATGCATTCATGGCATATGAATGCCATCCGCGCAACAAAAAAACAGGAAGTGAAAACACTTCCTGTCTGGTCATGCTCAATTGCTGGAAGATGCGGAAGCAGAAGCACTTGCACTGGCAGAGGAGGAAGCCTCCGCAGAAGCAGTAGATTCTGCCATATCCTGAACCAGATTATCAGGGTAGGATGCCTTGATCGCATTATACAGCGTAATGTCATAGACATGGAACTTATACTTGCGGAAGTAGTATGTGGTCGCATCAGAGCTGACATTACTGATGGAAGACAGAGCAGAGACGATGTCATCATGCATGCTGTCTGTATCATTGCTGTCTACCTTGACCAGGTAATAGGTACTTCCATCAGAGCCTGTGACTTCATTCCAGCCATCATCCGGCGTCAGGGAAGACAGAATCGCTCTGACCATGGAATCAAGGGAAGAAGACTGGGTTGTATAAATCTCTGATGTACCATCAGAAGAACTGTTGTGGTTGGAAGCCGCAGTAGCCGCATCAGATGTACCAGCCTTGAGCTCATCCAGAGCCGCATTGGCATCATCAAGGCTTGTAAAAGACAGCACCGTTGCCTTGCAAGGCTTGTACATACTGATCAGATCATCCCACTTGGCTTCAATGTACTTGTCAGTCAGCTGGGAAGCGAGCAGAGAAGGAATCAGATAGTCATTCAGGTAATCATCCTCGCTCATGTTGGACTGTTCCAGATAAGAAGTGAAGGTGTCACCATACATGGACTTATATGTATTCAGTGTAGACTCGGCCTGGGCTTTGATGTCATCTGTAATTTCAACTTCCTGGGATGCAATGGTATTGGTCGCATTGTTGATGGCAGTGGAAGCACCAGCCATGTTTACCATCGTTTCATACACATTGCCTTTGGTAACTTTCTTTTTGCCAACCGTAAACAGGACGGTAGAGCTGTCCTTCAGCTTTGCACTGGCATCTTTGCAGCCGGCAAGTGTCAGGGCCATTGCCACAGCGGCACTGGCAATGATTGCTTTTCTCATTTTCAGCATCAGTTTGTACCTCCTGCACTGGCAGATGCCGATGCACTCGCAGATGCAGAAGCTTCCGGAGAAGCAGTTGCACTTGCATCAGAAGAATCATCTTCTACACCATAGGCAGCCTTGATCTCTTTCTCCAGATCATCGTTGCCATTGAAATCAATGCCAAGCTCCTGTGCCTTTGCCCAGATGGCAGTATTCTGCAGGGTTGTATCGTATGTTGAAACAAGAGATTCATACGGAGAATCAACCTTGCCATTTGACTCGAGTGTATCTGCTGTAGAAGCATCACAGTAAATCTTGAAGTAGCCAAAGCTGCTGGACTTGACCCAGTCAGATGTCTCGCCCTCGTTCAGTGCAAGGGCAGCTGACAGGAATGCAGAATCAAGCGATGTTGTGTTCTTGTCGATGACACCAAGCAGGCCGCCGTTGCTGGCAGTGGAAGTATCTTCGGAATACTGGGTTGCCGCATCAGAGAAACTTGTGCCGCTGGACAGAGCCTGATCGACTGCATCCATGCGGGACTGCTCATCATCGGTTGGCGTATCCGTGACATTGCTGGAATCCGTGAACTTGATCAGGATATAGGATACTTCCCGGATCTGCAGATCATCGAAATGATTGGCAGCATATTCACCGGATACTTTGTTCAGCTTGATCTGGGTAATCAGATAGTCAGTCAGATCAGTGTAGCCGGTGGAAGCCAGATCGCTGGCCAGCTGAGTTTCTGAACTGGAACCATAGCTGGAACTGTAATTGGACTTGATGGATTCAGCCTGCGACTCTGCCTTTTTCTTGATCTCCTTGGTTGTCTTATAGGAACTGTCTGCCACAGCCTTCTGGAACAGTGACAGGGCAGCGTTGTTGCCGCTTGACTTGTACAGATCATCATAGAACTGAGAAGCCGTCTCATCGGTATCATTTACCGAATATACAACGTCTTCACCATCGGAAGTCTTTCCTTTCAGTTTTCCCTTGTTCGTATCGTAAATGTAATACACACTGATGCATGCAAAAATCACAATGATCAGTGCTACGAACCAGTTCTTTTTCAAGAATTTGCCCATAGAGCCTCCTTTAATTCATTATGAAAAAAACGCTAGATCATTATAAAATAGCGTATATCTTTTTGCAATTTTGCCTGTCTGAATTTTCTTTCACATGTGTTTATTCCATGATAATGTCTCAAGTGTTAGAAAGGGAAAATGTCCCAGGCAGATACAGCCTGAAACTGACAGTTTTTATTGCCAGACTGGCTTCCTTCTGAGACGCTGTTGCTATGCGCATAT
>Ga0256406_1001528_pt1 | contig 36755 bp, 34 predicted proteins | sample RumenRJG_03DNA_FD_185986 | JGI IMG/M metagenome (GOLD analysis project Ga0256406, IMG submission 185986) | Bovine rumen microbial communities from Lethbridge, Alberta, Canada - RJG_03 | ecosystem: Host-associated > Mammals > Digestive system > Stomach > Rumen | place: Canada: Alberta | collected...
CAATGAGTGCCGACGAAGGCGTAGGTGCGACCATGGCTCCAAGAAGCCATGTGGAAAAAGGCAGCTGGGCTGATTTAGTAAGAGCTGCAAATGCGATAAGAGCTACCGGGATTACAGCCAGTCCTTCCTCCGGTGTTCCCGCCTTAAGCTCTGCGAACGCTGTGAGTCCAGAGAGCGAATTAACTCCGGTAGCAGCTGCAAAGATGATGATACCCGTAGTAAGGGTGCAGCCTCCGAGCAGATTCATCCAGAGAACTCTGAAAGAGTTCCTGACAGCTACAGGCTCTCTGGTGTATCCGACAAGCAGGAAAGCGCATACAGATGTGGTCTCCCAGAAAAGCTGTATCCAGGTAAGAGAATCTGACAGCACCAGGCCGAACATGGCTCCCAGGAAAATGAAAAGTATCATGAAGAAATAATTTCTTCTGTCTGCTACTCTCTTATGAAGATAGTGGTGGTAGCCATGCATGTATCCGACTGCGAAGATAACTATCAAAGAACCGATGATGCCTATTATCAGGCACATCAGGACAGCAAGATGGTCTATATGGATTCTAGGAGTATCCAGTGTTATAAGTCCCGACTTCTGAAGCCAGACTGCGGCAATATTCGGAGCAATGGAAAGTATGCATATCCAGTACTTGCGATACTTGAACGACAGGAAAGTAACTACTGCCATCAGGATGATCTTCCCGAGAAGAGCAGCGTTATCAGCCAGCTCCATTCCATCGGAATACAGTGAGACAGGCTGTGCGCCTCCCTCGATCCAGACAGCTGTTAAAATGCCTACTGCTGCCATAACAGCTATGCAGCTTAAATAGGCGATCGCGTTACGAACCCGGTTTGCAGTTGGATTCACCGGGATGATAAGCATTACAAATGCGATGATCATTGGAAAAATGATTAAAAACGGTACTATCGGTACGCTTGTCATTTTTCTTTTTCTCCTTTCATACATTGAAGCCTACACAGATCACTCTGTGCGGCTCCTTGATTTCTGGTAGATATTTTACCCCTTTTTTAAAATAGGTTCAATAAATGTTTATGGTTTTAGCTGCACTTTATCGAAAACTTTTTTTTGTGAACGAAACGTGAATTTTTTTCTTGACTAAGGTGAATATAAGTGATAGTATCGCAGTTGTAAACAAACGAATGGGGTGCAATGGAGCATTTACAGACATCATACGTGTCTGTGAATGCTCTTTTTTTATCCCGAGCCTGGATAAGGAGGAAAAAGAATGAAGAAAAAAGTATTGGCTTTTCTCTGCGCGGCGGTCATGGCTATTGGAATGACCGGCTGCGGAGGATCACAGACGACCGGAAGGGCTGGAAGCAGCAAATCAGCCTCTGGTTCTGCAAAGTCATCGTCGTCGGACCTCAACGTAATGCTTGAGACACCTGTCGAGTCACTTGACCCGCAGCAGGCCACAGACGGTACCTCATTTGAGGTCATTGCGGACTACACCGACGGTCTCTATCAGATGGATTCCGATGGAAAGGCTGTTCCGGCACTCGCTGAGAAGACCGAAGTATCTGATGACGGTAAGACCTACACCTTTACATTAAAGGATGCCAAGTGGTCAAACGGTGATGCAGTCACAGCAAACGACTTCGTATTCGGATGGCAGAGAGCCGTTGATCCGGATGTCGCATCAGAGTATTCCTATATGCTCAGTGATATCGGCCAGATTAAAAATGCTGCTGATATCATCGCAGGAAAGAAAGACAAAAAAGAGCTTGGCATCACAGCCGTAGATGACAAGACCATAAAGGTAGAGCTCAACGTACCTGTTTCATATTTTGAAAGTCTTATGTACTTCCCTACCTTCTACCCTGTAAACGAGAAGTTCTATGAGAGCGTCGGGGACAAGTTCGGAACAAGCCCTGACACCGTGCTTTCAAACGGAGCCTTCGTACTTGATGATTATCAGCCAGCAGCTACATCCTTCCATTTAAAGAAGAACGACGATTACTATGACAGCTCCCGAGTAAAGCTCACAGGTCTTAACTATCAGGTAATCCAGGATTCACAGCAGGCTCTTATGAACTATCAGACCGGAGCACTTGATACTACCCTCGTAAACGGTGAGCAGGTAGATCAGGTAAAGGACGATCCTGAGTTCAAGGCTATCGGTGCCGGATATCTCTGGTACATCTCCCCGAACATGGATAAGGTAAAAGAGCTAGCTAATAAAAATATCCGTCTCGCCATGACAATGGCATTAGACCGTGAAGCCATCACTACAGATGTATTAAAGGACGGTTCAAAGCCTACCTACACTGCAGTTCCTATGGACTTCGCTACAGGTCCGGACGGATCAGACTTCTCAGCAGATCAGGAGAAGTTCAAGGATGTCTGCAGGACAGACGCTTCTGCCGCTGCCGACTACTGGAAGAAAGGCCTTGAAGAGCTCGGAGAATCAAAGCTCGAGCTATCAATGGTAGTAGATGCTGATGACGCTCCACAGAAAGTCGCAGCCGTTGTACAGCAGCAGCTCCAGAAAGCACTTCCGGGGCTTACTATCACTCTTAAGGTAGAGCCAAAGAAACAGCGTGTCCAGGATATGCAGGACGGTAACTTCCAGCTCGGTCTTACCAGATGGGGACCTGACTACGCTGACCCTATGACATACCTCGGTATGTGGGTTACAGACAATTCGAACAACTACGGACTCTGGAGCAATTCAGACTATGATAAGATAATCGCAGAATGCACGACAGGAAAGCTCGCAACAGACACCCAGGGCAGATGGGACCGCCTCTATGACGCCGAGAAGATTGTCATGGATGACGCAGTTATCTTCCCTCTCTACACTCAGTGCAACGCTGAGATGGTTTCATCAAAAGTAACAGGAATCGAATATCACCCTGTCGCTTTAAACCGTGTATATAAGGATGCCGTAAAGTCAGAATAACCTGAAGCGTCCTTCTTAAAAGACGGGGCTGTGACAGAAAAGTCACAGTCCCGGTTATTTTTAGTATAAAGATATAGAAAGGAAAGAAATGAAAAAGTACCTCCTGAAAAGAGTGCTGACATCCATTTTTACGCTGCTTGTCATCCTTCTCGTACTTTTCATACTGATGCAGCTGATGCCGGGGTCCCCGTTTAACGACGAGAAGCTGACTGCCGACCAGAAGGCTGCACTGTACGCCAAGTACGGACTCGACCAGCCAGTCATAATCCAGTTCTTCCGCTACGTGGCAAATATGCTCCGGGGCGACTTCGGTGTCAGCTATAACATAAGTAAAAATACTCCTATCTCGCAGCTTATAGCGACCAGACTTCCGATCTCCATCTATATCGGATTCATGGCAGTTCTTGTCGGAGCCGTGATCGGTCTCCTTCTCGGACTTTTAGCTGCATTCAAACACGATACCATCTGGGATACGATAGCGACTATCATCTCCGTCATCGGAGTTTCAGTTCCATCATACGTGTTCGCTCTCGCCCTCTCCTACCAGTTCGGATTCAAACTCAGATGGTTCCCGATACTGTTTTCCCAGCAGCAGATGTTCCAGTCAAGCGTTCTGCCTAGCATTTCACTTTCGATGTTCACGATGGCGTCTATCGCCAGATTTACCCGTTCTGAGATGCTCGAGGTATTGGGAAGCGACTATATGCTTCTCGCAGAATCCAAAGGACTTTCCGGGAAAACACTCATCTTCAGGCATGCTCTCCGCAATGCCCTCATCCCTATCATAACTGTACTCGCACCGCTTATCGTCGATCTGATGACAGGCTCACTCGTAGTTGAAAAAATCTTCGCTATCCCGGGAGTCGGCTCACTTCTCGTAACAGCCATTCAGAGTAATGACTATAACGTAGTCATAGCCTTAAGCTTTATCTATTCGGCAATGTACATAGGGATCATGCTTGTAGTCGATATCCTTTACGGCATCATCGACCCGAGGATCAGACTTGCAAAGGAGGGAAGCTGATATGTCAGACATCAATGCAGGAATCGCCGCAAACGCAGGCTACATCCCTACCGAAGCGGACTTCCAGTTTAAAAATAAAGGAAAAGTACTTGGAAACGATGAGAACTTCGCCGGACAGTCTTACTGGCGTGAAGTCGTCATCAGATTTTTCAAGAAAAAAAGTGCCGTGGTCGGCATGATCTTCATCATACTTATAGCTGTATTCGCTATAGCAGGCCCTGGCATGAACAAATACACTTATGAAGAACAGAACCTGGCACAGAAAAACCTCGCCCCGAGAATTCCGGGACTTGAAAAGCTCGGCATCTTTAACGGAAACGAGAGCATGAACACAACCTCAGGTTCAAAGACGGTAAATAGCTATAAAGACAAGGGATTCACAAAGGTCTACTACTGGTTCGGAAGCGATAACTTCGGCCGAGACATCTGGACCCGTACCTGGTCAGGTGCCCGTGTCTCTCTTATCATCGCTGTAGCCGCCACTGTCATCGATATGCTCATCGGTCTTACCTACGGACTTATCTCTGGATACTTCGGCGGAAAAGTGGATATGGTCATGCAGCGAATCCTCGAAGTCGCGAACGGCATTCCGAGGCTCGTTATCGTGACTCTGCTGCTTCTCGTATTAAAGCCAGGTATGATAACTATCGTATTCGCCCTGATGCTCACCGAGTGGATCGGTATGAGCCGTATAGCCAGAGCTGAGATGCTGAAGCTTAAAGAACAGGAATACGTTCTCGCGTCAAAGACCTTAGGTGCCAGCAATATGCACATCATCTTCCGTGAGATCCTTCCGAATATCATCGGACCAGTCATCACCCAGGTCATGTTCTCGATACCTACGGCTATTTTTACAGAGGCCTTTCTCTCCTTCGTAGGACTTGGTATCCCGGTACCTCAGTGCTCCCTCGGTTCACTTATCTCCGATGGATTTAACTCATTTACAACGCATCCTTACCAGATAGTCCCGCCGGTTATAGTCATGGCACTTCTGATGCTCAGCTTTAACCTCGTGGCAGACGGATTAAGAGAAGCCTTAGACCCTAAGTTAAAGGAGATGTAACCGATGGCTGAAAAAGAAAAGATACTCGATATCGATAACCTCGATATCACCTTCAAGACCACGGCTGGTCCGGTTCACGCCATCCGCGGGATAAAAATAGAACTGATGAAAGGACAGACTGCTGCCATAGTCGGCGAGTCAGGTTCCGGAAAGTCAGTCACAATGCGAGCCGTCATGGGTATTCTCGCATCGAACTCAGTCGTAAACAGCGGAAAGATAAACTTCCGCTACACTCATCAGGACGGTACTCCTGCCGAGGTCGACATTTTATCAAAAGACAAAAAGTGGATCAGAAACCATATCAACGGAAAAAGGATCGCAATGGTCTTCCAGGATCCTATGACAAGCCTCGATCCGACCATGCAGATAGGAAAACAGATCATGGAGGGTATGATCTGGCACTATCATACTCCGAAGCAGGAAGCCTGGAAAAAGGCAGTCTCCCTTCTCGAAGAGGTCGGCATAGAGAACCCGGAAAAAAGGATGAAAGAATATCCTCATCAGCTCTCAGGCGGTATGAGACAGCGTGTCGTCATAGCTATAGCACTGTCTGCAAACCCTGACCTTCTGATCTGCGATGAGCCTACGACCGCCCTCGATGTGAATATCCAGGCAAAGATACTCGAGCTTATCACCCGTATCCAGAAAGAGCGTGGTATCTCAGTCATATACATTACCCATGACCTCGGTGTTGTCGCAAAAGTAGCTGACTTCGTCTACGTCATGTACGCCGGAAAAATAGTCGAGCAGGGAACCATAAACGAGATATTCTATGATCCTAAGCATCCATACACCTGGGGACTCCTCTCGGCTATGCCTGATCTGACCACCGATGATCCGAGGCTCTACACCATCCCTGGATCACCTCCGAACCTTCTGCATGAAAAGCCTGGCGATGCATTCGCTCCGAGGAACCCGTATGCACTGGAGATCGATGATAAGGCAGAACCTCCGATGTTTAAGGTATCAGATACCCACTATGCTGCTACCTGGCTTTTAGACCCTCGTGCTCCAAAGGTTGAAATGCCTTCCGAGCTCAAGGACAGGATCGAGAGGATGAAGAAAGAGGCAAAGGAGGCAGAAGCATGAAACAGATGGATTACAGTGCTGCCCCGCTTCTCACAGTCGATGGCTTAAAGCAGTATTTTAAGATAAGCAACACTTATACAGTAAAGGCAGTAGAAAATGTCAGCTTCAAGATCTGGCCTGGAGAGACCTACGGACTCGTAGGAGAATCCGGTTCCGGAAAGTCCACGATCGGACGTGACGTGATCAGACTCTACGACCCGACCGCCGGAAAGATAGTCTTCGATGGAACTGATATAAGCGGAAAGCTGAATAAAAAAGATAACGAGAAACTCAGGACAGAGATGCAGATGATCTTCCAGGATCCTATGGCATCGCTTAACCCGAGAAAAACTGTCGGAGATATCATCGGAGAAGGACTTGATATCCACCACGCGTATAAGACCCAGAAAGAGCGTGAAGATAAGATCAAAGAGATGCTCGTAAAGGTCGGACTTTCCCCGGAGCATGCCACCCGCTATCCTCACCAGTTCTCCGGAGGACAGAGACAGCGTGTAGGAATAGCCAGAGCTCTTATCATGAATCCGAAGCTCATCATCGCAGACGAGTGTATATCGGCTCTTGACGTGTCTATCCAGGCACAGGTCATCAACCTGATGAAAGATATCCAGGAAGAAACCGGAACCGCCATGCTCTTTATAGCGCATGACCTGTCGATGGTAAAATACATCTCTGACAGGATAGGCGTTCTTCATTTAGGACATCTGTTAGAAACCGGTACAAAGGATGAGATTTTCTCAAATCCTATCCACCCTTATACTAAGAGTCTTCTCTCCGCTATCCCGGCGCCTAACCCGATCCTCGAGAAAAAGAGAAAGGCCATTTCCTACGATTACAAGACCAGCGGTATTGACTATGACGCCGGTTTCGCTCATACTGTTGAAGGAACTCATTTAGTCAAATGTACTGATGAGGAATTTGCTGAATGGACGAAATAAAAATAAAATGCATGAATTAAGCTACATGATGAGAATGGTCGACACAGCACTTGATGCCTGTAAGCAGAATGACCTGGAAAAAGTAACTGAAATGGAGATAAGCGTCGGTGAAGCCACCGGCCTTATCCCGCACTATCTCAAGGACTACTATCCCCAGTGCGTGAAAGACACCATACTTGAAGGCTCAAAGCTTACAGTCCACTTTATCCCTGTCACGGCGAAGTGCTCTGACTGCGGAACTGAGTATAACCCCTCAAAAGAAAATAACTACCGTTGCCCTTCGTGCAACAGCTTCAAGGCAACGATAGTCCATGGACGAGAATTTATTCTTGACTGTCTGACAGGTGAATGAAGCCGTCTTCTATTCCGGTCAGTTTTCCTGTCACGAATTTTCCTGACATGTCATCAGATGAGTCGAAGAGAACTCTTATATACTCCGGAGTGTAGCCGGTCCAGTAAGTCTTTCCGTTAAGCTCCGTAGTCTCTTCGAGCAGAGCTTCGGCAGTCTTACCCAGATGACTTTCGAGATAGGCCTGCTTCATCTGAGAGGCCTTATCACGAAGGATCTTTGTCCGGTCAGCTTTCTCTTTTTTAGAAAGCTGACCGGACATTTTTTCTGCCCTGGTACCCTGACGCACAGAGTACGGGAACACATGGATCTCATAGAAGGCTACATTCTCCGCAAACTCTACCGACTCTTTAAACTCTTCTTCGCTCTCTCCCGGAAATCCACAGATCATATCAGCAGTAAGCGCCGGATCATCAAAGTATTTTCTTAAATACCTGACCGATTCCATAAACTCTTCAGGTGTGTAGTGCCTGTTCATCCTCTCCAGGACGCCCGCAGAGCCGCTCTGAAGTGACAGATGAAAATGCGGGCAGAAGTTATCAAGCTTCGACAGCCGCTTCGCAAAATCCTCTGTCACGGCCTTAGGCTCCAGAGAGCCCAGTCTTATCCGATGTACTCCATCTATCTGCGATACCTTTTCTATCAGATCTACAAGAGTCAGATTCTCATAAGAATAGCTCGTAAGCCTTATCCCTGTCAGGACAAATTCCCTGAAACCCTTGTCCACAAGTGTCTTTACTTCCTCTACTACTTTCTCCGGATCACGGCTCCTCTCCCGCCCTCTGGCGAACGGGATGATACAGTAGGTACAGAACTGGTTGCAGCCATCTTCAACTTTCAGGAAAGCTCTCGTGTGCTCTTCCTTCATAGAGACAGTCGTCTCCTCGAATTCCCAGCTGCCTTTATTTATATCCGGTACAAAGGTCTCACGGGCATTTTTATCAGAAAGGCGGGCTGTGCGGAGTTTTTCTATCTCTGCGTTCAGCTGGCTCTTCTCGTTATTTCCGAGAATGATATCAGCCACTCCGTCTTTTATAAGGACGTCCTTACCGGTGTTCGCATAGCAGCCGCAGGCTACGACTATGGCGTCGGGATTCAGGGTCTTCGCCCGGCTTATCATCTGGCGGGACTTCTGATCAGCGACTCTTGTCACTGTGCAGGTATTTATCACATAGACATCAGCCTTTTCTGTAAATGGTACTATAGTGTAGCCGGCATTGCGCAGACTCTCCTCCATACCCTCCATTTCATAAGCATTGACTTTACAGCCCAGATTATGGAAGGCTGCGGTTTTATTTTTCAAAATAATAACTCCTTCTGATTGACTTTTTACCTGTGTTGATTTAACATAGATTTATAGTTTTTGCATATGTTTTACAGGAGGAAAAACACATGAAGACAGTAAAGATATCTCTTAACTCAATCGATAAGGTAAAGTCATTCGTTAACACTATCTCACAGTTCGACAGTGACTTCGACCTGATCTCAGGACGATATGTGATCGATGCGAAGTCCATAATGGGAATCTTCTCACTGGACCTTTCAAGTCCTATCGATCTCACTATCCACGATGATAACGACGCTGAGATCCTCGACGCATTAAAGCCTTACATCATCGAAGGATGATGCCCCTTTGAGAAAAGTGACCTCCCTCATCTGAGGGAGGCCTTTTTTGTTCAGTGCATTACCGATGCTAAGAATTTCTGTAGACGGACGTTCTTCGGATGTTCAAACACTTCCTCCGGAGTACCCTGCTCCATTATATGAGTCTCATCTATAAAGAGTACTCTGTCAGATACTTCTTTAGCGAATGCCATCTCGTGTGTCACTATAACCATCGTCATTCCGGTTTCAGCCAGCTCCTGAATGATACCAAGCACTTCACCTACCATCTCAGGATCGAGTGCAGATGTCGGCTCATCCATAAGCATTATGTCAGGATTCATCGCTAGTGATCTGGCAATGGCCGCTCTCTGTTTCTGTCCTCCCGAAAGCTGTGACGGATATGATGCTGCCTTATCTGAAAGTCCTACCCTGTCTAAAAGCTCTGCGGCTTTTTTATCTGCCTCGTCCTTTGTCATGAAGCCGTGATGTACAGGAGCAAAGGTGATATTATCAGCGATCGTCATGTTGTTAAACAGGTTAAAAGACTGAAAGACCATTCCTATCTTTGGAAGTATAGCCGAGGTATCGGTCTTCGGATCTGTGATATCAGTTCCGTCAAAAATGATATGTCCGCTGTCCGGCTTCTCCAGAAGGTCCAGGCAGCGTACAAAAGTAGACTTTCCGCAGCCTGAAGGACCTATTATCGATATGACCTCCCCCTTTTCGATATCTAGATCGATATCTTTTAAGACAGTGTGGTCACCGAATTTTTTCGTTAATTTTTCTACATGCATTATCGTCTCAGACATCCCATTTACCTCTCATTCTTTCTAAGAGCTTTTTCCAGTTTTCCTACAAGCCAGGTCAGGATAAGTACGATGACCAGGTAGATAACTGCTACAGCAAGGAGCGGGACCATTGCCTCGTAGGTGATGGATCTGATGATCATACCGCCCTGGGTCAGATCCTGGAGTCCTATGTATCCTGAGATAGATGTCTCTTTTAAAAGTGAGATGAACTCGTTGCAGATAGCAGGGAGCACATTCTTAAGCGCCTGAGGCAGTATGATCGAAGTCATTACAGTTCCGAACTTTAGTCCAAGTGAATGTCCGGCCTCAAACTGTCCAGAGTCTACAGCCATGATACCGCTTCGGAAGTTCTCTGCCTGGTAAGCTGCGGAGTTGAGACCGAAGGCTATGACTGCGACAAGGATCTTGCTGATGTCTACAGACGCAAAGATAACGAAGTAGATGATGAGCAGCTGGATCATCATAGGTGTTCCACGGACTACAGTCAGATAGATCCTGGCTATGCAGTTTAATACCTTAAATGAACCGTTCCTGTCATGAGTCACACGGATAAGAGCTATAAGGAATCCGAGCACTACACCGATGAGCACTGCGAAAAGAGTGATGATCAGGGTGTTCACAAGACCTGCAAGCAGGTAGGTAAACCTGTGGTCTTTTACGAAACTGTTATAGAGCTTGTCTCCGAACGACTGACCGTTTCCGGCTCCGCCCTTCTGGACGATGATAGCCTGCTGCGTCTCCATATAGTTCGAAGTGAAATTGATGCTCTTCTTTCTCTCCTCAGTGACTGTAAATCCAGAGAGTCCTATGTCCGCCTTTCCAGAGTTTACTGCGTTTATTATCGCGTCAAACTGGATGTTCTGGACGTCTAAGACCATTCCAAGCTTATCGGCTATGGCATAGGCCATCTCGACATCAAAACCTACAGGAGTGCTGCTTCCGTTATCGAAATACTCATATGGAGGGAAGTCGATAGATGAAGCCATGACGAGCTTCTTGCCGCTGGTGACTTTCTGCTTGTAGTGGTAATTGCCCTTGTCATTTATATAGGTGTCATACAGCTTGTCGAGGATTCCCTCATCCTTTATCTCCTGCATGGCTTTATTTACCTTGTCGAGAAGCCCGGTGTTATCCTTTGCGATAACTCCGGCGTACTCCTCGGTCTCAAAAGGCTCATTTAAGATCTTGAGATCCGGATTCTGCTTTACGAAGGCCTTTGCGACTTCGCCGTCGATTACTACGGCGTCGATCTTGCCCTGCTTTAAGGTGTTTATCGCATCTGCTCCCTTATCAAAACGCTGGACCTTCGTGCCGTGCTTTAACGCAGTGACATCAGTGTCTCCTGTAGTTCCGATCTGGACTCCGACCCTGGCTCCGGTAAGGGAAGCCTTGTCAGTTACCTTGTGGCTTCTTGCCCCGCAGCCAGCAAAGACTGACATCACAAATACAGCGATCAGTATTAAAAGCACTGACTGTCTCAACAGTTTCGTTTTCTTTTTCATCTGTTCATTACTCCTTTTTTGATGCTACGATAGAAACCCATTCACCGTCATGGACTATGAGCTTTACCTGAAAGCCATTCTTTTCAAGCTCGTCTTTTACTTCGTTCTCTTTAAAATCTATGATCCCGGAAGTCAGAAGATAGCCGTCCTGTTTTATGGCATATCTTATCGCTGGAAGCATTCCGATTATGATATCAGCGAGGATATTCGCGCAGACCACATCGTAACCGCTTCCTACCTCACTCTGCACTTTTTTATCAGACGACAGGTCACCGATGACTAAGTGCATTTTCTCAATAGGCAGATCATTTCTCTGGAAATTCTCAGAGACTGCGTCTCTTGTCGCCGGATCTATGTCAGTCGCGGTGACACTCGATGCTCCCTCCCTTAGAGCTACCATCGAGAGAATACCGCTTCCAGTTCCCAGGTCAAGAACTTTCTCTCCGCCGTGAATGTACTCAGGCAGCTCCGTGATGATCATCCTGGTGCTCTCATGCTTTCCAGTACCAAAGGTAATTCCAGGATCCATACGGATGACATGCTTTGGATCAGCGTCAGCCTTTACATTTTCCCAGCTAGGTATGATCGTGTAATCACCGACAGTAAAGGTATGGAAAAATTCCTTCCACTTATCTCTCCAGTCCTTTTCATCGGTCGATGATATATCTATAGTGCCTGCACCTATGTCTGCAGTATTCCGCAGATCATCGAGTCCCAGTCTTATGTCCTCTAAGAGCTTTCCGTAGTCCTTACCCTCTTCGACATAAAAAATGACCCGGCTTCTTCCATCGTCTGCTCCTCTGTCAGGGACCAGTTCTTCATAGTCTTCTCCCTCCAGTGGAGTGACAGCTGCCTTGTCTTCGATCTCTATATTCGTGATGTCATAGTCGTATAGAAGTGCACTGACCAGGTCTTCGGCGTCTTCAGTCGTATCTATCGTGAATTTAGTCCAGCGCATCAGTTTTCTCCTTTGAGTACCAGGTACGACATGATCCCGGCGATGGTCTTTGCGTCCTCTATCTCACCGGCCTGGATCTTCTTCTTTAAAAAATCAGCGTCGTATTCCAATATATCGATATCTTCATCAGGATCCAGGTGCTGTCCCGAAGCCTTACGGCAGTTAGCAGCCAGATAGATATCTATATGCTCGTCACAGAAGGCGACTGTAGTGCGGACTGAAAGGATCTTTTTCCAGTCATCAGATTCGTAGCCAGTCTCTTCACTAAGCTCACGCTTTGCAGTCACCAGAGTGTCTTCAGTCAGTGAGTCTCTTTTTCCAGCCGGAAGCTCCAGCGTGTATCTGTCGAGTGCCGGTCTGTACTGGCGTACCATAATGAGCTTACCGTCATTTGTCACTGCAACTACAGCTGCAGCTCCCATCCGATGGTCTACGAAGTCCCATTTTTCTTCTCTTCCGTCAGGCAGCTTCATGGTGTCCTGATAGACATCTATGACTGCGCCTTCGTAGACTTTTTTTCTTCCGACTCTCTCTACGTGTTCCATACTAAAATCTCCTGTATTTGAGCAGTACCGGTATCAGCTCATGCATCACGTCTGAAGCATAGTCGACCTGCTCTAAAGTATTGTAGATAGAAAATGAAAATCTGACGGTAGACTCGAGGAGGCTGTCCTTAAGCCCTATAGACTTAAGTGTTCTCGAAACTGCCGGCCTGTTCGAAGAGCAGGCGCTTCCGGCAGATACATAGATGTCCTTATCCTCAAGAGCATGAAGAAGGACCTCAGCACGCACTCCCTCTATACTTACGGAAAGTATCTGTGGAGCAGAATTTTCATCGAGTTGAGAGTTAAAACTTACAGCCTCTATATCAGAGAGCTTTTCTGCCAGATGGTCCTTAAGCTCAAATAAATGCTTTCTGTGTCCGTCAAAGTCTGCAAACATCTCCTGCACTGCGACACCTAAGCCTGCTATCGCAGGGACATTCTCCGTTCCGCTCCTGAAACCGCCTTCCTGACCGCCTCCGAAGATGATCGGGTCGAGCTTTACCTTATCTCTCTTATATAAAAAGCCGCTTCCCTTAGGTCCATGGATCTTGTGGCCGCTTACCGACATCAGATCTATTCCCATCTTCTTCGGGATGACAGGAACTTTTCCATATGACTGGATCGCATCTACAAAAAATACAGCTTCCGGGCACTTCTCGTGTATCAGCTTCCCGGCTTCAGCTACTGGCATTACAGAACCGATTTCGTTATTTACCTGCATCATCGCTACGAGAACAGTATCATCAGTCAGGGCATTTTCCAAGTCATCTAATCTGATAACGCCCTTCTCATCTGTCGGAAGAAAGGTCACATCGTATCCCTGCTTCTCAAGCTCCTTAAAAGGCATATAGACAGCCGCATGCTCTACGGCTGTAGTTATGATGTGCTTCCCTATACGCTTATTCGCTCTGACAGAGCCGAAGATAGCGAGGTTATTTCCCTCTGAGCCTCCTGAAGTAAAAATGATCTCCTTCGGGTCACACTTCAATGTCTTTGCGATCGTCTCACGGCTCTCCTTTATATAATTTTCAGCTGCCATTCCCTTTGTGTGAAGGGATGACGGATTTCCGTAGTCCGTAAGAAGCACCTGTCTCATTTTTTCAGCTGCTTTTTCAGAGCATCTCGTAGTAGCCGAATTATCAAAATAGCATTCCATTTTATTTCACCAGAATAGTTTCAGTAGTATCGTAAGCTGTCTGCAGCAGACCGTCTATCACGTCATTAAGCTTTGTCTCAGACTTCTCTATCACGTCAAGTCTCGGCTTTGTGACCGGATGCTTGGCTACGAAGATAGTACAGCAGTCCTCATACGGAAGTATCGAAGTCTCATAAGTCCCTATCTTCTCGGAAATCTCTATGATATCCTGCTTGTCGAATCCGATCAGCGGTCTGAATACCGGAAGAGTCGCCGCATGGTCTGTCACATAGAGGGACTGCATGGTCTGTGAAGCGACCTGTCCCAGGCTTTCACCAGTGATAAGTGCCTGATCCTTGTCCTCGTCTGCAAAATGCTCTGCGATTATCATCATGTAACGGCGCATTATGATAGTAAGCTCATCGTGCGGGCACTTCTCGTAGATAGCCATCTGAATATCGGTGAAGTTTACGACGTGAAGCCTTATAGGTCCGGTGTACTTCGTAAGTATCTTCGCCAGGTCCACGACCTTCTGCTTTGCACGCTCTGAAGTATAAGGAGGCGCATGGAAATATGTCGCATCGATCGTAACTCCTCGTCTCGCTATCATATATCCTGCTACAGGCGAATCTATACCGCCAGAGAGAAGGAGCATAGCTTTTCCGGCAGTTCCCACAGGCATACCGCCTACACCCTTGTGATAGAAGATATGAAAGTTGATCCTTTCCCTGATCTCGACTTCCACGAGATGCTCAGGATGATGGACGTCAACCTTTGAATTCGGAAAAGCATCGAGGATCCTCGCACCTAGCTCTCTGTTTATCTCCATCGAATTCATTGGATAATTTTTCCTGGCACGTCTTGCCTCTACCTTGAAGGTAAAAGGCTTATCCCCAAGCGCTTCCTTTAAGTATTCGATTATCTGCTTTGAGAGATCATCAAATCCTGTATCGTCAGTCATGATGCACGGGCAGATCCAGATGATGCCGAATACCTTCGATAAAGCGTCGATCACTTCATCCTCGTCGAATCCGCTTCCCTCGACAAAGATACGTCCTTGCGGACGAGTTACTTTAAACTCTCCGTCTATTTTTTTCAGGGCCTCTTCTATCCGCTTTACCAGGGTCTCCTCGAAGTAGTACCGGTTCTTTCCCTTGAGACCTATCTCACCGTATTTTACTAAAAATGCTTTTTCCATTATGATTCCTTAAAAAATAAATTTACGCAACCGATAGATTATAACACAAAATCAGCTTTCTGAAAAATCGGTATCCAGAACACCTGCTATCCGGTAATCAGGGAATTCTTCTTTTACTCTCGATATGATATTTCTGAAGGTCTCTATCCTGTCTGGAGAATCGAAGCTGATGACAAGGTCAAAGCGCAGCGTATTGGTTTTCTTGTCAAAATAAAAGCCATGCATCTGAAGCACATACTTGTACTTATAAACCATGTCCTTTAGCCTGCTATATATGTCAACTATCTCCGGATCCTGGGTGTTTCTCGAGTAGACACTTATAGCGGTAAGTATCACCTGATGCTTTTTGTACACCTCATAGGAAATCTGTCTTATCAGCTCGTCTATCTGATTCGCGGTGCAGGTGTCCGGAACTTCGATATGAAGCGAACCGTTATAAGAATCAGGTCCGTAGTTATTCAGTACCAGGTCATAGACTCCGTCTACAGCCGGAAACTCCATGACAGTAGCCTTTATGGCTTTTGCCAGATCACAGTCTGCCCTCTCGCCAAGGATCTCAGAAAGAGTCTCGCGCAGCATATCGATACCAGACTTTATGATGACTACAGATATGATCGCACCTAGCCAGGCTTCAAGTGATACTCCCGAAAAAATATAGATGACAGCTGCTATAAGAGTCGATGCTGAGATTATCGAATCGAGAGTCGCGTCTTTTCCTGAATTTACCAGGGAGTCAGAATTTACTTTTTTCCCGACACCTTCCACATAACGGCCCAGGAAGATTTTTACCAGGACAGCTGCTGCGACTATCACCAGTGCGACTACGGTATAGTCAGGTTTTGATGGGTGGATTATCTTTGTGATGGATTCACGGAGAGATGTGATACCTGCATAGAGCACGATGACAGAGATGATCATGGCGCTTAGGTATTCTATTCTGCCGTAGCCGAACGGGTGCTTTTTGTCCGGCTGCTTTCCAGCGAGTTTCGTTCCGACTATGGTGATGACGGAACTGGCCGCGTCCGAGATATTATTTACGGCGTCGAGAACTATGGCGATAGAACCTGAGACAGTACCTATGACAGCCTTGAATGCAGCCAGGAAGACATTTGCCAGGATCCCGATGATGCTGGTCTTTACTATCTCCTTATCCCTGTTTTCTGACTTCTTTAATGTATCTTCATCCACGAGACCTGAAGCCTCTGCAATCCTTTCCAGTTTATCTGCTGATGCCATAGAATGGCTCCTTTCAATTTATCTATTTAAATGCAGTAAACAGATTCTATTCTACATCTTTATTCAAGCGTTGGCAAATAATGTAGTTTCAGCCAGTTTCTTAAGCTGTTCTGTCGCCGTCCTTATATCCTCTTTTGCAAAAATAGCCGACACCACTGCAGCTCCTGAAAGCCCCAGTCCTTTGAGCTTCATGATATTCGACTCGTCTATCCCTCCGATAGCTACTACAGGGATGGAAACAGCTGTCGTGATCTTCTTATATTCTTCAAGAGAGACGATCGGTTTTGCGTCTGATTTGGTGCTAGAACCGAAAGCAGCGCCTACCCCCAGATAATCAGCTCCGTCCCTTTCAGCCTTTATAGCCTCGTCTACATTGTGAGCTGTGGCTCCGATGATAACAGACTGTCCCAGCTGCTTTCTGGCATCTGCTACAGGACAGTCGTCCTGCCCCAAGTGAACTCCGTCAGCTCCAGACCTTACAGTGATCTCGATGCTGTTATCTATTATGAGCGGGATCTGTTTTTCAGTTAAAATGCTTTTAAGCTCTTTTGCTTCTTCTATAGTCTTTTCAGCTGACAGGTTTTTCTCACGAAGCTGGATCATCGTGGCCCCGCCGTCTACTGCAGCAGCTACTGCGTCTTTAAGGTTTTCTCCGTCTTTTAGCCAGCGCCTGTCTGTTACTGCATAGAGTAGGAGGCTTTTCGCAAGCGCAGCGTCATCTGGTTCACGCAGATCGACAAGTGTCACGCTGCTGTAATCCATCCGCAGGAAATCTTCGGCATTAATTCTTTTGTAATCTTCTTCACTGTTCATGGAATACCTTTCCAACTGCTCGTTGGTCAAAGCCATCTTATCCTCCGTTCAAAAAGTCAGTCAAGCGACAGTTCGCAGACTGTCTCTATATGCTCGCCTGCAAATGGGAACATATCTACCGGCTGTATATTTTTCACCAGATAACGCCGCTTAAGGATACCCATGTCACGCTTTAACGTTTCCGGATTGCATGAGATGTAGATTATCTTCTCCGGCGCCAGTCTCATAAGGGACTTAAGAAACTCCTTGCTGGCGCCTGCCCTCGGCGGGTCCATGAAGACTACGTCTGCCTGGATATTTTTCTGATAAAAAAGTTCTGCGGCATCGCCACAGATATAGCTGGCATTTCTTACATGGTTTGCCCTTGCGTTTGCGATGGCATCCTTTACTGCCGACGGATTGTTCTCGATTCCAATGACGGAAGCTGCCTTATCTGACGCACATATGCCTATAGTCCCGATTCCGCAGTAGGCATCGACTATTTTTTCATGGCCGTGCAGGTCAGCAAAGCCTATTGCAGTCTGATAGAGTTTTTTCATCTGCTGCGGATTCACCTGATAGAAAGCCAGCGGCGAGAGCCTGAATGTCTTTCCCATTACCCTGTCAGTCAGGTACCTCTCCCCGTAGAGAAGTGTCAGCTCGTCGGTGAGGACGAGGCTGTCCGTCCGTTTATTTATATCGAGGTAAATACTCTTTACTTTTGGAAAGTGCTCAGTGATCTCTTCGATCAGGTGATTTTTACCAGGAAGAAAGGTGTCTGCGCTTACAAGCACAAGCATCATATCTCCCGTGGCAAAACTCTGCCTGATAAAAATGTACCGTAGGCTTCCGGTCTGAGTATCCTCGTCATATACCTTTATATGTAGCTTCGGGAGAATCCCGGTGATAAAATGCACGAGCTTCTGAGCATCCCTCGACTCTATCAGGCAGTCGTCGATCTCCGCCACCTCATGCGAGCCTTTACGGTATTTGCCGCAGATGATCTGTCTTTTATCAAAATCAAAGCCCAGGGTGTAGGTCACCTTATGCCTGTAGTAATAGGGATAGTTCATCCCTATGATCGGAAGCACTCCGTCACCGAAGAGATTTTCCATCTCCTTCTGCTTCAGGTCAAGCGTAGCCTGATACTCCATATAAATGCGGTCACATGAACCGCAGTCCTCTACATACTCACATTTCATCACAGATGTATCACTCCGAAAGCATTAGCCACTGCAGATACCAGAATGATCAGGCAGAACAGAGGGCACAGCCATTTTATCATAAAATGAAATATTTTTTTCCTGACGAACTTCGCGCCGCCCAGAGTCACTTCTTCGTCTACCACATCAAGTCCGATGACTTTTGTCACGAGAAGGCAGGTAGCTATTGCAGCTAGCGGCATCATGACTGAGTTCGTGATGAAATCAAAGAAATCCAGAAACTGCATTCCGATTATCTTTACGTCAGCCAGGACTCCGTAGCCTAAAGCTGAAAGAGTTCCGAGACCAAGCATTACAGCTCCTATCACGAGAGTCGACTTCTTTCTGCTCCACTTCAGCTCATCCTCTAAGGTAGAAACTGCTGATTCCATCAGCGCTATGGATGAAGTCAGCGCTGCAAAAAGCACAAGCAGGAAAAATAAAAGTCCGAAAGCTCTTCCTGATGGGAATGACGCAAAGGTCTTCGGCATCGTAATGAACATAAGCGACGGACCGGCATCTAAGTTCTTCCCGGCATCCGAGCCTGAAAATGCAAACACCGCCGGGATTATCATAAGTCCCGCCAGGAATGCGATGAGCGTATCGAATATCTCTACCTGGTCGGTACTCTCTTCTATAGAGACTTCTTTTTTCATGTAGCTTCCAAAAGTGATCAGGATTCCCATGGCGATAGAGAGCGAGTAAAACATCTGCTGCATCGCCGTGACTATGGTCATCCAGGAGAAACGCTTCGTACTAGGAACCAACAGGTACTTAATTCCCGCTCCGGCGCCAGGTCTCGTCATCGTATAGACACAGATCACGGCAGCCAGAACCACTAGTATCGGCATCAGTATCTTCGATACTCTCTCGATTCCGCTCTGCACTCCCATATATACTATAACAGTCGTAAGAAGCGCGAAGATGATAAACCAGACCTCCGGAGTCGCACCGCTGATAAAATCTGAAAAATATCCGTCTGTCGCTATTTTTTTTGCAGGCTTTGTGATGTAATCGAACAGATACTTTATGACCCAGCCACCAATAACCGAATAGTAAGGCACTATAAGCATAGGAACTATCGCGTTTATCCAGCCGCCAAACCTATAGCTTTTCTTCTTTGAAAAATGGGCAAAGGCCCCGACAGGACTCTTCTGGCTCATCCTGCCTATTGCTGTCTCCGCCATTATCATCGTGTAACCGAAGGTAGCCGCCAGAATGATGTAAGTTATCAGATAGGTTCCCCCGCCGTACTTCGCGCACAGATACGGGAACCTCCAGATATTCCCCAGACCAACAGACGCTCCCGCTGCCGAGAGCACAAAACCGAGCTTTCCAGTAAAGCTTGCCCGCTTCTTCTTCATTGTAAAAATTCCTTTCTATTTTTAACTAGACGTGAAATTATTTTAACATTCACAAGATGAAAATTCAATGACTGTACACGAATATAGGCGATTATAATGTATTGACATAAATACAATACTGGTACTTGACTTCTGAAAAAATAAGAGTAAGATATAAAACATAAACAGTAATGATTATCGTTACTGATAAGGAGTCACAAATTATGAAGAGATTTTCAAAACGACGGCAATGCATCCTTGATAATCTCGAAAGCAGAACTGATCATCCTACTGCTGAGATGGTTTATTCCTCAGTTCGTGAAGAGATCCCGAATATCAGTCTTGGAACTGTCTACAGGAACTTAAAGGACTTAGCGAGTGATTATCAGATCCTCTCGTTCACCCAGAACGGTAAGGAGCACTTCGACGGGAATAACCACCCGCACATTCATGTGTGCTGCCACCTCTGCGGGAAGATTGAGGACCATCCATTAAATCCATCGCTTTTCGAGCCTGCGAACGATCCATCTTTTGAGATCACGAATGTCATTGTCCAGGGCATCTGCAGTGACTGCGCTAAAAAGCAGTCTGGTAATTGATATCTGCTCCCATCGGGAGTTCTGATATAGTAACAAAGGTATGTATTTTTATTTTATTTTCAGGAGGTAACTATTATGGCAAAGTGGGTATGCAGCGTATGCGGTTATGTTTATGAAGGAGACGAGCCACCAAAGGAGTGCCCTGTATGTAAGGCTCCTAGCGACAAGTTCGTAAAGCAGGAAGGTGAAAAGACCTGGGCTTCTGAGCATGTAGTCGGTTTAGCAAAGGATGCTCCGGAAGACATCAAGGCTGACCTTCGTTCGAACTTCGAGGGCGAGTGCTCTGAGGTAGGTATGTATCTCGCTATGGCTCGTGTAGCTTATCGTGAGGGATATCCAGAGATCGGTCTTTACTATGAGAAGGCTGCTCATGAAGAGGCTGAGCACGCTTCCAAGTTCGCTGAGCTTCTCGGCGAAGTAGTTTCTGACTCTACAGAGGAGAACCTTCGTGTCAGAGTCGATGCTGAGAACGGCGCTACCAATGGAAAGACAGACCTCGCTAAGCGCGCTAAGGCTGCAAATCTCGACGCTATCCACGACACAGTTCATGAGATGGCTCGTGACGAAGCAAGACACGGCAAAGCATTCGAAGGTCTTCTAAAGAGATACTTCGGTAAATAATAACAGCTGAGTTTTCTATTAACAGGCAGCTCCCCGGCGTTACCGCCGGGGAGCTGCCTGTTTTATATCATATATATTAAAGTAATTCCCCGGAAGGCTCTCCATCATCCCATGTAATAACTCCATGAAAAATGAACTGACCATTCTCTTGGTCCGTGCTTCAAATCCCTTTGTTATAAATTTTTTATTCAGACTAAATTAGTGCTTTAAAATAAGCATCAGATGTACATCTTCCCCACTTTTTTCCATCTTCTTAAGAGTAAAATGACACGCGTCATTTAAGTGTGAGACGCCTTTGCCTTCGACTATGGTCTTTGCTCTACCGCCGAGGATCAGTGGCGCGATGAACAGGTGGAGTTCGTTTACAAGACCGGCTTCAAGCATCGATGCATTGAGGGTTCCTCCGCCTTCGAGAAGGATGCTGTCTATTTCCATCTCTCCTAGTTTCTTCATTATACAGTGAAGTTCCGGCTCGCCATTTTTTAGCGGAGCTCTTAAAATCGTAACGCCCTTATCACTTAAGGCCTGCGCTTTTTCACTATCGGCATTTTCAGAACAGAATACTATCGTAGGAATCTCAGCGGCTGTTCTTACCAGCCTGCTTTCCATAGGAAGTCTCAGGCTTTTATCGCAGATGATCCGGATAGGATTTCTCCCGCCTTCAGGCAGCCGACAGGTCAGCATCGGATCGTCGGCGAGCGCCGTTCCTATCCCTATCATAATGCCCTTGTATTTGTTTCTCATCCGCATTACTTCACGTCTGCTCTCCTCATCTGAGATGTACTGTGACTCGCCTGTCACCGTGGCTATTTTTCCGTCGAGCGACTCAGCGCACTTCATCACGACATACGGCGTCTTCGTGGTGATATAGTGAAAAAATACCGGGTTTAATTCATCGCACTCATCCTTTAAAAAGTCTTCAACTACTTCCACACCGTGTTCTTTTAAAAAAGCTGCGCCTTTTCCATGCACCAGCGGATTTGGGTCACGCGAGCCGATAACAACTTTTGAAATGCCTTCCTCTACCAGCGCCTCCGTACATGGCGGCTGATGTCCGTGATGACAGCATGGTTCAAGCGTCACATAGATAGTAGCGCCATGCAGGTCTTTGCCATTTTCTTTCGCATTTTTTATGGCATTGCGCTCGGCGTGAAGACTGCCGTATCGCAGATGAGCCCCTTCTCCGATGATCTCTCCGTCTTTTACTATGACAGCACCGACCAGCGGATTTGGGTTTACGCCTCCCTCTCCCCTGTGGGCGAGCTCTATGGCCCGCCTCATGTATTCCTCATCTGTCATTTTTATATCTGCCTCATCAGATCAACCATCTCTATCGCTGATGTCGCGCAGTCGTATCCCTTGTTCCCGGCCTTGCTTCCGGCACGCTCCACAGCCTGCTCTATATTATCAGTTGTGATGACACCGAAGAGTACTGGAACTCCGGTCTCGAGTGAAGTCTGGGCGATTCCCTTTGAGACTTCATTGCAGACCATCTCATAGTGAGAAGTCGAACCTCGGATAACTGCACCGACACAGATCACAGCGTCGTATTTTTTTGAGAGAGCCAGGCGCTTTGCTATAACAGGAATCTCGAATGCTCCCGGGACCCACATGGCTGTGATATTTTCTTCCTTTACGCCATGACGAATGAGACCGTCCAGCGCCCCGCCTAACAGTTTGTTTACGATTATCTCGTTAAACCTCGATGCCACAATGGCCACCTTCATGTTCTCGTCTGCGACTAATTTACCTTCCAGTGTCTTTACTTCGTACATCTGAATGCCTCCTGTACTTAAATTCTGGTTAAATTATTTCCTTAAATAAATGTCCCATCTTGTCTCTCTTGGTCCGCAGGTATTTCGCATCGTACTTCTGCGGAGCGATCTCTATCGGAACTCTCTCAGTTATAGAAAGTCCGAAGCCCGAAAGTCCATAGACCTTCTCAGGGTTATTAGTTAAAAGCCGAAGAGAATGTATCCCTAAGTCTTCGAGTATCTGAGCTCCGACCCAGTATTCTCTTAAATCTGGCGCGAAGCCCAGCATCACGTTTGCTTCGACTGTATCAAAGCCCTGTTCCTGAAGCGCGTAGGCTTTTATTTTATTAAGAAGGCCAATGCCTCTTCCCTCCTGCCTCATGTACAGGAGAACTCCTCTGCCTTCCTTATCTATCATCCTCATCGCATTGTGGAGCTGGTCACCGCAGTCACATCTGAGAGAACCGAAGCAGTCTCCGGTCAAACACTCTGAATGGACTCTGCAGAGCACTTCATTTCCATCTCCTAAGTCTCCCTTTACGAGCGCCACATGGTGCTCACCTGTGATGTCATTCTGATAACCGTGCATGATGAAATCACCGTACTTTGTCGGGAGCTTCGCTGTAGCCACTCTTACCACATGCTTGTCATGGATCCGGCAGTAATCTTTCAGCTGCTTTATAGTGATAAATGTAAGCCCGTGTTCCTTTGCAAACTTTATAAGTCCGTCGCGTCTCATCATGTGTCCATCTTCTGCCATGATCTCACAGCAGATGCCGCATGGTTTAAGACCCGCATGCCTTAAGAGGTCTACTGTAGCCTCAGTGTGTCCGTCGCGCTCCAGGACTCCGTTCTTTTTTGCGATAAGAGGAAAGACGTGTCCCGGCCTTCTGAAATCGCCAGGCACACTGTTCTCATCCGCGAGCTTATTCATCGTGATCGCGCGCTCTTCTGCTGAAATGCCTGTCGTGGTCGTGATGTGGTCACACGATACAGTAAAGGCTGTCTCATGGTTATCAGTGTTATTTACGACCATCGGATCCAGTCCCAGACGCAGGGCATTTTCTGCTGACATAGGTGTGCAGATAAGACCCTTCGCGTAGCTTGCCATGAAGTTTATCGATTCAGTCGTCGCGAACTGCGCCGCCTGGATCAGATCGCCTTCGTTTTCTCTGTCTTCATCATCGGAGACCATTATGACCTTTCCATGCTGCAGGTCAGATAATGCCTCTTCCACTGTGTTGTGATCAAATTCTTCTTCCATAAAGCTTCCTTTCAGGCCAGTTTTTCAAGCATCTCATATGTAAGGCCGTGGCTTTCATTTTTTTTAGCTAAAAAATGCTCCACGTATTTACCTATCATGTCATTCTCCAGATTCACACTGTCTCCGGCATGCAGCAGGCCGATATTCGTGACTTCTCTGGTGTGCGGGATCACTTCGATGGAAAAATCATCTGGAGAAACTTCCGCCACAGTAAGTGAGATCCCGTTCACTGTCACCGATCCTTTTTTTACGATCAGATCCTTTATATGATCATCACACGTAAAAGTGTACAGATACGAATCGCCATCTTTTTCTATTCGCTTTACTGTCCCGACGCCGTCCACATGGCCTGCCACTATGTGTCCTCCGAGCCTGTCACCTACCCGTATCGCTCTCTCGAGATTTACCTTATCGCCGGCATGACGGCTGCCCAGTATCGTATATCTGAGCGTCTCTTCTGATACATCCGCCAGAAAATAATCACTTCCGAATTCTGTAGCGGTAAGACATACACCGTCAACACAGATAGAGTCTCCGGGTTTTGAATCTTCGAGGACTTTATCAGCTTTTATATTAAGCACTCTGCCTCCACCTGTATCTGTTATTTTTCTTATAGTGCCGGTTTCCTCTGCTATTCCTGTAAACAAAGATAAGTCTCCTTTCGTCGCAATGCGCCCGCGATGCGTTCGCAGTCCCTGCGTGACTGCTCATCCGCGCTTTCGCGCTAATAATGAAAAAACCCTGAACTGCCTTTGCAAGCTAGCTTGCAAATACAATTCAGGGTTTTCCCATTAGCATCGCTCAATTAATACGCGAGAAAAAGTCCTGGGAAAAATCCCAGGACACTGTAAACAAACACTTTATCTATGAAACTCATTCTTCCATCCAGACTATACTGTCGGCCCCGGAATCTCACCGGATCATGCCAAAAGGCTCGCGGGCTTTACCGCCGGTAGGGAATCGCACCCTGCCCTGAAGAGTTATTTAGTTGTAACGTCTTTTCTTTCTTTTCAAAGACAAATGCATTATAGCACTTGCTGTATATTTATGCAACAGCGAATTTCTGTACGCTGTTTCTGAACTTATCTGCGTCCTTTGACTGGCAGATGACCATGGCCTTCTTATTCAGGGCGCAGGAAATAACACCCAGGAGAGACTTGGCATCCAGATAAGCTGCACCGGTCTTAAGATCTATATCGTAATCGAAGCCGGATGCAATTTTTACGAATTCTTCTGCGTCCTTAGGACTATGTAAGCGAATCATAAACTTCATAAAAAACACCTCTTCATTATACTTTGTTTACAGTGATCGGTGAAAACTATTTCTTGCGAAATCGTTTCCTCAAATCTTTTCATACGATAATACCACTTTTTTTTCAGAAGTCAATGAAAATTTTCTAAACCTGTGTTCTTTTTAAAATCCAAAAATTCGCCAAAATCAGCAAAGTTTCCTCTAGTTCAATCGTTTATAGGGCTCCAGTTTCATACCGTCAAAAGAGTGTGCTCCGTTGTAAACTGCGAGTGTCTGGTCTAAAAGAGGGAAAAGCATGGCAGCCCCTGTCCCTTCTCCAAGACTTATGTCTGCATGGATCACCGGCTTAAATCCCAGTTCTTCTATGATGACTCCGGACATTTTCTCCCGGCCGGAGTTTGAAGCTATGATGGTATCCTTTACCCCGGGGCAGAGTCTTTCGGCAAGTAATGCCGCCGTAAGGCTTACGGCTCCGTCTGCTACTGTTGGTGTGTGGTACAATGCTCCCCCGATAAAAGCTCCTGTCATGGCTCCTATCTCTGTCCCGCCTATCCTGGCTAATAACTCTAAAGGCTCTTCACCGTGATGTATCTGACTTTCTATGACGCTCTTTTTGAATAAAAATCCATCATTATCCAGACCTGCTCCCCTGCCTGTCACCTGATCTGCAGTTAAATTAAGTAATGACGCAGTGATTATCGAAGCACAGGTAGTATCGGCTATTCCCATCTCGCCGACTGCTATTATGTCAGCATCAGTTTCCTTCACTTCGTGAGTTCCAGCTTCGATACTTTTTTTAGCCTGATCTACAGTAAGCGCTGGTTCCTTTAGAAAATTCTTCGTACCATGGACTACCTTGCGGTCTATTATCTTATCAGAATGAGTCTCGTCCTTTATCCCGACATCTATACACTTTACCGAAGCTCCTGCGACAGCAGCCATTTTATTTACCGAGCTTTTTCCTTCGGCGAGCTCATCAGCTACCATGGCTGTGACCGTACTGTCACTCTGTGAGACTTTTGTTTCTGAAATCCCGTTATCACCACAGAAAATCAGGACACTCTTTTTAGCTAAATTAACCTCGGGATTTCCGGTAATTCCCGCTATCTGCACTACTATGTCTTCCATAGTGCCAAGTCCGTGAAGCGGATGAGCTATAGAATCCCAGTGCTTTCTGGCCTGCTGCATTGCCTGATTGTCGATATATTTTTCCATGTACTTTTCTTTGCCCTACCTCTCCGTCATTTTTTTCTGCCTGTTTACGACTATGATCCCTAGGGAAACGAGTATCAGCGAAAAAAGTGCCGAAAGCCTGAATGCCTGTGAATACTCGCCTAAAATAACGGCTGATAGCAGGACTCCGATAACCGGGTTCATAAATCCGAAAACAGATATACGGCTTACCGGGTTATATTTGAGCAGGAGTCCCCAGAGCGTATAGGCGCAGGCTGATATAAATGCCATATAGGTAAGTAGCAGGTAGCCTGCTGACCTGGCCGTGGAGAAACTCAGGTGCCCTCCTGCACAGGCACCACCTATCGCAAGTATCAGACCGCCAAGCATGAACTGATAGCCGGAAAGCGCTACGGTATCTTCATCGGCTGACCATCTTTTTATAAGAGAAGACGAAAATGCCGCGAGCAGTGCCGAGATAAGCACAAAGCCCTCTGCCTGAAGCGTAAAATGTACCTCAAGTGAAGCACCGTTTAACTGAACTAAAATAACTCCTACGAAGCCTAGGATGCAGCCGGCTATTTTTCTAAGAGTGAGATTTTCTGTTCTGAAGATAAGCGCTGCGATAAGTATCGCAAAGAAAGTATTCGACGCTTCTATTATAGATGAGCTGACTCCTGTCGCATGAGCAAGTCCTATATAAAAGAAGAAATACTGTCCAGCCGTCTGGAACATCGAAAGTCCAAATACCTTTGGTATGCCTCTGACGCTCACTCTAAGAACCCGTCTGTTGATCAGGCTCCCTGCTATTATAACCATGACTCCGGCGAAGAAAAATCTGATCCCCGCGAAGAGGATCTGCGAAGCCGCGTCATCCGACGGTACTTTAAAAAGCGCATAGCCTGACTTGATGCATGGAAACGCACTTCCCCATAAAAAGCAGCAGATGAATGCGAAAAGGATCACTACAGGTGTCTTTGTCCAGAATGAATTTTTTCCCGTATTATTTTTACTCATGCGTATAGTTTATCAGTTTACGGTCTAAAAGGCAAAAACGAGTCGAGAACTGATATGTATATAGATTAAATTAACTAAACCAGCCCCGGGCTCACCGCCCGGGGCTTTTGTAAACTGAAAATGCTTATTTATGATCCAGGAAAAATAAGCTCTACTTTAAACAGATCACCGTCTATAGTGACATTAAACTCTCCACCCATCAGCTCAGTCAGGTTCTTTGCGATCGAGAGACCTAAGCCCGACCCTTCAGTGGTGCGCGAGATATCTCCCCTTACAAATCTCTCTGTCAGCTCGTCGGCAGTTATATGAAGCCGCTCTGATGAGATGTTCCTGAATATGATAGTTATCTTTGAATCCTTCTCGTCCAAGTCCACATATGCCCTCGTTCCAGGCTGCGAATACTTATACATATTCCCGAAAAGATTCTGGAACACCCTGCCTAAATAATTCGGGTCTGCAATAATAGACGCGCTGTCGTTTTCCGTGCCTGAAGTCTCAAGGGTTATATCCTTTGCTTTTAGCTTCTCCTGATATTCACCTGCCATCATGTCTATGACAGTTCCGGCATTTATTTTTTCAGGGTGCATCACGAGCTTGCCGCTCTCAGCCTTGCTCGCATCTATCAGGTCGTTTATCAGTTTTTTTAGCTTAGAACTCTGTTTTTTAAGTACCTCCAGGTATTCTTTTTTCTGCTCGTCGGTCACATCAGGCTTCGATAGAAGGTCCGTGTAGTTTATGATCGAAGTAAGCGGTGTCCTGATGTCGTGGGATACGTTCGTGATGAGCTCGGTCTGCATTCTCTCTGACTTAAGCCTCTCATCGACTGCTGAGTCTATGGCATCACCTATGGAGTTAAGGTCATCCTGCACCTGCTTTATGTCTACTGGAAGCTCCTCAGTTCCAGCCTTGTATGAGAGCTCTCCCGAAGCTATTTTTGCAGCTGAGGTCTTTACGACTGCAAAGCTTCTTACAATCCTTCCAAGAGCGTGGTGCTTTATAAACTCCTTTACTATAAAAATAGCCAGAGCTAAAATGACACCTGTCACATATCCGTCCCAGACGGTAAGGACTGCCAGAATCCCTAAGAATACATTTATAGCCAGATCCGTAAAGTAATAGATCTGTCCTCTGCGGTTTAGATCAGCGACTGTTCTTTTCTTAGCTTCGTTTTCCTTTACTTTTGCCGCTGCCTTAGGGATCAGGGCTATAAGCTTATAGATCACTGTATTCTTCCAGAACTTCCCGAGCTTTACATTTACTGCCCAGGAGTACAGGTAGATGGCCGTTACCGGCACCACCAGATAAGAGATAGGTAAAATGATCAGAAGGTCTTTAGGGGAACCCATATCAGACGTATCTGCTCCTATATAAATAGCTGCAAGAGCTGCAAACATCGCGAGAATGTAGATAAAAAATCCTAGATCGAGAGGAATTCTGGCAAAACCTCTTCTCTCTATGTAGTCAGTGTCGGTTAATTTTCTTATATTCCATTCCTTTTCAGGGTGAACAGGCACTGCTACATGGCCTGCTGCCCTAAGGAATAAAATGACACCTGTCACAAAACAGATAATGCCCGCTATGATACCAATTATCGCAAGAACACAGGCTACATGAATATTGGCAGCTGCCGGAGCTATCCGGTTAAACAGGTCGTTTTTCGCAGAAAGCTTATCTGGAATTATCGAGACGACAGTGTAGGTGTTCATCCTGCCAGTGCGCAGATCATAGCTGTACTGCGCTCCGTTAAAATACGTCACCTGAGCTTGTGCGCTCGCGCTGTCGAGAAGCTCTATATCTCTCTGATATACGATGTGCTTCTGGTTTGGATTTCTCGATCTTGCGTATTTCCCGCTCAGTCCGTATAGCTCTATAGAATACGTATACTCCTTTGGCTTGGTGATTTCGCTGTTTTTAAATGTCTCTACGGCATCTTTTTTCATCTCATCAAAGGTCATCTGGAACGGGTCGTATTCCGCATAGACAGAGTAATTTTTAAATACCACCCTTGCATATACATTCTTTGCCGTAGCCTGCACCAGACCGTCAGAATCATCTATCAGATACAGGCCTTTCTTTTTAGGATTAAGCCCAATCTGGTGTATAGCTACATCATCGGCACTCCCAGCCCACTCATTTATAGAGGCATCCCCTTTACTGTAGGGCCATTTGAGAAATGAATTATCATAGCTTAGCGAGTAGGTCATCTTATCAGACCAGATATAAGTGTCATACCTGAATGAGCCTCTCAGCGATTTCCGATCGATCCTGTAATCATCCAGAGCCTCATATTCTTCATCGGTCAGGTTCTTATCAACTACTTCTGCCGTTGCCGGAAGATCATCCTTATTCGATATGGTTTCCATCAGTTCTTTGCCACTGATGCCCTTTATAATCATATAGTGGAAGTTTGAATTCTTATAGTCCAAGTCCTTGCTGTCACCAGTCAGAGCTGCTACCGAATACAGATCTATTGCGTCGTTGGTAAAAGATTTATTTAAGTCCTTCCGGCTCTGACCTACATAGTCGCTGAAGAATGCGACAATTACTATGCCTGCTGCCAGGAGCAGATATCCTATGGTCGTCAGGATATAGAGCCAGGCCTTATATCCGGTTTTAGTTTTTTTACTTTTTTTAGCCTCTTTATCCATTGTTTCCTCCGATTTTGTAACCCCTGCCCCAGACCATTACTATGTATCTCGGGTCAGATGGGTTTATCTCTATTTTTTCACGCAGGTGCCTTATATGGACGGCGACTGCATTCTCCTGTCCGCACGGATCCTCGTGCCAGACTTCCCTGATGATGTCCTTCGGTGAGAATACTTTTCCCTGATTTCTCATCAGAAGTCTCAGGATATCGTACTCCGTAGGAGTAAGCGATACTTCCTCTCCGTCCACCGTAAGGCGCTTCTCGCTGTCGTTTAAGCAGAGACCTCCGCAGTAGAGGTTATTATCAGCGTTCTGGTTCATACCTCCTGCGCCTCCGAGTATCTGGTAGCGTCTTAAAGCACTTTTTACTCTGGCTAATAACTCTACCGGGTTGAACGGCTTGGTCACATAGTCATCTGCTCCGACGTTAAGTCCGAGGATTTTGTCAGTGTCCTCCGCTTTTGCCGTAAGAAAAATGACCGGTACATTTGATAATTTTCTGATCTCTGTCATTGCCTCTATGCCGTCCATGACCGGCATCATCACATCTAAAAGCACCAGGTCGCATTTGCCGAGACGCACTATATCCACGGCGTCAGCCCCGTTATAAGCCTTTATCGTGTCATATCCGTCACTTTTTAAATAAATGCAGATAGCGTTAACTATGTCCCTGTCATCATCTGCTACTAAAACTGTGCTCATGAGTTACCTTTCTAAAATCCAAAAATATATCCGCTGCAACGGGATTTCTTTATGATCCTATTGTAGCGGACTTACGATTAAGAAAAAAGTATCTAAATCTTTAAGAATTTCTTAAGACCCCTCCCAGAATTTTTTAAGCGTTTCCTCTATGGTCTCCTGACTCACGTCCTTTATATCATCCCACTCCTTCGGGAAGAGGCCTCTGTAATCGGCTCTCAGGTATCTGTCGTCTAAAAGGACTATGACCCCACGGTCTGTTTCTGTGCGGATCAGGCGGCCAGCGGACTGGAGGACTTTATTCACTGCCGGATAGAGGTAGGCGTAGTTAAAGCCCTCTCCGTATTTTTTATCGAAGTAGTCGCTTAGTATCTTCTGTTCGAAGCTTACCTGCGGGAGCGGAACTCCTACGATGATCACTCCTATAAGACACTCGCCTGTCAGGTCCACTCCTTCACCAAAAATCCCTCCCGCTATACAGAAGGCTAATAAACTTCTGTCTCTCTCTTTTTTAAACTCGCCTAAGAATCTGTCCCTGTCTTCTTCTCGCATCTCAGGTGTCTGGCAGATGATATCAGCTTCGGATTTTATCAGCTTACCGCTTATCTGATCCATTATAGCGTATGAGGGAACGAAGGCCATGTAGTTCCCCTGCTTTACTGAAACTGTCTTTCTGATATACGAGGCGTAGTTTTCATACATCTGATCTGTCCGCTGCCGGTAGACACTTGTCACTCCGCTTCCTGCGACTATCAGACGATTTGCGGTATCAAAAGAACTCTCTGCGTAGATCGCATAAGGCTTTTCTACGGTACATGAGAGATTTCTGTAGTAGTGAAACGGCAGCAGTGTCGCCGAAAAGAGCACAGATGATCTCGCCATCGAGAGCTTCTTCTGGAGTCTCTTGGACGGATCTATGCAGAGAAGCGTTATGTCAGTGTATCTCTTTTCTGTATGAACCTTTATCACATAGTCATCGTCAAGCTCCTCATACACCTCTAAGAAAAATGACAGGTCAAAGTAAAGTTCTCTAAGCGACTCTACTCCCTCATATCTGTTTTTTTCATCATCTAAAAACTCATCTAGAGCTGACTTAAGCCTTAAAAGTTTCGGCATGACTAAATTAAGTTCACTGACTGTAAAGTCAGGTTCCCTGCCGTCCACTGTATCCTTTATCGCCCGCTGCACAGATGAAATCCGTGATTTAAGCTTCGTATAAGCTTTAGGTATGGGTTTTTTAGCTGCAGCTATCCCGCCTGTACTGATAGAAGCTGTAAACATCCTCCTGCCCCGCTCCGGCAGGTTATGCGCCTCATCTATAAGAAACACATAGTTTTCTTTACTCTCCGAAGCAAAGAATCTCTTCAGGTATGCCCTCGGATCAAAGACATAATTAAAGTCACCGATTATATTATCGCACCAGTCACAGAGATCGTATTCTAAAAGATAAGGACAGACCTGACATTTTTCTCCCTGTTCTCTTATAGTATCCCTCGAGAAAATATCAGTGCTATAAAGCAGATCATAAAGCGCGTCATTTACCCTGTCAAAATGCCCCTTTGCATACACACAGCTGTCCGGGTTACACTCTACAGTTCCGTTGATACACATCTTTTCTTTGGCAGTAAGCGCTACAGTCTTCCCCCTATAACCGTTCTTCTGGAACAGCTCAAACGCCTGCATCGCGTTTCTCGCTGTCATCGTCTTAGCTGTCAGGTAAAATATCCTGTCTGTTAACCCTTCTCCCATAGACATTACTGCTGGGTAAACAGTAGAGAGAGTCTTTCCAGTCCCTGTAGGCGCCATCATAAAAAGCAGTCCTTTACTTACTATGCTTCTGTAGACTGCTGCCATCAGGTCGAACTGTCCCTTCCTGTACGGGTAAGGAAATTTAAGTCCTTTTATTGAGTTAATTTTCTCTTTTGAAAAGTAATAAGTAAAGTCTGACCACCTGCGATAATCTTCTACCAGTCCGGTAAAGAACGCAGTCAGTTCCTCTCTGGTAAAAGTCTCTGTGAATTTTTTAATGACTTCTGTCTCGAGATTGCAGTAAGTGATCGTGATGTCACATTTATCAAGTCCGTTTGCGCACAGAAATATAAACCCATAGCATTTCGCCTGGGCTAAGTGCAGAAGCTCCGGTTCTTTTTTTAAACGAAGCTCCTGATATGTCCCTTTTATCTCGTCTATTTCTACTTTTTTAGTTAATTTAACGTGTGGAAAAAATCCCTTTTCAAATGAGTATTTCTCAAGGCCTGTATAGGTGGCTGGCTCCTTATTCTTCTGAGCCTTCTCCTGGTAGATGATACCGTCAGCCCTGCCCTGTGCGCTCAGTTCATACTCTCCCATATCCACAGTCACCGAGAGCGGTACTTCCGCATGGTAATCTACTCCGCCGGCCTTCTGTATTTTCTTGTGGATGCGGTTTCCTGCCTGCATGGATTCTAAAGTGTCACGTACCTCCATGCCTTCAGTGATATCTCCTTTTCTTAATAGAAATTCCACTAACCGGCGGACAGAAATTTTTATCTGTGTTTTTTCACTCATGTCAGACTACTTTATTCAGATTCGATATCTCCTTTGACGCACCCTTCCGGTACATATCCTTTGCTGAAAAGAGGACATAACCGTCACATTTCTTTTTTCTAAGCATTTTTAGCTGTTTTGAGAGATTCGATGAAGAGCGCCTCCATCCCGGATCTCCTGTCCAGCCGCTCGACTTATAGACTGCAAATCCGATATAAACCGGCATGCCTACTTTATTAAGTCCTTTGGCTGTCCAGTTATTAAGTGTTCTGGTGAACATCTTCGTATTTCCCCTGCTGCCCCAGTTATCTGTCCAGTAGAGCTGCGGCATGATATAGTCGACGTATCCATTTGTCGACATCCATTTCTTTATGTCACAGCCTAAGTTCTTCGCGTTCTGCATATTACCCTGAGGGCTGATGCCAAAGACTGCGTTCTTATCAGCCTTCTTTACCGCACTGTGGACTCTTCTGACCAGAATGCTGACGTTCTTCTGGCGGGTAGAATATGACGGTTTGCCGGCCACCCGCTTATTCCTTAGGTTTACATACCCTACCTTTGCGTTGTAGAAATAGTCATCAAAATGGATCCCGTCTACTTTATAAGCCATGATCTCATTTACAGCCTTGACGATCCTGTCTCTCGTCGTGCCGTATCCCGGGTCGAGGTAGTAGTTCGTGGTCTTCCTGTATGGGTTAAGCCAGGCGTGAAATTCCATTCCCTTTTTATGTGTGAGCTCGACCGCTATCTTCATAGGATCGTAAGTGTAGGTCTTTGCAGCGGATTTACTTCTGGATGCATTCCATTTGAGCGCTTTCATAGCAGGGAAAGTCTTACTCTTCCAGGCTGCGTCATCAAAAGATCTGACATGAAAATATATCGCATTCAGATGATCCTTCTTCGCCTTATTTAAAAATGCATTGTAGTTTGAACGGAATGACTTTTCATTTTTATTTGCCAGCCCGAGCCTCTGGAAATCACAGTATGAAATCCAGACGCCGCGAAGCTCGTCTGTCTTTCCCTTCGCCTGCGAAGTCACCGCTCCCGGCCCGAAAAATGCTGTTACTAAAAGAGCGAATACTAAAAGAACTGCTGAAATTTTCTTCTTCATCTGAAAAATGTACCTCGTAATTTTTTTGTAAAATAATAGTAACATTTTTCGTTATAAAATACAAGAAAAAGACTCCTCCGGATCCGGAGAAGCCCTAATTTGTCATAGTATCCATGTCTGAGCGGACATTTCCCTTTACTTCAACAACCACCTTATTCGGCAGGCAGGTGATGGATTCTCCGTCCTTTGACTTATGTCCCTGGTGAACGCAGATCTGGTCTGGGCAGTCAGCACTTTTCATATAGACTTCTCCATCTGCTATGACTACTGTATTGGTTAATTTACCCTGACTGTCTTTTATCTTTATAACCTTATCTTCGCTTATAGGATAAGTGCCGTATGTCTTTCCGTTATGAGTGATCACCACTGTATTTCCGTTTTCTCTTTTCGAGTAAAAAATCCCTGCAAAGATAACAAGAACCAACAGGACGATTCCGATCAGGATAAGGCTTTTTTTACTGAAGTATGGATTTTCTTTCATATGAGTTTTACCAGGCGGCTATGAACTGCCGCGCTAAGAGAGCCGGTTATAATTCCGGTGACTATGCCTGCTATGATAAGGACAGGAAGATAAAAGACTATATTGTAATTCGTGACGAGGATGGCTGCAGCTATCAGCTGGCCGGCATTGTGTGATACAGCACCGATCACCGAGATCGGGATCATTTTTACTTTTTTTAGCCTGAAGCATAAGTACATGACTCCGAAGCTTAAAATACCACCCGCAAAAGAGTAAATAAGGCTCATCGCATTTCCAAAGATAAGTCCTGAGAGCAGGATACGAAGCATTGAGCTAAGCAGCGCTTCACCCGGAGTAAATAGATAGAGCAGGATGACAGTTACCATATTTGCGAGGCCCAGCTTCATGCCCGGCACTCCGAAATTTATCGGTATAAGTGTCTCCACATAGCTTAAGATCATGGCCAGAGCCAAAAACACTCCTAGTGAAGCTATTCTCGATGATCTCTTCATATCCTTGTTCTTTTTCATGTCAGCTCCAGTGCTCTACAAAGCCTTCGCCCATAGCTTCTGATACATTTCCGACTATAAAGAATGCTCTCTTGTCGTGGTCCTTTACGATATCCTTGATCTGCGGTACATCCTTTTTGGCACAGACGCAGCAGATGATCTTCCTTGGCTTGCCTGAATATTCACCTGTACCGCCTATACTGGTGACACCTCTGTCCATTTCTATAAGGATATCCTTGGAGATCGCATCACACTCTTTTGAAATGATCAGAGCAATCTTCGCTTTCTTACCGCTGTCTACGACTTTATCGATGACCTTTCCCATCACATACACGGAAATAAAGGCATAGAGAGTGTTCTCAATGCTGAAGGCAAATACACCGATAAGGACTATGGTCCCGTCAAGTATCTGGATCAGAACTCCGACTGGAATGTGTCTTATGATATGAGACAGTGAGTTTCCCAGCATGTCTGTGCCGCCTGTCGTAGCGCGCGCAAGGAGGATTATACCAGTTCCGAGGCCAAAAAGCACGCCTCCATAGAGACTCGTAAGCAGAAGATTATCAGAGATCAGAGAATATTCCGGGAAAACAGCAAGCTCTATCGTCATTATTGCAAAACCTATCCCTGTTCTGATTATACTTTTTATACCGTCTACCTTCAGCGCAAAAAGGAAGATCGGGATATTAAACACGAGATTCGAGACCCAGAGGGGTATGGCGTGTCCCCAGTACCTGCCGCTGATACTTTTTACTACTATGGCAAGACCGCTGATTCCACCTGTATCCAGGCCCGCCGGGTCGAGTATATACTTCACGGCCAGTGACACCAATGTACTTCCGATAAGTATTATGAAAAAATCCCTGATATGCCGTCTGAAATACTTTGGCTTGAAAAAATCGCTTTTAAAAATATCCTTCACGATCTGTTTCTCCATTTCATTTTAAGAAAAATAAAAGCCTGCAGCATCGCCGCAGACTCCTTTGACTAAAACAGAGGCAGAAGGACTTGAACCCTCGACATTTGGTTTTGGAGACCAACGTTCTACCAACTGAACTATACCTCTATAAACATAAATCCCTATAATAATACATTATAGGGAAAATAATGTCAAATTCTTTTTTAAAGTACCTTCAAAACTTCATACAGAGACGAGTTACTACTTACAAGTTTGCTTTCTAAGGAAGTTCTTTTCGCTAAGCTCGCACTTCGTCTTTGACTCGCGCTCGCCAATCTCAAAGAACGATCTCGCTTCGGATTCGGACTGCGCTACGCTTGTCCTCATCTCGAAGCTTTCGATCAAGCCTTCGATCTATTAGTGACAGTCAGCTGAGTGTCTCACAACACTTACACCCCTGCCCTATCTACCTTGTACTCTTCAAGGGATCTTATGTCATTAAATGACGGGATATCTCATCTTAGGG
>Ga0256406_1001529_pt1 | contig 36740 bp, 33 predicted proteins | sample RumenRJG_03DNA_FD_185986 | JGI IMG/M metagenome (GOLD analysis project Ga0256406, IMG submission 185986) | Bovine rumen microbial communities from Lethbridge, Alberta, Canada - RJG_03 | ecosystem: Host-associated > Mammals > Digestive system > Stomach > Rumen | place: Canada: Alberta | collected...
CAGCACCGTCACCCTCGCCCTCACCATCAACTACAGCAATACCGGCGACACCTCTGCCGTGGCCTGCGACCAGTTCAGCTGGTACGGCACCGACTACACCGCTTCCGCCACCCCCACCCATGTGCTCACCAACGCCGCCGGCTGCGACAGCACCGTCACCCTCGCCCTGACCGTCAACTATAGCACCACCGGCGACACCGCCGCCGTGGCCTTCGACCGCTTTGCGTGGTACGGCACCACCTATACCGCCAGCGGCACGCCCACCCATGTGCTGACCAACGCCGCGGGCTGCGACAGCACGGTGACCCTCGCCCTGACCATCCTCGAGGGTTATGCCACCGACCCGACCTTCGGCGAGCAGGGCATTGAGGTGGAGGCCTATGGCTACTGCGCCGGCCCGGGTGCCGTGCGCTACCGCCTCAGCAGCGGCCAGCCCGACGAGTACAGCCTGAACTTCGGCCATGCCGCCTGGACCAACCTCGGCTGGCAGCGCATCGCCACCCCCGGCAACATCGACATCACCGTGCCCGACGGTCTGCCCACCGGCGACTACACCGCCACCCTCTACTTCCGCCACAGCGCCTACCCCGACATGGTGAGCGCCCCCATCGAGGTCACCATCCACGTCAACCTGCCGGAGACCTACGTCATGCCCCTCTTCAGCGACGTCATCGCCCTGGTGGACACCTGTCACTGCCTGACCGATGTGCAGTGGTACCACCGCGAGGCGGGTGCCGCCGACTGGGCGGCCATCCCCGGTGCCAACGACTACTACTACCACCAGGAGGGCGGCCTCACGGGCGAGTACTTCGTCAGTGCCCGCTACAATGGCCAGCCCACCTACACCTGCCCGCAGTCCGACATGACCACCCTCATCACCGAGCCCCAGCCCACCCTCACCGCCTACCCCAACCCCACGCGTGACGTGGTGACGATTGAGGTCGGAGGTATGAGGTCGGAAGTCGGAGGGGAGCAGCATATATTGCGCGTCCTCAACCTGCAGGGTGTCGAGCTCGAGCGCCGCGTGTTCGAGGGCAGCACCCTCCAGCTCGACCTCAGCGCCTACCAGCGCGGCAGCTATGTCGTCAGTGTCGACGGAATGGTGGTCAGGGTGATCAGAAATTAGGAATTAGTGATTAGGAATTAGGACAATCCGGAAAAACAAAATGATTATCCGCAGTCACCGCAACCATGCCTCGGAGAGGCATAATCTCAATAACCCCGCACAAGCAAAGCGCAGTGTGGGGTCGGGAAACCAATCGTGTAACAGCGTCTCGGAGAGACGCGATCTCAACGATGTGCGTATTACGGATAATCAAAAACCAAAAAAGTAGATTACAAGATGAAAAAGATATTATTGGCGGCAGCCATCGTTTCGATTTTCAATTTTCAATTTTCGAATTTCAATTCTGCCCACGCCCAGCAGCGCGAGCACACCAACTACCTGGGCCTGGGCCTGGGCGGCGGGCTGGGCAGCCCGCTCCACAGCGCCGTCCACGGCGACGCCGCGCTCGGCCTCGGCTTCGGCGCGGGGCTCCACTATGCCCACTTCTTCGGCCGCCATTTCGGCCTCGGCCTCGGCGTGAACTACAACCGCCTCCACGGCGCCACCACCTACAACTTCACCGAGACCACCGCCGGCCTCACCCACGCCAGCAACCCGGGCGTCACCTACGACCTCGTCACCACCTACGACGGCTGGCGCGAGCGGCAGATGCTGGGCTTCCTTTCGGTGCCGCTGGAACTCCTCTGGCGCTGGGAGCTGGGCGAGCGCAGCTGGCTCGTGGCCGGCCTCGGCGCACAGCTCGAGCTGCCCCTCCACGGCCGCTACACCGCCGACGAGGGCACCTACGCCACCACCGGCTACTTCCCCGCCATCGGCCACACCGTGGAGAACCTGCCGCAGCACGGCTTCGGCACCTACAACGCCGACACCGAGGCCGACATCGAGGGCTTCAAGCCCGCCGTCAGCCTCGTGGCCGACCTCGGCGTGCGCCTGCCCCTGGGCGACCGCTGGGGCCTCTACGTGGGCGCCTACGGGAGCCTCGGCCTCACCAACATGCTCGACGGCACCTCCACCGACCCCCTCCTCGTCCTCGACCCCGCCGACCCCTCGCAGGCCCTCTACAACGGCACCTTCGCCAGCGCCGAGGTGGACGGCGTGCGCCTGCTGCGCGCCGGCGTGAAAGTGGCCATCGACTTCGGATGGAGCTGCGGTCGCACCCCCCAAGCCCCCGCCGCGGAAGAGAAGCCGACGGCCCGTCCGCAGCTCGTGCAGCAACCCCAGCCCAAGCCCGAGCCGCGCCCCGCGCCCAATGCCCAGCCGCAACCCGTGGTGATGCAGCCCAAGGCGGAGCCCGAAGCGGCACCCGTCCCCAAACCCAACCCCGATCAGGAGGCCGCCCGGCAGGCTGCCGCCGCACGGGCCGAGTTGAAGGGTAGGGTAGAGGGCACCGCCATCGCATTCGACTTCGCCGGCAGCGAACCCCACATCAGCCAAGCCGACGACCTCTCGCTCCGCGCACTCGCCGCCGCCATGCAGGCCGACCCAGCCATGCGCGTCACCATCACCGGCCACACCGACAACGTCGGCAGCGCCGACGTCAACATGCGACTCGGACAGCAGCGCGCCGACGCCGTCCGCCAGCGCCTGATCGCCCTCGGCATCCCGGCCGACCGCATCGCCACCGCCAGCCGCGGCATGGAGCAGCCCATCGCCCCCAACGACACCCCCGAAGGCCGCGCCCGCAACCGCCGCGCCGACCTCAAACTCGACCGCTAGGTCATCCGCGGACATCTCTCTCTCCGGCATAATGTTTTGTTATGTCGGAGAGATTTTGTATCTTTGTACCTCGAAACATACCTTGATATGACCTCTAATGTGTTGAAAAATAAATCGATGCTGTTGCTGGCGGCATTCATAATTTCAATTTTCAATTTTCAATTTTCAATTTTCGCCCCCCTCCACGCCCAGCCCTCCGTCACCGGCCTGCAGGGCAAGGTGGTCGACGCCGTCACCGGCGAGGCCGTCCCCTTCGTGCAGATTGTCTTCGAGGGCAGCACCACCGGCACCCAGACCGACATGGACGGCAAGTTCGCCATCTCCAACTCCAGCGGCCACACCAAGCTCCTCTTCCGCATGATGGGCTACGAGCCCCTGACCATGAAGGTGGAGAAGGGCAAGGTGCAGAAGCGCGCCACCGTGAAGCTCACCCCCCAGGCCAAAACCCTCGGCGAGGTGACCGTCACCGCCAAGCGCGGCCGCGACCGCTACCGCCGCAAGAACAACCCCGCCGTCGAGCTGGTAAAAAAAGTCATCGACCGCAAGGACCAGAACCGCGCCGAGGCCCTGCCGCGATGGCGACGCGACGTCTACGAGCGCATGTCGATGAGCCTCGACGACTTCCGCCCCGACTTCGAGGGTAAGCGCATCTGGCGCAAACTCAACTTCCTGGAGAAATACATCGACCGCACCGAGTTCGACGACACCCCCATCCTCATCATCTCCATGCGCGAGAGCCTCAAGGAGCAGAGCTGGGACCGCCACGACAAGCAGCTGCGCACCCTCACCACCGGCCACCGCATGGAGGGCGTCGACGAGGTGCTCAGCGACGAGGGCATCGACCAGAACCTCCAGGCCATGTTCATGCCCATCGACATCTACGACGCCGACATCGAGCTCATGCTCAACCACTTCGTCAGCCCGCTCAACGGCCTCATCGCCACCACTTTCTACAAGTATTACATCACCGACACCCTCGAGGTGGAGGGGCAGCGCTGCGTCGAACTCTCCTTCGTGCCGGCCAACAAGCAAAGCTACGGCTTCACCGGACAGATGTACGTCTCGCTCGACCCCGACAGCACCTTCGCCCTCACCCGCGTCGTGATGATGGTCTCCAAGCATGTGAACCTCAACTTCGTGCGCGACCTCTCCATCGTCCAGTCCTACCGCCGCGACGCCCAGGGGCGCTGGCTGCCCTACCGCTGCGACACCTACGGCCGCCTCTCCATCCACAAGAAGATACAGGAAATCTACGTCCACCAGATGCGCGTCTACACCGGCTACCAGGTGGGCGACACCGTCCGCCCGCTGCCCGACAGCCTCTTCAGCGCCTTCACCTCCGAGGCCACCGTGCCGCGCAGCCAGCTGAAGCGCTTCAAAAGCCAGTTCAACGAGGCGCGACCCGTACAGCTCACCGCCAAGCAGACGGTGCTCGACAGCATGTGGGTCGAGCTGCGCCGCCTCCCCTCCTTCCGCGCCATCAAGGCCGTCGGCGAGACGATGGTCTCCGGCTACATCCCCACCCACCGCTCGCGCAAGGAGAGCCGCTTCGACATCGGGCCCGTCTTCAACATCCTCAGCCACAACCACCTCGAAGGCTGGCGCTTGCGCCTGGGCGGCATGACCACCGCACGCCTCCACCCCCAGCATTTCCTCGAGGGCTATGCCGCCTATGGCTTCCGCGACAAGCAGCTGAAGTTCAACGCCATGTATACCTACACCTTCGACGAGAAGGAGCGCCACAGCCACGAGGGCCCCTACAGCAGCCTCTCCCTCATGGCCGGCTACGACCTCCAGACCCCCGGCCAGGCCTACGACAACTTCGACCGCGACAACATCATGATGTCCAGCGACAAGGAGTTCAAAGCGCAGTATGTGGCCCAGGCCCAGCTGCGCCTCCGCAAGGAGTGGAAGAGCCACGTCCGCTTCGACTCCTGGCTCGCCGGACGCCGCTACGAGCCCGCCGGACTGCTACAATACGAACAGTATCAGACCGATGGCACGGTGCGCAACGTCGACTTCTTCACCGAGGCCGAGGCGCGCGTGAGCCTCAGCTTCTCGCCCAATGTGGCCAGCGGCACCCGCCGCCGCGAGACCCAGAGCAACCTCCGCCGCGACGCACCCACCATCACCCTCAGCCACACCGTAGCGCACCTCTCCCACAACTCCTCACTCCTCACTCCTCACTCCTCACTCTACCACACCACCGACTTCGCCGCCGACAAGCGCTTCTGGCTCGGCGCCTTCGGCCACATCGACGCCAAGGTCGCCGCCGGCGTCGTATGGAACCGCGTGCCCTACCCACGACTCTACATCCCCAGCGGCAACGCTGGCCTCTTCCTCTCCTCCAACGCCTTCAACACCATGCAGCCCATGGAGTTCATCATGGACCAGTACGTCGCCTTCTTCGCCACCTACCACCTCAAAGGCTGGATCCTCAACCGCATACCCCTCATCAACCGCCTACGCCTGCGCGAGGTCGTCGGCTTCAACATCCTCTATGGCGGCCTCACCCCCAAGAACGACCCCGCCCAGGGCGACCCCGCAGGCCTCTACCGCTTCCCCGAAAACACCGTCCCCTTCGGCACCATGCCCTACATGGAGTACTCCCTCGGCATCGAAAACATACTCTCCTTCCTCCGCGTCGACTTCGTCCGCCGTCTCACCTACCTCGACGGCCTCGAAGGCTGGGACCGCTGGTTCATACGCCTCGACCTCAAGTTTGCACTCTAGCCTCACCCCCCAGCCCCTTTTTCAATTTTCAATTTTCAATTCTCAATTATGAAAAAGACACTCATCCTGGCAGCCGCCCTGATTTTCAATTTCCAATTTTCAATTTCCAACTTTCAATTTTCAATTTTCAATTTTCAATTTTCAATTCCCAATTTTCAATTCTTCCCCCCCCTCCACGCCCAAGACTACCACCGCCAGTACGCCTCGTGGGGCTTCGCCGCGGGACCCAACATCTCGTCCTATATCATGAAGGTCGACCCCCTCCTGCGCGACACCCTCATCGCCGACACCGTCCTCAGCTCACTCCCCTCCACCGGCCTCAGCTTCGGCCTCTTCCTCGACTACCACATCACCGACCGCTGGGCGCTCCAGATGAACGGCCAGCTCGCCCTCGGCCAGTCCCTCCTGCGATATGCCGACCACCACAGCCACCTCCTCACCCTCGGCACCGACGTCGGCCTCGCCGTCCGCTACCGCGCCCCCTGGCGCAAAGGCGCCTTCCTCCTCTCCTTCGGCCCCTACGTCAACTTCATCCTCTACTCCGCCGCCACCGAGGGCATCAACCTCTTCCGCCGCCAGATCTACACCAACCCCGCCACCGACAAGGCCCACTTCGCCATGAGCGACATCCACGCCGGCCTGGGCCTCGCCCTCGGCTACGAGTTCAGCAACCGCTGGCTCGTCCAGCTCGAAAGCAAATTCGGCGTAACCGACATCCTCCACCTCAAGACCCCGGGCACCTACGTCTATCCCTACAAAATCACCATCGGCGTCGGCTGCCGCTTCTAGCCGCCTCCTCAAAAGACCGCTAGACTGCCCATCCGCCGCCACCCGCATCCGCAATACAACAAATACCTCGACCCCAAGAAATTCGCCACTTTCATCACCCTATATAACTCATTCCCCGACAGCACTTCCGCCCGTCGGGGAAAATTATTTTTGGCCAATTCGGAAAAAGTTTGTATTTTTGCACCCGCAAACTGCAAGAGAAATGGTTTGCCAATGTTTATTGAAAGCATTTGTTTGGTGTCCCTTCTGAAAATATCGCCAATATTAATCACAGGACATGAAACCGATGCCTTTTTCTGCTTTTTGTATTCGTTTACAATGGCATAGGATAAAGGTAAAACTGTTTCTGCTGTGATAAGGTGTTTGGCGATGCCTCAGAAGGAGGAAACAGGCAACAAGAGTTCTATGCTTTCTTTATTTAATAAAGATAATTACCGCCGCCATCTGTGGACTCTGGGCAGCAAAAAAACAAACACCCAACAACATGAAAAGAAGACTACTCTTTTTCGCCCTCCTGCTGGCCGCCCTGCCTTTGCGTTCGCTGGCCTATGATTTCTCCGCCGTCGTCAACGGGAATGTTCTTTACTTCAGCTACTACCAGATTGGTGAAAGAAGAACGGCACAAACAACGTATCCAGAGAGCGGCAACTATTATTCTGACGGAAATGCATGGTATGGGATATCGAGCAACCGTCCCACTGGCGCCCTCACCATTCCAGATAGTGTGAGGTATTCTAACCAATACTACTCTGTTGCCAAAATAGGTAGCCATGCCTACTATAACTGTCGCGGACTCACATCCGTCACCATTCCCAACTCCGTATCCGTCATCGGGCGGTATGCTTTCTATAACTGCAGTGGAATCAGTTCTATAACTATCCCCAGCTCTGTCACCGACATTCAAAACTATGCCTTTACAAATTGTAGTGGACTCACCTCCATTTCCGTGTTGGCCGAAGTTCCTCCATCACTTGGGAGTGGAGCTTTTAGCGGTGTTCCTTGCACACAACTTCTCGTTCCATGCGGCGCAGAGGAGGCTTACCGCACAGATTCCGCGTGGAGTTCGCAATTCAGCGACATTCGTAGCATAGATTGCCACACCCTTGCGGCCACCGCATCCGACAGCACGATGGGTAGTGTGTCGGGTTGCGGCAAATATAGCAACGGCCAAACTGCCTTGCTTGTGGCCATCCCCGGGATGGGTTTCGCCTTCGACGGCTGGAGCAACGGCACAGAAGATAACCCCTACTCTCTTTTCGTTACCTCCGACACCACGATTACCGCGCTCTTCTCGCCCAAACAGGCCCATGTCTGTGATACGACTATAGTCCACGACACCACCTATATCGATGTCTTTGTCCACGACACCACCATAGTCCACGACACGATGGTGGCTTACTTGGTGCACGTGTCCGACACGGCGTTGGTTACGCGCTATGTGCATGATTCTTCCATCGTCAACAACACCTACTACGACACCTTCTACGTCTTCACCCATGCCGTCGACACGATGCACATCCTCGACACCATGATTGTCAACCATTTCCGGTACGACACTATTATCCGAAACGTCTACCAGTATGACACGACCATCGTCAACAACTACACGTTTGATACCACGGTCTACAACTCCTTCCGCTTCGACACCACGCTGGTGTTCGACACGATGATTGTCAATGTGTACAATTTCGACACCTCCATCTACAACCGCTACCAGTTCGACTCCACGATTGTCAATGTATACCACTACGATACCACGCTGGTCAGCGTGTACGACACCACCATCAACAATGTCTATTATTACGACACCACCCTGGTCAGCGTGTTCGACACCGTCATCCGAAACGTCTACCAGTATGACACGACCATCGTCAACAACTACCAGTTTGACACTACGATTGTCAATGTGTACCAATATGACACAACGCTGGTCAGCGTGTACGACACCGTCATCCGCAATGTATACCAGTACGACACGACCATCGTCAACAACTACCAGTTCGACACCACGGTCTACAACTCGTTCCGCTTCGACACCACGCTGGTGTTCGACACGATGATTGTCAACGTGTACAATTTCGATACCTCCATCTACAACCGCTACCAGTTTGACACAACGGTTGTCAACGTCTACCACTATGACACGATGCTGGTCAGCGTGTTTGACACCACCATCAACAACGTCTATCACTACGACACCACGCTGGTCAATGTATATCAGTATGACACCATCATCCGCAACATCTACCAGCACGACACGACCATCGTCAACAACTACCAGTTCGACACCACGGTCTACAACTCGTTCCGCTTCGACACCACGCTGGTGTTCGACACGATGATTGTCAACGTCTACAATTTCGACACCTCCATCTACAACCGCTACCAGTTTGACACTACGATTGTCAATGTGTACCAATATGACACGACGCTGGTCAGCGTGTACGACACCACCATCGTCAATGTAAATGTCTATGACACCACCATCTCGAACCTCTACCAGTACGACACCATTATTGTGAACAACTATGTGTACGACACGGTGATAATCAATAACTACCAGTACGACACGGTGAACAACTATTACTACGACACGGTGCGGATGCACTACTACGACACGGTGAACAACTATTACTACGACACGGTGAACAACTATTACTACGACACGGTCATCATCTCGCACTACTACCACGACACGGTGTTGGTGAACAACTACATCTACGACACCATCTACCTCAACCGCTACATCCACGACACCGTCTACATCCACGACACTGTCTACATCACCACCGAGGGCATCGACGGTGCCGAAGGGCAGTATGTGAAGCTCTACCAGCGCGGCGGCCAGATTGTGGTGGAGGGTGCCGAGGGCAACACGGTAACGCTCTACGACGTGAGCGGACGCGTGCTCGCCACGAAGCAGGACGACTACACGCCCCTGCACTTCGACGCTCCCGCCAGCGGCACCTATATGATAAGGGTTGGCCGCCACCCCGCTCGGAAAATCGTTGTGGTTAAGTAGTTAAGAGTTATGAGTTAAGAGTTATGAGTTAAGAGTTGTACAGGGCCGCGGGTTCCCCGCGGCCCTGTACTTTAAAAAAAATCACACAATACGTTCATAAAAATGTAATGGGCGAGTTGTCTTTCGTTCTTTTTTTTGTGTCGTTTCTGTTTTTTTTTGTTCATTTTTTTGTATATTTGCATTGTGAAATAATATATGAAAAATGTATAGAGATATTGTAAACCAGTTGGTTGAGTGGAAAAAATCAGAAGAGAGAAAGCCTCTTGTTGTGCTTGGAGCCAGGCAAGTTGGCAAGACCTATAGCCTGCTTGACTTTGGGAAGCAGCATTACAAACATGTCGCATATAGAAGTGAAGTCGGAAGAGAACTTGAAGTCAAAGTCGTTGAGTGCTTTCCTTGTTCAGCATGAGAACATGCATGGTGTCCGCTTCTCCATGAGTCCGTATCGGGAGCAGGAAAGGATGACCAATGTGCCGCTGTACGGTGCGGGTGTGTATTTTAAGTGACCCGAAGAGCGGTGTGGCGGAAATCCTATTTACCCACCCATGGGAAAATAGGGGAAAGGGCCGAACTATTACCCTAGAGAGTCCCTACCGTCCCCCTACCGCGTCGCCACGCAGGCGGCCACCTGTTCCAGCCATCGGGCGTCCACCTCGTCGAAGGTCGCCAGCTCCCGGCTGTCGATGTCCAGCACGGCCATAACCTCCTCTCCCCTCGCACACCCCCCTCACCTGCGGCATCAGCCCCGCATACCTTTCCTCCTTAGTCATAAATATATGTATACTATATGTATGTATATTATATGTATGTATGTTATATGTGCGTTAGTATATTTAACTATTGTCTTAACTCCTTACCTCCTTACTCCTTACTCCTTACCTCCTTCACCTCCCTACCTCCCTCACCACCGCATACGGCTCCTCCTCCGTCAGCGTGATTTCGTACTTCCGCTTGCCGTCCTTGCTCTGTGTGTAGCGCTTGTTCCCCTGGCAGTAGGGGTAGAGGGGGCGGGTGGCGTAGATGGCGTGGCCGTTCTTCTCCAGCCAGCGGCCCAGCTCCTCCATGCGCTTCAGCGCCTCGGCCGGCAGGTTGCCGTCGGCGTCGGGCCCCACGTTCAGCAGCAGGTTGCCGCCTTTGGCCACGATGTCGACTAATAGGTGTATCAGCTCGCGCGTGCTCTTGTATTGGTCGCGTGGCGAGTAGCTCCAGCTCTCGCCCATCGTCATGCATGTCTCCCAGGGGTAGGGGAGGAGGGTGTCCGGCACCTGTTTCTCGGGTGTGCGGTAGTTCTCGTACTTGCCCCCCACGCTGCGGTCCACGATGAGGGTCTGCGGGTTCACCTCCCGTGCGATGCCGGCCACGCGACCCATGTCCAGCTCCTGCACCTGTCCGCTGCAGCCCAGCCAGGGCCGCGTCTCCTCGTTCACGCTCCAGGCCGGACGCACCCATCCGCCGTCGAGCCACAGGATGTCCACCTTGCCGTAGTTGTGTGTCAGCTCGTGGATTTGGTTGTAGGTGAACTCCTGGTAGCGCCGCCAGCGCTCGGGGTGGTTGGCGATGGTATAGTTCACGTTGCGGTCCGGCGTGGCCCACTCGTGCGCCCAGTAGTCGTCGCAGTGCCAGTCGGGCTTGCTGAAGTAGAGACCGATCCACATATTGCTGCGGCGGAAGGCGTCGACCACGCCACGCGTGAAGTCGGTCTGTGCCGGGCAGTCGAGGCCCGTGCTGCTGTAGTCGGTGTGCTGCGAGTTGAACATGCAGAAGCCGTCGTGGTGCTTCGTGGTGAACACCACGTATTTCATGCCCGCCTTCTGCGCCGCCGCGGCCCACCCTTGCGGGTCGAAGTGGCGGGGGCGGAAGGTGCGGTTCAGGTTGCGGTAGGCCTGGCGGTACTGGTAGTAGTCGCCGTCGCGGGTGCCGAGAATGGGGCGTCCGTCATTGCCCAGCCGCTCGCGCACAATCCAGTCCTCGTTGCAGATGCTCCAGCTCTCCACGCAGCCCCACTGCGCATAGAGGCCCCAGTGCATCATGAAGCCCAGCTTCAGGTCCTGCCACTCCTCCAGCCGCTGCACGATGGCCGGGTCGCTCTCCGGGATGCTGTCGTGCTGCGCCCGGCAAATTGAAAATTGCAAATTGCAAATTGAAATTATTGCTGTTGTCAAAAGGGTCTTTTTCATAGGTTTAAATATTGTCAATCATTTCGGACATCAGGCCGACGAACCACTTGGACATCTCATTGGCCAGCGGATTGTCGCGCCGTGCAATGACCGAAGAGTAGTATACGTCCTTGCAGTACACCTCGCGGTAGATATGGAAAACGAATAGATAGGGTAGTCGGGATGTATCCTGTAGAACAGCAGCTCGTACCTCGTGCCGCACTCGGTCTCAAAGCCGTAGCCGTTTGCTGTAACCTCGATGCTATAGGGCAAAGGGGTGGCTGAAAACGATGTTGCGTTTTCTGGCAAGTTCTTCAAGATTACCTCCTTCTCTGACACATTTGCAAATGGCCGCCTTGTCCTCAGCCAGTTTCTGTATCATTGGAATTTTTTCAACCTTCTGGAAATCTGTGTTTTCTGTATTGTTTTTGCTTTCCATGACATTGCAAAGATACGGATAGTTTCCGATATGGCCAAATTTACTTTCTGTTGTGATATGTAAACGGCAGGTCGATCAGGTCGCGGTCGTCGCTGCTGAAGCCCACCTGGAGGGTGAACCGGGTGCCGTCGGCGGGTTCTTCCATGCGGCCGCTGGCGGGGTTGTACTGGCGCAGCCAGAAGGGGTCGAGCTGGATGGAGAAGGGTAGGAGGGGGGCGGCCTCGGTGGCGGCGAGCGAGGCGGTGCCTACAAGCTGCTTCGTGGGGCCTTCGTCGTCGCCCGCAACCAGGTAGACCTGCACCACGGTGCGGTGCTCGCGGGCCTGCGGCGCGTCGGTGTTGCAGAGGCTCAGCGTGCCGCCGACGGTGAGGTTGGCCTCGTCGACCCACGGTTCTTTGATGGAGAAGAAGCTGTAGCTGTAGCCGAAGCCGAAGGGGTAGGCCACGCGCGAGGGGTCGGCGTAGCGGTAGGTGCGGCCCGCCATGGTGTAGTCGTCGAAGGGCGGCAAATCGTTGGTCGAGCGGTAGATGGTGACGGGCAGGCGCCCGAAGTCGTCGCGCTCGCCGAGGAGCAGCTCCTTCACCGCGGTGCCCATGTCCTGACCGCCGTACCAGGCATAGAGCACGGCGTCGCAGTCGTCGATGACCTCGTCGAGCGACACCGCGCTGCCGGCGCAGAGCACCAGCACCACGCTGAAGCCCCGATTCTTATACTCCTTTATCTCCGCCACCTGCTCCTTCGGCAGCTCCACCAGCGTGCGGTCGCCCTTGTAGAATCCCTCTTTCTCCACCTGCAGCTCCTCGCCCTCGAGCTGGGGGTTGAGGCCGCCGCAGTAGATGACGGTGGGCATGGCTGAGCTGAGGACGCTTTTCTTCGCTACGTCGCTCAGGGCCTCGCCGATGGTGACGCAATGCTCCGGGGTGCCGTTGTAGTTGCCGAGCGGCATCAGGCTGTCGTAGGCGTTGGGGCCGCCGAGTACGATGTTAGGCAACCCGCGCAGCGGCAGCACGCCGTTGTTCTTCAGCAGCACCATGCTCTGCGCAGCGACATCGGCCGGGCTAGTAAAACGAGTAGCACTAGTACGGCTAGTAGCACTAGAACTGCTAGCCAGTTTCAGCCTTACTTTCAGCACCCGCCGCACATGCTCGTCCACCTTGCTCTCCGGCACCAGGCCCTGCTGCACGGCTTCGCGCAGGGCGGGCAGGCCGCTGCCGCACTCGAGGTCCACCTCGCGCCCGAAGGCATCGCCGTAAGCCTCCGCTGCGGTGGCGTGGGTGCGGTGGCGAGGGATGACGGTGTCGGTCTCGTAGGTGTCGTTCAGCGCCCAGCAGTCGGTGACGAGGATGCCGTCGTATTGCCATTCATTTCTCAGTATATCAAACAATTGTCTATTTGTGCAGCAGGGCTCGCCGTTCAGCCTATTGTATCCGCACATCACCTGCTGTACATCGCTATTCTTTATTATATATTCAAAAGCAGGGAGATAAGTGGTGCGGAGGTCGCGTTCGCTGACTCGGCTGTCGAACTCGTGACGTACGCCTTCGGGGCCGCTGTGCACGGCGAAGTGCTTGAGGCAGGCGGCGGTGAGCAGGGGGCGCCCCTGCCAGTCCTCCTCCCAGCCGTGCTGCAGACCCTCGACGCAAGCCAGCCCCATCATGGCCGTTAGGTAGGGGTCCTCGCCGTAGGTCTCCATGCCGCGCCCCCAGCGCGGGTCGCGGAAGATGTTGATGTTGGGGGTGAAGAAGGTAAGTCCCGCATAGTCACCGCGGTAGCCCGTGTCGGCGGCCTCCTGGTGTTTGCGCCGCGCCTCGGCGGCCACGTCGGCGAAGACAGTCTGCACCCACCTGGGGCGAAAAGTGGCCGCCAGCGCGATGGGCATGGGGTAGACCCTGGCCAACCCCGCGCGCCCCACGCCGTGCAGCGCCTCGTTCCACCAGCTGTACTCCTCCAGCCCCAGCCGCGGGATGGCCGGGTTGCGGTGCACCATGAGCGAGAGCTTCTCGTCGAGTGTCAGCTGGCCGATCAGTCGTTCCACGCGGGCGTCGAGCGCCGTGTCGTTTTGCGACCAACATATTGTGTTGCAGTGGGATAGGAGGGCCACTGCCAGTAGTGCGAGCATCCTTTTCATGCTGCAAATATACAATTTTTTTCCTAACGATGCTTTTCGGTTTCAAGAATATTCGTATCTTTGCCCTCGTGAGGTGCAGGTGTGCAGAGTGGTGAAGTTATTAATAAACAGTGTATTGCAATGAAAAAGTTGTCCCTTTTGATTCTTCTTGTCGCCGTGCTGGCGGCTTCGTGCGAGCGCGACGTGGTGCCGCTGCCCACCTCCATCGAGCATTTCACCGTCAGTTCGTCCAAGCGCGTCAAGTTCTCCAAAGGCAATCTGCTGTACAACGCCTCGACGGGCCAGTATAGCACGGCCCCCTCCCAGCTCCTCAACCTACACGATCCCCTCGTGGACCCGTATCCGGGGTGGACCGACTTTTTCTCCTGGACGCCAGAGGGTTGGAACCTGGACGGCTGGCGCTGCCTCACCCACGACGAGTGGCACTACCTGCTCACCTTCCGCACCAACGCCCCCAAGAAACGCGGCCTCGCCTCGGTCGATGGCGTGAACGGTCTGGTCATCCTGCCCGACGGCTGGAAGCGCCCCTCCGACATCCCCTTCTACCCTGACGCCGAGGGGTATAACGTCAACAGCTACACCTTCGACCAGTGGGAAGTGATGGAGGAGGCCGGCGCCATATTCCTCCCCGCCGCCGGCCACGACAGCGGCGACGCGGTCATCGGCGCGGGCACCGAGGGCTACTACTGGTCCACCACCCCCTACGACGACCTCGGCGCCTGGAACGTGGCCTTCCAACCCAGCGGCATCGGCGCCGTCTACGGCCACAACCGCACCCACGGCTACACCGTCCGCCTGGTCTTGGAGGATTGATTATTGTATATCAAAACTGTTTGACACACAGTGGGCTGTGTCGTATGTTGAAAACTTTTTCAGCATGGACGGTGCTATGTGAAAAAAAATGAGTACCTTTGCACCGCAAAAAATAGTAATAAAAATGAGAGAAATGGACAACAAAGAGCCTAGAAAAGAGGAACTCTACAGTCAGGCTATCCCTGCCGGCAAACGTAGATATTTCTTCGATGTGAAAGAGACCCGTGGTGGTGACAAGTTTATTACCATTACCGAAAGTCGTAAACTTTTCGACAACCGCACAGGTGAGATGTATTTTGAGAAGAATAAGCTCTTCCTGTACAAAGAAGATTTCGAGAAATTCAAGCAGGGTTTTGAAAACGCCCTGTCGTTCATCGAGACCGGCATTGAGCCGCCCCCCGTGGTGGTGGAGGACTCCTGGCGTGGAGACGATATGGACAGCAAACTTGAGGATATAGATTTTAAATTCTAAGCCCCGATGGCGAAGATTATTTCTGTGGCCAATCAGAAGGGTGGGGTGGGGAAAACCACCACCGCCGTCAACCTCTCGGCCGCGCTGGCTGTGCTGGAGAAAAAGGTGTTGCTGGTGGACTGCGACCCACAGGCCAATGCCACCTCAGGTCTCGGAGTGAACCCTGATGAGCTGGAGAATAGTGTCTATGAGTGCCTGTTGGGCCAGGTCGATGCCGAGGATGTTATCTACGAGACAGATACTCCTAACCTTGACCTTCTGCCTACGCGCATTGACCTCGTTGGTGCCGAGGTGGAGCTGGTGAGCGAGAAGGGCCGAGAACTGTTTCTGCAGCGTGTGCTGGAACCCCTGCGCAGCCAGTATGACTATATCATCATCGACTGCTCACCTTCGCTGGGCTTGATTACACTCAACGCCTTGACGGCATCGGATTCGGTGATTATCCCCATCCAAAGCGAGTACTTCGCGTTGGAAGGACTTGGCAAATTGCTCAACACTGTCCGCATAGTGCAGACCCGCCTTAACCCTAAACTCGCCATCGAGGGCCTCCTCATCACTATGTACGACAACCGTCTCCGCCTGGCCCGCCAGGTGGTGGAGGATGTGCGCAGCCACTTCGGTAGCCTAGTGTTCGATACCATCATTTTCCGCAACACCAAACTGGCCGAAGCACCCTCCTACGGCAAGAGCATTATCATGCACGATGCCGCCTCGACAGGTTCGGTGAACTACCTCAACCTGGCGCAGGAAATACTGACCAAAAAGAATCAAGCATCATGACTGCAAAATTGAAGAAAGCCGGAGGCTTGGGACGTGGCCTGGGGTCGATACTGCCCGATGTGGACATCACTGTCCCGCAGACCGCTACTGTGGCGGCCTCGATCAGCGAGATTCCGCTGGAGAGTGTGAATGCCAACCCCTACCAGCCGCGTAAAGAATTCGATGACGAGGCACTGGCTGAACTGGCACAGTCGATTAAAAAACAGGGCGTCATCACTCCCGTCACCGTGCGCCAGATGGCCGACGGCACCTACCAGCTCATCGCCGGCGAGCGCCGCACCCGTGCCGCTCGCCGTGCAGGCCTCACCACCATCCCGGCCTATATCCGCGTCGCCACCGACACCCAGATGATGGAAATGGCACTCGTCGAGAACATCCAGCGCTCCGAACTCGGCGCCATGGAAGTGGCCCTCGCCTACAAAGCCCTCGTCGAGGAATGCCAGCTCACACACGAAGAGCTCAGCGACCGCGTTGGCAAAAGCCGCTCCACCATCACCAACTACCTCCGCCTCCTCGACCTCCCCGCCGAAACCCAGCTCGCCCTCAGCCGCGACCAAATCAGCATGGCCCATGCGCGTGCCCTGGCTGGGGTGGAAGACACCCCCAAGCACCTCGACCTGCTCCACCAAGTGATCGCCCGCCAGCTCTCTGTCCACCAGACCGAGCAGCTCATCAAAGGTCTCAAGGCCAAGCCCGCCCCCAAGGTCAAGCTCCGCGGCTCCCTCCCTGCCTCCCACACCGACGCACAGCAGCGCCTCCGCGACCGCCTGCAGTCCACCGTCGAGGTCAAACGCTCACAGCGCGGCAAAGGCTCCCTCACCATCCACTTCAACTCCGACGCCGACTTCGAGCGCATCCTGCAGATAATTGAAAACTGAAAGTTGAAAATTGAAAGGAATTCTCCATAGCCGGCTGCTGCGCTTGATGTTCTGCGTCAGCGTGGTTTTCAATTTCCAATTTTCAACTTTCAACTGCAATGCCCAGCAGCCCGACACCACCCTCCTCCGCCCCCCAACCACCGCCCTCCAGCCTCAATCCTCCCACTCCGCCAACCGCGCCCTCCTCCTCTCCCTCCTCCCCGGCGTCGGCCAGGTCTACAACCGCCAGGCTTGGAAAGTGCCCATCATCTACGGCGCCTTCGCCGGCATGGGCTACCTGATACATTATAATTACACGCGCATGGACATGTTCAAAACCGAATACCTCTATCGCGTCAACAACGACGGCGCCACCCAGCTCGAAGGCTACGAAAGCTACCCCACAAACAATATCTACAACCTCTACAACTCCTACAACCGCAACTTCCAGCTCATGGTCATCATCACCGTCGGCATCTATGCTCTCAACCTCATCGACGCCTATGTCTTCGGCCACCTGTTTGACTTCCAGATAGATGACAACCTCGCCATGTCGCTCTCGCCCTCGCTCGCGCCCCTCCCCACCGGCCTGCATCCCACCCTCGGGCTCACTTTTTCATTCTGAATACAATAATTTAACGCCCACCGCGTTACCTATCCAGACAATCAAGCATTCAAAAAAAATCAAACAATAACACAATCAAGCAATGACGAACCCTCTTCTCCTCATTCAGAGCGACTCGGCCGTGCAGGCCGTCGCCGACGCAGCTGCCTCCGCCGCCGCCCCCGAGCGCATCACCCTTTGGGACATGGCCCTCAACGGCGGCTGGATCATGCTCGTCCTGGCCCTGTTGCTCATCCTGGCCATCTACATCTTCATCGAGCGCTACCTCACGCTCAACGGCGCCCTCAAGGGCGAAGCCGACTCGCTGTTTATGAACACCATACGCCAGTACGTCCACGAAGGCAACGTCGACGCCGCACGCGACCTCTCCAGGCAGACCGACTCGCCCCTCGGCCGCATGATTGCCAAGGGCTTCTCGCGCCTCGGCCGTCCCCTGCCCGACATCCAGGCCGCCATCGAAAATGAAGGCAAGCTCGAGGTGGCCAACCTCGAGAAGCGCGTCTCCCTCGTCGCCACCGTCGCCTCCCTCGGCCCCATGCTCGGCTTCCTCGGCACCGTCACCGGCATGATCACCGCCTTCCAGGACATGGCACACGCCGGCAACAACATCGACATCCAGCTCCTCGCCACAGGCATCTACCAGGCCATGGTCACCACCGTCGGCGGCCTCATCGTCGGCATCATCGCCTACTTCCTCTACAACCTCCTCGTCACTCGCATCAACAAAGTCGTCTTCGACCTCGAGGTGCGCGCCAACGAATTCATGGACCTCCTTCACGAACCCGCCTAAGCCATGATCAATCTTCAGAACAAAGTGCGCATCGAGTCCAACTCCTCGTCCATGTCGGACCTGGTGTTCCTCCTGCTCATCTTCTTCATGATCACCTCCACGCTCATCAGCCCCAACGCCGTCAAACTCCTCCTCCCCGAGAGCACGAGCAAGACCATGGCCAAGCAGAACTTGACAGTGTATATCGACGAAGGCTTCAACTTCTACGTCGGCGAGACCGCCGTGCCCGTCGAAGAACTTGGCAGCCACATCGCCGCCGGCATCGAGCCCGGCATCGACGACGCCTGCGTCGTCCTCCGCTCCGACAAGACCGTGCCCGTGCAGTACGTGGTCAACGTCATCGACGCCGTCAACGCCCTCAACGCCGCCTCCGGCAGCAAGCATAAGGTCATCCTCGCAACATCACCCAAGTCATGAGCAACCAACTGAAATCGGGCATCGGCACCGCCCTCTTCGTGGCGCTCGTCGTCGTGATCCTGCTGGCCTTCGGCTACAACCCGCCGGACCCGCCCATCCCCGAGGAGGGCGTCGAGGTCAACGTGGGCGACAGCGACTTCGGCCTCGGCAGCAACCCCGAGCCCGCCAACGCCGCCTCCAGCTATGCACCGCCCGCGGCGCAGCAGCGCGTGGCCACACAGCAGTCCGAGCCCAGCCTCGCTATGAACTCCAGCCCCAAGGCTACGGGCGCCACCAACCCCGCCGCCGAGCCGCAGCCACAGCCCGAAAATAAAGAGCCCGAAATCAACCGCAACGCCCTCTTCCCCGGCAAGCGCAACACACAAGGCGGTGGCAGCCAAGGCGTCACCGAAGGCACCGGCAACCAGGGCAAGCCCGACGGCACCCCCAACAGCGGCAACTATGCCGGCAGCGGCGGCCACGGCGGCAGCTACTCGCTCAAAGGCCGCAGCGCCGTCTCGCTCCCCAAACCCGTCTACAACTCCAACAAGCAGGGCACCGTCGTCATCGACATCTGGGTCGACCAGCAGGGCCGCGTCACCCGCGTCGAGGGTCCCGCCAAGGGCTCCACCCTCACCGACGCCGCCATGGTCAACCAAGCCAAGTCCGCCGCACTCAAAGCACGCTTCAACGCCGACACCAAAGCCCAGGAAGTCCAAAAAGGCACCATCACCTACATATTTAAAATATAAGCAGTTAAAGGAGTGAGCCAACCTGCCACCGAACAGATTGCCAGGCAAACACATTCGTCCTTTCACTCCCTTTCACTCCCCTTCACTCCCTTTCACTCCCCATCACTCCCCGTCACTCCCCTTCACTCCCCAAAAAACACCCAATAACATGCGACTCGACAAATATCTATGGGCCGTGCGCCTCTACAAAACCCGCTCCCTGGCAGCCGACGCCTGCCAGAACGGCCGCGTCAAACTCACCGCCGACGGCCGCGAGCTCAAACCCGCCCACGACGTCAAAATCGGCGAGCGCTTCAGCCTCAACATCGACCAGCTACACAAAGAAATCGAAGTCCTCGCCCTCCCGCCCAACCGCGTCGGCGCACCACTGGTCCAAGGCTTCATGATCGACCGCACCCCGCCCGAAGAGTACGAACGCATCCAGATGGCACGCCAGTACGCCTTCGAAAAACGCGACCGCGGCGCCGGCCGCCCCACCAAACGCGAACGACGTGAAATCGAGGAATTTAAATACAAATAACCAACCTCATGGGTAATAATGGGTAATAATGTGTAAAGGCCGAACTATTCCCCTAGAGAGTCCCTACCGTCCCCCTAGAGAACCCCAACGAAAATAATCCCATATTTTTAACATTTCAGTTGCAATAAACCCAAGTTTCACCGTACCTAATTACGATTTGAGCCCGTGGAAGACAAGCAGATAGTAGAGAGAATACTGGCAGGCGAGACCGAACTGTACTCCCTCATCGTGAAGGAATACCAACAAATCGTGGCCAACCTGACCTATAAACTCTGCGGCAACAAGCTTGAGGTAGAGGAAGTTACCCAACAGGTCTTCGTCGAACTCTACATGGCACTGCCGCGCTTCCGCTTTGACTCGAAGCTGAGTTCCTTCATATACCGCATCACCGTCAACGTCGTCTGCAAGATGATGAACAAAGCCAAGCGCTTCGTCAGCAGCGACGAGTACGACGACCGCCCCGAGACCCCCTCCGACGAGCGCAACGCCGAGCAGAAACTCATCCACCAAGAGCAGCTCCAGCAGCTCCGCACCGCCATCGGACACCTCAAGGACGAGCAGCGCACCGCCCTCGTCCTCTACACCTTCGAGGACTTCTCCTACAACCAAATCGCCGAAGTGATGCAGTGCAGCCTCAGCAAAGTCGAATCACTTATCTTCCGGGCCAAGAAAAACCTGGCAAAAGAACTGAAGCAATGAATACAGAACAACTACTCCAAGAACTGGCGCAGACCGAGTGCCCACGGCAGGTCGACGTGGTCGACTCCGTCATGGCCGCCGTGCGCCAGCGCCCCTACTTCATGCCCAAGCGCCGCAACGTGGTGCTGCGCCGCATCGGCCTCTCCGCCGCCGCCGTGGCCGCCGCGGCCCTCATCGCCGTCCCCGCCCTCATGCCCAAAGCCGGCAGCACCGAGCCCATGGGCGACATGCTCGCCTCCGTGCAGAGCTACGACTACTACGCCGCCGTCGAATCCGCCGCCGTCAACCCCATCGAATGCCTCTACGACGAACCCGAAGACACCAACGAATAAACCCCCATCGCCATGAAAAAGACACTCTTTGCAGCCGCACTGCTCTCAATTTTCAGTTTCCAATTCTCCATTTGCGCCGCCCAGCAGCCCGAACCCCGCCAGGGCCGCGGCAAGCACCACCGCCCGGACATCACCGAACTCGTCAGCGACCTCACCGACAAGCAGAAACGCTCCATCGACGCCATCACCGCCGAGTCCAAAGAGCGCGTCGCCAAACTGCGCGCCCAGCAGAAAGCCGTCCGCGACAGCATCGCCATCTATATGGACCGCGAGGGCGACCAGTCCAAGTCGCTCCACCCACTCTTCGACCGCGAAGCCCGGCTGCAAAGCCTCGTCTCGCGCGAGATGTACGCCACCAAAGTCCGCGTCGACGAACTCCTCACCCCGGCCCAACGCCAGCAACTCAAGCAGAGCGGCAAGAAACGCCGCGGCAAAAAATAAGACGCTTACCCAAAAGAAAAGCCCCTGACCAGAGTCAGGGGCTTTCCGTTTTAGGGTGGGCTCGGCGCGTTACTTGCGCGTGCCCTTGGTTGCGTTGTAGAAGATTTTGAGCGCACCGGCTTTACGCAGTTCCTGCTTGATGTCGCTCACCATGCCCATGCGGACGGCCTTGTCGGCCTTGATGGCGGTGGTGATGAAGGGACGGTCCGCCTCGATGCGCTGCTCGCGCTCCTGCTCCACAAAGGAGATGATGTCGCTCACTTCGCTGATCTGGTCGTTGAGCTGGATACGGGGTTCGGTACCGTACTTCTTCTGCTGGTCCTGCAGCGGGACGCCGACGTTGATGTAGCTCACCAGGCTCTTCTTCTCGAGCTTGGTGACCTCGGTGCCTTGCGGAGGGATGATCCTCACGTAGAGGCTGCTCTCGCGCATGGTGGTAATCACCATGAAGAAGAACAGGAGCATGAAGATGATATCACTCATCGAGCCCATGTTGAGGGCGGGGGTCTCTTTAGCTTTTTTACCAGTAAAACGTGCCATTATTTACCTCCTATCTTTGTGGGCTCGGCTTCCGAGATGGCCATCGGGACGGCCTGCTCTACGGCTTTGCGCTGTTGTTCGTTAAGATCGGCATACTGCTTGCCGAAACGGGTGGTTGCAAGTTCGTTGCGCATTTCGCTGATGGCGGCGGTCAGCTCGTTCTGCACCTGGAGGTACATGTCGTAGGATGTACCACGGTCGTTGCGCAGGGAGATGACGCCCTTCGACACCTCGATGTTGCCCAGCAGGTCGATCTGCTTGACCTCCTTCTCGGGCATGTGGGCGAGGTTGCGCGGGTTGCCAAGGAATTCCTTGGCGCGCTCCTTGAGGTCTTCAATGCGGCCGTACTCGGTGTTGAAGAGCAACCGGTCGTCCTTGTTGACCATGACAACGAAGATATTGCGCTCACGAACCTCTGGCGGCTCCACGTTCTCCGGCAGGGGAGGCGGGAGCTTACGCGCGATGCCCATATCGCTGTTGATGTTGGAGACCATCAGGAAGAAGGCCAGCAACAGGAACGATATGTCGGACATCGACGACGTGTTCAGTCCGGGAGTTTTTCTTGCCATATCTTATTTCTTTTTAAGCGATTTCGACACCTCGGCATAGACGATGCAGCAGGCGGCCCCGATCACGAGGATGTAGACCAGGATGCAGGCAGCGCCGATGAGCTTGGAGGTGCCTTCGGAAACGTTGAATCTCTCCATCAGGGCGGGGGTCACGTCGTTGCCGCTCGAGAGCAGGAACGATGCCACGCAGGCCACAATGGCCACGCCGAGGATGATGAAGAACTTCTTCGCATAGCCGGGGACCATCTTGAAGCGGTTGGCCAGCTTGACGAAGAGGAAAATGACAATGGCGATGATGGAGACGGCCACGAGGCAGACCAAAATCCAGTAGGTGGCATCGAAGAGGCCACCCTGACGGACTGCCGAGAGCTCCTTCACGTCACCGTTGTTCATCGCGAACACGATGGCCAGCACGGTGCACAGCAGGGCAATACCCAGGCCGACGTAGGTGATCAGTTTATCGGTTTTCTCGTTCATAATGGTTTCTTTGTTACGTTGATAAGTTGATATGTCTATCAGTTGATACGTTCAGGGTGTGTTCTACCCGTCAAACCATTATTTATGGTATTTCACGAGGATGTCCATGAAGGAGATGCTGCCGTCTTCCATCTGGTCGACCAGGCTCTCGATCTTGGTGAGGATGTAGTTGTAGAAAATCTGAAGGATGATGGCGACGATGAGACCGAAGATGGTGGTCAACAGAGCCACTTTCATACCGCCGGCAACGACGGTCGGGCTGATGTCACCGGCAACCTCGATGTCGTCGAAGGCCTGAACCATACCGACCACAGTGCCGAGGAATCCGAAGGAGGGGGCGAGGGCGATGAACAGACCGATCCAGGTCAGGTTGTTCTCCAGGCGGGCCATCTGCACGCCACCGTAGCTGGTGACGGCTTTCTCGACGTTCTCCAGGCCCTGGCCGACGCGGTCGAGGCCCTGGTAGAAGATGCTGGCCACGGGGCCGCGGGTGTTGCGGCAGAGTTCCTTGGCGCCTTCGTAGTTGCCGCCTTTGACGTTGTCCTCAATGCCGTCGAGGAGTTTCTTCACGTTGGTGGTGGCCATGTTCAGGTAGAGGATGCGCTCGATGACGAGAGCCATGCCGAAGATGAGGCAGAGGAGCACGGGGGTCATCCAGCCGGCACCACCCTGTATGTACTTCTCTTTCAGCACCTGGTGGAACGACTTGGTCTCGTCGGCAGCAGCGGCAGCGGCCTCTTCGACGGGAGCAGCCTCCTCGGCGACGGCGGCGGCCTCTGCGGCTACCTGTTCAGTGGCTTCAGCGGCGGGGGCATCCTGGGCCATCGCGCTGTTGAAGTTGGCGAATGTCAACAGTCCGACTATTGACATCAAAGCAAAAACTTTTTTCATGATGTTGTTAGTGTGTTGATTATTAATTGTTTGTTTGTATTTTGCCTATTATAATTCGCTGTGCAAATATACACCTATTTTTTAAACCCGACAAAAAAACTTTATTTTTTTCTTCCCATGAGGGTTTCCATCAGTTCGCGCAGGGGTGTTTTCAGCCCCTCGTCGACGCGGATGGCGGAGAGGCATTCCTGCGCCTGGGCGAATTCGTCGGCGATGGCTTTCTCCACCTCGGCGCGGAGCCCCACGGCCTCGTAGAGCGCCAGCGCGCGCCGCACTTTGGCTTCCTCGTCGTCGCAGGCCTTGTCGGCAAACAGCGCGCGCAGCTCGGCGGCCTGGGCGGCGTCGCACAGCTCCAGCGCCCGCAGCGGCAGGTAGGTCTTCTTGTTGTCGCGGATGTCCTGGCCGGTTTTCTTGCCGAAGACGGCGGTGTCGCCGTAGCCGTCCAGCAGGTCGTCCTGCAGCTGGAAGGCCAGCCCCAGGTGGATGCCGAAGCGGTAGAGGCGCTCCACCTCCCCGGCGGGCGCTCCCGCGATGAGGGCGCCGATCTTCAGGGCGCCGGCCAGCAGCACGGCCGTCTTCTGGCGTATCATGTCCAGGTAGTCGCCGATGCGCACCTCATCCATGCCGCGCCGCTCGAAGTTCATGTCTTTCTGCTGCCCCTCGCAGACCTCGATGGCTGTCTCGTTGAAGCAGGCGAGCACCTCGCGCAGCCCAGCGCTCGGTGTGCGCAGCATGTAGCGCCAGGAGAGGGCATACATCGTGTCGCCGCTCAGCACGGCCGTGTTCTCGTCCCATTTGATGTAGACCGTCGGCTGCCCGCGCCGCAGGGGCGAGCGATCCATCAGGTCGTCGTGCAGGAGGGTGAAGTTGTGGAATGTCTCGATGCCCAGCGCTGCGCCCAGGGCCTCGTCTTCCCTGCCGCCGAACAGGGCGTTGGCCGCCAGCAGCAGGGTGGGGCGGATGCGCTTGCCGCCCAGCCGCAGGGTGTAGTCGATCGGGGCATAGAGTTCGGTGGGCGTTCCCATAAACTGCTCTTCAGCAAAGAGTCGCTCCACACAGTCGAAGTAATATTTTAGGTTGTTCATGTTCATATTTATTATATGGAATAGTCACTGCATGTTGGAGTTGTTATACATTACAATGTAGTCAATAGATTATTGTGTTATAATCTTCCAGGGTCTCCGTTATGGCTTGTGCGGCTTTGCGGCCGGCGCCCATGGCGAGGATAACGGTAGCGGCGCCGCTCACAGCATCGCCGCCGGCAAAGATATATTTGCGACTAGTCCGCCCCATCTCGTCGGCCTTGATGCCGCCCCACGGCTCGCATTCGAGGCCTGGCGTAGAAGTGCGGATGAGAGGGTTGGGGCTAGTGCCGAGGGCAGCCACGATGGTGTCGGCTTCGATGTCCACTTCGCTGCCTTCGATGACTTTGAAGGCCCGCCGTCCGCGCTCGTCCGGCTCGCCCATCTCCATCTTCACGCAGCGCAGCGCGCGCACCGAGCCGTCCTCGTTGCCGAGCACTTCGACCGGTGCCGTCTGGAACATAAACTGCACCCCCTCCTCCATCGCGTGGTGCACCTCCTCGCGTCGCGCCGGCATGTCCTGCTGCCCGCGGCGGTAGACCACCGTCACCTCGCTGCCGAGGCGCAGAGCCGTGCGGGCGGCATCCATGGCCACGTTGCCGCCTCCCACCACTATCACCTTCTTCCCGAGGTAGATGGGCGTGTCGTAGTGCTCGTCGTAGCCGTGCATCAGGTTGGTGCGCGTCAGCAGTTCGTTGGCGCTGATGACGCCGATGAGGGTCTCCCCCTTGACGCCCATGAACTTGGGCAGGCCCGCGCCTGAGGCGATATAGACGGCGTCGTATTCCATCTCGGAGAAGAGCTGGTCGATGGTGATGCTCTTGCCGATGATGACGTTGGTGCGTATCTCGACGCCCAGGCGGCGCAGGTTCTCGATCTCGGGCTCCACCACGCGCTGCTTCGGCAGGCGGAACTCGGGTATGCCGTACACGAGCACGCCGCCGGCATGGTGCAGCGCCTCGAAGACCGTCACCTGGTAGCCCTTCTTCGCCAGGTCGCCGGCGCAGGTCAGGCCGCTGGGGCCGCTGCCCACCACCGCCACCTTGCGTCCCGCCGGGTAGCACTGCGGCTGGGGTTTCGACTGCGCACGGTGGTTGTCCGCCACGAAGCGCTCCAGTGCTCCGATGGCAATCGGCTCCTGTTTCACACCCATCACGCACGAGCCTTCGCACTGTGTCTCCTGTGGACACACCCGGCCACAGACGGCCGGCAGGGCAGAGTCGCGGCTGATGGTGACATAGGCCTGGTTGAAGTTCTCCTCCTTGATGTTCTGTATGAAGAGCGGAATGTTGATGCCCACGGGGCATGCCTCCACGCAGCGCGGCTTCTTGCACTGCAGGCAGCGGCCGGCTTCTAACAGGGCCTGCCGCTCGGTGAGGCCGAAGCTGACCTCGTCGAAGTTGGCAGCGCGCACCTTGGGGTCCTGCTCTTGCGGCTTCTGCCTCTGCTTGGCCTCTGCGATGGCCGCTTCGGCGGCAGGTGCCAGGTGGCAGGTGTGGCCGCTTTCGGCCGTGGCTATGCGGTAGCGGCGGGCGGCGGGGGTCTTCAGCTTGCGCGCCGCCTCGTCGAAATCCACCAGGTGGCCGTCGAATTCCGGCCCGTCCACGCAGCAGAACTTCACCTCGTCGCCCACCCTTACGCGGCAGGCACCGCACATGCCCGTGCCGTCCACCATCATGCAGTTCAGGCTGACGATGGTGGGAAGGTTGTACTTCTTGGTGGTGAGGCTGACGAATTTCATCATCGGCAGCGGGCCGATGGCCACGCAGTGGCTGTAGGGTAGGTCGGAGGTGGGAGGTATGAGGTCTGACCTCTGCCCTCCAACCTCCGACATGGAGCAGAGCTCGTCCACCTTGGCGGTCACCAGGCCCTGCTGGCCGTAGGAGCCGTCGTCGGTCATGATGTGCAGGTTGTGGCACACGGCGCGCAGCTCGTCCTCATAGAAAAGGAGGTCTTTCGAGCGGGCACCGATGACCACATCGGTCGGTATTCCTTGGCGGAAGGCCCACTTCACCTGCGGGAACACCGGCGCGATGCCAACGCCGCCGGCCACGAACAGCAGGCGCTTGATGGCCTGGTTGTCTGACTGTTTGAGCGAAATCAGCTCGCTGGGCTTGCCCAGTGGGCCCACGATGGTGTAGAGGTCGTCGCCCTCTTGCATCGCGGCCAACTGGCGGGTGGTCTCGCCAACGACCTGGAACACGATGACGATGGACTGCCGCTGATAGACGATGTCGCTGATGGTGAGCGGTATGCGCTCGCCCTGCTCGTGGGGGATGACGATGACAAACTGGCCGGGCTGGCCGCTGAGCGAGATCCATGGGGCGTGGATTTCCATGCGATAGATGTCGTTGGCGTTGAGCAGCCGCTTGCTGATGATTTCGTACATGATGTCAGTGTTTAGTGTTCAGTGTTCAATGTTCAGTGTTTTGCCAATATTCTGTGTCGTGGATGCCGAGGTCATGGGGGTCGAAGCGGGGTTCGATGCCCTGCTTCTTTTGGCGCTCGTAGTCGCGCAGTGCGCGGAGGGCTTTGGGCGAAAGGAGGAGGATGGCGATGACGTTGATCCAGGCCATGGTGCCGACGCCTATGTCGCCCAGCGTCCACACGAGGCCGCTGCCCATGAGCGAGCCGAGGATGACGGCGCCAATGGTGAACAGGCGCAGCACCCAGATGACGACCTTTTCACTGCGGTCGTCGCCGAAGGTGAGGTCGGAGGCATCGAGCTGCGGGAGGCGTTCGGGGTGGAGGCGGTACTGGCGGCGACGCCAGCGGTTGAAGAGATAGACGAGGTTGGTCTCGGCATAGTAGTAGTAGGCCATGATGGTGGTGAAGGCGAAGAAGAAGAGTGCGATGGAGACGACCACGTCGGCGGCGCCGGAGCCGATGACAGTGGAGAGGGCGCCGGTGGTGTAGAAGACGCCGGGCTCACCCTCCGGGGCGAGGGGGTTCTGCTGGAGGTAGGTGACGACGGGGCCGGAGGCGGTGTGCTGCACGGAGGCGATGATGTTGTAGGTGCGGCAGGCGAGTATCATCATGGCGGTGGCGGTGCAGACGAGGAGGGTGTCGATGTAGACGGAGAAGGCCTGGACGAGGCCCTGCTTGACGGGGTGGGAGACCTTGGCGGCGGCGGCCACGATGGCGCCGGTGCCCTGGCCGGCCTCGTTGCTGTAGATGCCGCGCTTGACGCCCCATGCGACGGTGCTGCCGAGCAGGGCGCCACCCACCTCGTTGACCCCCACGGCGCCGCGCAGCATCTGCATGAACACCTCGGGCACGAGCTGCCAGTGGAGGAGGAGGACGACGATGGAGAGGAGGATGTAGACCAGCGCCATGACGGGGGCCACCACCTGGGCCACGTTGGCTATGCGCTTGACGCCGCCGATGATGACCAGCGCAATGAGCAGTGCCACTCCGATGCCGACCAGCCAGACGGGGAGGTCGAAGGTGCGGGCGAAGGAGAGGGAGATGCTGTTGCTGTGGATGGGTGGCAGGAAGAAGCCGCAGGCGACGGCGGCGAGGACGGCGAAGAGGCAACCGAAGAAGGGGCTGCGGAGCCCTTTTTCGATGTAGTAGGCCGGGCCGCCGCGGAACTGGCCGCCGTGGTCCTCCTTGTAGATTTGAGCCAGTGTGGCCTCGGCGAAGGCGCTGCCGGCGCCGAAGAAGGCGATGAGCCACATCCAGACGATGGCTCCCGGGCCGCCGAAGGCGATGGCGGTGGCCACGCCGACGATGTTGCCCGTGCCGACACGGCCGGAGAGTGCCATGGCGAAGGCCTGGAAGGAGGAGATGCCGGTCTTCTTCTTTTCGCCGCGGTTGCCGCTGAAGAGGAGGCGGAACATCTCGCCGAAGCGCCGCACCTGGACGAAGCGGGTGCGCAGGGAGAAGTAGAGTCCGGCGGCGAGGCAGAGCGCTATGAGCGGCGGACTCCAGACCCAGTCGTTGACCGTCAGGATGGCACGGGTGAGCCAGTCGTAGAGTGTGTCCATGATGCGGGGGTGTTTCGGCAGGGGTTTTCTAGGGGAACGGTAGGGGTTCTCTAGGGTAATAGTAGGGTCTTTTCCCATTATTACCCACGGATGGGAAAATAGGGATACTTTTTATTTTTCAGCAAAGTATTTATAGAAGAGTGGGATGGTCTCGATGCCGCGGAAGAACTGCTCGAGGGGGTAGTTTTCGTTGGGGGCGTGGATGTCGTCGGTGGCGAGTCCGAAGCCCATGAGGATGCTCTTGATGCCGAGGATGCGCTCGAAGCCTGCGACGATGGGGATGGAGCCGCCGCTGCGGGTGGGGATGGGGCGTCGGCCGTAGGTGTCCTGCATGGCGCGCTCGGCGGCTTGGTAGGCTTTGAGCTCGAGGGGAGCGACGTAGGCGGCGCCGCCGTGGGCGGGGGTCACTTTGACGGTGACGCAGTCGGGGGCTGCGGCCTCGAAGTAGTCTTTGAAGAGTTGGCTGATTTTCTCGTAGTCCTGATTGGCGACGAGGCGGGTGCTGATTTTGGCGTAGGCCTTGGAGGGGAGGACGGTCTTGGAGCCCTCGCCGGTGTGGCCGCCCCAGATGCCGCATACGTCGAGGCAGGGGCGGATGCCGGTGCGCTCCTTGGTGGAGAAGCCGGCCTCGCCGTGGAGGGCGCGGACGCCGAGCTCGCGCTTGTAGGCTTCTTCGTCGAAGGGGGCTTGGGCCATGAGGGCGCGCTCGTGGTCGGAGAGGACGAGGACGTCGTCGTAGAAGCCGGGGATGGTGATGTGGCCGTTCTCGTCGTGGAGGTCGCCGATCATTTTGCAGAGGATGTTGATGGGGTTGGCGACGGCGCCGCCGAAGAGGCCGGAGTGGAGGTCGTGGTTGGGGCCGGTGACCTCGACGTCCCAATAGCAGAGGCCGCGCAGGCCGGAGGTGATGGAGGGCACGTCGGGGGCGATCATCGAGGTGTCGGAGACGAGGATGACGTCGGCGCGGAGCAGCTCTTTGTGCTTCTCACAAAAGCCATAGAGGGAGCCGGAGCCGATTTCCTCTTCGCCTTCGAGCATGAACTTGACGTTGCAGGGGAGGGTGGAGGTGCGGACCATGTATTCGAAGGCCTTGGCGTGCATGAAGGACTGGCCTTTGTCGTCGTCGGCGCCGCGGGCCCAGATGCGGCCGTCGCGGACGACGGGCTCGAAGGGCTGGGTGCGCCAGAGTTCGAGCGGGGCGACGGGCATGACGTCGTAGTGGCCGTAGACGAGGACGGTGGGCTTGGCGGGGTCGATGATTTTCTCGCCGAAGACGACGGGGTTGCCGTCGGTGGGCATGACCTCGGCGCGGTCGGCGCCGGCCTCGAGCAGCAGCTCGCGCCAGCGCTCGGCACAGCGCACCATGTCGGGCTTGTGCTCCTGCTCGGAGCTGATGGAGGGGATGCGGATGAGGGAGAAGAGTTCCTCGAGGAAGCGGTCGCGGTTCTGTTCGATGTACTGTTTCATAATGTATATATATACTATTTTGATTTGTTTCGTTTCAGGAGGAAGGGCAGCAGCACCTGGTGGAAGCCGCGGCAGACGTCGACGGGCTGGTAGTCGATGCGGTACTGGAGTGCGTGCTGCTGTAGCGAGGCGAAGTCGGAGGCCATCTGCTGGCGGTAGCGGTCGGCGATTTGGGAGGGGGTGAGGCGTAGCTGCTGGCCGGTCTCGAGGTCGATGAAGAGGGTGGGGCGGTCGCCATAGTCGAGGTTGAGTTCGTGGACGGAGTGGTAGGTGTGGAAGAGGATGACTTCGTGCTTGTTGTGGCGGAGGTGGCGGAGGGCGTCGAAGAGGGGTTCTTGGGAGGTTTGAGGATGGAGGTCGGAGGTTTGAGGGAGGAGGGCGTCGGTGAAGATGACGACGAGGGAGCGGCGGTGGATGTGCTCGGCGGTGAGGTGGAGGGCTTCGGGGAGTGTTGAATTTTGAATTTTGAATTTTGAATTTTGAATTTGGACGGGTTGGAGGAGGGTGTCGAGTTGGGCGAGGAGGTGCTGCTGGTGGAGGCGGCTGGAGCGGCAGGGGGTGTGGGATAGTGATGAATTTTGAATTTTGAATTTTGAATTTTGAGTGTCAGATGATGAGTTTTGAGTGTCGGGGTTTTGGGTTTCCGGTGCGAAGAGCGAGAGGCCGAAGGCGTCGCGCTGGCGGTGGAGGAGTTCGATCAGCACGGCGGCGGCATAGGCGCTGAAGGTGAGCTTGTTGGGTTGGTCGGGGTCGGCGTGGCGCTCGAGGGGGAAGAGCATGGAGCGGCTGCAGTCGATGAAGAGCTGGCAACGGAGGTTGGTCTCTTCCTCGAACTGCTTGACATAGAGGCGGTCGGTGCGGCCGTAGAGGCGATAGTCGATGTTGCGTGTGGGCTCGCCGGGGTTGTACTGGCGATAGTCGGAGAACTCGGCCGAGAAGCCGTGGAAGGGGCTCCGGTGGCGGCCCGTGATGAAACCTTCGACCACCTGGCGGGCGTAGAGGTCGAGCGAGCGGTAGCGGTGTATGTGGTCGAGGTTCATTTTTTTTTTGAGGAGTCAGGAGGTAAGGAGTCAGGAGGTAAGGCGGTGATTTTTGAAAACCGGGTACCTGTTTTAACAGTTTTCGGCAGGTACCCGGCAGGGGAACGGTAGGAACCTACCAAGGAAGGCCTAGAGCAGTGCGTTGAGCTTTTCGGCGAGGGTCTCCTTGGCGACGAGACCCACGCTCTTGTCGACCACTTCGCCGCCTTTGAAGAAGAGGACGGTGGGGACGTTGCGGATGCGGAAGCGCGCGGCGAGGTCGGAGCACTCGTCGACGTCGGCGGTGCCGATGGCGATGCGGCCTTCGTATTCTTTCTCAAGCTCTTCGATGCGGGGAGCGAGGGCTTTGCAAGGGCCACACCAGGTGGCGCCGAAATCGATCATGGCCGGGCCGGCGATGATGCTGTCGAAGTTTTGTTCTGTGACTTTCATGATGGAAATTATAAATTAAAGATTAAGAATTAAAATTTGTGGATGTTCATTTTGAGGTTATTTCGCGCGGAAGTAGATGGTCATGGGGACGCCGTGGAAGTCCCACATCTCGCGGAGGCGGTTCTCGACGAAGCGTTTGTAGGGGTCGCGGACGTACTGGGGGAGGTTGCAGAAGAAGACGAACTGGGGGTAGGGGGTGGGGAGCTGGGTGATATATTTGATTTTAATCCACTTGCCCTTGACGGCGGGGGGAGGGTTCTGCTCTTTGACGATGGGGAGGAGGGCTTCGTTGAGCTCGGCGGTGGAGATGCGGCGGCTGCGGGCCTGGTAGACGGCGCGGGCGGTCTCGAGCACCTTGAATATGCGCTGCTTGTTGATGACCGAGGTGAAGACGATGGGCACGTCGTCGAAGGGGGCGATGCGGGAGCGGATGAGCTGCTCGAAGTCGCGGTGGGTGTTGTGGTCTTTCTCGACGAGGTCCCACTTGTTGACCACGATGACGACGCCCTTGTGGTTGCGCTGGATGAGGGAGAAAATGTTGAGGTCCTGCTGCTCGAGGCCCTGGCTGGCGTCGAGCATGAGGATGCAGACGTCGGCGGCCTCGATGGCGCGGACGGAGCGGAGGACGGAGTAGAACTCGAGGTTCTCGGTCACCTTGGCTTTGCGCCGGAGGCCGGCGGTGTCGACGAAGTTGAAGTCGAAGCCGAAGAGGTTGTAGCGGCTGAGGACGGAGTCGCGAGTGGTGCCGGCGATGGGGGTTACGACGGAGCGGTGCTCGCCGGTGATCATGTTGATGAAGGAGGATTTGCCGACGTTGGGGCGGCCAACGATGGCGATGTTGGGGAGGTCGGAGGTCGGAGCCTCGAGGTCGGAGGCGGGGAGGTCTTTGACCAGTGCGTCGAGGAGCTCGCCGGTGCCGCTGCCGGTGATGCCGGCGATGGGGAAGGGGTCGCCGAGGCCGAGGGCGTAGAACTCGCCGAGGGCGTTCATCTGCTCGGAGTTGTCGACTTTGTTGACGGCGAGCACGACGGGCTTGGGCTGTCGGCGCAGCATGTCGGCCACGTCCTCGTCCATGGGGGTGAGACCTTCGCGTGCGTCGACGAGGAAGAGGATGGTGTCGGCCTCGTCGATGGCGAGGCTGACCTGACGGCGGATTTCGTGCTCGAACTCGTCGTCGCCGCCCATGACGTAGCCGCCGGTATCGATGACGGAGAAGCGCTTGCCGTTCCAGTCGGAGTGGCCGTACTGGCGGTCGCGGGTGACGCCGGCGGTGGAGTCGACGATGGCGTCGCGGCTCTCGGTGAGGCGGTTGAAGAGGGTGGATTTGCCGACATTGGGGCGGCCTACGATGGCGACGATGCTCATTTCAGTGGTCAGTGTTTAGTGGTCAGTGGTCAGTGGTCAGTTTTACTGTTCGTTGGGGGTCAGGACGGAGCCGACGGGGTCGAACATGGGGCGCTTCTTGCCCCCCTTGCCGAGGAGGAGGTTGATGCCGGTCTTGATGTTGAAGGCTTTGGAGTCGGTGAGGTAGATGCTGGAGACGTAGTCGGCCATGAGGTAGGTTTGGAAGGCGGTGCCGATGGAGAGGGTGAGGCCGACGCCGGGGTTGAAGAAGTCCATGCTTTGGCCGTCGTAGACGATGGAGGAGCCGAGGATGAGTTCGGCCCAGTTGAAGAGGTTGGCCGAGAAGGAGAGTGTGGTGTTCCAGCGGAAGGTGTTGGAGAAGTTGTCGGCGATGCCGGCGGCGGAGACGGGGTTGGAGTGGGTGAGGATGCCGCGGTCGATCTGGCCGTGGAAGAGGAGGCCGGCGCGGAGGTAGTTGAGGAAGGTGAAGGAGGCGCCGAGGTTGATTTTGGTCGGGACGGCGGTCCAGTAGTCGCCGGAGTCGGCCACGGTGCGCGGCACCATGCCGTCGAGGCGCTCCTGGAGGTAGTCGGCGATGGAGTCCATGTTGAAGGAACCCTGGTCGATGACGCTGCTGATGTCGACACCGTTGAACACGATGGCGCCCTGGCCGTATTTGGGCACGACGGTGTAGACGTTCTTGTCCCAGTGGATGCCGGCGGAGATGTCGTTGATGGCCAGCGAGAAGGAGAAGGGACCCATGTCCCATCGGGCGCCGATGTCGAAGGCGAGGCCGCGGTTGGAGAAGAGGCCTTTCATGTAGTCGGAGACGGTCTTGTTTTTGAAGTCGAAGCCGTTGACGGTGTCGTAGGGCACGGCCGCGGCGGCCTGGAGTTCGTAGTACATGCGTGCGGAGACCTGGTCGAGGTCGGGGTCGGTCTCGAGGACGACGCGAGTGCGGTCGGTCTGCGCGCTGGCCACGCCGCCGAGCAGTTTGACGTGGGCGCCGACGGTGAGGTTGAGCTTGTCGATGTGGAAGGCGCCGCCGACGCTGGCCTCGAGGTAGGACTGGGCGTTGAAGATGTCGCCGTTGAGCAGCTCGAGTTCGTTGACCACGGCGCCGTCCTCGCCCACGTTGCCCTGCAGGAGGGCGTTGACGGTGGAGATGGGCAGGCCGACGCTGAACTGGTTGACCAGGCGGAGGTTGGCGTTGAGGTAGAGGTTCTTGATTTTCAACCCGAAGCCGAAGAGCTGCACGTTGGCGCCGAGGCGGAACTGGTTGTCCTCGTGGAGGCGTCGGAGGATGGTGTCGATGTTGATGACCGACATCTGGCGGGCCTTGTCGTAGTGGATGATGTCGCTCATCGCCAGTGGGCTGCCGAATTGGGCCTCGAGGCCGGGGAGCATGAGGTAGAAGGTGTTGCGGTAGGGGTGGAAGGCGGGGTTGAGCAGGTTGGACTGCGGCGTGCGTATGGCGTGGTAGAAGAGGTTGTTGGTCTCGTCGAACTGGGCGCGCACGGTGGCGGTGCCGGTTGTCAGCATCAGGCTGGCGAGGAGCAGTAAATGTATTCTTTTCATAAGTAAATCAGGAGTTTATTTGATGAGACCATTTTCAGTGACGGGGATGTTGAAGTTGGCAGCCACTGCGGCCTGGAGGCTGGCGCGGATGCGGAGGTAGTCCTCGCGGCGGATAACGACGAACTGGTCGTTGGAGTAGAGGCCCACCTTCAGGCGCAGCGTGCGCCACTGCTTGATGTTCTCCACGTCGTGATTGGTGAGCATCGCCGGGACGCGCGTATGCGTGGTGTCGTAGGCGCGGTAGCTTCCGCGGTAGGGAGGATGCATCTCGTGGAGTTTGCCCGCGCGTATTGTCTGGTTGTCGAAGAGGTGCGTCAGCGTGTGCCCGTCGGCATCGAGCATCTGTGCATCGACCTTGAGGTCGACCGGGATGTGGTTGTAGAAGTCAAGCATCAGCTTCAGCGAGTCGACATTGACATGCAGGCTGTCGTGGATTTTGCCGACGATGGAGTCGAGGTTGAAGTCGGAGGTGCCGTCGCCGAGGTCGAGGTCGTAGGTGTAGGAGAAGTGGCCCATGTTGATGTCGAACGGCACGCGGACGTTGGCACCAATCGAATAGATCAGGCGCGCCATTCGCAGGGTGTCGAGCATTTGGGCGAAGGAGTAGCTTTCCCAGTCGATGTATTGGATGCTGGATTTCACCTTGAGGTTGAACCGGAAGGAGACGTCGATCTGGCGGGGGTAGCTGTTGACGATGGAGGCCAGATTGATGCTGTCGTACTCCACGTGCAGTCCTTCGCGCAGGTTGTCCACCTCGACCTCGGTGACCGAGGTCAGGGGGTCGAACTGGCGCGTAACGCCGTTGCGGTCCACGTAGGTCACCAGCATTTCGCTATACGAGGCTGTGATGTGCTCCATCACACTTGCCGGTTCGCCGCGCGCCGCTACCGACAGGTTGACCCACAGCTCTTTGATGGCCAGCGATGAGTTGGCCAGCTGCTCGAGGTCGGCATTGTCGAACAGGGGGATGGGGATGGACTGCGAGATGGTGGTGTCCTTCTCGTAGAGGTAGGTTTCATCCTTCGGCATCGGACGCGGAGTGCTCTTGGCGATGTAGTTGCTCAGCGGGTAAATGGTGTCGCTGTAGACGCCGTCCCATTTGACGGTCAGCACTTCGTTGTTGGCTTCGATGTAGCCGGTGAAGTCCGAGCTGAGGTTTGCCAGCAGGTCGTTGAAGCTCATCTGTCCGCTGGCTACCGGCAACGCATAGTTGGGCGAGAGGGAGCCCTCGATGTGGATGGGGTGGCGCAGGATTTCGAGGTCGTCGTCGCGCAGGCACGACACTGTGGTCAGTGTGCCTATCACCACTGCGGCAACCACAAGGAATTTCTTCAAGAGTGTAGGTTTGTTAGTCATTCTATATCAATTTTTTATACTTATTACTTATTTATATATGCAACTGCAAAGATACATATTATTTCCCATAGTGGCAAATTATTTAGTCGCAAAGGATGTAGAGGTCGTCCCTTGGATTGAGGAAAAGCACTGGGGGACAGGATTTTTGGTGGAGCAGTCGCAGCTCGGGACGGGGCAGGAAATGGTCCAGCAGGTCCTGTTCGCGGGGGTCGGTGGTGGAGGCGATGAGGAGCGAGGGGTTCAGGTCGAGGAGTTCGAGGTCGACCTTGGTGGTGCGCTCCAGCTGCACGGTGCTGTAGTCCAGTTCCAAAGGGCGGAATATCTTGTCTACAAAGCGCAGGTTGTTGCTGCACTTCTGTCGCAGGCCGGCGTCGCGGTAGGCGGGGTGGGCGATGGTGATGCGGCTGCCGAGGAAGCGGGCCAGGTAGGAGGCCCAGACGAGCTTCTCC
>Ga0256406_1001530_pt1 | contig 36730 bp, 24 predicted proteins | sample RumenRJG_03DNA_FD_185986 | JGI IMG/M metagenome (GOLD analysis project Ga0256406, IMG submission 185986) | Bovine rumen microbial communities from Lethbridge, Alberta, Canada - RJG_03 | ecosystem: Host-associated > Mammals > Digestive system > Stomach > Rumen | place: Canada: Alberta | collected...
ACATATCGCACAAACAGCGTATTTTCAAGGGCTTTAGCACCACCTGTCGGAAGCCAGCAGGCGAATTTATAGAGATCAGGACTGATTTAGCTCGGTTTCTATTAACGTAATTTTTGAGGTTTCAGTGTAAGAAATATATTAAAAACGAGATATTATCAAATGGAGATGTCATCAGATATCCCCTAATTCCAGATTTTTGATGAGCTTTTTTCTAAAAAAGATTAGGAAGAACTTTTAAAAGCATCAAAAAAACAATATGCCATCATTTTGATGCTGTATTTTCATGATTTTGGCTTAATACGTCAGCAAAAATCATATAAATATCCAATTTTGATGTCATTTTAAATTTATATGCCATAAAATAACATCAAAATTTAAATTCCACAGCATTTTTGATGACCACGACATCAAAACCTGAATTCCACAGCATTTTTGATGACCACAACATCAAAACCTAAATTCCACTGCATTTTTGATGATCAAATCGAAGTAAGCTTCAAAATGGCCTTCACTTCGCGCAGTCTCCCGGAAAATTACATTCTCTGCACCGCGCAGTCCCCCGGAAAATTACATTCTCTGCACCACGCAGTCTCTCGGAAAATTACGTTCTCTTCACCACGCAGTCTCTCGGAAAATTACGTTCTCTGCACCACGCAGACCCCGGAAAATTACGCCCCCTGCACCACGCAGTCCCCCGGAAAATTACGTTCTCTGCACCACGCAGTGCTTCGCAGGAGCTTTCTCACCACTCTGCGCAGTGCTTCGCAAGGTCCCTTCTCTGACCCCGTGTAGATCTTAAAAAAATTGCAATCTCTACTCCGCGCAGTCCTGCAAATAGCCGTCCCTCACCTCATTTGAAGAAAGACACTGAGCACCAAATGCTACTCCGCGCAGTCCCGCGCGAGCTCCTCGAGCTTTCTCTTCTTATACGAAGCGAAGCACCCGGCATCCAGCGCCGCCCGGATCTCCTCCATCAGGTGGTTGTAGAAGTACAGGTTATGCATCACGCACAGCCGAAGCCCCAGCGCCTCGTCCGCCTTCAACAGGTGCCTTATGTATGCGCGGGAGAATCTTCTGCACACCGGACAGCCGCAGTCGGGATCGATGGGGCGCATGTCCTTCATGTACCTGGCATTGCGGATACGGAGCGTCCCGTGATTCGTGTAGAGATTGCCGTGCCGCCCGTTTCTGGACGGGTACACACAGTCAAAGAAATCGATGCCGCGCTCCACGCCCTCCAGAATGTTCTGCGGGGTGCCGACGCCCATGAGATAAGTCGGCTTGTCCTTAGGCAGATACGGCGTCGTCTCCTCGATGATGGAATACATCTGCTCGTGCGTCTCGCCGACTGCAAGGCCGCCGACCGCATAGCCATCGAGGTCCATATCCGCGATGCGCTTTGCGTTCTCGATACGAATATCCGGGAAAATCGCGCCCTGATTGATGCCGAAAAGGAGCTGGTGCGGATTCACCGCGCCCTCTTCCGCCTTCAGCTCGGCCATTTTTGCTTTGCAGCGCGCAAGCCACCGCTCCGTCCTGGCGACAGAATTCTCGACATAATCCCGCTCAGCCAGCGCCGGCGGGCACTCGTCGAAGGCCATCGCAATCGTGGACCCGAGGTTCGCCTGGATTCGCATGGACTCCTCCGGTCCCATGAAAATAACGCGCCCGTCCACATGCGAATGGAACGTCACGCCTTCTTCCTTGATCTTTCGAAGATCAGCCAGAGAGAAAACCTGAAATCCGCCGGAATCCGTGAGGATCGGACGGTGCCAGGTCGTGAACCGGTGCAGTCCGCCCAGCTCCTTCACGACGTCGTCACCTGTGCGCACATGCATATGGTAGGTGTTGCAGAGCATTACCTGCGTGTCGATGTTCTCAAGATCTGTGGCCGAGAGGCCGCCCTTGATCGCCCCGGCCGTCGCCACATTCATGAAGACGGGCGTCTCAATGATGCCGTGCACCGTCGTCATGCGGGCGCGCTTGGCCATACCCTCCGTCTTCAGCAATTCATAAGTGTAGTCCGGCGTTTTCGTTACGCTGATCGGCTGCATCTTGGGGTTGTAGTCTTCCTGCATATCCTTCTTATCTCTTTAACTGTAAATAAAACTGAAAACAAATAAGCTGATAGTTCAGCACCCCTCAGAAAGTAATCTCTGGAATTGAACGTTCTTGAGATGGGTGATAAACCGATACAAAAGCTGCATGCATGCGCAATCTATCAGCCGTACACACGCAGCAAAACTTTAAAATATTGTTGCTCACTCGCTGTCTTTCCCAGCGTAGAACTTTCTCACATTCTCCGCTCTCGCCGTCATGTTCATAAGCATCGCATCGAGAATCGTCAGCGCACTCATGCACTCCGCGACCACAACGGCACGCGGCACGATGCACGGATCGTGCCGCCCTTTCACATTGAGAGGAACGGCCTTGCCATTCACATCGATAGCCGTCTGGTCCTTCGCGATGGACGGGGTGGGTTTCACTGCGCAGGACAGCACAATGTCGGAGCCGTCCGTGATGCCGCCGTAGATACCGCCGGCGCGGTTCGTCTTCTTCACAGCATTTCCGTTTTCGTCTGCCTCGAACTGGTCGTTGTTGTCCGAACCCTTGTTGTAGGCCGCAAAGATGCCGTTGCCGATGCTGACGCTCTTCACGGCGCCGATAGACATGAGCGCCTTTGCAAGGTTCGCATCCAGCTTATTGAAAACCGGATCGCCGATCCCTGCCGGCACCCCGCTGATATGTCCCTCGATGATGCCGCCGACGGAATCGCCCTCGGCGCGAAGGCCCTCGATGAGGCCCATTGCCTGCTGATTGGCCACGACGTCAGGCATGCCCGTCACGCTGGAGTCAAGGAACTTGCGGTTGAATCTCTCGCGGCTGATCATCACATCGCCGATGGCCGCCGTGTAAAAGAGAAGGTCAATGCCCATCTCCTTCAGGAACTTTGCCGCGATGGCGCCTGCTGCCACGCGCGCCGCCGTCTCCCGTCCGGAGGAGCGGCCGCCGCCGCGGTAGTCGCGGAAGCCGTATTTTGCATCGTAGGTGAAGTCAGCGTGGCCCGGACGATAGATGGTTTTCATCTGCTCGTAATCGGACGAGTGCTGATCGTTGTTGCGGATGAGGAGCGCGATCGGCGTTCCCTCCGTCTTCCCATTGAAAACACCCGAGAGGATCTCCACCTCGTCGTCCTCTTTCCTCGCCGTGGAGATTGCGGACTGGCCGGGCTTTCTCCTGCGCATATAGGCCATGATGTCCTCCTCGCAGAGGTCCATCCCCGCGGGGAAGCCGTCCAGCACGGCTCCAATCCCATTTCCGTGGGATTCGCCGAAAGTCGTCACCTTAAGAATATTGCCAAAAGAAGAGCCTGCCATAAAAATCCTTCCCGTGCCGCGTTCTTTGCGGCACCCCGAAGAGAAATCCGCGAAAGCGGTTTCTCCTCGGGATCATCGAATTTGCGACGCACCGCGGCACAAATTCGATTTTGCATGGGATCGCATCGGCGATTCCATGCAAAACATTTACTCCTGCTCCTCCGTCAGCTTATGGAAAATCACGCAGTTCGGCTGCTCCACATGAATCTCCCTGCCGTTCATGATGAGAAGGCCCTTCTCGAGATCAACATGGAAGAACGTCAGTGTGTTGCTCTCAAAGTTCAGAGATACGAGATGGCGGTCGTCAGGGAAGAGCGCGCAGTCCTTCGGATAAGCGCCGGATACGGGCAGGCACAGAAGCTTCGTGAGCATGCCGGTCTCCTGATCGATCTTATAGATCATCGTTGAGTTGTCGCCGGCGTTCGAGGTCACAAGATAGCGGAAGTCCTCAGACAGGTTCAGTGCGCTCGCCGCGGCGTCGTTGGAGTGATAGTTGTTCAGGGTCGAGATCGTCTGGATTTTCTCGAACTCGGGTTCGTTGTCGATGCACTTATAGCTGTAGACGTCGATCGCACACTTGAGCTCGTTGACAAGATAGAGGAAGCGCCCGTCCTTTGAGAACTTAATATGGCGCGGTGCGGAGTTGAGCTCGCAGTGAATGATATCGACCTGCTTGATCTTACCGGTTTCATGGTTGAATTTATAAACATTCACATGGTCGAGACCAAGGTCCGCGGCGCAGAGGAACTTGTTGTCGCGCGTTATTTTCACGCACTGGACGTGGGGGCGGAAGTTGCGGTCCGCAATGGAGCCCATGCCTCTGTGATAAACCTCGTCCGTGATCTCACCGATGGATCCGTCATCGTTCAGGCGAAGCACTGTGATCTTGCCGTCGTGATAGCCGGAGACGAAGAGCCACTTGTCTGTGTAGTCGGTGCTGAGATAGCTTCCTCTCATGCCGTTGATGGACGCCTTGTTGATCAGCGCGAGATCGCCGCCCTTTCCGATGCTGTAGGACTCAACGCCGAAATCCGTGATGGAATACAGAAAGCGCTGGTTGTGCGAGATGGTCACATAGGAGGAGTTCGTGATCTCCACCTTGTCCTTCTCGATAAACCTGCCGTTCTTCATGTCGACATCGTAGATGCGGATGCCGTAATTATCCTTTGACTCTGTCGTGTAGGAAGAGACATAGGCCACATATCTGTCATTCTTTGTCGCGGACATAACTACCTCCAATACCTGACGGCGCGCCTTGCGCCGAATCCACTAAAAAACCACCGCTGTGCATTATACTCTGTCTGCGGGTGAACTGCCATCCCGACTTGGCAGGCCTTCGTGCCGAAAAGATTGTCCGGGTGGTATGAACTCTCGTGTACCGCTGTTATTTCACTGTGGTCATGAAAATATCCTGCGTCTCGTACATATTGGTGACGTACATGCCGTGATACCCGCGAAGACCCGCCGGCGCCGTGTCTTCGTCATCGTTCACCGTGATTTCGACGATCTGGCAGTTGCCGATGCCCTGGTGCCAGATGTCATCCAACGAAATGTAGTGCAGGAAGGCGAGCATGCACCGCATCGCGCCGCCGTGGCTTCCTACAAGAATCCGCCTGCCGGGCTTTTTCTGCTGCAGCTCCAGCAGAAAATCGCCGAATCTCTTCTCCACATCGTGGAAGCTCTCCCCGTTCCTCGCCGGCACAAAGTGCTCCGGATCGGAAAAGAGGCATCCGCAGTCCGTCGCATCGTAGGAAAAAGGCGTGCGGTCGAGCTCGTCGAAGTTGATCTCTTCCACTCTGGGTTCAAGGATGATCTGCGATCTGTCGACACCGGCCGCAATCTCCACGGTCTCGATGGCGCGGGAGAGCGGACTGCAGTAAATGCGGTCAAAAGTAAGCCCAAGATCCTTTATGCGCTTGTTTGCTTCTCTCGCTTCCTGCCTGCCCATGTCGTTGAGCGGAATATCGATCTGCCCTTGAAACCTGTGCTGGCGATTGTAGTCGGTCTCGCCGTGGCGCATGACGTAAATTTTCATAACTTCCTCTCTGTGCCGCGTCTTTTGCGGAACCCCGAGGAGAAATCCGCGAATGCGGTTTCTCCCCGGGGATCATCGAAATTGGGGGCGCTTTTGCGGCACCAATTCGTGTTTGCATGCGATCGCATCAGCGATCACATGCAAACTAACTCCCTGTGTCTGTTCTCTTATTGTCAATGCCGGATCTGCCCGTCTCCAGTAATCAGGTACTTGTAGCTCGTCAGTTCCTTGAGGCCCATGGGTCCTCTCGCGTGGAGCTTCTGCGTGCTGATGCCGATCTCCGCGCCGAAGCCGAATTCAAACCCGTCCGTAAAGCGCGTGGATGCGTTCACATAGACGCAGGCGGAGTCCACGAGGCGAAGGAACAGATCGGCGACCTCTTTGTTTTCAGTGATAATGCAGTCAGAGTGCTGTGTGTGGTAGCGGTTGATGTGGTCGATCGCCACCTGCACGCTTCCGACCGTCTTGACGGAAAGATCGAGATCCAGATACTCCTTTGCGAAGTCCTCCTCTGTCGCGGGGGCCGCGCCGGGAAGGAAAGGCCTCGACTCGTCATCTGCGTGGAGCCGCACGTGATACTCCTTCATGGCTTCTGCAAAGCGAGGCATGAAGCGATCCATAATATCCCTGTGGACAACCAGCGACTCGGCGGCATTGCAGACGCCGGTGCGCTGGGTCTTAGCGTTAATGATGATCGGAATGGCCTTGTCCAGATCGGCGTCTTTGTCGACGTAGATGTGGCAGTTGCCGCTGCCCGTCTCGATGACGGGAATCCGGGAGTTCTCCACAACCATGCGGATGAGGCCTGCGCTTCCCCTTGGAATCATCACATCGACATAGTCGCGCATCGTGAGGAACTCTGCTGTATCCTTGCGGTCCGTCGACTCAATGAGATTCACCGCGTCAGCCGGCACACCGGATGCTGTCAGCGAATCCCGCAGAACCTTTGTGATTGCTGTGTTGGAGCAGATGGCATCGCTCCCGCCCTTTAACACGACTGCATTGCCGGATTTAAAAGTAAGCGCAAAAGCATCCGCCGTCACGTTCGGTCTCGACTCATAGATAATGCCGATGACGCCGAACGGAACGCGCACCTTTCTGATGCGTATTCCGGAAGGTCTGGTGAAATCGTCCAGCACCTCTCCCACAGGATCGGGGAGATTAGCCACCTGGCGAAGGCCCTTTGCCATCTGTGCGATACGCTCCTTTGTGAGCGTGAGGCGGTCGACCATGCTCTCCTTCATGCCGTTCTCTCTGGCTTGCACGAGGTCGACATTGTTCGCCTCAAGAATTTCGCCGGCGTGCTGCTCCAGCGCATCGGCGGCGTTTCGCAGTGCCGCATTCTTCGTTTCCGTATTCAGCTCCTGCACGGCGAGGCGCACGGCGTGCGCACGGCGGCAGAGGTCCTCTACCATAGACATGGCCTGGTCTCCTTCTTTCATTACGTAAATCCAGCACCAATCTCAAATTGCTCCCTGATACGTCGCAATTTTCGATTAATGCGTCCAGAGCTGCTGCGCAGCTTGTCCGCCCCGTGGCAGACGATAATCCGTCTGGCAAATAAATTTTCCATCCGGATTTCGTCTGCCGCGGGGTGCTGTATTCATTAAAAGTACGCCCTCTCCGGCGTCACCAGCAGATCCACCGGCTCATCCGGTCCCAGCATCGGCACCTTGTCCACGATCTGCTCATTGAAAGCAACGCCGATCGCCATCCTCTTCTGAAACGAGCGCAGGAACCTGTCGTAATATCCGCCGCCGTAGCCTATTCTGTGCAGATCCTTATCGAAAGCAAGTCCCGGCACGATCACAAGGCACTCCTGCGCACTGTCGAGGCTGATGTGGAAGTCGTAGGGGAAGATCATCGCCGGATCAGGCTGCGGCTCCCGGATGCCCATGGAATTTCTCTCGAGGTCATCCAGAGATTCGATCCGGAAGAACTCCATAGATTCCCTGGACATCACCCTCGGCACGTAGACTCTCTTCTGATCCCGCAGAGCTTTCTTAATGAGCGCAGTGGTATCGACCTCGCTCCCGAAGCTCACGTACGTCAGAATATGCCGCGCATTTTCGTACATCTCCGTGCCTGTGATCATGTTGACAATGGCTTCGTTCTCCGCTGAGCGTACATCGTCCGGAATGGCATCGCGCGCTGCCTTCGCCTTCTCGCGCAAATCCTTTTTCTGTTGTTTTACAATATTCAGTTCATTCATACGCTTTTTCCTGCTGTGATATTTTTTCTTTTCTGTTGCTTTTCAGATCTGCCCTTACGCATCTATCTGGAAATTCCCGCCGGGATCCTTGATCTAGACTTCTATCCGGATCTGCTGTTACGAATAGGGGAGATTCCCTTTCTTTTTGAAAATATATGCGGCGGACGCAGTTATTTTCAAAATTTCTTATTGCATCATGCGGATCAGATCTCGTCCAGATACCGGCTCAGATCGAAGCCCTGCTCCTTATCCGCTCTGAAGAGGGTTCCGATGTTGGCCCCTTCAACAATATCATAGATCACGCCGGTACCGTTTTCGGTGCTCGCAATTATCATATCACAGCCGGATGCGGCCGCAATCTTTGCTGCGTGAAGTTTGGTCGCCATGCCGCCTGTGCCTGCGCCGCTCCCCGTGGAATCCTTGCCCATGTTCAAGTACTGCTCCGTGAGATGCGGAACATAGCTGATGAACTGCGCGTCTTTATTGCGCCGCGGATCGTCGGTGTAGAGTCCACGCACGTCTGAGAGAAGGATCAGAAGATCCGCGCCCATGAGAGAGGCGACAATTGCGGAGAGGTTGTCGTTGTCGCCGAGGGAGAACTCGGCTGTTGCGACGGAATCGTTCTCGTTGACGATCGGAATCACGCCAAGGCGCAGGAGCTCCGTCATCGTGTTGTTCAGATTCTCCTTGCTCGTAGGATTGGAGGCCGTTGCGCGGGACATCAGGACCTGTGCAGTGAGCTGGTTGTACTCCTCAAAGGCCTTCTGATAGATCATCATAAGACGCGCCTGGCCGACGGCGGCACAGGCCTGTTTGACATTCATCTCCGTCTCATTCTTGTAGACATCGAGGTCCATTTTGAGTGCCTCGCGCCCCGCTGCCGCGGCGCCTGAGGAGACGAGAATCACGTCCTTTCCCCGGTTCTTCAGATCTGAGAGCTCCCGCGCGAGGATGTCGATCTGGTGATAGTCCAGTCTTGCGGTCTCCTTGTGCAGGAGTGAAGACGAGCCAATCTTGATGACGATCCTCTTTCTGTCCCGAAGACCCATTCTGTAGCGGTCATTCTCTACTGCCAGTTCACTGATACGGTCCATCTTTTCCCCCCGATTTCTTCCAGTCTTCTTGAAAAAAAGACTCACAATATTTAAGAATTCAGTCATCTTCCGCCGGACGAAACAGCCGCGCCACAGCCTCCGCAGCCTTCATGCCGTCGATGGCGGCCGATGTGATGCCGCCGGCATATCCTGCGCCCTCACCGGCCGGAAAAAGTCCTGCGAGTGACGACTGAAGTGACTCATTGCGCACGATCCGGACGGGCGAGGATGTCCTGCTCTCCACGCCGGCGACGAGCGCCTCCTCCCCGTCAAATCCGGGGATGACATGTCCAAAGCGGTGCATGCCCTCAATGAAATCTCGGGTCAGATCCTTTGGAAGAAGGTCTTCCAGGCGCGTGAAGGTGTACTGACCCTTGATGCAGAGGGAGAGGTTATTCTTCATGCTGGGATCGGACGCGTCAGAAGCGACACTTTTCACAGACTGCTGCGCAGCCGATTGCGCATCTGCCCCGCGCGCAAAATCCTGAAACCACTCCACCGGCACGGCTCCCTTCCCGAGAGCATACGCCTTCTCCTCGAGCCTCTCCTGCATGCGCATGCCGGCCAGGACATCGCTGCCGCCGAAATCCTCTTCGCCAACGGTCATGACGATGGCACTGTTCGCCCGGGCGGAATCCCGCGCATAATCACTCATGCCGTTGACCGCAGTGCGTCCCTCTTCGGAGGAGGCGTTGACGATATAGCCGCCTGGGCACATGCAGAAACTATAAACGCCGCGCCCCGAGGCCGCCTTGTACGTCACCTTGTAATTGGCGGCGCTCAAATGGAGTCTGTGCAGTTCCTTCGGATCGCTGATGCCGTACTGGCAGGCGTCAATGAGGCGCTGCGGGTGGGAGACGCGAAGACCGATGGCAAAGTTCTTCTGCTCCATGGAAATCCCCATCCGATAAAGCTCCCTGACCGTGTCGCGGGCGCTGTGGCCGATCGCAAGGATTACGGCCTGCGCAGGGATCTCTTCCTCAGTGCCATCCTCATGACGCACGAAGACGCCGCGAATTTTGTCATCTCTGCCCATTGGTTCTGCAGCGCCGATATGCATTTCCTCAGTGAGAATACGTGTAACCTGCGCCCCAAAGCGTACCTCGCCGCCCATCTCTGTGATTTTCCTGCGCATGTTGACGACGACGTCCCGCAGAACATCCGTGCCGATGTGTGGGTGAAAGGCGTAGAGAATATCCTCCGGCGCACCGTTTTCTACGAATGTGCGAAGGACGAAATTCGTCCTGCCGGCTTTGTCTGTCGCGTTCGTGTTTAATTTTCCATCGGAAAAGGTTCCTGCGCCGCCCTCGCCGAACTGGATGTTCGATGCAGGATCCAGCTCGCCGCTCTTCCAGAAGTGCTCCACGTCACGGATGCGCTCTTCCATGCACCCGCCGCGCTCGAGAACGAGCGGGCGGTAGCCGTTCGCCGCAAGAAGATATGCCGCATAAATGCCCGCGGGGCCGAAGCCGATTACGACAGGGCGGTTTTGAAGCGTCTGTACATCGCCTTCCCCTATATCCGGTGAAGAGAAATTGTCTCTCAATCCACTCCAATTATCCGCACATTTATCCACCGCTCCCGGAACAGGAAGAATGCCGCGAGCAGTGTGTACACGATGCAGCCGATTATCTTCGCATTTCTTCGCCGTTCCAGGCACAGGAAAATGGTACTGCACCGGTTCCTTATAGAGAATGTTGCGGTTTCTGAGCCTTGCGGTCAGCTTCTTTTCCCGCGCCTCCCCTTCGGGGAGCTCCACACCGACCGTGAAAACATCAAAAAGCACAGGCTTTTTCCTTGCATCTACCGAGTAGCGCAGGATCGACATCTTTGCCTTTTCATTGGGAGAGAGGCGGAGAATCTTTCTCACCTTCTTCTCAAGAAGCGGGTGCTCTTTCTTTGTAAAATCATTGTCTGCTCCGCACGGGAGCTTGATCTGGTTTACCTGTATCATGATTTTTCTGCAATATTCAGTATCTTCATCAAAGAGAACTGAAGGTTCTCGGGTTTGCAGCTTGACAGTCATATTTCCTATGGCTGTTAAATGCCCACATCAGGGAACTGCGAAATCTTTGAATCAATTTTGGGTAGAGGTACTGAACAGATACCTCCTATTGTGCTGCGCTCCTGCCCGCGATCATCCCTGTGCACATGGCCCAGGTCAGGTTGTAGCCGCCGCAGAGGCCGTCCTGATCGAGGAGCTCGCCAGCAAGGAAGAGCCCTTTCTGAAGCTTCGACTCCATGCGGCAATCTACCTCGGCAAGGGATACGCCGCCCCTCGTCACCTGCGCGCGCTCAAAGCCGCCGGTGCCCGTAACCGTCCACTGCAGATGCCGCAGTCTGTACATAAAGCGCTGCAGAATCTCATCTCGGCGCTCTCTTAGGTTTGCGAGTTTCTTCTCGTCAGCGATCCCCTCGCTCCTGATGATGTAAGAAGCGATTGCGGGGTGCACAAGGCCCTCAAAGAACCCGGCGGCGGTCATGGATGTGTCCGTCTCCGCGCGGGAGAGCCTCACTCTGCACTCATTCTGCCACATCTCTTCGCTGAACTCAGGGAGGCAGTCGATCTCGGCCGTAAGATAAGAATTTCCCGCAATTGCAGGATTTTGATTCTGTGCATTTTGATTCTGTGCAATTGCAGAGTTCTTCGTTCTCGAATAATTCTTCCTGTTCAAATAATTCTTCTTGAGAGAAATATTTGCTCCCGGCCGGCTCTGCATCTGCTCACAGGTCTTCGCCCCCGATTGCTGTCTGTCTCCGGACTTATGCATCTGCAGAATCTGCGCAGCAGCGCCGCTCACCTGAAAGACCGGAATGCCGGAGAGTGCTCCCTCTGCGAACTGAATTTCACCCGAAGCCGACATACAGCCTAACTTATTCCTCGCTGAGGCGAAATCCGCGCAGGCGGTTTCGCCGAATGCGGCAGCCGGTGCACCAGCACCGTTGCTGCTGTTTGACAATAACGCATCGGCGTTATTGTCAAACCAGCCCCCACTTGCCTCTCCCTCCGGCCACAAAAGACGTATCCCCGCCTTCGCGCGCACGCCCGCGAGGATTTTCATCTGCGGATCGCTGACTGTCAGCGTTGTTAATGCGGGAAGCGGAGGAACAAGCGTGTGGCCGAAAGAAGCCGCAATCCGATATCCGTCTCCGCGGCAGCCAAATGCTGTTCCGGCCTTTCCGCCCGTCGTCAGAATCACGGCATCGAAGTGATAAGTCTCTCCGCTATGTCTGCCCTTCATCACGAATCGGCCCGTATGTGCCCCTTCATCTTTCAAACAGGCACCAGAATCTCTTCCCGCGCCTGTCTGTGTTCCGTTTTGCTCCTGCAGATTTCGTGCCTGTCCGCACCTCACCTGCTCAAAGGAGGCTTCGGCAGTGTCACTCCGGTCACTGCACCCCACCTCAGTGATCCGCTCTCCCGGATGCAGATCGACGGGGAGCACTCTGATTCTGGACAGCAGCGCCTGCAGGATGGTCGACGCGCGCTCAGTCCTTGGATAGACATAGCCTCCCCTGTCCGTAAGCCAGGTTCCTCCGGACACAAAAAAGTGCCGCAGCTGTGCGCTGCCGCAGTCTTTGAAGAAAGCCATCACATCATTACAGCTCGAGGAGTGATAAAATGCAGCCCCCTGGTTCAGGTTCGTGAGGTTGCACCTTCCATTTCCCGTCGCGAGGATCTTGCGGCCGGGCGCATCGAGCGCATCAAAGAGATCCACGCGGGCGCCGCTCTCCGCTGCCGCGATGGCAGCCATGAGGCCGGCCGCACCGGCGCCGATCACTGCAACTGATTTCATTTATAGTCCTCCCCAACCCGCACATGCATCGCCCCCGCGAGGCGAAGGACCAGTGCGCCGAACGGAATCCTGTGCACGTTTTCGAGGTCCACGCCGCCCAGGAGAATCACAAGAACCAGATAAATGACCCAGTAGATGATGGCTGAGACCACGAAACCGCCGATGGGAATGAGCTCGTCCGTCACAAAGTCATTTCCGAGGATCGTGGGCACGGCAGCCACAGCTGCAGAGATGAGAATCCGAAGATCCCCCTGCGGATACAGAAGTTCTGTCCTCCGAAGTACGCTTCTCTTCATGATGCTGTGCAGAAGAAGGGCGTACACCAGAAGAGCTGCCGTCATCGACGGGCCGATCACCGTGATGCCAAGACCTGCCAGATTCGTCAGCATATAATCGAAGAAGCAATTGACAAAAATCCCCGCTGCCCCGGCGACCGCAATGCCGCGGAACATCCCCGTCTTTACTGCCAGAGCAGTCATAAAAAAGGCAAGGGGGATAGCGGTCAGAAGGAGCGAGGATGTTTTCAGAGAGATAACGGCACCTGTAAAGACGGACGGCAGACACCTGCTCCGGACAATAACAAGGAGGGGCTTCGCCGCACTGAAAATAAAAAACGACGACGGCACGCACACAAAAAGGAGCATGTTCATCAGAATATCGAAGCGCATGCGCAGTGCACCCTCTCTCTGGCGCATCACCTCTGTCAGGAGCCCTCTGAAAACACCTGAGAGAAGAATCACCAGAAGGCAGGAACACAGCACGACAATCGGCGCCGCGAAAGCAGCAAACCCGCAGAAAGCGTTGACACTAAAGCGCGGTGTGCCGTCCTGCGAAGCCGCCATGTTGCCGATTCGGCCGCCCAGGATCATGAGCGCGGAAGGGATGACTGACGGGATGACGTAAGGAAGGAGTTTTCTCATGGCGTAGCCAAGAAGGTCCTTCATGCGCTCGTCGTTGTCGATGCGAAGGCGGTCCTGCTGCTGTATGATGCCTCTCCGTGCAAGATGCGACATGAACAGCAGGAACAGGAAGGATAGTAAGACACCCGCACTGATGCCAAGGCACAACCCTGTGGCCGCATAGATGTACTGATAGGTGGCGTTCTGCAGAAGGAGCGATGCCCCTTCCCCATAATGATGGAGCGCAATGCAGAACAGGAAGGATGCCGGTGCACAGATGCACCCGCCGATGCCTGCGCCGATATTGGCGGCCGTCCGCCAGCCGACGCTCCGGAGAAGCCCTGTCATAGCCCCGATCTGCGGCAGCAGAACGAACGCCGGCGTCAGCGCGTACAGAATGAGATAGGAATCTGCGGTGCCAAAGAGGAAGTCCGCGGAGAATCTCCCGCCCAGTACCATGTAGATGAGACAGAAAAGTGCGATGAGCCACCCGTCCACTGAGGCGGACTGGAAGAAGGAGATCGCATCCGCGAAGTGTCTTCTGTACAGGCGAAGGTGGATCTGGTGCTCGCAGACCGCACTCTCCCCCCAGTAAAAGAGCATAAAGAAAGAAGCCGTGAAGGAGAGCGGATAGAGCGCATAATATGCGGTCCTCCCTCCCGTCACGGCCGAGGCAGCGATCACCGCCGCCATCAGTGCGGCCGGCATGATCAGAGATGAAACAAGATCAGCATAAAGTCTGCCCTTTTTCCTTCCCTCTGCCAATTCGGCTCCTTCCTGTTCTCTTAATCCCTTGTGATGCCCAGCGCCTGCAGCGCCTTCTCCTGGCGGCCGAACATCTCCTCCGCCTCCGGATCTGTCATGTGGTCATACCCGCACAGATGAAGTGTGCTGTGTGCTACAAGAAAGGCGAACTCTCTCTTCTCGGAGTGGCCATATTCCGCAGCCTGCTCCTTCACTCGCTTCGTGTTAATCACGATGTCGCCAAAGACCACGCTCCCCGTCTCCGGGTCCATGCAGTCGGCCGCATCCGACGCCGCGCTCTGAAAATCAGACGGCGTATCGTACGAGAGCCCCGGAAAAGAAAGGACATCCGTCGGGCGGTCGATCTCACGGAAATTCCGGTTCATCTCCTGAATTTCATCGTCCTGCACGAGAGAGAGGGAGACCTCGACGTCGAACGGGCAGTTTTCCATCTCCAGGACCTTCCCGATGACCTCTTTTGCCAGCTCCTCCTCATCGAAATCAAACGTGTCGCTGGAATCCTTTTCTGTGATCAGTGTGACTTTGCTCATAGTCCTCGTATGCCTTGACGATCTTCTGGACAATCGGATGACGTACGACATCCCTTGAATCCAGTGTGATGAACTTGATGCCCTCTATCTTTCTGCGCGATAAGACTCTCGTCGCGACGTCGAGTCCTGAACGCGAATTCGGCGACAAGTCCTTCTGCGTCGAATCACCCGTAATCACGGCGTGGGAGCCAAAGCCAAACCTTGTGAGGAACATTTTCATCTGCTCCGCCGTCGTGTTCTGCGCCTCATCGAGAATGATATAAGCGTTGTCGAGGGTTCTTCCTCTCATATAGGCGAGAGGCGCCACCTCGATGAGCCCCTTTTCCATGTTCGCCTGAAACTTCTCCGCGCCCATGATCTGGTAAAGGGCGTCATAGAGAGGGCGAAGATAGGGGTCAACCTTGCTCTGCAGATCTCCCGGAAGAAAGCCCAGCTTCTCCCCCGCTTCAATCGCAGGTCTTGTGAGAATGATCCTCTCCACTTCCTTGTTCTGAAACGCCGTGATGGCCATCGCCATCGCAAGGAAAGTCTTGCCCGTCCCGGCAGGGCCGTTGGCGAAGACGATCAGGTTGTCGCGGATCGCCTCCACATACTGCTTCTGACCGATGGTCTTAGGGCGGACAGGTCTTCCCGTCGTTGTGTGACAGATGATATCACTGTCAAGATCCTCCAGCATGGAGGGCGTGCTCTCATCCTTCATCTGCAATGCGTAATCCACACTCTGCTCCCCGACGTCACCGCCGTGCCCGGCAAGATGCGCCAGCTGGTCAAGGACGGCGCAGGCGCCTTTTACGCCTGCGTCCTCTCCTGTGACCTTGACGACACCCTCTCTGGGCACGATCGTGACATGGAATTCATTTTCAATCCTGCGGACGTGCGTATCCAGACCGCCGAAAATCTCCCGCTGCAGATCAGCAGTGTAATCGAGCGTCTTTGTCATGCGCGGTCCTTCAGATACTGGTCAATCTCTTTGGCGGCTTCTTTTCCTGCGCCCATGGCAAGGATTACGGTAGCGGCGCCGGTCACGGCATCGCCGCCTGCAAAGACGCCGTCCTTTGTTGTCTCCTCGGACCCCTCTCTTACGATGAGGCGCCCTCTCTTGTCGGCTTCAAGGCCCTTCGTTGTTCTGTGCAGCAGCGGGTTCGGGCTTGTGCCGAGCGCCATGATGACACAGTCGCAGTCTGTGTGGAATTCACTTCCAGGGATCTCAATGGGAGATCTTCTTCCGGAAGCATCGGGCTCGCCCAGCTGCATGCGGATGCAGTCGATGCCGTTCACCCAGCCGTTCTCGTCAGTTGTGATGCGCACAGGGTTTGTGAGGAGATTGAAAACAATTCCCTCCTCCTTCGCATGCCCTACCTCTTCCTTTCTGGCAGGGAGCTCAGCTTCGCTTCTTCTATAAACGATATGTACCTCAGCGCCAAGGCGCAGTGCTGTTCTCGCCGCATCCATCGCAACGTTGCCGCCGCCGACAACGACTGCCTTCTTCGGACGCATGATCGGTGTTCTGGAGTCCTTCTCATACGCATGCATGAGGTTGGCTCTCGTCAGATACTCGTTGGCGGAGAAGACGCCGAGCGCCTGCTCGCCGGGGATGTTCATGAATCTGGGAAGGCCTGCGCCGGAGCCGATATAGACGGCATCAAAGCCATCCTTGTCCAGAAGATCATCGATCGTCACAGATCTGCCGACAACGACATCGGTGATGATCTTGACGCCAAGGTTCTTCACGTTCTCGACCTCCTTGGCCACGACTCTGTCCTTCGGAAGACGGAACTCCGGAATGCCGTAGACCAGAACGCCGCCGGCCTTGTGAAGTGCCTCAAAGATGGTCACATCGTAGCCGAGCTTCGCCAGATCTCCAGCGCACGTAAGGCCGGAAGGGCCTGCGCCGATGACCGCAACCTTCTTGCCGTTCTTCTTCACATTCGCTGTGGGATGGATGCCCATCTCTCTAGCCGTATCAGCGACATATCTCTCGAGCTTGCCGATGCTGACGGCCTCGCCCTTGATGCCTCTGATGCACTTGCCCTCGCACTGTGTCTCCTGCGGGCACACACGGCCGCAGACAGCGGGAAGAGCTGAGCTCTCGGAGATGATCTCATAGGCGCCTGCAACATCGCCCGCCTTCACCTTCTGGATAAAGCCCGGAATGTTGATGGAGACAGGGCAGCCCTGCACGCACAGAGGCTTCTTGCAGTTGAGGCATCTTGTGGACTCCGCCTCTGCCTCTTCCTTGTTGTAGCCAAGACATACTTCCTCAAAATTGGTGGCGCGCACCTTTGGATCCTGCTCGCGCACCGGAACCTTCTTCATCATATCTACTGTGATCGCCATATTTATTCCTCGCTGAGGCGAAATCCGCGCAGGCGGTTTCGCCGAATGCGGCAGCCGGTGCGTCAGCACCGATGCTGCTGTTTGAAAATGACGCATCGGCGTCATTTTCAAACTTATACCTCGCTTTACTTGCACAGGCCGCAGCCGCCCTCGTGCGTATCGCCCTCCTGCTCCTCGAGAAGAAGGCGTCCCTCTGCAGTCTTGTAGAGCTTCGCTCTCTGCATGGCCTGGTCGAAGTCGATCTGCCAGCCGTCGAACTCTGGGCCGTCCACGCAGGCGAACTGCACCTTGCCGCCGACAATGAGACGGCAGGCGCCGCACATGCCTGTGCCGTCGACCATAACTGTGTTCATGCTGGCGACAGTCGGAATGCCGAGCTTCTTTGTGAGCTGACATGCGAATTTCATCATGATCATGGGGCCGATCACGACGCAGTGATCGTATCTCTTGCCCTCATCATAGAGCTGCTGGAGAGCAACACAGACATTGCCGTGAATACCGTAGGAGCCGTCATCGGTTGCAAAATACAGGTTGTCCGTCACCGCATCCATCTCCTTCTCGAGGATCAGGATGTCCTTAGTGCGCGCGCCCTGAATGCAGTCCGCCTTCACGCCGTGCTCAGCGAGCCACTTGAGCTGGTGATAAACAGGTGCCGTGCCGACGCCGCCTGCGATGAAGAGAATCTTCTTTTTCTTCAGCTCATCGATCGGTACATTGACAAGATCGGAGGGATTGCCGAGAGGTCCTACGACATCTGCGAACGAGTCCCCGACTTCCTTCTCCGCCATGCGGTATGTCTCTGCGCCTACCGTCTGGAAAACGATTGTGATCTTTCCGTTCTCCTTGTCGTCATCGCAGATCGTGAGGGGAATGCGCTCGCCCTCCGCATCATTCCGGACAATGAGGAACTGTCCGGGCAGAGCCCTCTGTGCCACCCAGGGCGCCTTGATATCCATGAGGTATACCTTAGGTCCCAGTAGTTCCTTGCGTGTAATCTCGAACATGCTGATGTAACTCCTTTCGCTTTTAGAATATAAATAATTGTCAATCCAGCATGGACAGTGCGCTCCCGTTATAGAGGCCGACGCGCCCATCCTGCGTGGAGACGGCAAAGACACGCCCCGTCTGCGTCGCATTTCCTGCCGTATCCGTCATCGTCTCACTGAAGAGATAGTAGTCGGTTCCGCCGATTGTTTCCTTCGAGATGTAGTTGTAGGAGTACCGCGCGAGACCGTTGGCGATGACGCCGTCCGTGCTGATGACCTCGCCCCTCTTGATGAGAACGACGAGGATGTAGTTCGGCGCATCTTCCTTGCTGACCGCTGCCTTTTTGGTCTCAGCCGCCTTGACGGTGTAGGTGACCTCCGTCACCTCACTCGAGATATCGTCCGCACCGATCACGGCGAAGCAGTACGTTGTCTTTCCTGCCTTCATTGTGATGGGGCCCGTGTACGGGGCCGAGTCGCGGTCAGGATCCGAGCCGTCCGTCGTATAGAAAATATGTTCACCCTCAGAGAGCTTCGCCTCCGCCACGATCTGTCCTGACGTATCGTAGTTTCCGGAAGACGGGGAGACAGACGGCGCATCGGGCACCTTTCCATTCACCTCATAGAGGGCAGTCACCGGCTCACTCGAAACGCCGAAGTGGTTCACATAGACAGCCCGGACAGTGTACCTGCCCTTCGAGAGACGGATTGGACGGTCATAGAGATTGGACTCCGTCGTCGGCGTCTTGCCGTCGAGCATATAAAAAATTGAGCCGTTCCCCTCCGCGGTCATCGAAAGATTGAGGACATCATCGTAGGAGCCCGGTTTGGCTGAGAGCTGCGGCTGAAAGACCATATATTCCTGAAACATCTGACGGATGTCTTTGTCTTTGCAGGAACCAAGAACTTCTGCTATTTTAGCATAATCGCCGCTCTTCGAATATATGGAGATGATCTTTCTGTAGGCATCCCCTACGCGGTCCCCGTATACATCCGGCTGGTCGATGATCGTCTGAATGCTCTTTACGGCGGCGTCCGAGTCACCTGCCCGTGCGAGATAATCAGCTTCCCTGAGAATCAGATCGACATCTGCCGGCGTCTTCAGGCCAATCGCTGTCTTAATCTCCTTCGCCGCCCTGCCATAGTCCCCACGCTCTGAGTAATCGTAAGCCCTGGCCACATAGTAGGATTCTGAATGCATCAGAACAGCCTGCATGATTCCGAAAGCAATGCAGACCGCCAGCGCGCACGCCGCAAGGACACAGGCGATGATTTTTCTCCTGTGCCTTGTGCGAAGGCGCTGTTCCTCGGCAGCCTTCTCCTGATCCTTTTCCTCCTCTTCGCGCCCGATGTCGTCTTTGATGTCCGTCATCGTCTCGCTGATCTGCTGCTCGAGCTGCGGGTCATAGACAGGCACCACCTTGATATCCGCGAAGCAATAGGGACAGAACAGGGATCCGTCTTTAATTTCCTTTCCGCACTTTGGACACTTCATATCCGCATTAATCCTGCTGCAGAGAAATCGCTTCCACGCAGTTCTTCATGAGCATGGCAACAGTCATGGGACCTACGCCGCCGGGCACCGGTGTGATGCAGGATGCGATTGGCGATACATCACCGAAGTCCACATCGCCGCAGAGCCTGCCGTTTTCGTCTCTGTCCATGCCGCAGTCAATGACAGCAGCGCCTTCTTTTACATAATCTCTTGTAAACATCTTAGGCTTTCCGACCGCTGTGATCAGAATATCCGCTCTCCTGCAGACTTCCTGCAGGTTCTTTGTCTTTGAGTGCGCGATGGTCACCGTCGCATTCTCGCGCAGCATCAGCATGCCCATGGGTTTGCCGACGATATTGGAGCGACCCACGATCACGCACTCCGCGCCCTGCGTCTGGATATCGTACCTGTGCAGGAGCTCGATAATGCCCGCCGGCGTACAGGAGCGAAAGCCCGGAAGGCCAATAGAGAGTGCGCCCACGCTGATCGGAGAGAAGCCGTCCACGTCTTTTTTCGGAGAGATCGCCTGGATGACCTTCTGCCCGTCAATCTGCGGCGGAACGGGGAGCTGCACGAGGATCCCGTTTACAGAATCGTCCCGGTTCAGCTGGTCAATGAGCTGAAGGAGTTCCTCCTCAGACGTATCTGCGGGAAGATTGATCTGTCTGTTCACGATGCCGCAGTACTCGCAGGCCTTTTTCTTGTTGCGCACATAAACCGCACTCGCCGGATCATCGCCGACCAGAACGACGGCGAGAGTCACAGACCTGCCAGTCTTTGCGAGTTCTGAAACTGCCTGCTTCACCTCATCCTTGATGTCCTGTGCTGTCTTTTTACCATCTATGATACGGGCCATGGTACTCCTTTCTGTGTGCTATGTTACTGTCGCTCTCACATCCGGCATGCCGCTGCCTGGATTATGCGTTGTTCCTGTGGCACCCGTTTTCAGCAGATGCAGGAATCCAAATCTGCAGAGGACGGTATAACTCTCCGAACTGTGAGGCGCTCCATTCTACAGGGACTGGCAGTATTCCTCGAACTGTGCGGGCGTCATGAGGATCTTCCTCGACTTCGTGCCCTCGGATTCACTGACGACACCTGCGTCGCACAGCTCATCCATGATCCTTGCCGCGCGGTTGAAGCCAATGCGGAACCTCCTCTGCAAAAGACCTATCGACGCCGAATTCTTCTCGATGATGAACTTGCCGGCGTCCTCAAAATACTCATCCAGATCAGATCCTGCGCCCTCTTCTGCCACAGCGGCGTCAGCGCCTGAAGAGCCGGATTTCATATTTTCAATCTGCTGCTCGATTGCCCTGCCTGCGCTCTCATCGGTGTGGTTGTGCGCGCGGATGAAGTCGACGACATCGGCCACCTCATCGTCAGAGACGAAGGCGCCCTGCACGCGGGCTGGTTTAGCCATTCCCTGCGGGAAGAAGAGCATATCGCCCTTTCCCAGGAGCTTCTCTGCGCCGACGCGGTCGAGAATTGTCCTCGAGTCCACGTTGGACGTCACCGCGAAGGCAATGCGGCTCGGCATATTGGCCTTGATGAGGCCCGTGATGACATCGACTGAGGGCCGCTGCGTTGCGATGACAAGGTGCATGCCGGCAGCTCTCGCCAGCTGTGCCAGGCGGCAGATGGCAGTCTCAACATCGTTCTTGGCCACCATCATGAGATCGGCCAGCTCGTCTACGATGATGACAATCTGCGGGATCGGGCGCATGTCCGTCTCCCCCTCTGCCATCTTCTTTTTCGCGAGGGCGTTATAGCCCTTGATATCGCGCACGTGCGCATCAGCGAACTTCGCAAATCTCGCTGTCATCTCGCCTACCGCCCAGTTCAGGGCGCCGGCCGCCTTCTGCGGATCTGTCACGACGTTGAACAGAAGATGGGGGATGCCGTTGTAGACGGACAGCTCCACGATCTTCGGGTCGATCAGGATGAGCTTCACCTCATCAGGTGTTGCGTGGTAGAGGATGCTCATGATGATCGTATTGATGCAGACAGATTTGCCCGATCCCGTCGCACCTGCGATCAGAACATGCGGCATCTTGGCAATGTCGGAGATGACAGGCATGCCTGCGATGTCCTTGCCGACACCAAAGGCGAGACGGCTCTTGTGATTGCGGAATTCCGGCGTATCCAGGATCTCGCGCAGGGCCACAGTGGAGGCCACCTTGTTCGGCACCTCGATGCCGATCGCGGATTTGCCCGGGATCGGCGCCTCAATGCGGATATCCTCCGCTGCGAGCGCGAGCTTGATATCATCCGCGAGGTTGAGAATCCGGCTGACCTTTACGCCCTGCTCCGGCTGCAGCTCATAGCGCGTGACAGCGGGTCCCTGCGAGATCTCCGTGATCCGCACATTTACGCCGAACGTCTGCAGCGTTCCCTGAAGGGTTGCGGCAGTCTGCCGCAGCTCATCGTCCGTGCCTGCGGGACTGCCGCTCTTTCCGGGATGGAGAAGGTCCATCGGCGGGAAAACATACGGCCGCTCCTGCGGCACGTCAGCCATCTTTGTGCTCTGCTGTGCCGATACATTCGCCACAGAAGTTCGCTGTACCGAAGATAAATGCGCATCTGCATCTGCGACTGCCGCTTCTGTCCCTTCCGGCTCTTCCTGGATATTGCTGTCCCTGTCCCTGCGGATGGTCGCTGCGGCCGCATCGCTGGCAGCCTGTTCCTCTACACGGCGCTTATTGTCCTCCTGTACCTTCGCCTGCGCCCTCTGCTCGATGATCATCTCCTCGGCGCGGCGCTTCTCCTGCTGTACGCGCAGCTGCTCCTGCTGCGGGTCTTTCGCATCTGTGCCGGAATCTTCCGGAAGTGTGGCCGGGGAATCAGATTCTGTATGAGCGGACGGGGATTCAACTGAAGCCGCAGAGGAGGATTCTTCGCTCTGCGCAGTCGGATTGACATGAGTGATCTGTGCTCCGCGAGCCTTATTCTGCTCTTCATCGATATCCGGTTCTGTCGAATCTGCAGACTCGGCAGAAGATGCCGAACGGTCAAAGGAAGACCGGACAGGTACAATGCCGGCATCCTCCGGAATTGCTGCCGGAGAATCAGATCTCGTCTCTGCAGAAACGGCATTTGCCGCGGCCGCGGCACTCCTTGCCCTGTCTTCTCTTGCGTTCTCTTCCTCAACCGCTGCTACGGGATCACCAATTGTATGGAGATCAGGCGTGATGCCGGAGAGACCGCGAAAGCCTGTCCCGGCTCTGCCCGCGGCAGCATCCGCACTGCCAAAGGCCGCAGCAGCTGCTGCGGCAGCGGAGACCGCACCCCTTTGTACAGGTGCAGACATTCCTTCTGCGCCTGTACCGATATGATCGGACGATCCCTTCACAGGTACAGACATCCCCTCTTTGCCTGTCCCGACGTAGTCATGCGGTCTGCCCGCATCAGATGACAGGCCGCCGCTTTCCGCGCCCCGGATGATGCTGCTCGTCTTCTTCTGTGTGTTAAGCCCTAAAACTTCTCCGATACCGTTTCTTATGATCTTTCCGGAAAAGGCGTCAGAGCCATAGTCTGCGTCACTGCCTGAAACGTCGGCTTCAGAGAAATTCCCCGCCTCAATGTCCGGATGAAGAATCGCATCCGTATCCTCGAAGTCCGCTGCGTGGATTTCGTGCAGATCCTCTGACTGCCAGCGGCGCAGATCCTCCTGTACATCGGAGGATCCCAGCACTGCAGTCGTATCCTCCGCGTGCAGCTGCCCGTCCGAAGCATCTGCAGAATTCGCGCCGTGATCCACCGCATCGTCAATCACACCTGTCTTCGCATTATTCTGTGCATTCGAAGGCGCCGTGAAACGGATGATCCGGGGACCATTGTCCGCCTTATCTTCAGCACCTTCTGCGGATTTTACAGCCCCTTCAGCTGTATTCTGCGGGTTCTGCGCACCGGGCTGCACAGCAGCGGCAGCAGCGCCTGCCTCAACACCGTTTTGAGCGTTGAATCCACTTGCCGGCTGTCCGTTTTCTGCAGCGGCTGTCTGCCCGCCGCCTGCACCGGGCGCACCATATCCCTGCGCTCCCGCGGCTCCTGGCCCGAACTGTGCAGCACCGCCATTGCCGTTTACAGACGTCTCGCCATTTGGCTGTATGTTCGGACCTGCGTTCTGCGCATCCCTGTTCAGGAGTGTGTCGCCCACGATCCCGCGAAACTGCACCTCGCGGCTCCCCGGCCTTCTGAAAATACCGCCCAGAACACCCGCACTTCTTCCTGCCCCGGCGCTGTTCCTGCCGACATCTGCCGAAGCGCGTCCGTCTCTGTAATAAGCGTCATCCCTCTCGTCCGGCTCACTGCTCCGTCTGAAGCCATTTCCGGATCTTCGGCCGTCACTTGCATAGCCGTCATCAGCGCCGTCAGCGGATTTCCCGTCCGCAGCATCTGCCCCCGCAGCATCCAGATCATCCTCTCCGGCATCACCTGGTGCGCCATAATCTTCAGGGTGCTCCTCCCTATATCTTCGCTCCTCTTCCCTCCGCTCTCTTGAGATCGCCGCAGCCTCCTGCACTTTGTCCTGTGCGAAGTCCACAATAGACCTCTGCGTGATCATGACCGCAAAGATCAGGGAGGCGACGATCAGCACCATCACTGTGCCGACCATTTTCAGGGTGCTGTAGAGGAAGAAGGCAATGGAACCGCAAAGAATTCCGCCGCCGTCCCTTCCCTGCGCACATCTTGTGTAGATGGAGAGAGGCTGGTACACCGGATTATTGGCAAAGTCCCCGACGGCGAGATCACAGATCACACCGAGTACGACCAAAAGACCCGTTGCACCGACAATCTTGGCGGTGATCCCGGGTTCATCTGCATTTGCTGTATAGAAGAGCGCCGCGCCGAAAACGAACAGCGGCAGAATATAGGCCGGCAGTCCGAAGAGACCGAACATGCAGTCCCTGAAGAAATTGCCCACCGGTCCCAGTATTCCAAAACACGAAAGAAAAAGAAAGACCATCGCCGCAAAGAGAAGGATGATGGTGATGTCACGCCGAAGGAGTTCATTTTCGTACTCCTCCCGCGTTACCCTCTTTCGCCTTGTATAAGGCCTTGACGATGCACTGGAAGACCCGTACGTACTTCGTCTCGTTCTGGATGTACCCGAAGATGCTCCCGCAGCTCTCCCCTGCGCCCTCGCAGAAGTCCCCCTTGCGGAAGACGCAGATGTGCTCCGGCTGGAAGACGATCTTGCGGACGAGCTTCTGGACGCACTTCTTCCAGAGGAGCTGCGCGATGACGCACTCCCCGTACTCCTCCTTCTCTGTGCTGATGTTCTGCCTTCTCTTTCTGCCATTCCCCTCTTACCAGTAAATAAAAACCACGAAGCCCGCGAAAGAGGCGCCTTTCGCACTCCTTTGCAGACCCCGTGTCTGTTCTTGTTCTACGTATCGTATGATTTTAGCACTTCATCCCGAATTGCTCCAAAAAGCGCCGCAATTCTTCCCAAGAGGTGCTAAACATTCATCTAGATGTCGAAATCATCGTCGTCAGAGACCTTGAAATCGAAATCGTCTTCTGCTGTATTGACGGACGGCCCGCTGTCCTTGTCCCCGCCGTCAGCGGCTGCAGTATGCGGAGCGGGATCCGACAGATCCACATCCTCCCCGCGCGCCTTCTCCATCTTAATGATGTCCTCATCCGAGAGATCAAATTCCATCTCCCTGTGAGGCCTGCGCTTAGGCCCCGGAAGCGGATTGTCGAGCTGCTGTGTGCTCATCCTCAGTCCTCGTCAGGCTCATTCCAGTTGTGATATACGTTCTGCACATCATCACTCTCGTCGAGACGGTCAAGAATGATATGCAGTCCCTTTACAGCTGTGGGATCTGTCACGTCGACATAGTTCTGCGGAATCTTTGTGACTTCAGCGGAAGCGGTAGGAATACCGGCATCTGCAAGAGCCTTCGATACAGCGTCGAAATCGTCAGGAGCCGTCGTGATCACGAACGAATCCTCATCATCCTGAATGTCCTCAGCGCCTGCATCGAGAACAACCATCATGAGATCATCCGCTGTTCCGTCATACTCCTCCTTATCGATGACGATCTGTCCCTTGTCATCGAACATGAAAGAAACGCAGCCTGTTGTGCCGAGGTTTCCGCCGCCCTTGGAGAATGCGGCACGCACATCGGAAGCTGTTCTGTTCGGGTTATCTGTCAGCGTCTCCACGATGATGGCAACGCCTGCAGGGCCATATCCCTCATACGTGTTGTGCACGTAGTTGACGCCGTCGATATCGCCGGCAGCCTTCTTGATGCCTCTCTCGATGGTATCGTTGGGCATGTTGTTGGACTTCGCCTTCTGGATGACCTGCGCGAGCTTGAAGTTGTTGGCCGGATCCGGGCCGCCCTCTTTTACAGCGACCGCAATCTCACGGCCGATGATGGTGAAAATCTTGCCCTTAGCGGCGTCGTTAGCTTCCTTTTTGTGCTTGATGTTCGCGAACTTTGAATGTCCTGACATTTTGTGTCTCCTTAACTTGTCTTATCGGCAGCGGGGGCTGCCTTATTTTCAATGAAAACAGATGCTCCTCTCTACTGCAGTCTCGTCAGCAGGACTCTCTGCGCCTGCCGGTCCTTCACGGAGAGAAGCTTGAACCGGTACCCCTGATACTCGGTCACAAAGTGATCGTTCGGCTCGGGCACCCTGTCCATTTCTGACATCATGAAGCCGTTTAAGGTCTCATATCTGTCGTCAAAATGGAGGCCGAATCTTTCTGTGAGCTCCTCTAGCGGCGTTCTGCCGTCGATGATGAACTCGTTTTTGTTGCCGGTCGGCGTGATGTGCGTCTCATCCACATCGTACTCGTCCATGATGTTGCCGACAATTTCCTCGAGAATATCTTCCATGGCGATGAGTCCGGACGTCTGTCCGTACTCGTCGATAACGATGACCATCTGTGCCTTTTTCTTCTGCATCTGGCGGAAGAGGTCATCGATGCTCTTCGTCTCAGGCACCACGATCGCCTCGCGCAGAATTTCGGAAATTCTGCCGATGGGCTTCGTGACTTCGCCCGGGTGTTCCTCTTTATATTTTACCGCATCGCGCATGTGCACGATGCCGCGGATATTGTCAATGTTGTCAGCGTAAACGGGAAATCTCGAGTTGTGCTGCTGCAGCATAAATCTCACAGCGTCTCCGAGAGGCGTGCTGCCGTCGATCGCGATCATGTCGTTTCTCGGCGTCATGATATTCTCGGCCTCCTTATCGGAGAACTCGAAAATATTGGCGATCATCTCCGCCTCTGTCTGCTGAATGACGCCCTGCTCATGCCCCTCGTGCACGATGGAGCGGATTTCCTCCTCCGTCACATCGCCTTTAAGGCCAGTGCCGCGCACACCGAACAGGTAGAGAATGCTCGTCGAAATCCATCCCGTCACATGTGCCATAGGCAGGCACAGGAGAAGAATCGGGTAGAAGAACCTGCCGCAGGAGTCAATCCACTTCTCGGGATTAGCCGCCGCAAGACGCCTCGGCATCTGAATGCCGATGATGTTCACCACCGCGATCAGAACAAGGAAGGATAAAACTGCACTTAGAATCGTAAGGGCATCGCTGAATGCACCGCCGCTGATGCGCAGAAGGAGCGCAGCAACGTCCTTTGTCAGAGACAGGGCGTAAGCCGCCCCGTATATATAGCTGACCGCAACTGTAACGATCTGGACTGTGTCTGTGTAATCGGACTGATCCGCGAGTATCCTGCGGATCATCTTATCGCGTCTTTGGCTTTTCGCTTCGCTCACGGGGTCGGTCGTCTCTTTGCGGGAATCCTTCTCTCCCTGTGCGTCAGCACTCACCCCCTCGGGGTGAAGATGATGCAGCGCAGAGCCGAAGCCGTACACCACGATATCAAGAAAAATGAGCAGTGCGAACAGCAAAGGGCCGCCGGCACCGGAATCGTCCATTAAATCGTACCACCTCCATCATAAGAAAATAATTGCCCGCAAGCGGGCAAATCCGGCTGTTAAGCTCCGCATCTCCAACCCGCTTCGCGGCTTGTCGATACGGCTGGGCAGAGGCGCTTCGCGCCTTGCCCACAATTCGTGAGAGAAAAGGATTTGCTCCGCAAGCGGGCAAATCCTTTTCTCCCACGAATTGAGCTTAACAGATTTATATTATGCTACATTCTGTCAAACTTGTAAATTCCGAGCCCGAACATAATCATCTGATGTATTCCCTCGGCACGCGCTTCTCACTCAGATCACAGACAAATTCGTAGTTGAATCTTCCGGAGAGCCGCCCAATGTCCTCCGCCGTGATGGTCTCGTCACCGTCGCGGCCCATAATCGTCACAAGGTCCCCTTCCTTGGCCTCCGGAATTCCTTCAAGGGAAACCATGAACTGGTCCATGCAGACACGCCCGACAATGTGCGCCCTCTTGCCGTGGATCAGAACATACCCCTTATTCGACAGGCTCCTGGGATATCCGTCGCCGTAGCCGACGGGAATCGTCGCAATCGTCATCTTCTGCGGCGCCGTGAATGTCCCGCCGTAGCTGACCGGCGTCCCCGCATCGATTTCCTTAATATAAGCAATGTGACTGTAGATGGACATAGCCGGCTTCAGGGCGACAATGCCCCTGCTCACCTCATCTGACGGCCATAGCCCATACATTGTGATGCCGGCCCTTGCCATGTCCTCATTGTACTGCGGGTAGGTGATGATGCCTGCGCTGTTCGAGCAGTCCTGAATCGGGATGTGATACCCGAGCTCTTCTTCCACTCTCTTGTTGAAGGACGCGAACAGATCAAACTGACGCTGTGTGGCATCGCGGCCGCTCTCCTCATCCGCCCTCGCAAAGTGCGTGAAAATACCCTCGACCGTAAGGTTCTTACATGCGAGCGCCGCCTTCATAAAATCGATGCCCGAATCATCCGGCTTTACACCGATGCGGGACATGCCCGTATCCAGTGCGACATGAATGGCCAGATTTCTTCCCATTCGCGCCGACGTCTCATCCAGCTCCTTCAGCGTATCCTTCCGGAAAACAACCGGCCGGATCTCCTCTTCCACAAGCTGCGCATAGCAGTAGGGGAACGTATAACCGAGGATCAGAATGGGCTTCTTGATGCCGCTCTGGCGCAGCTCCTGCGCCTCCTCAAAGGTGGCGACACAGTGTCCCCAAAGGAACGGAAGATCCTCCAGCGCACCGGCGACCTGCACAGCGCCGTGTCCATAGGCGTCTGTCTTGATGACAGCCGCCATTCTGGCGTTCTCGTGCATGTTCTTCTTCATGCTGATCATGTTGTACCGGATCGCCCCGAGGTCGACCACTGCCTTCACGCGCATATTCGTGTCCATACTTCTGAATCCTCTCCGCCGCCCCTGCTGCGGCTAATATTTTTATTTGCAATAAATTCTCCCAAGAGAGCCGATGTTCCTTTAAACTGCATCACTTTAACGTCAGGAATACATCAGGTTTCCCCTGTATGGATGCTTTACAGCTATAAATGATCAGTGGCCGATACACTCCGCAATATCCATCGCCGTAATGGAGCGTTTCTCTCGTTTTGCCGCCGCTGCATCGCCCGCCATCGCGTGCATCTCCACGGCCGTCACCGCGCGGTCGAACAGACGGCTCCCAAAGGAAAATTCCGTCGGCTGCGCCAAAACAGCAGCCGTAATCCCCGTCAGCACATCGCCGGATCCGCCCGTCGCCATGCCGTCATTCCCCAATGTATTCAGAAAGAGCAGGCTGCAATCCCATGCTGCAGCAACGGTTCTCGCATCCTTGCAGATGAGCGCACAGTGGTGTCTGTCCGCGAATGCCTTGACCGCAGAAAAACGATTCTTCTGCAATTCCGGCACGCTTGTCTGCAGGAGCACCGCACATTCCGCCATGTGAGGCGTCAGAATAACCGGCACTTTTTCCGCCGCCTTATCCAGCACATCGTACAGGTTCCGCTCTGCGATGAGCCGCACCGCATCGGCGTCGATGACAAGGCCTTTCCAGGCATGACCGGACATTCCCGTCTTGCTCTTGCCTCCGGCAATTGTTCTCAGCACTGTCTCCAGCATTTCGGCCGCTGCATCATCTTTGCCAATGCCGGGCCCAATCGCTATTGTATCCGCCCACTGCATCCTTGCAATAAGATTTTTATCGTCAGCACTGAAAACAGCCTCCGGAACCGCCGTCTGTATGATTATACGGTTTCCGGGATCACTGTACACCGTGACAAGACCCGCGCCGGCGCGCAGCGCCGCCTTCGCGGAGAGAACTGCGCAGCCCGCAATTCCCTGCGAGCCTTCGATCAAAAGAACCTTTCCAAATGTCCCCTTGTTGCCGTCCTCGTGATGCTCCATGAAGTGAGCTCTCACCAGCGAGCCGTCATCGGTGCAGATCACTGACTGCTGCGTGTTGTCCGGTTGGTCTGCATCCTTTCTGTGCACACTGCGAATATCGGTCCTGGTACAAATGGTCAATACCTGAGCAGGATCAGCCTGTTCCGGCAGATCCGGCCGCACTGGAAGCCCGATGTCCCACACAATAACTCTTCCGCAGTGCCGTGCACCAGGGTACATAACCTGTCCCAACTTCTTGAGGCCAAAGGTCACCGTTACATCTGCATTTACAGCACTCTCACAGCACGAACCATCATCACCGCTGACGCCGCTCGGCATGTCGACGGAGACGATCCTTCCCGCGCCTGTTCGATGCATGAACTGAAGCACTTGATCGGCGATTTCAGTCTGTACAATCTCCTCAGCCGGACGTGTGTTCTTTTGATTAAATCCTTCGGCTACTCCTGCCAGTGATTTCTCCTTCTGATGATACCCCGTTCCAAAGAGGGCATCGATGAGAACGTCGGGATCCTCACAGTCCTCCGCAGAAAACGGAATCATCTTTGCACCAAGACTCTCTGCGATGTCCATCTGGAGCCGCAGCATAGAGCCCTCCGCAGGGTTCGGATCCTGAACGATGAACCGGACTTCATAGCCCTGCAGCAGAAGAATCCGGCCTGCCGCGATCCCATCCGCGCCGTTGTTGCCCTTGCCGGCGACGACCAGAATCTGTGGTTTGCGTGCGGCGCCGCCCGGTTTGCACATAGAGATGCCTGGTTTGCATGCGGCGCCATCAGATTCATTTACAGCACCATCAGGCTCATGTGCAGCGCAGTTCGATTTTCTCAATATCGCCCGCACAGTATGTGCCACGCCAAGCGCAGCCCGCTCCATGAGGACGGCCTGCGGGATTGTACATCTCCCCATGGCATCCTGTTCGATGGCTCTCATTTCCTGTGCGGTGACTATCCGCTCCATATTACCTCCCAGCTGTATGACTGATCACACACAGGCCGGCATGCAGACTACAAGCCGTAAATTGGCTAACTGGTTCTGCATGCCGGCCTGTGCGTATTATCCGGTATGACGTTATTTGCGATGGGTTGGTTTTTTAGGCGTCTTCACGCTGCTCTCCTCCTCATAGCGCCTGATCTCATAGGAGAGACGCATAAGAGAATCGGAGAGATGCACGTTTTCAACCTGAATGCGCTCAGGGAGCTCCAGATCCGTGTGGGCGAAATTCCATATTGCCTTGATGGGGCAAGTCGAGAGAACCTCTGCGATCTTCACCGCACCGGCCTTCGGAATCGTCAGCACCGCAATATCGATCTCGTTCTCACGGATGTAGTCCGCAATCGAATCGAGTGGGTAGACGGTGATGCCTGCGATTTGTTTTCCATAAAGAGCTTCGTTGATGTCGAAAGCTGCCTTGAAGAAGAACCCCCTGTTGCGGAAATTCATATAGCGCACGAGGGCAGAGCCCAGATTGCCCGCACCGACAAGAATCATGTTGTGCTTCTGGTCAAGACCCAGGATCTTGCCGATCTCGTTGTACAGATATTCCGTATTGTACCCATAGCCCTGCTGGCCAAAACCGCCGAAATGATTGAAATCCTGGCGGATCTGGGAAGCCGTCACATGCATCTCTTTGCTGAGCTCCTGCGACGAAATGCGCTCAACGCCCTCGTCCTTGAGCTCACCAAGGTAGCGGTAATATCTTGGAAGACGGCCAATCACGGCCTGCGAAATGTTCTTGATATCCAACTCCGGTATCCTCTCTGTGCGAAGGCAGAGGGGAACCGGCCCGTTATCAGCGCCTGTCTCCCGTCTGCTCACGCGAATGCCGCTTGCTGCTGCGGCAAGATTGTTAAAATTTCTACTAACAGATTATACCGAATTGTTAAATATGTGTCAATTAAGCAGGCTACTTAATTTGAAATTGTTTAGCACCTCTCGAAAAGTCGAAAATTCGGATGGGAAGCTTGCTTGCCAGACGGATTTTGCGACTTTTCGAGAGGGCGGTCAAGGCGTGGAGCGCCTCTGGACGCCTTCATCCCGGGAACCGAAGGCTCCCGGGATGAAGTGCTAAACAATTACTTTATTATTCAGTGTACTCTTTTCACAAAGCGAAGCAGTACCATCGCTCCTGCCGCAATGGCGACACCCATCAGGCTGCTCAAAAGCTCAAGATGAATGCCTGTCGGCACCTTCGCATCCATTGTGTTGGTAAACCTGACTGTCGTGCTCATCTCCCCCTTCTTCGTGTTCCAGGAAATGACTGTGCCCGATGCCTCAGCGCCGTCATGGCTCGTCCAGGTTCCTTTGCTCCTGATGCTGTAAGCCCTCTTATACCCGATCGAGGAGACTTTGTCCTCACTTACCGTGAAAGCAGTGCCGTTCTCAATATCTTTCAGCTCAATGGACTCACCGCTTGCAAGCCTGCACTGCGCTTCGCCCTTGCTGTCGAACGTCACCTTCGTCTCCGTCGCTTTGCCAGCCGCGTCCGTAAGAACTGCATCAACGGTTTGTCCGCTGAGCGCATTCATGGTCAGCGTAAACGTGAACTTCTTGTCCTTGCTGCCCATGCTGCCCTTTACAACCTTCATCAGGGTAAAGGAGCTGTTCTTCGGCTTATTCGTCACTGTAATGAACGGATTCTCACCTTTCTTCACTATCTGTGCAGCCGTTACCAGATCTTTATCCGGATCATTGTTGCCGCCGTGAGTAATTGCCTGCTTGGAGGTGTCCGCAGCATACTTCGAAGAGCCATTGGCATCTTTGATGCTGTCATTGATGATGTAGCTGCCGATATAGCTGTTCTTGTCCTCTGTCAGCGAATACTGCGCACTGACAGGAACACCGGTGAACTGTACCATCTCGCCATTGACGAGCTGAAAACTCTTGGTCGCCGTTCCGTCACTCTCCGCCGTCACTCTTCCGACGGAATCATGCTGACTGCCGGTGAAGCGAACCGTATCAATGACAGTACCAGGCTTCAGTCCGGAGAACGTCATCGTGAAATTGAACTTCTTCGAGCCATCATTTGCGCCAGCGTTCTGTGCTGTCGAACCGTTCTGACCGGAAGATGCATTCTGCGCCGTCGTTCCATTCTGGCTGGAAGCAGTATCCTGCTGAACGGTTCCGTCTGCGTTCAGGACGACCTTCTTCACCGTGATGTTCTGTGTGTAGCTCAGTGTGTTCGTGAAGGTCACGGTCGTATTTTCATTCTCATCGACCGTCTCCTGCGCTGTGCCGAGTTCCGTATTCTTCTCAGTCGTCTCACCACTGGACTGCGCAATGATGCCGGGCGTGCTGCCATCGGCTGCCTTTGCATTCTTGATGTTAAATCTCGATGTCCAGCTGCCGCCCTCCTCGATGAACCGATACTTCGAACCTACAGGCAGACCTTTTACTACAGCCTTCTCGCCGCTCTTCAGCTTAATCGTTGCATTACCGTTTCCGTCTGCAGTGGAGATCAGCTCCGGCGCCCGCTCGCCCAGTTCACTCTGGGATAGTGCTTTGCCGTTCGCATCCTGCACTTCGATGGAATACTGCAGGTTCGCATCCAATCCGCTGAAAACACCTCTGAACGTATACAGATCATCTTCTGCGCCGTCCGTTGAGCCCTCCGTCTTCTTGGCAAGCGCCACATCCGCTCTGGACTTTTCCGGCGGGTTGTAAACATTCGTAAATGCTGCCGTCTCACCCTGCTTGCCGATCGTTCCCTCCAGCGGCGTATTCGTCACTTTGCCGTCAGCGTCTTTTACGGTCAGCACTTTGTTTGCGGAATCCTTCGCGGTGTAATTGGCATTTGCCTCCTCCGTCACTGTATAGTTGGTTCCCACAGGAAGGCCTGAAAATGTTCTGCTCTCACCGCTCTTCAACTGGAAAGTATACTCTCCGTTATTGAAAGCGATGCCGCCAAACTCCTGCGCGCCGCTCTTGATCTGTCCGCCTGTGAGTTTCAGCGTAAAGTCGAATGCCTGAGTCGAATCAGATATCTTCGTTCCATCGCTGCCCACAACGGTCTTTGAAACCGTGAGTTTGCCATAACCTGTAGTGTCTGTGTTCGTCACCGTGATGGTCTTATTCTTGCTGCAGTCAACAACTCCCAGTGCATCTTTACCATCCGATGCTGTGTGATCGGTATTCAGTTCCGCTGAATATCCGATAATGTCCTCCTCAGATACTGTGTAAGTTATAGTATCATCAAAGACATTCAGCTTATATTCCCAGGTATCGCCATTCTTAATCCACTTGTAGGGATCACTGGTTACATACTCATCTGTCGCACTTGATTCTGATGTTCCAGCAATGCTGTTATCGGGCGCTGTTGACTGCGGAGAATCACTGCTAACAAATGTAATTCTGGCATATCCATTACCTGAATGACCCAGCTCTTTCTTTGATTCGTCCTTAACATCCGGAATCTGTTTCGTCCCATCGTACGTCTTTCCATCAAGAAGATCTGTACTAACGTATCCAGAACCTCCGGAAGCTCCACTATGGCAACCTGCACCGCCGCCATACCAGCCTCCACCACCGCCGGACTGATTAACTCCGCCTTTTCCAAATGTCGCATCGCGATAGGTTGTTCCACGATAAAAATAACCTTCTTCTGATTTATATCCACTACTTGACCCGCTTAAGCCAAGATCTTTCCAATAATAGGTACCTGCCGAAATCTGTGTTCCGCCTGTTGATATGGAGAATCCATAATGACGAACATGATTAACACCTTCCCCAGCAATACCGCTCTCACCTCCGCCGGCGCCGCCATTGCCATCACCATATTCCTCGCCTGTAGGAGATAGTTGAGATCCTCTGTTGTTGGCGCCACCGCCGCCGCCAGCAACAAGAATGCGTGACTTTAAAGAATTCTCGTTATCCCAGTCGCCAGGTACCGTTCTGAAATCAGAAGCGCCGCCGCCAGATGCCCCGTAATTGGGTTCATGAAGACCTCCGCCGTTAAAATTATAGGAAGCACCCTTTGCCCACTGATCTAATGCCTGCGAATCATTATTGCCGACATAGACGAAGAGTTTCTCCCCGGCTTTCATCTGAATTACTCCAGAGGAATATCCTCCGCGACCACCCAGGTATCCTCCTCTATCCTGACCGGAAGCACCCCAGACTTCCAATTTATAATATCCAGCCGGACCAGCCGTGAAGTTCTGCTGGGTGCCTGTATAACTAAAGTCATATACTTCGCAATAGGTATTTTTGATTAAGGCACGGCCATTAGACACAACAACCTTGTTGTCTATACCATCTGCTGTTCCAACGTAGCCTTTAGTCACTCCCTTCTCTATAACTCTTTTAACCTTATCAGGCAGATTTTCATAGGCATAATATTTCTTTCCGCTCTTAAGCCCTGTGAATGTATAAGTCCATACATTTCCTGACGTTACTGTCTTGGACGGGGTGACAGGATCATTCTCATCATCCTCTGCAACGAGGTATACATTCATTTTTGAGGAGTCCGGCCTTGCGGAAGCATAGTCATTCAGCCATCTAACCTTGACAATGGCCTCATCCTTACTCATTTTCTCTTCTGCAGTGAGATGAATAACAGGAGGCGTTCTCTTGCTGGGATCTGTATCCTCCCACTTCTTAATAATCGTGATCTGTCCGTCGAGCGCACGTTCATCCGGGAAAATATAGTCGCCGTTGTCGCCCTTTTCCAGCTCGCCGGATGTGGCGCTGCTGTCTGCAGAGCTGCCCTCTGAAGAAGAGGCAGAGCTGGTAGGATTGCCGTCAGAGGAGCCGTTATTGCCAGAGCCGCCTTCTTTGGCAATCGTAAATGTGCCGTCGTTCTTAACGGTTACAATGTAGGAAGACGGATCGGCAGTGTAGTTCAGTGTTCCTGTCTCTCCCTCTGCAGGCTTCTTGCCCTCGCCGGTGAGGCCGGAAGGTGCCGCTGTCTCCTTCAGGACATAGCTGCCCGCCTTTAAGTGTTTGAAGGTGACGCGTCCTCTGGCGTCACTCTCAGCTGTAGCAGTATCAGTAAGGCTACCGCCGCTCAGAGAGAACTCTGCACCCTGAAGCGTGCGGACAGGAAGATCCTTATCCACCTTCACAAACGTGATCTCCCAGTACATCGGTGTATTGTAAATGACCGGTGTGCCGTCGATGGTGTCGGCATCCGTCCATTCTGCATCTATAGCCTTTCCGTCCGTACTGGTCTTTCCTGCATTCTTATTCTGCCGGAGCGATGCATAGCCGGACTCGTCGATCACAACTTGATATGCCTCATCATTCAGGATGTAATCAGGGTTCGCCGTCTGCTCCCTGAGAGTATAGGTGCCCTTCTCGATATCCTTGATCTTTACCAGTCCGTTCTTGTCGGATGTGGCCGTCTTTGCGACGTCATTGCCGTAATCCGATGTCCCGCTCAGCATGAAAACAGTGTCGGAAATCCCGTGCAGGGAATCATCTGTTGCAGTCTTCTTTCTCGCCTTGTAGAAGGTGAGATCGCCATGAACCCTGGGATCGTTGTATACCGTAAACCAAACAGGCAGGTTGTTCGGGTTATCTGCAGCACTGGCGGCATACTCCAGTTTCTCAGTTGTCGTATTGCCGGAAGCGTCCAACACCTTCGGATTGGTGATCCAGAGCTCACCCTTATCATTGATTTCCACCGTATAGGCTGTGTGGTCCGGCAGCCAGTCGGGGTTGGAGCCGTACTCCATGAGGATATAGGTACCCTTCTCAACCTTTGTAAAGGTCAGTTTGCCCTGTGTATCCGTCGTCTCCGTTTTGTCCACGGATGTGCCGTAGTCGGATGTGCCGGTCAGACGGAACTGGATATCGCGGATCGGCTGATGGTCTGGCTGCGAGCTCTCCTTCAGCAGGTTGATATCCCGGCTGATGACGAGCTGCGCCGTTACATTGTTCTGCTCAGCGACGCGGT